>VYLK01000380.1_pt1 | contig 25828 bp, 29 predicted proteins | sample 5114321 | NCBI WGS metagenome assembly VYLK01 (sample SAMN12291792, study PRJNA351875) | freshwater metagenome | isolation source: freshwater lake | place: USA: Michigan, MSU2 Lake | collected 2011-08-16
GGGAACACTAAATGATATAGCAAAACACTTACATTATGGCTCTTATGGATGTATTCACTCATTTTTCTATTGTACGCCGCGAGCGGCGGGGAATTAGACCCGAAGAGATTAAAAGCCCCATGAGTACAGACAAATGGCCATCGGAAGGTGAGAAAATCTTCAATCTTAGTGCTTGGGAGCGCTGGCAGGTGTACCACCGGCTCCAGGACCTAAACATTGAATGTCAATGCTCACTCCATCAGCCTTTGCAGGTTTGCATCGATGGACCAGCTCAACTTTTACAATTGTGGATTGTCCTGCGACAGGTAGAGGTTTCCCGAGGCTGTTTAATCCCTTGGCTAGAAACCAGTTGGCAAGCATAATCCTTGAGAAAAATTAGCAATTTAAGAGTAAAAAGTGAGAAAGTATGTCAAAATCTGCAACTACCATGATTCCCTTTCAAGTGGTCGGTCAATTCCTCGGTTTTGTCCTTAAGGACGGATATAAGGTAAAATACCTGAGAATCAGTGTTGATAAACGGGAATATTGGTTTAAGCCCGAAAAAACACTGCGAGACCACATACCTCTTAATATTGCTCTCCACTCATGGCTAAAAGTGACGGGAGAAAGTAGTCTTTGTTCAAAAAAGGGAAAATTAAAACTGAGGGTACTGGGGATTGAGTATTTATCTGGCGAAAAAACCCCAGAAGTCGCCCCAGCAAAAGCGCAAAAAGCCACCGTCTTAATCTGTCAGAAGTCCGATTGTTGGAAAAATGGCGGTGCGAGAGTTTGCCAAAGGTTGGAGAGCGGTTTAGAGGAAAAAGGACTGGGAGAAGCGGTAAATATTAAATTAACCGGCTGTTTAAAACAGTGCAAAAAAGGCCCGAATCTGGTAGTTATGCCCGATAAAAAGCATTATAATCAGGTAGCTCCCCAAGATGTCCCCTCCCTAATCGAGCGGCATTTTGCCACTTCTGAGCAAGGGAAGAGCCTATCAGTTTAACCGGAAATTTAATTAGCGATCGCTATTGACAAACGATCTTTTTTGTGTATCAAAGGGACGAAGTGCCTAAAATTGTAATAAATTAGGGATAGAAAAAGTCAATTCTTGCCGCCGATAATTTATGAATGGTGCCACTGCAACCTTGTTAATTTCTTGTCCCGACCAGATTGGTCTAGTGGCGAAAATCGCTAATTTTATCTACGCTAATGGCGGCAATATTATCCACGCTGACCAACACACGGATTTTTCGGCGGGATTGTTCCTGATGCGGATAGAATGGCAATTAGAGGGGTTTAATTTACCCCGTGGGATGATCGAACCAGCTTTCGCCGCTATTGCCAAACCTTTGCAGGCTAGTTGGTCCTTACATTTTTCCGATACTGTCCCGCGTCTAGCTATTTGGGTGACAAAACAGGATCATTGTCTCCTCGATTTATTATGGCGACAACAGGCGGGAGAAATTAGGGCAGAAATCCCTTTAATTATTAGCAATCATCGAGAATTACAATCAGTTGCCAATCAATTTGGTATTGAGTTTTATCATCTTCCCATTACTGCCGAAACCAAGATTGAACAGGAAGCCAGACAATTAGAGTTACTGCGGGAATACCGGATAGATTTAGTGATTTTAGCTAAATATATGCAGGTTCTCACTCCAGATTTTATTAACTTTTTTCCCAATATTATCAATATTCATCATTCTTTTTTACCGGCTTTTGCGGGAGCTAATCCCTATCAACGGGCCTACGATCGAGGGGTAAAAATTATTGGAGCCACCGCCCATTATATCACTGCCGATCTCGATCAGGGGCCAATTATCGAGCAGGATGTGGTCAGAGTTAGTCATCGCGATACCGTGGGAGATTTAATTCGTCAAGGTAAGGATTTAGAAAGGGTGGTGTTAGCGCGAGCGGTCCGTTTACACTTGCAAAATCGCGTTTTGGTTTACGCTAATCGCACGGTAGTATTCGCTTAAGGTTGCTAGGGTAAGGTCATCTAAAATGGGATAAGATGTAGTGGACAAAAAAGAGAGCATTGAAGGCTAACAATTAGGAAGTACCGGCGCGATTGACTAAAATAGCAATAGACCAGATCAGAAGGAAAAAATTATCTATGGCAACCACATCCGAAGATGTATGGCGACTCTTAGCCGAATTAACTACCGCTCAAAAAGAAACTGACCGACAACTCAAGGAAACTGACAAACAACTCAAGGAAGTTAGTCAACAACAGAAGGAGACTGAACTACTATTAAAAGAAGTTAGTCAACAACAGAAGGAAAACGCCCAACAACTCAAGGAAACTGACCGACAACTCCGGGAAACTGACCGACAACTCCAGGAAAACGCCCAACAACAGAAGGAAACTAACAAACAACTCAAGGAACTGGGCAAACAAATTGGGGGACTCGGTGCCAAATTCGGCAGCTTTACCGAAGGACTTGCCCTTCCTTCAATGGAAACGATTCTCAGACAACGCTTTGGTATGGAAGTTGTTAGTCCCAGTGTCCGAGTCAGTAAAGAAGGACAACACCTAGAAATTGATGTTCTTGCCTATACCAATGGTGAGCTAAATACTGCTTATATTGTTGAGGTTAAAAGTCATGCCAGAGAGGATTCTATTACACAATTAAACAGTATTTTGCAACGGTTTCGCCGCTTTTTTCCTGAACACAAAGATAAAAAACTCTATGGCATATTAGCGGCGGTGGATTTATCCCCAGAATTACGCGAAAAAATTCTGCAAGAAGGGTTTTATGTGGCTCGGATTCATGACCAAGTATTTGAATTAGATATTCCCGATAATTTTCAACCTCAAACCTATTAAGTAGTCGTGCAAAATTAATTTCCTAAGGGAATAGAGCGAATAGAAAGCAATATTGACAGATTAGCAGAAATTAGTGAGGCAACGAATTGGCGTATTGATCGGCGATTGCACTATGTGGTTAGCTGGCTGATCAAAACGAATTAATTCAAAAAACTTTCATATTGATTGTGATCACCGATCCAAATCCAGTAATAATCATCTCCCTTTTTCAAGGCTAATGCTCGACACCCGCCACTGACACGAGCAGACCAAAGATTCTTACCAACTTTTTTGAAATGCAACGATGGGTGAAGTGAGTTTTGCCGCCAGAGTCGATAAGCTTTCCGCGCCTGCTCTTGCATCTCAGGTGACAGTTCAGTATAAGCTTTCCAGAATTCAGACGTTGCGAAGGACTTCATCGAGATCTCTGACGTTGTTGGTTGCCATATCCTCTTCTGCCTGAGCGATGAGGGGAGCTAATTTTCCCGATGCTAGGTCTGCTTCAATTTGTCTATCCCAAATCTCATCAAGATAGTCTTGAAGCCAGTTTGCCAGAGCGCGGACTTCACTCTCTGGCAGTTGCTTAATAGCCGACTCAACTTCTGAGCGATTAGTCATATAACAGGTCAAATTTGAAGATCACAGCCATTTTATCGCTAATTAGGGTTTGCTGGATAAATCTAAAAACCTTTTCTGCAAACCTTAGGACAGATGAATTTTTTTCTTGCCTTTGATGTTTGTTTTTACAGATACGACTTAGCATTCGAGATTAGTCAAAAATAGCTTGACCAGAGAAAAAAGAGGTGTGTTAGATTTCATTAACACACCCTACCAGAGCGGCGATGGATGAACTAGAACATTGCCGCTTCATCGACTTGTTAGCTGGCTTGTGCTTAGAGTGTAAGTTGGCGGAGAAATCATGCGTATAGTAACTGATTATTAATACTATCAACAGTCAAAGTGTTAACTAAAATACCAACCCGTTGCACGACCTCGTAGGCAGTTTTCTGAGGGACAACAATAATTCCACAATGTTCTCTGCCTTCCTCTATGAATTGAAGATGCAATCGTTCAAAATCAACCCGGTTGTGGGTGACAAGACATCTACCTAAAGAAGCTGCAAATTCTAATTGTTCGCTGTCAGTTTTGCCTAAAGTTGACTGCTCAGGAACAGTGGTGACATCTAAACCACGAGAACGCAGAAGTGTTGCAACTAACGCCGACATATCTTCGTCCATGTAAAGGGAAGCAAATATGCTCATAGCTCACCCAAAGCCGCCTTTACAGAAGGATGCACCAACTCATCGGGGACTTGGTTACGCTCAATGTACTCGTTAATTTCCGCTTGATGATCCAAATAAAAACTCAAGGCATCGAACACTTGTGCTAAGGTCAAATGAGGTAAATGAGTTGGAATTTCCTCTGGCATCACACCTAATCGCCACAGACCTACGATTGCGCGAATAGATGTGCGAGTGCCTTCAATAATTGGCTCTCCACCTAAAATCTCATTGTTTCTGGTGACATAACGTGAAAGAGTGATAATCGTCATGGAATTAGGTATCTTAGGGAAATCGCTGATTCTATTTTAGTCAGGGACAGACATGACTTGATCATGGCATCTAGTGGCTAGAGGAATCCTAGGCTAGATGTTTTTTCGGCAACCTAACCTAAGACTGGCTCTAATAGTTTGACTAGAGAAAAAACAGGTGTGTTAGATTTCATTAACAACCAGAGCGGCGTACTGCTACGCAGTGCCTTCGGCATCGCAATAGAAGAAATGCGATCGCTTTTATATTCTCAAATTAACATGAGTTAAAAACGTTTATTTGGAACTAACCAGTCGTCACTTGGTTCATGACCTCCGTCAATCGCAGTAACCAAGAACTTTGTGATTGCTGAGATAGCACTGTGAATTGCTTGTGACTCAGTTACTGCCTGAGCTACTGATGGATAATATGGGCCAAATTGTGTTGGCGTATGTACGTTATGACTGACTGTAAAGTGAAATGGCTCCCTTGAATTTACGCTACTTTTCCAAATCTTGATTCTAATTTTGGGATAAAAGTCGTCTACTCCTACATTTAGGAAGATTTTCAATTCTCGAACGAGTACGTATGACTCAACTATGTATTTATGCTTATCTAGAAGAGCGATAACTTCATCTGTCTCCATTGATTTCTCCTGTGGTTCAGAGGTAATTGCTTTGTGGGCCTAACGCTGCCGTTCACCGAGGCCGCATGATGAACGTATTCATTTCAAAAGCACCTGTTCGCAGGCTTTGGGTGCAACGGTTGGTTATGCGGTTTTGTAGGGTGCGTAGCCATAGTATTTGGGACGCGAGTCAAGGCGAACGTGCAGCCATGCAACACCACCGCCAGCCGTACTGAGCCAAAGCGGAGCATGACCCATCTTAGATCTGACAGCATCGCTAACGATTCGCCAAAACGCATCAATTTGCTTCTTTGGAGCATTCCTCACGAACGCGGCAAGGTGCCCGTATGCTGACATATCGGCTCGAGGCGATGGAACGACAAGTGTTGCATCACCACTAAGGTTGTCGAACGAAACGATGCCAAATTTTGTGTCGTCAGCAGTGAAATAGCTAGCGTATGTGGTTGAATCTGTCTGTCGGGATGAGAAGCCGGGAGAGTTCAACAAGACGAACTGGAAAGGCTGATCTGCATTTCCAGTAGTGAGTGCAGGAGTCTCCCAACGGTAGGCAGCATAGGGTGATTCTGCGAGCAGATTTGCGTAGTAGTTTCGAAACCCTGAATCTGACTGCCATAAATCGAGTACGTCGGAAAATGAAAGTGAGGCAGCATCGCGCATCAAGCGATACCGCGTTACTCGATTCGGCTCAATGTTCTCGATGGTCGCATCAAACATATTTTACAGCCTAACTATTGATTATACAGAAACTTTCTCCATAACACTCCTGAGAGTAACGATATGTAAAAACTCCCAGCATATCACCCCATTTTAGCACCATCGCCAGAACTTTTCCGCATATCATAACCAAAAGCGTATTAGCCGGATTAAACAACCTCTTTTAAGTAGATTCCTAACAACAAGCTGAAATAAAATAGACTTTTCTGGAAGTCTAGCACTACTTGCTTCAGTCCACCCCACAATTACCTAATTTTCGGGGAAAAAGTGCCAAAATTTTCCCCTCGATCGCTCTTATGTCTGGCACTTTTTCAGGGCAAAAAAATCTAAAAATCTTAGCCAACAATGTTTTTAGATTTATTCAGCCAACCCTAGGTTAAATTTCGAGTTGATCGATTAAATCGCGCATGATTTTGGCCGAATTATGTAACTGTTGGGTTTCTCTGGGACTGAGAGCAAGATTCAGGGTTTTTATCACTCCTTTCTCGTTAACCACCGAGGGAATACTTAAACACACATCTTTGAGACCGTATTGACCATCGAGGAGAGTGCTAATAGTGAGAATTCTTTCTTGGGAACGTAAAATCGCTTTAACGATATCCGTGGTAGCTAAACCGATCGCATAGCTAGTATAACCCTTGCGTTTGATAATTTCATAGGCGGCGTTTTTAACCTGAAGAAAAATTTCTGTTAAGCTTTCTTGGTCGGTTGCGCTTAAATCCTGCCAATCTCCTTCTAGTAACCTTGCTCCTCCGATATTAGCCGAACTCCAGACAGCAAGCTCACTATCCCCGTGTTCACCGATAATATAAGCATGGACGTTACGCGCATCTACATGGAGTTGGGTGGATAAAAGAGAGCGTAAACGAGCAGAATCTAACACCGTACCCGAACCAATCACCCTAGAAGGCGGAAAATGGGTTATTTTCAGGGTAATATAGGTCATGATATCGACGGGATTACTCACCACCAAAATTAAAGCACTGGGGCAGTAAACAGCCACATCCGCAAGAATACGGCGGAAAATCGCCACATTTCGTTCAAGGAGATGTAATCGGGTTTCCCCCTCTTTTTGGGCGGCCCCAGCAGTAATAATCACCACATCGGCATTTTGTCCCACATCGGCCACGGTTCCCATTTTCAAGTCCGTGGGTTCAATAAAGGGCATTCCGTGCCTTAAATCCATCACTTCCCCCTCGACTTTATCCGTGGCGATATCCTGGAGAATTAATTCATCAAAACAGTCTTGAATTAACATCGAGTAAGCGCAGGCCATCCCCACCTGACCAACACCGATAATTACCCCCTTGCGAGGACGCAGAGGAGCGGGTTTTTCAGCGTAGGGATTGGGAGTAAATATTTTATCTAGCATAGATTTTTGCAGTTACTGGCTCGGTAAGCTTATTTTAAGGGGGAATGGTTAATATCAGGTAAAAGGAGACTATAAAGAGATTTTGAGGACGTTATCGGCCATTTTTTTCCGGTAAGTGGTCGGACGAATTTCTTGTCTTTATTCCCTGACCTCTAGTTTAAGAGAATTGAGGGCTGCTGACAGCTTCAGGCTATATCCTAAAATTAGGAATAAAGTGACAGTAGGAGGCGAACCGATGATCTATCACATCACCACGGAAAGAGGTTGGCGAATAGCTCGTGAAATGGGGGAATATCGGGCGCATTCCCTAAAAAATGAGGGATTTATCCATTGCTCTACCTTAGAACAAATTCCGAAAGTTGTGGATGCTTTTTATCAAAATCAGCCAGATTTGCTGGTTTTAGCCATTTCTCTCGAACAATTGCAGGCCCCGGTTAAATGGGAGCAGCCCCAACATCCTAACCCAGAAAATGCCACTTTAGAGCTAGAAAAAGAGACCTTTCCCCATATTTACGGTGCTATCAACCTAGAATCGGTAGTTTTTGTCAAACCCTTACAGGAGTTGCTCAATTCCTAAGTAGGGATGCACAATTATTTGTAGGATGGGTTAGCGGTAGCGTAACATGATCGGGCGTTGGGTTTCATGCTTCAACCCAACCTACGTTCATCTAGAAAGAGAGACCTTTCCCCATATTTACGGTGCTATCAACCTAGAATCGGTAGTTTTTGTCAAACCCCTAGAGGAGTTGCTCAATTCCTAGAACTAAATCATCTAACTCTTGGTAATCGGGGAGAGTAGTATCGATGCTCAACCCGCGCCGAATCACGAGGCGATCCCACTGTGGTCGCGATAATAGCTCGCTAAAGTATCGCGCCTTGAAAATTAACAAATTTGCCTCTAGACCCGTCTTAATGCGCCCTAAATTGGGCAATCCGAGCAGATTTGCTGGGGTGAGGGTGACACTATTTACCCAGTCAGCGTAGGGTGTATCGAGGTGAGCAATCCGCACCGCTTGGGTAAAGACTTCTAAACCATCGTGATCCCCAAAACCATAAAAGGGATCGCGACAGTTATCACTGGCAAAAGCAACCGGAATTCCCGCTTTTTTCATCTCTTTTATCTTAGTTGTTCCGCGCCAAAAGGGGGTTTTTTCCTCTTGACGATCCTGTAGGTAGAGATTGCACATCGGCAAGCTAACGATAGCAATGCCCGCATTTTTGACTAAATTTAGGGTTTCTTGGATTATTTCAGGGGATTGTACCGCTAAACTGCAACAGTGACCACAGATGATTTGTCCAGAAAATTGCTCTTTGATGGCAGTACGCGCGATCGCTGCTAAACAGGTAGAATCGGGGTCGCCGTTTTCATCCAGATGAAAATCGAGATTTAAGCCCCTTTCTTGGGCTAATTTGAAGGTAATATCAATTTGTGCCTGTAAATCGGGATTTGTGTAGGCTACTCCCCCTAATATGCCCCCAAATTCGGCAATTTTATCGGCTAAGGCCGCTCCTTCGGAGGTTTGATAGTAGTCAAGGGAAACTAGAGAAACCGCTTGCAGGGTGATTTTACCGGCCCATTGTCGTTGCAATTCTCCCAAAGCGGTTAAGCTAATCTGTGCCTGTTGACCAAAAGAGTCGATATGGGTGCGAATAGCGGCGGTTCCGTGAGCATAACTGCATTTAACGCCAAATTCCATGCGACGATACACATCCTCTAAGCGCCACTCCCGTCGGGAATCCTCTAGGACCATTTTTAAGGCGCTGTCAAAAGTGCCATCATGGTTAGGACAACGGTGCCAACTATGACCTTTATCGAGATGGGTGTGCATATCGACAAAACAAGGAAAAATAATCTTTTTTTTGAGGTCGATAACGGGAATATTATCTTCGGGGGGGATTGTTGAGGTGATGCGATTAATGTAACCTTCATTAATTTCCAGATTAACTAAGGTTAATCCCTCGGAGGTTTGGGGAGAAAAACTCTCATTTTCTAGGAGGGAAACGGGAATATGGGCATTTTTGAGCCAGTAGCGCTCGCTTGAGGGGATCATAAGACCTCTGGTAAAAATCAAAAATTGTTGTTAGGGTTAGGAGCATCTCACATTTGCAGGAATACCGACAATCAGCAATTATCAGTAACTCTTAGATGATTACAAATGTATCAGCAGCTGCGTGTAAGCATCCCACCAAAAAACTAATGCGCGGGGGGCTTGGGGGGTAGAACCCCCCAAAAGCTTGGATTGAGTGATAAAATCGGAAGTAATGCCCGATCTTAGCCGAGAGTTTCCCCGTAAAAATCCCAATTGGTAGATTTACAAAAATGAGATGCAGCCTCGGTCGTCGGTCGTCAGGAGAATTAAAAATGAATAATAAGGGACTTGCGCTTTGATAATGTACCTTTTGGGCGAACGCAGTTCGCCCCTACATTGTGGACAAAATCCGTTACTGTAGGGGCGCAAAGCTTGCGCCCTCCGATCGATTGGGGTATTAAGTAAGGAGTGTTAAATGGCATTAACAGTGCTATCTTTTCCCTGATTACTGTTTACTGATAAACCGGCAGACGCGGCTTTAATTCCCAGCCATAAACTGCTAAAAATTCCTTTAATTTATCGGGGTGTAAATGGAGGTAATCGGGATTAACTTCATCGATAATGCCAATACCGCCTAGATCCCTTGCTCCTGCCGCTAAACAATCCAAGAGAAAAAGAGGATCAGGGACTAGATTCGGGGGAATTTGAATGACAATATCTGGGGGCAAAATTTCCCTAGCTTGTCTAACTAGAGCAGGTAACTTTTGCAGATCAAAAGGGTTATTTTGCCACTGTTCTCTTTTACCCGGATTGTAGGGTTGTAGGATCACTTCTTGAATATGTCCCCAACGTTGATGAATAGCGGCAATAGTTTCTAAGGTCACTAAGCGATCGCATTCTGTTTCACCAATTCCTAATAATAACCCCGTGGTAAAAGGAATTGCTAATTCTCCCGCCCATTGTAACTGTTCTAAGCGCAAGGACGGCACTTTACTGGGAGCCTGACGATGGACATTATTTAATAAAGTCACCGTCATTTGTTCTAACATTATGCCCATAGATAGATTGACATTTTTTAGTTTTTCCATCTCAGCAAAAGTTAAAATCCCCGCATTGGTATGGGGATAAAAACCCATATTTAAAGCCAATTCTGCTAAATTATAAATATGCCGAAACCATAAATCTCGATTGGCTGCTAAAGGATGAACTTCGCCGCTAAGAATTAAAATTTCCGTAATTTCCGAACCCTGCAAAGCAGTTAAAATCTCTTTGGCTTTTTCCAAACTTAACCAGCCATCAGTGCCTAAATCCCTGCGAAAATTACAATAACTGCAACGATTGAAACACTCGTAGGTAGGTACAAGGGTATGAGAGGGACTATAGGTGACAATTCTTGACATTTTTTTCGGGATTGCAGTTCATTACGAGCATTCAGGGGCGAGAAAATTTGCTATCGTGGGGAGAATTGCTGTTTTATTCACCTAAAAACGCTCTCCCTTTTCGTTTCCTCCTATGATTTTCGATCCTGCCAGTCTTCCCTCCCATCGTCAAACGATTCGTCCGATTAGCGCCACGGCTCTGCACGGAATTGTATTTCAAGATGACAAATTAATCGCTATCGACGCAAAAAACGGCTATTTATACCAAATTGTCCTCGATAATGGTCATACAAGCGTACTTAATTCCCATCGCTGGCAAGAATTCGTCGGGACGACGGGATTGGCAATCGATGATCAAAATAACCTCTGGTTTACCACTCGCGAAAATCTCTACTGCTGCACTCTCGAAGATTTTACCCCGAAATTTTTTACCCGTCTTCCCTACACCGCTAACGGAGTCGCCGTAACTGGTAACACAATTTATGTCACTTGTCAACGTTCTGGACAAATCTTTATATTTGATCGCCAATCGGGACAGGAAATTACTCGTTTGTACGCGCCTGGTATCGGCATCGAAAATATCACCATTCGCGGGGAAGAACTTTGGTTAACGGATACCCTAGAACAAACGGTTTACTGTCTTGATCGCGCCACGGGAGAACAGCTTTTTAGCATGATAACTCCTTTTGAATCACCGACGGGATTAGCATTTTATCGCGATGCGAACAGTGGCAAGGATATCCTATATGTAGCCTATGCTTTCCAAGAACCCTTTATCCGCGATAATCCCAATTCCGAACAGGTTTACGAACTTAGTTATCGTCCGCGTACTTTTGTCCATCCTCTATATTTTCACTACGATCCCGCTAAAAAATACGCCCTTTCTAATGGTTATCTGATTGAATTATCCTACGTCGAGGAATTAGAACCTCTCTATAATATCGAACTAAAAGATGTGGAATGGCGCATCGCTTTACCCTTAGAAACACCACGGCAAAAAATTCGCAGCGTCGAAGCGGTGGGATTGCCTTTTATTGAAGAAATTCAAGACGGGCAGCGGGTGGCAGTATTTAAGTTCGATCAAATAACTGCCAAACAACGTCATATTTTTGGGTGGAAAGTAGTATTAGAAGTATGGGGTATTAAATACCAAATTACTCCCCAAGATTGCGAAGATTTACCCGCCTTACCCGCCGATTTTCCCGATCGCTATTTGATCGATAATGATGATCTGGCTATGAATACAGAAATTATCCTCAATGCTGCCGAAGAAGCGACCGGTCGGGAAACCAATATTCTCCGAAAAGTTTATAGTATTCGTAATTACGTCTATGATCAGCTTTCCTACGGTATCAAACCCAACATCGACACCCCTGATATTGCCCTGCGGCGCGGAGTCGGTTCCTGTGGGGAATATGTGGGTTTATTATTGGCTTTGTGTCGTCTCAATGGTATTGCCTGTCGCACGGTAGGACGCTATAAATGCCCACCCCATCCCCTCGAACGTAATTTACCCCTCGAACCGGATTACAATCACGTCTGGATGGAATTTTATCTGCCCTCTATCGGTTGGGTTCCCATGGAGTCGAATCCCGATGATATTTTTGAAGGCGGTCCCTATCCCAATCGTTTCTTTATGGGTTTAGCTTGGTATCACACGGAAATTGCCAAAGATATCCCCTTTGAACGAATGCTCAGTCAAGGACAACCGGTATTAAAAACCCAAGTTCCCATCGGCGATTTAGCGATTAATCACGTTCAATTCATCATTCTTGAGGAATTAGCCCCAAAAGACTAGAATTCTGACCCATCATCCATGATGCCCATTTCTCTATCTCTTTCTTCTTTGAGTTCTTTGACCATTTGTAAACCCGCACCCACACAGAAGCCTAGGGCTGCCCCGGCGCCGGTCAAATAACGTCCATAGATGATTTGATAGTTATAGGGATTTTTATAGTTGACTTGGCTGGGATTGCGTTCAATGCGGCTAATGCCATAACCAATACCAGCACCAACTAAAGCCGTTACTAGGCCCGAAAATAGAACTAGACGAAAGTTCATGATCTTATCTCCCGATAGACTCTGACTTTAGATTATCGCTGAAAATTAGTTAATGGCAAGCTATCGCAATAATTTGTTATCAAGTGAACCAAATCGCCCACAAAGCTAGAACTGTGGATAGGAAACCATAGGATTTATCGAATCGTCAAAAAACCAATCTTTCCCTATAGGTAGTTATTGGTAAAAGTTAAGGTGATTTATCTATTACCAGACTTTTTTTACTCCTGTAGGTAAACCAACTCGCATAAAAAATCTAGCGAAAGCTTGAGATAAATGTTCACGATAGGGAGGACGTAAACGAAGTCTAGGTTGCTGTTTATTTTGCAAGAAGGATTCCAAAAAAGTCCTCGGCAAAGTGTACACATCATGAAAATCAACTATCCGATGAGTTAATTTTAGTTCGCCAATTTCCCCTTCGTTGAGCATAGAAAGATTCCATATATAACCATTTTTAATATCATCACAATATCTCCCCCACGCCTTGGCCGTAGGATTTTGTTTCATATTGTTCATCGTCTGTTCCCAATATTCTTGATATTGACTGAGAGCAAGGTGAGGGCAAAGGATGACATTATTGACTTTCTTGTTTTCTAAGTCGCAGCCTTGGGTGATAACAACCAGATCAATCTCAGCCACTTCCACTAAGGATCGAAGTGTTTCAATTTCTGTTTGATTGCTTACCTCAACAGATTTAGAAGCCCAACGAACCACAGGACAATTAAGAATAATATCCCCTTGGGTTAACTCAACATTTGCATCTACCACCTCATACCAAAGGTCATTAGTTATCATCTTCGAGTCGATAATTATCAATTACAACACAAGGTTTCCAAGTGGATTTTTCCTGAAATTTAATGTTTACTTCTTCGGAAAATAAGATTTTCGGTTGATGAGAAACTACAAAAACTCCCCGACAATCCAGTTCATCATCATCATCTTCTGCTGCGTCTATCCGGCAAGATTCAGATGATAAAACTGTAGGTAATTTTACCACTTCTATTAGGGGTGGTTGTTCGTAGGAGGGTAATTTTTTACTGTCTGTTTCCACTTTCACGTTAACTGCCTCGTTGACTAAGTTGGGTGATTAATTAGGTTATACCTCAATATCTAGACTAACTCAAGCTGGCGGGCTGATTGGCTCACACTTTACATTGCCTAAAATGGTAGCACTTGGGGCTAGTGAGGACGTTTTTCCGCTTACCAGCTAAATTGAGAATATCAGGGGCATTGATGCCTAAAGGGAGACAAAATGTATTAGGCTAAAAACTAAACTATTTTGGCAAGATTTCTTTGAAGACCTCCTCAGCCTACTTATTGGTTTTCCACGGTAGTCGCGATCCGCGTCCAGCCATGGCGGTGACGCAATTAGCAGCCTTAGTTCAGGAAAAAATCAGTCAACCCGCCGAAAGATTAGCGAGTAAATCGGAGTTTAGCCCATCTCTAGCGGTTCTAGAAGCAGATAATCGGGTATTAGTAGGGACTGCCGCCCTAGAATTAGCGATAACACCGCTCCATCAACAAATAGAAGCTTTTGCCCAACAAGCACAAAGCCAAGGATGTAACCGGTTGCAGATTATCCCCCTGTTTCTCCTGTCGGGGGTTCACGTTAAAGAAGATATTCCCGCGGCCCTGGACAAAGTGCGATCGCCAATTAAGCTAGAGTTAAAGCCCCATTTAGGCAGTTATCAGGGAATAAAATCGCTGTTATCCCGACAATTTGCCGATTTAAGCCCCCAAAACCGCATTTTACTGTCCCACGGTAGTCGTCGCTCCGGGGGTAATCGGGAGGTGGAAAATCTAGCGGCGTTTTTTGGAGCAATTACAGCTTATTGGTCGATAGAACCGAGTTTACCCCAACAAATCGAGAGTTTAATCGCTCAAGGTAGCCAAACAATCGCTATACTGCCCTATTTCCTCTTTGCTGGTGGAATTACGGATGCGATCAAAGCCCAAGTTTTTGAACTAGCACAAAAGCATCCAAATGTCAATATATTTTTAGGTAAATCTTTGGGAGCGACGGGGGAATTAGCCGAGATTATTTTTGAGGAAGGGTGTGGATGAAACGGGCAGCGATCGCTATGGGCAGTAATTTAGGAGATTCAGCGACAATTTTAGGGCAAGCTTTAGGGGAATTAGAGCGAGTCAAAGGAATTAAACTAGAAGCTCATTCCCAATGGTATCAAACCGCATCCGTCGGGCCGCCTCAGCCCGATTATCTCAACGGTTGCGCCATTGTGCAAGTGGATTTATCTCCCTTAGAATTACTGCATAAATTATTAGAAATCGAGCAGTTATTCGGGAGAGTCCGACGGGAAAGATGGGGACCGCGTACCCTCGATTTAGACTTAATATTTTATGAGGACCTGATCTTAGAAACGCCCGAATTACAGATACCCCATCCCCGCTGCCGAGAACGGGCCTTTGTGCTGCTTCCCCTGGCAGAAATTGCCCCTGATTGGCGAGATCCCGTAACCGGAAAAACTATCCTTCAGCTATTGGGCCAATTGGGATTGGCGGAGTAGGATGTTAGATGTTAGGGTTTTAGGGTTTTAGTTGAAATTCCCCCATCTCTCCTACTCCCCACTACCCCACGTCCCCACGTCCCCACGTCCCCACGTCCCCACGTCCCCATGTCCCCACGTTCCCACGTCCCCACGTCCCCACGTCCCCATGTCCCCACGTCCCCACTACCTCATCTCAGTTACCGACCGGAAACTCTACAATAAAGGCAGCAGCGTTAATAAACAGTAAAGAAAATCAACCGTGACCAAGACCCCATCGATCGAGGAAACTCATTACAATCAGGCTAAGGCTAGTTTACAACAGGCCTTAACTTGGTATGCCAGTTTTCGCCGCCATTGGAATTATCCCCCCGATCCCCAACTTCAGGCCGCTGTTAAACAGGATTTGCAGTCCTTAAAATCGGCCTTGGATAAACTGGATGAAACGGTGATTCGGGTGGCAGCCTTCGGGTTAGTCAGTCGCGGTAAATCCTCGGTGGTAAACGCTTTAGTCGGTCAAAAAGTCCTGACAACTGGACCCCTGCACGGGGTGACACGCTGGCCGCGATCGGTGCGTTGGACACCAGCCACGGGTAAAATTCAGATAGAATTAATCGATACCCCCGGATTGGATGAGATTGAAGGGGAAGCACGGGCGAATATGGCCAGAGAAGTCGCTAAAAGTGCCGATTTGATTTTATTTATCGTTGCGGGGGATATTACCCGCACCGAATACGAGGCCTTAGGAGAATTGCGCCAGGCGAAAAAACCGATTATTTTGGTGTTTAATAAGATTGATCTCTATCCAGAAGCTGATCGCCGTCAGATTTTTCAGCAGTTACAGAGATTAGGAACCAATCGGGACGAAAAAACGTTAGAAGATTTGTTAACTAGCGATGAGATAGTTATGGTAGCCGCCGAACCGCAACCGATTCCCGTCCGGGTGGAATACCCCGATGGGAGCGTGGTGACTGAGTGGGAAACCCCTCCCCCCCAAATTGAGGAGCTGCAAGATAAACTCTTAACGATTTTAAATCGGGAAGGGCGATCGCTGCTGGCCTTAAATGCTTTAGTGCAGGGGCAAGAAGCGGAGGAAAATATCGCTAGAAAAACCCTGGAACTGCGGGACAGTCAAGCGGAGGAAATTATCTGGCAATACGCGAAATATAAGGCTTTAGCGATTGCGGCTAATCCGATCGCTATTTTAGACCTACTAGGGGCTTCAATCGTCGATTTGACTCTAGTTCGGGCTTTAGCTCGTTTGTACGGCTTGCCAATTACCAGTCACCAAGCTGGTCAACTCTGGCGGACTCTACTTTTCAGTAGTGGGGGGTTGCTGGTGGGGGAAATCCTCAGCACTGTGATTATCGGTTTGGGCAAAACGGCAGCGGCAGCGGCGAGTATTTTTGAAAATCCCACCTCTTTAACCCTCTACGGTAGCACCGCTCTCCTACAGGGGGCAATTGCCGCTTATGGAACCTATATCATCGGGAAAGCCGCTAAAATCTATCTAGAACGCGGTTGTAGTTGGGGGGCATCCGGACCAAGTACGGTGATTAATCAAATTCTCGCTCAAGTTCATCCGCAAACTATCTTATATCGTTTACGTCTAGAGCTAGAACAGTGATTTTAAGGTAAAAAGGAAAAAGGAAAAAAGGCAACAGTGATCAATTAAATATTTCCTACTGACTACTGATGACCGACTCCTAATTTTAGAAACTTAATTTTTGACAACGACCACTAGCTAGAAATATTGAGAGAAAATCATGTCTGCTGCCCATAATTCTTATATTCCCGTTCCCGTTTCCCGCCAAAAAAGCCAACCGACTCAACCTCGTCCCCAGTCACCAGTAAATCAGACGACCCCAACAGTAAAACCGACGACTAAATCGGTGGTGAGAGTTCCCGTGGCCCCAACACAAAAACAATTAGCCTCGCGTCAATTACGTTTCCTTTGCCTCCTAGAAAGAATAGTAGCTGTGATTACTTTTTGTCTGTTGGGTTCGACTCTGGGAATATATGCTTGGACGGTGTATATTCCCAAGGTTTGGGACAAAGAATTTGGTAAACTAGAAACACTGCAACGTCACGAGCGCCATCTTTTGGCCACCAATGAAACCCTTAAACATCAACTAGCTCAACAAGCAGAAAAACCCGAAACCGGATTAACTCATCCCCAACCCTTCCAGACTATCTTTTTACAGCGTAAATCTGCCCCGAACCTGAAACCAGCCCCCGCTTCTCAATCTCAATCTACCGTCATTTCTCGACCCAGAAGTGCCTATTAACAGTTATCAGTTATCAGTTATCAGTGGGTAAGTTAAAAGTTATCAGATGTGAGTTTTTAAGTGTGCAGTATTAAATAGAAATTTCCTACTGTCTTTTTACTGATCACTGATTACTCTGTTTACTGATCACTGTTTACTGATCACTGATCACTGTTTACTGATAACTGAAAGATACTGCTCATGACTGACACAAAAAGACCCCGATTTAGAAGCAAAGAAACTCGATCGCCCTCGGGCAGAGTCCGGGACAGGAAGTCCTATTTAAACGCCAAAAAACAGCAAAAACAGTTTAAAAAATTGCCTTTGAGTAACGGGCGATTAGTGGTGGTGTGGTTGATTTTAGTCATGGGTATTGTGGGTTTAGCTTGGCGATTGTACCAGTTGCAAATAGTGCAAGCGCAGGAATTGCAAAAAAGAGCCAGAAAACAGCAAACCACCAGTATTAGACCCTATATTCCCCGACGGGCGATCGTCGATAGTAATGGTAATGTTTTGGCGACCGATCGCTTGATTTATACTCTTTATGTACACCCAAAACTGTTCGCTATTTCCCCAGCAGAAGTGGCTGATAAATTAGCTCCTTTATTAAATATTCCTACTAATCAACTGATTCAAAGATTTAAAGAAAAAGAAACAGGAATTCGTTTAGCCAATCAATTAACTGAGTCCGTGGCTAGGGGCTTAAAACAATTATCTCTTGACGGTGTAGAATTAGAGGAAAAATACGCTCGTTATTATCCCCAAGACGATGTGGCAGCCGACGTGATTGGCTATGTAGATAAAGAACATCGTGGCCAGGCAGGATTAGAAAGAGGTTCCAGTCAGTTATTAGAAAGAGATCCCTTTTCTGTCAATACAAGACGCATGGGAGATGGGCGAATTTTACCAGCTTTTGTTCCCGATGGTATCTTTCAATTTGATGAATTACAGTTAGAAGTAACCCTCGATTTAAAACTACAAAGAGCCGCCCGCACAGCCCTACGAGAACAGCTAAAGAAATTTAATGCTAAACGAGGGGCTGTCATCGTTATGGACTCCCTTGATGGTTCTCTTTTAGCCCTAGTTTGTGAGCCAACTTTTAACCCCAATGAATACTATAAAGCCAATGTGGCTCTATTTAAAAATTGGACTGTAGCCGATCAGTACGAACCGGGGTCAACTTTTAAACCAATTATTGTCGCCCTGGCCATGGAAGCGGGGGCAATAAAAGCTAATACGGTAGTCAATGATCCGGGGGCAATTACTGTCGGTCCCTGGACGATTAAAAATGCCTCTAAACAGGGTTATGGGGCGCTAGATATGGCCCGAGTTCTGCAAACCTCTAGTAACGTGGCTATGGTGCAAATTGCCCAAAAAATGAAGCGAGTTGATTTCTATAAAAGTTTATTAGGATTGGACATAAATCAAAGGGTTGGTGTAGATTTACCCGGAGAAGTGGCAGGATATCTCAAACCCGAACAAGAATTTCTGGATAATGCCATTGAATCGGCCACCGCTTCCTTTGGTCAAGGTTTATCCCTAACTCCTTTAAAATTAGTACAAATGCACGGTGCGCTGGCCAATGGTGGCACCTTGGTAACTCCCCATGTGATCAAAGGATTAGCCGACGACCGCGGCCGTTTGCACTGGCAGCCCGATTATCCCAACAAAAAAGTCTTTTCTCCCACCGTGGCCCGGCAAGTGGTGGAAATGATGGAAACCGTTGTCAGCAAGGGGACAGGGGTAGCGGCCCAAATCCCCGGTTATCGCATCGGAGGCAAAACGGGAACCGCACAAAAAGCTAGTCCGACGGGGGGTTATCTACCTAACGCCAAAATTACCAGTTTTGTGGCGATTTTACCGATCGAATCGCCCCGTTATGTGGTTTTGGTGGTGGTGGATGAACCCAAGGGTGCCAATACTTTTGGCTCCACTGTTGCCGCTCCGGTGGCAAAAACGGTGATGAATACGCTCATTTCCCTCAAAGGTATCCCCCCCACCTCCAAGGTCGCTCCGGCGGGTTCTGCGACCAATAAACCCCCGCGTCACGATTAATTTAAGTGTTGAGGAGAAAAGCCGCTAAATTGTCTGGTAACTCCCATTCTAAATAGGGTTTGCGGCAAAAAGTTTTGCGTGAGGGTGGGGTGTGGGGTTTTACCCATTTTCAGGTGGTCAATTACCTAAGTTTCAGGGAAAAAGTCCCTGAATTTTCCCCCCGCTCCCCGCAATGGCTGGCACTTTTTGAGGGGAAAAAAGCCTAAAGATATTATCCAACAAGGTTTTTAGATTTATTCAGCAACCCCTATTTAGTCAATTTTTTGAAGATAAGGGAATCGAGGAATTATTGGGAAAAGAAATAAAAACCGATTATATCAATAATGATAAAATCGGGAGAGTCATGGATGAATTCAGAAGTGTTGAATGATAGCTTGATAAAGTAAAAAAGCGACTATCAGATCACATTCTAGTCACACCTAACTGATAATTGTTATTATCACAATGCCAAACTCCTTTGGGGGAATTGTCAAAACAATCTTAAGAAATTTGAGAGCGTCAGGAATCGCTCTCTAGGAGATTTAGAGCGGGAATCAGTGGCAAGAAAGCTTCATACCCCTAATTCGGTTAAATTAAGCACCTAAGCAAAATTAATTACAGATCTAAGCCGTTTCCCGTCCTGACTAGGAAATTAATTTTGCACGACTACTTATTATTTTTGTCGTAACTTTGAAGCGATTCCCAACAGTCCAAAACCTAGCAATCCTAATATCGCGGAAGGTTCGGGAATGGGAGAAGCGTCAAGGGTTACATTATCGAAATTGGTCTGGACTCCATATGACGATAGATAAATGTGTAATGGCTTACCGATGAGAGGATCGCCGATGTCACCACTGGTATAGCTAACGGTGACACGTTCGAAAGTTCCGGCAGCGGGAGTAACACTGTTGCTAGTGACTAGAGGCGTAGGAGCCGTATCTCCGGCTAAAAGTCGGATATTGTTGGCTGGAAAGGCAAGAACGTTTCTGCGTCCGATATCCACACTCAAAGTATATCGCGTGTTCGCTTGCAAAACTGCGGAAAGTTGCTGGGCGATAGTTCCCCCGTTACTGTAGGCTACTTGATTTCCATCAGGAACCTGGTTTCCACCGTAAAAAAAATTGTTGCCAGTAAGATTTTGAGATTTGGTTGGATCAAGAACCCCCTGCTGCGCACCAGTAGCATGTGCGTTAAACCAGCCACCGATAGGGACAGGACTATTGTTATCGGTATAAAATCCAGTCGTCCCCTGTTGGGGAGCGATCGGCTCTTCAAAGCTATGATTCGCTATGAAAACAGATGCAGCCCTAACTTGCCCCTGCGGAACAATCATCAAACAAGAGGATGCGATCGCTATTGTAAATAATCCTAGCTTATCGCAACCAGCAAAAGACATTAATTTCGCTAATACTTTTTGAGTCATAGTGTTGATACTCCAAAGGAAAGCACTTTTAGACTGATCATAGCAACACCTCAAACTTTTCGCAACACCAAACAGCAGGGTGAGAGCATCTCAAAAGCTATTGACAATTGGCCAATTTTGTGGCCTGCTTGCTGTGTGGGCATTTTAGTTGATACCAGTCAATCAGAATAGTCACGAAATCTTCACATTTGGTCGATTTTTGCTTAACAATTGAGATGGCCAATTCTCCTCAAATATGTCTGAATTGATCTCTGGGTGAGCAACTCACATAAAGTTCATTTTTTTAAGGATTGTTAAGATGCGCTTACCCTCACCAAACAGTGATTGATAAGAGTCAATTTTGACTTTCTTTCTAATCTGCCTTTCTTTCTTGCTGTGACTCGCTTATAAGTTTTTGGGGATGTCTATTGATTGACCGTAGAAATACTTAAGAATACTAATAAATTGAACGTTTAGGCTCCATACCCAAGAGACTATACTAGAAACAGGCCATAGCCCATCAAGAGTAATGTTGCAAGAACTCGAAGCTATATTTGATCGGACGGTGCTTCAACCCGATGTTCCCTTAGAGCTAACGGTGGGTACGAGGGTAGTAATTCTTGTCGAGAGCGCATTGCCCAATCAAGTCAAAGCGCCTAAAATGTTTCTTAAAACTGCCCGGTTTCTAAAATTGTAGGGTGAACCTGATTAGTCGGAGAAAATTGACCAATACTTGTATGGGGAGTTACCAACTAATGCTTACTTCTCTTAATCACATTTTCTCGCCTATAGTATCTGGCGTTTTGCTTACCATAATTATTTCTAGTTGTCAAAGTACAAATGTATTAACTTCGGCAAATAATTCCCAGACCAATCAATGTCAAAAAGTGACCGTAATCGAGGGTTTAGAGCATCCTTGGTCGATGGTTTGGCTACCTAACGGGGAAATCCTGATCACAGAGCGTCCCGGTCGTTTAAGAGTGGTTAGAGAGGGCAAACTAGACCCAAAAGCCATCCCTGGAGTTCCCGAAGTTTTTGCCGTCGGACAAGGAGGATTGCTGGATGTGGCAATTCATCCCCAATTTGCCCAAAATCGCTGGATTTATCTAACTTATGCCCACGGAGACCAGGAGGCTAATCGTACCCGCGTCGCTCGTGCGGTTTATGATGGTGCAAGTTTGCGAGATGTGCAGGTTATTTTTGAAGTTTCCCAGACAAAAACCGGCTCTCAACACTTCGGTTCGCGGTTATTATGGCTACCGGATGGCACTTTATTGGTAGCGATTGGGGACGGGGGTAATCCTCCCCTACAATTAGCGGGAGATTTAATTAGAAAACAGGCACAAAATCGGCAAAGTCATTTAGGTAAAATTATCCGCATCAATGACGATGGTTCTCTACCGAAAGACAATCCTTTTGTGGGTTCTAAAATTTGGAGTTATGGTCATCGGAATATTCAAGGAATCAGCTTTGATCCGATGACTAAAAGAGTCTGGGCAACAGAACACGGAGCGAAAGGAGGGGATGAATTAAATTTAATTGAAAAAGGTAAAAATTATGGTTGGCCAGTGGTTTCTGCCAGTCAAGAGTACGGCACTAATAACCCAGTTTCCCGCGAAAAATCTCGACCAGATCTGATCGATCCGAAAACAATTTGGACACCTGCGATCGCTCCTTCGGGATTGGTCTTTTATACCGGTAATCGCTTTCCTAATTGGCAGGGAAATTTATTCGCTGGTGGTTTAGTTTCCAGGGATGTTCGTCGTCTGGAAGTCGATAAATCGGGTGAAATTATCAATCAAGAAGCGATTCCCATCGGTCAGAGGGTGCGGGATGTGCGTCAAAGTCCCGATGGATTTTTATACCTGCTCACCGATGAAGGTAACGGCCAATTAATTCGCCTTGAACCGCCATCTAATTTGTAAAAGTTCACAGAAATTATTATGGAAACCTTGAAGATTTTTTAGCGACTTCTAGTATAGTTATGTTTGTACGGGAGTAAGCACTCGATTTATGAAGAAAATTTTACAGTTAGTGGGACTAGGTTGTATGTTACCTATGTTCCTCGCCAGTGCAAGTTTAGCGGAAACAGTGGTGGAAAAAGTGGCTCGCACGGGATTTTTGACCGTAGGAACCCGTTTTGATGCGATTCCCTACTCCTACGTCAATGAGAAGGGGGAATTGGTCGGCTATTCTATGGATGTGTTGGAACGAATTAGAAAACGATTGGAAACTCGTCTCGGTCGTCCCGTCACCCTGCAAATGGTGGAAGCGAACCAACCCGGAGAGAAAATTAACCTCATTCGTAGCGGGGACATCGATATTGCTTGTAGTACGGCTTTTACTTGGGAAAGGGCGAAAGTGGTCGATTTTTCCATCAGTTACAGCATTTCTGGCATTAGGATTTTAGCCAAAAAAGGCAGCAATCTCTCCACTCCTCAATCCCTAATCGGTAAACGTATCGCCTTGATCCCCAGTTCCGCGGCCGTGGATGTGATTAAATTAGTACAACCGCGAGCGACGATTGTGACTACCTACAGCACCGTAGAAGAAGCGATCGAAGCTTTAAAAACCGGTAAAATCGACGCAATAGCGGGGGATAGCATTTCTTTAGCGGGAACAATCCTCAGAGATAACCCTAAAATCTACGAAATCGTCCCCGAAGAAGCTCTAGCTAATTTTGGCATTGCTTGCATGGTTCCCGAAAATAACTCTACTTTTTTGGATGATGTCAACTATGCCATTGTTAAAATGATGCAGGATTACATCACCAATGATACGGCCACCGTTAGTCAAATCGATCGCTGGTTCGGTAGTCAAGGCATGGTTCCCATCCCCCCCGAATTATTAAAGGGGTTTTTTGCCTTCAAAGTTATCGAACACGCCCAAATTAATCCCCAAGAAGCCAAATAGGAGCATAAATTCAGGTGAATATCAGCAATAAAACCGGTTTAGTCGGCTTTCTTCTCGCTTTATCTGCCTTCGGTCTGACTGGCACTGCCCAGGCCGCCTCAGACGACGCTAATCCCATTGAAGCGCGTTTAAGTCGTCTATCTAGCGCTGTACGCGAACGGGTTAACCAACTGCCGGAAGGTACTGCCGATCCTAGTTTACAAGCTTTAGGCTGGGGAGATGGTGGCAATCGCGGTTGGGGGAATAGTCGTGCTGGTGGTTGGGTAGATGGTCGCGGTGGTAGTTTTGTTAATGCGCGGCCCTGGAGCAATGGTTGGTCTGACCGTGGCAGTTTCTTTAATTCCCGACCGAGCTGGGGTAATGGTGGCGGTTTCTTCAATCGTCGGTAAGTCGGTTTTACTGAGATATAAGAAGATTTCGGTGAAAAAGCGCTGATAAAAAGCCTCATCTTCTTGAAATTGTACCTCATACTAAATCCGTTGAATAACGCACAGAAAACGGGTTTCTCCGAGAAACCCGTTTTCTACTCATGCCTTGGCTTCGTTGATAGGGAGTTGAATTAATTCAAAGAAGATAGAGGGGAATGATTGCAAGAGTTGATAAAAAATCGTGTCAGTTTTCATGCTCTTATTTGACAAGGTGAGCGCATTTTTTATCTCCCTTTTTGTATAGCTCTAACCTGTTTAACCTCTAATTCTAAGGCGGAGGCGACTTGCTCAACGCTTAACCCTAAGGCTAACAAACGAGGAACAGCCTCTAGTGCTTTGTTTAGTCTGCCTTGCTCAATGCCTTGCTCAATGCCTTGCTCAATGCCTTGCTCAATGCCTTCCTGACGACCTTCCTGACGCGCTTCCTCGCGCACATCTTGAAAATACTGAGTTTGTTTTAATTCATCTAAACTAAACATAGTTTCTATCTCCCGACGATTGAGAAGCGGTAACTTATAAACGAGAATCGTCTCTATTAATTGTAAGAGTTCTTGGGGTTTTTGGTCGGGGGTTAATTCTTCCCTCACTCTTTGGATTAATTTTCGGGTGCTATCAAGCGCTTTTGCTTTAGATAGGGTGATTAATTGCACTGTGGCTAAACCAATGGAAGTTTGAGGAGTGTTTTCTAATTCATTCAGATAAATCCGTCTCACTCGCTCGCAGTTGAGGAGTTCCCGATAGCGTTGAACTTTATCGGTTTCTACTTGAGGGTTAGGATAAACAATCACACCCCGCCAATCATTGGTTAAGTCGGTTTTACTGAGATATAAGAATATTTCAGTGAAAAAGCGCTGATAAAAAGCCTCATCTTCTTGAAATTGTACCTCACAGAAGTAGATAGGAGTCTGGGGGTTATTATTTTGCGGCAGAAAGACTCCATCAAGACGAAAGGAAAGTTGTTTGACTTCCACTGAGTCAAAGCGGTAGTTATTGGCTTCGTTGATAGGGAGTTGAATTAATTCAAAGAAGATAGAGGGGAATGATTGAAAGAGTTGATAAAAAATCGTGTCAGTTTTCATGCTCTTATTTTATAGCAGTACCCGCTAAGATTAGGACGTTTTGCTCCCCCCTAACCCCTAAAATAGCGCAATCTTAATCATTACTGATTAATTTAAGATGTTTGCTTGGCGAATCCTTCCAGTCTCTCCCTGATGGGCTTTTTTCCAGATTCATCTCTAATACTAAGTAGGGTCTGCTGAAAAAGTACGGGCGAAGCATTCGGATAGAAAATCTACGGTTTCACCGGTGGGTTATTGCCCGAATGCTTCGCCCCTACAGGACGCGGGCCGATGAAGACGCAAGGTTTTGAACGACGATTCTCTCAAAATCTTGCACCTGTTTCGGAAGAAAAGCCCCAAAACCCTTACTTTGCCTACATTTCACATTTATTCAGCAAACCCTAAGTAGGTAGGTATTAAAAACTTTCAGATACCCCCGCCTATCGGCACCCCCCTTATTAAGGGTAGATACCCCCGCCTATCGGCACCCCCCTTATCAAGGTAGGGCTGTTTCATTTAAATTAAGTATAGCTGATTTTGAGTCAATAAATTTGACCGAAGATTCTCAAGTTTATCTTTTTCTAATCAAAAAAGTTAGTCACAATAACTAATCTTTAATCCTCTGCCAAATTTATTATTAATAAATTGATAAAGCTTGTTCCCAAGCCACTAAAAGCCTATCTCTCTTGAAATTTTCTGAGAGTAC
>VYLK01000192.1_pt1 | contig 25752 bp, 25 predicted proteins | sample 5114321 | NCBI WGS metagenome assembly VYLK01 (sample SAMN12291792, study PRJNA351875) | freshwater metagenome | isolation source: freshwater lake | place: USA: Michigan, MSU2 Lake | collected 2011-08-16
TCAAACAATCCGAAACTGGTTTGGAGAAATCATTAGTTATTTCGAGCGAAGGACAACGAATGGGGTGGTCGAGGGAATCAACAATAAACTTAAACTAATAAAACGGAGAGGCTATGGCTTTAGAAACTTTCGGAATTTTTGGGTCAGAAGTATGTTGTCTTGGCATCTTGTCTGTTGATTTAGCATAAAGAGTAACGAAGAGCCAGGAAACCCAATACACATTAGATAGGGTTTGCCGAAAAAGCTTTTCGTGGGGTTAGGAGTCAGTCCCGATGAAAAAATTTTCACCCCCACAGATGAAAGAGGTTTCTTTCCCTACACCCCACACCCTCTTTCAAGTCAGTCTTCAGTATCCAGTATTCAGTGATCAGATGCGGGTTTTTCAGTTCAGGGTTTACTGTTCACAGCAAAAAACTCCCGGCTCTCTTAGGTTTGGTGGGTAAAATGTATTCTAAGATACAGTCCTGCGGGCGAGCAAGTGGAAGGAACCACAGAGACACAGAGGACACAAAGATTGATCGCTTCTATAGTAAGTCAAACTGATCACACAAAGAATAAGAGAGCCAACTCCCCACTTCCCCACTTCCCCAATCCTCATATACCCTTTAAACAGGATTTAGTATTAGCCTGTATCAGCATTTCTGATTCTATAGTTAAGTTTGGCTAATAACACCTTATTTTTAGTCGCTTGTCAAGCCCCTATTATAATTTTTAATCTTTGATCCTTAGTCCGATTTAACATTAATATTAAAAATCTGGTTTTTTGTAGCGAAGAAAACAGTTTTATTAATTATTATCTGCTGCTATAGAGGGAAATCGAGGGAGGCTGATGATCCTTGAAAGCCTTGTCAATACTAGCGTTATTACCTCTCGACATTTCACTAATTCCCCAAGTTTTCCTAACCTTGACCCCCTCTAGGAGACAAAAAATTAAAAATCTTCTATCTTAACTTGGTTCTTAGCGCAAGTCAACCCTTTATTTAAATTTTTGATTCTCTTGCCCGATAACGATATAAATTCTCGTAATGACCAACCGATTTTCCGTGATACGGTTGAACAGAACGCAACCAAGTTAGCTTTGCAAGCAAAAAGGAATATTAGCAAATTCCTTCAGCTTTGCATTGGGAACTTGCTAACGCACAATAAGAAAGTCTATGAATAAACAACTGATCAACAAACTACAAGCTGTAACAGCCCTTACCGTAGTGGGGACTACAGCCTCGATAATTTGTTCCCAGACAGCAGGACACAGCAACAGCCTGACGGATATTAGCGTAGGTCGTCAAACTGTTGTCGAGTCAACTACTCAAACCGTTCTGTCCGCTTTTTCTAATAGTCGAACATTCGATTCAGATATTAAATTATCACGTTCGGTTCAAGATAATGCTAACGAAATTCTAAAAACTTTGGAGTCCCTAGTGGACAAAGAAAATACCGTCCCAGCAAGCGTTACACCCCGAACCCAAGAGGCCATTCCTTCGACGATACAACCCCAATCACAACCCAATCAAGTCAAACCAGTCCCGGCCAGCAATCCTGCCTCAGTCACACCGCTGGAGAAGCCAAAAACAACCCAAGGGACAAAAACCAGCAGTCGCCCCCGTAAACGGGGAATGGCCTCTTGGTATGGTCCTGGGTTCCACGGTCGTCGCACCGCTAGTGGTGAGACTTTTCACTCTGGTGGTTTAACTGCCGCTCATCGCTATCTACCTTTCGGCACTAGGGTTAGGGTAACTAATCTGCGTAACGGGCGCTCGGTGGTGGTCAGAATTAACGATCGCGGTCCGTTTAGCGGTGGTCGCGTCATCGACCTCTCCAGAGGTGCGGCAGCGATTATCGGTGTCTTCCAGTCGGGAGTTGCCCCAGTGGTCTTGGAAGTTTTAGGCAGATAATCAGTAATCAGTTATCAGTTATCAGTTATCAGTAAACAGTGAGGGACTTGCGTAGGAATAATATCCCAGACAGAAAATCGCTCTGTGGAAGAACCAGACCAGCCAGATGGTACATTATCAAAGCGCAAGTCCCTAACATCTCGAAGGCTCTCCCCCTACTTAGGGTGATCAGCAAACCTGAGCGCTCGGAGGGCGCAGGTTTCTGGCACCCCTACAGTAACGGATTTTGTCCACAATGTAGGGGCGAACTGCGTTCGCCCAAAAGGTACATTATCAAAGCGCAAGTCCCTAACTGGTAACTGGTAACTGGTAACTGGTAACTGGTAACTGGTAACTGGTAACTGGTAACTGGTAACTGGTAACTGATCACTGCTATAGTGATCCTATTGGGATTTGACGGGGTTTATGTTAGAAATTAACGATTTATCGGTTAATTATGGCGGAATAAAGGCATTACAGCAGGTTAGTTTAAGGGTAGAAACGGGGGAAATTGTCACCCTGATTGGAGCGAACGGAGCAGGAAAAACGACGACTCTAAAGACGATATCTCGGCTTTTAACAGCAAAGACGGGGCGAATAGTCTATCAGGGTCAAGATATTACCCATTTACCGCCCCATGAAATCGTTAAACGGGGAATTGCCCATAGTCCAGAAGGGAGAAGAATCTTAGCTCGTCAAACAGTCTTGACAAATTTGCAGTTAGGTGCTTATACGAGAAGCGATCGCCTAGGAGTAAAAAGCGATATCGAAGAGCAGTGGCAACTTTTTCCCCGACTATCGGAGCGCCGAGAGCAGTTAGCGGGAACCCTAAGCGGTGGGGAACAACAGATGCTGGCGATCGCCAGAGCTTTAATGAGTCGTCCCAAGTTATTGTTACTAGACGAACCCAGTTTAGGACTAGCGCCGCAGATAGTGCGAGAAATATTCAGTATCATCCGTAAATTAAACGAATCGGGAGTAACTATCCTGTTAGTGGAACAAAACGCTAATTTAGCCCTAGAAACTGCCAATCGCGGCTATGTTTTGGAAGCGGGACGCTTGACTATTGCGGGAGAAGCCGGGGATTTACTCAGGGATGAGCGGGTCAAACAGGCCTATTTGGGTTAATCGATGATGATGCGGCAACTATAGATAAAATCCTATGGTAAAGGTAGGAGAAAAAATATTCACAAAATTTTACAAAGTCGCATAAAATGAACACATAACGAAATAGGTATTTTTTCTTACTGCCATGCTAACGGCTAACTTCCCCTGGCTCACTGCCATCATTTTGCTACCCTTGCTTGCCTCCTTCCTAATCCCTGTAATCCCCGACAAGGAAGGAAAAACTGTTCGTTGGTTCGCTCTTGGAGTCGGATTAGCAGACTTTATATTAATGTGCTACGTCTTTTTACAAAAATATGATTTAAGCAACCCCAACCTACAATTAGTAGAAAAAATCGATTGGGTTCCCCAAATTGGTTTAAGTTGGGCGGTGTCGGTGGATGGTATCTCGGCACCGTTAGTTTTATTAGCAGGATTGGTGACAACCCTTTCTATCTTGGCCGCGTGGCAAGTGGACCGCAAACCCCGTTTATTCTACTTCCTGATGCTGTTGCTCTACGCCGCTCAGATTGGTGTTTTCGTCGCCCAAGACTTATTATTATTCTTTTTAATGTGGGAAATCGAGTTAATTCCCGTTTATCTACTCGTTTCCATCTGGGGTGGTCAAAAACGTCGTTATGCCGCCACTAAATTCTTACTCTACACCGCCGCCGCTTCTATCTTCATCCTCGTTGCCGGTCTAGCCATGGCCCTCTACGGTGGTGGTGCGATGACCTTTGACATGGCGGAATTAGGATTTAAAGATTATCCCCTCGCTTTAGAATTAGTCCTTTACGCTGGTTTATTAATCGCTTTCGGAGTCAAACTCGCCATCTTCCCCCTCCATACTTGGCTCCCCGATGCTCACGGTGAAGCTTCTGCACCTGTATCGATGATTCTCGCTGGTGTTCTCCTCAAAATGGGTGGTTATGGTTTAATCCGCCTTAATATGGGGCTTCTACCCGATGCACATATCTACTTTGCTCCGATTCTAGCGATTCTCGGTGTCGTCAATATTATCTACGGTGCTTTCGCTTCCTTCGGTCAACAAAACATGAAACGCCGTCTCGCTTATTCCTCGGTTTCACACATGGGATTCGTCCTTTTAGGGATTGCTTCCTTTACCGATGTGGGTATTAGCGGTGCTATGTTACAAATGCTCTCCCATGGTTTAATTGCCGCCGTCTTATTCTTCCTTGCTGGTGTCACCTACGACCGCACCCATACCTTAGCTTTAAACGAGATGGGTGGGATTGCTCAAGCGATGCCGAAAGTCTTCGCTCTCTTTACTGCCGGCGCCATGGCTTCCCTAGCGTTACCCGGAATGAGCGGTTTTGCCAGCGAAATTACTGTATTTATCGGTGTCACTAGCAGTGACGTTTATAGCCAAACCTTCCGGGTTGTGACTGTCTTCCTCGCTTCCGTTGGTTTAATTCTCACCCCGATTTATCTACTCTCCATGCTTCGTCAAGTTTTCTACGGAGATGGTTCTTCCTGCGATATTACTAACATTCTCCCCAACAAAAGCAACGAACAAGCAGTTTGTTTCGGTACTAGCTGTGTCCTTCCTGACGAATCAGAATATATTGACGCTAAACCCAGAGAAATCTTTATCGCTGTCTCTTTCCTCGCTTTGATTGTCGCTATCGGTTTCTATCCCCAACTAGCTACCCGTATCTACGATGTGAAAACGGTGGCAGTTAACTCGGAAGTGCGTCAAGCTTACACAGAAATCGCCGCTACTCGTCAAAATATCTACGCTGAAACTCAACCGGACGTAAGCGCCAAAGTTGCCAGTATATTCCAATAAATTGGCAAGTATAAAGTGAATAGGTTATCAGGAGTAGAAATTCTGCTCCTGATTTTTTTGGCGAGGAAATAATTAATTGGGGTTGGCTGAATAAATGTGAAATATAGACGAGGTAAGGGTTTTAGGGGTCTATTTCGCGAAACAAGTGCAATATTTTCAGAGAATCGTGGTCTTGTAGGGGCGAAGCATTCGGGCATAACCTATCGCTGAAACCGTAGATTTCCTATCCGAATGCTTCGCCCCTACTTTTTCAGCAAACCCTACATAAACAAACTATAATCTACATGAAAGAAATGTCCTAATAATTTCGCCTGTTCTTGGCTAATTGACCCTTTTCCTGCAATTAAAGTAGAAGCAATTTTGTCAGAGCCAAGGATTCTGGCTATGTCTTTCTTGTTAACGCTTTGTTGCTCCATCAAAAACAATAACATAGAATTAGGTGTGGTTGATTCTTGTAGATAAAAGCTTCTTTCAAAATTCTCAATTAAAAAAATTAGAAGCTCATAAAGTTCATCTTCTTCGGGAGTTAGATGCTGACGGTGCATCAATTCTTCGACAATAACCAGAGCTTTTTCATTTTCTGCTTCTGTTCTGATAACTTTAGGTAAATGGCGAGCTAGTAATTCTTTGTATTTTTCTGGATTAAAAGTAAGGGTCATTTTTCCATTGCTCCTTATCGTATTCAGCGTGAGTTAAAACATACTTGATATAAATTAGCCGCTTCTGATAATCGATACTGGTTATAAGGCGATAACGATTTCCTTTAATGTTAAAAACAGTAAAATTACCAACTGCTTCTGCTTGGGGAAATACTGTTTGAACCTCAACTAAATTATACCAAATCGCTTGACTGGCAATTTTATACCAATTCTCTAAAGCTATTCGGGAATCAGCGTGTTTATTCGTAAATTCTCGTAATCTTCGATAGCTGATAACGTGCATTTATAAAAACAAACGTAAATTATCTCTATCCTGAAAAAAGGTGGAGAATGATCCTTAAATTAAATTAAGGAATACATTTTTTAACTTGCTCAAGAGACAATCCCAAGGTACTAGCAACTTGCTCGGCTGTCAAGCCAAGCTCGACTAAGTTTGGAATAATTTCTAGTTTTGCTTTTTGTCTTTCCAGAATTGTCAGGCTTTCTTTAACATAAGATCTAGCAGTTTCTTCTATTATTGATTCAATGTTTTCTGTCTCATAACTTTGTGAAGGATTAGCACAGAGGTTAATGTTACCGATTTGCACAGGATTAACCATATTGGAGTAAGCATTTGCCACTCCTAATCTTTCAATAGTAGCACGGAAATTAGACTTATTTAAATCTTCTCCTAAAGCTTCGGAAAGAATGCGCCACAGTTGATAAGCTTCATCTTTAGTATGCCCTGCCGAACAATGATATTCTTCAGAAATATGGGTATATTTTTTGCCATTAAGGACTCCCTTCAGAATCGCAACTTGCAGACTGTCAAGATGTTGCCCCGTTTGCGCGAAAACTAGGTCATCCACGTATTTTAACACTGCTTGTATGTCCATTACCCTGTTGCTTCATACCTCTAACGCTCACCCGTTATTATCCGCCATTATCCGCTTTATGTCAAGATTCTTAATAAAACTTCCGTCTTTATCCGCCACAATCCGACTTTAGATTAGCTGAAATTTGGCTTATGCTTGAAGCAGGAATTGATGAGGCTAAAAGAATGGCTAATAAAATTACCACCATAACGCTAGCTACGGGAGTTTTCCTCGGTTGTGCAGTCATTAAAACTCCCGTTGTAAATTCTGCTCCAACATTACTCGAACCGACTCCTTATCTTAGCTTTAATGATAGTCCATTTAAAAATGTTAGCTTTAGCTATTTTTACCTTGAGGATTTTGAGGATGGTTCCCTGAATGTGCCAGGTGTTACAGCCTCTAGTGCTAGTGGCTTACCAGTTATTGTCGCAGGTCCAAACTTTTATAGAGATTCTGTTGATATTGACGACGGAGTGATTGATGGAAACGGGCAACAAGGTCATACGTTATATGAACAAGGCAATGGAACAATAGGAGGCATTAAATTTACTTTCAATGCTAATACATTAGGAAATCTTCCTACTCATGTAGGTATTGTCTGGACAGATTCATATTCAAGCTTTGGCGGAATAGACCAAACACCACTAACGTTTCAAGGTTTTGATGCACAAGGAAATTCTTTAGGTACTATTGCACTTGGTCAGGGACAGATTGGCGATACCAGAAACGACGGAACAACAGTTGATGATCGCTTTTTTGGAGTTATAAATTTAGCAGGTATCTCAGCTATCTCAATATCTCAGACTTTAATCAATGTAGGATTTGACGTAGATCACTTACAATATGGATCTGTTGCCAAATCTAGTCAAACTGTTTCTGAACCTTCCGTCATCTTTGGTTTATTAGGATTTGGTTTATTTGGCTTAGGTGCAATCTGCAAGCGGACTGTTTCAGCTAATTGGATGTAATAGATTCTCCCGATTCCTCCTCCTCAAACACAGGATAAAGATGTTTCAGCCAATGGCACAAAATTGAACCCCATCTACTTGGACGAGAGGGTTATGTGAGAGCCACGGCTAAAGACAATCGTTTATTCGTAGAAGCAGTACTCTATCGTTATCGGGCGGGTATTCCTTGGCGTGACTTACCTCTTGGGAGAAAAAAATTACGCGGACAGGGGAGACCACTTCCTGCGCGACTTTCGGACGTTCGGCGAAGCTCAGTCGAGCCGTTGCGGGGGAAATGAGGAAAAAGATGCGAGCATTTATACTAAAATCTAAGATAGCCGGTTTAATATCGTCTCTGGGATCAAAACGGAAGCTTAGAATAGATAAAATATGTGGACTTTTATTGATTTATTTGCCGGTATAGGAGGATTTAGAATCGCTCTAGAGAATCTCGGTTGTCAATGCGTTTTTTCCTCGGAAATCGATCCTCACTCCCAAAAGGTTTACTTAGCTAACTATGGTCATTTACCCGATAATCAAGACATCAGAAAATTAGAGGCAAAAACTGTCCCCGATCATGATATACTGTGCGGCGGGTTTCCCTGTCAAGCGTTTAGTATCGCCGGCAGAAAACACGGTTTTGAAGATGCACGCGGAACCTTATTTTTTGAAGTTGCCCGGATCCTACACGAAAAGAAACCGAAAGCTTTTATCTTAGAAAATGTCCAGGGTTTAGTCCATCATGATCGAGGTAAAACTTTAAAAACTATTTTAGATATACTAGAAAAGGATTTGCATTATTTTGTCCCTAGTCCCCAGATTTTAAATGCCAGATATTTTGGGGTTCCTCAAAACCGTCCCCGAATTTTTATTGTCGGTTTTCGAGAAGATTTAAATATTTACCATTTTTCCTATCCCCAACCAACCCATCAAGAAACTTGTCTCAAAGATATCCTAGAAGAAAAGGAAGTCAGCGTTAAATATTATCTCTCTAATCAGTATTTAGAAACTTTATTTAAACACAAGGATAGACACCAAAATAAAGGTAATGGGTTCGGTTATGAGATTATTTCTCCCGATGGTATCGCTAATGCTATTGTGGTGGGAGGTATGGGAAAAGAAAGAAATTTAGTTATCGATAAAAGACTGACTAATTTTACTCCTGTTACTCGCATTAAGGGAGAGGTAAATAAGTTATTCGTCCGCAGAATGACTCCCAGAGAATGGGCAAGATTACAGGGATTTCCCGATAGTTTTCAAATTGTTGTTAGCGATGTCCAAGCTTATAAACAGTTCGGTAATTCTGTAGCTATTCCCGTAGTAAAAGCAGTGGCAAAAGAGGTGATTAAAACTTTAGATTTATCCAGAGATTCTCAAGAAAATATCAGGGTTAAAGACCTACAGGGGAGACAATTAGATCTATTGTCAATCTGAGGAACAATAGCAATTTTTTCTAGGGTTTGGGTATATTAATAATAGTTATTATTTGCTCGATATGATCGCTCTTTATGCTTGACTATAACTGGATTAACAGTGGACTTGTTGCATAATTAATTTTCGAGAGTTCAAAAATGGAAAAATAGGCATGAGGTAACAATAAAAGAGCAACAGAGGTGATGGTTTCGCCGGTTGTGCTTGTTAAAGGTATCTTTCTTATACTACACTTGTAACACCAATAGGTTTAGTATTCGGGAGAGAAAAATTATGCGGACAATCACACGCACCACCACTACCGATATGGAAGTCACCAGCATTCGTCTGGAAAGAGTCCTCAAAGACAAGCTGAAAGAGATTTCCGGCAATCAAGGATATCAAGCACTCATTCGCGATGTCCTATGGAATTTCGTTCAGCAGAAATCAGGAGATTATCGACCTCAGTTTTGTGCTGGCGATATAAGGGCAGTATTTAACGCTACAGCTAGAAAAAATGAGATTTGCGCTCTTACAGGCAAGTTAATCCCCGCTAATGAAACAATGTTGTTAGGTTTGACGATCCATGGCGATTTAGTCCCGTTGAGTATGGATAGTTATACCAATTTAAAATAAGTTTGACTGGGGTGGGGGAGAATCCAGTATAGTTAGTCCTCACCCAAGGGAGATGGGAAGTGGGAATTATAAATTTAAATTATCAATTATGAATTGAGAGGTGGGGAGTTTTTTGCCGTGAACAGTGAACTGATAACCGATAACCGATAACTGATTACTGATTACTGATGACTGAACCGATTTTACGAGTGGTTTTAATCAATCCGCAAATTCCGCCAAATACGGGGAATATTGCCCGTACTTGCGCCGCAACGCGGACAGAATTGCATTTAGTTGGTCCCTTGGGTTTTGAAATTAGCGATCGCTATCTGAAGCGGGCCGGCTTAGATTATTGGCCTTATGTAAAACTCATGTACCACTTGACAATAGATGACTTCTGTGTATATCAGCAAAAGAGCGGCGGAAGGGCGATCGGGTTTACAGTGCGCGGCAGCAGTAGTTATGTGGAATACAGCTATCAAAGCGGAGATTGGCTACTTTTTGGCAGTGAAACCGACGGTATTCCGGCAGATTTATTAAATAAGTGTGATGACACGGTTTATATTCCCATGGCAGAACCGGGGGTGAGAAGTTTAAATCTTTCCGTTAGTGTGGCGATCGGATTATTCGAGGCCCGACGACAATTGGGATTTACTCGTTAGCGGGACATTTGGCTATATAAACAGAGCAAATAAACTTAATTGACCCAAAAAACTAGAAAATTGCTTTTATGTAGCTCATTTTTGCCTAAAGATAACTTTTTTTGCCAATATCAGAAAAAAATAGAGATCGCAGTCAATTTTGTCCGTAATAACAGCAAGAAATTATGTGGATTATCCTAGCGCAAATTAATTTTTGCTCCTTTCTAATCCCATAATTTATTGAAAATAAAAAGGCAAGATTAGGCTCATGAATATCTTCGACCTTACTCCCAATACTTTTCGCAATTTACAGCTTTTTAATCGGCAAAAATCCACCTCTGGCTTAACTCAAGTCGAGATGTTAGTTACCCTAATTTTATTAGGAATTCTCTTAACTATTGCCCTTTCTATTTATCAGCGTTTAATGGCTTGGATTCGCTTAAATATCGCCACCTTTGAAATATCACAACAGTGGAAAAATACCCGTTATCATGCCACAGGAGGAGGTTCTCATCCTCTATCTTTGTGCATGGCAGAAAGTGAAACCGAACAGATTAAAGTGGCAAAAGTGCAGGGGGACGAATGCGAAAATGTCACCGATTGGACTCCCATCACTCGCGGTGTTAGCATCGATACCGATAATTCTACCCTACGCCGAGTTAGTGGACCTGTGGGTAATCAAGGTACAATTTATCGCGCTAGTTGGGCCGATACAAGGGGGGGTTTAGGGGGTTCTTGGGGACAGTTAGGCAGAATTACTTTAGTTGCTTCCGGTACACCCGACAAACGCTGTTTATTTTTATTCCGTGTTGATGGTAGTTGGGATATTCGCCAAGATAATGGATGTGTGCGTTAAAGGCTGATTTAAAACTAGGGAATCAGACGATCGATTTGTTGAGCTAAATCAAAATCTAAGTTACTCAAACCTCCCACGTCATGGGTAGTGAGGGAAAGAGTAACGCGATTATAATTGATAGTAATATCAGGATGATGGCCTAGTAATTCAGCCGGAGTAACTAAGCGATTAACAAAAGCGATGGCTTCGATAAAATTGTTAAATTTAAAAGTTTTTTCAATCCGTTGATCTCGTAACTGCCAGCCGGGGATAGTCTGTAATTGTTGGGAGATTTCTCGATCGGATAAACGAGTAGCGGGTAAAGAGAGGACTAATTCCCCAGTTAACCCTATCATGAAAGCGATCGCTATTGCTAAGAATTGCTTCAACATTGAAGACGCTCCCGTAGTTGTGGTGAGCAGAAAAAGTGATCGATCAGGAGAGCATAGGCCCAAAATCTAACATAAAATCTAACATTAAGAAACACATTACACCAAAATATCGAGAGAGCCACGCTCAAAAATCTAGAATCCTGACTGATAGCCTTTCTGGGGGGAAACTTAAACGGTTTTCAGTCCGTCTGGGATTACACTAGAAAATATTCACTTATTCGATCGAGCCGTTCATGATTATTTCCGTCGTAGCACTGAAGGGAGGGGTCGGGAAAACCACCACATCGATTCATCTGGCCGCCTATTTTCAAGAAAAAGCGCCCACCCTATTGATTGATGCGGACAAAAATCGTTCGGCTCTCCATTGGTCCCGGGAAGATACCCTTCCTTTTATGGTAGCGTCCCAAGCTGGAGCAACGGGACTGGTGAAACAATACACTCATATTATCGTCGATACCCAGGCCCGGCCGGAGCCAGACGAGTTAAAAGATTTGGCCCAGGGCAGCGATTTATTAATTTTACCCACCACTCCCAATCATCTCGATATCGATGTCACCATTAAAGCGGCAGAATTGCTGTCCACGATGACCGATAATTATCGAGTTCTTTTAACCCAAGTGGATTCACGGACAAAAACAGGACGGGAAGCGCGGAAAGCTCTAGAAGAAGCAAAATTACCGCTATTTAAGCGAGAAATTCCCCGTTTAGTCGCTTTTGAACGAGCGGCCGAAAAGGGAGTCATCGTCAAAGATTATCCCGACCCCCGGTCGAATTTCGGTTGGCTTTGTTACCAAGCGGTCGGTAAAGAAATTTTTGCCCTCATGACATAAATTGTTAAAAAAGTTAACATTAATATTTGTGTCATTTTTCCCCGAAAAGATACTTAATCTGCATGGGGACTTTTTGTAATCTTCCGTTAAGCGTTCACTCCTAAATCGGTAAAGTCTGAGACAATCAAAAAAGTCTGACTGTAGGAGAACCCTCTATGAAATTGGCCTATTGGATGTACGCGGGTCCCGCTCATATTGGCACGTTAAGGATCGCCAGTTCCTTCAAAAATGTTCATGCTATCATGCACGCTCCTCTGGGAGACGATTATTTTAACGTCATGCGCTCGATGCTGGAAAGGGAGCGTAATTTTACCCCCGTCACTGCTAGTATTGTCGATCGTAATGTTTTAGCCCGGGGTTCCCAAGAAAAAGTCGTCGATAATATTGTTCGCAAAGATCGCGAAGAAAGTCCCGATTTAATCGTTTTAACCCCCACCTGTACCTCCAGCATTCTCCAAGAGGATTTACAAAACTTTGTCGAAAGAGCGCGACAGGATGCCCAAGGAGATGTGCTGCTGGCCGATGTCAACCACTATCGCTATAATGAACTACAAGCGGCCGATAAAACCCTCTATCAAATTATCAAATATTACCTCGATAAAGCCCAGAGAAAAGGGGAAATTATCTCCCAGAAAACCCCTAAACCCTCGGTTAATATTATTGGTATTACCACCCTCGGTTTCCATAACCAACATGATCGCACGGAATTAAAGCGGTTAATGGCAGATTTGGACATTGAAGTTAACGAAATTATCCCCGAAGCTGCCTCGGTGGACAACTTAAAAAATCTGCCCCGCGCTTGGTTTAATCTGGTTCCCTATCGAGAAGTGGGATTAATGACAGCCAAATATCTCGAAAGCGAATTTGCTATGCCTTACGTTGATATTACCCCCATGGGAGTGGTGGAAACAGCCCGCTGTATTCGCCAAATTCAAGAGGTAATTAATGCCCAAGGTGCGGCAGTAGATTACGAAGATTTTATCAATGAACAAACTCTGCATATCTCCCAAGCTGCTTGGTTTTCTCGTTCCATTGACTGTCAGAATTTAACCGGGAAAAAAGCGGTGGTTTTTGGTGATAATACCCACGCAGCCGCTATGACAAAAATTCTCGCCAGGGAGATGGGAATTCATGTGGTTTTAGCGGGGACTTATTGCAAGTATGATGCCGATTGGTTCCGGGAACAAGTGAGTGAATATTGCGATGAAGTGTTAATTAGCGATGATAATGGGGCAATCGGAGACGCTATTGCTCGCTTGGAACCGGCGGCGATATTTGGTACTCAAATGGAACGTCATGTGGGCAAACGTTTAGATATTCCCTGTGGAGTAATTGCCGCACCTATTCATATCCAAAATTTCCCCCTCGGTTATAAACCTTTCTTAGGTTACGAAGGCACTAATCAGATCGCCGATTTGGTCTATAATTCCTTTACTTTGGGTATGGAAGATCACCTATTAGAGATATTCGGTGGTCATGATACCAAAGAGGTAATTACTAAAGGTATTTCGGCAGATTCTGACCTAAATTGGAATAAGGAAGCTACGGTAGAATTGCAGAAAATCCCCGGTTTTGTGCGGGGGAAAGTCAAACGAAATACCGAAAAATTTGCCCGGGAGCGAGGTATTGGTGAAATAACTTTAGAGGTAATGTATGCTGCTAAAGAATCCGTAGGAGCCTAATTATTTTTAGGGCTGAAAGTTAACAGCATTCAGCCCTATTTTTCTTAGTTATTTACTCAATCCCTGAAGTATTCTTTCCTCTACTCCTTTCCCCTGAATTAACACTCCAAATCCTCCTAAACCGGTGGGATTGATTAATTGATGTAAGGCATCTCGACGCTGAAATATAGTTAATATATCGATTTTTCCTTGGGAAAGTTGATTTAATCTATCTCCCAATCCCAAAGCCATTAAAAATAATCCTTGCTGAGTAAAACCGAGATTTTTTAAGCCTAATTTTTCCCCTTGACGTTGTAAAGCAGTAAAATCCACATGAGTGGTAATATCTTGTTCTCCCACCCACAAATAAGGATGATCATGACGCTGATGTTGTCGATAACATTGTAGGGTTCCTTGACTTCTTTGGGGATGATAATATTTTTCGGCAGTGTAACCGTAATCTATGGTTAAAATATAACCTCGATCGAGTTTCCGATTAACCGTTTCTAACCAGTCTAAAGCTAATAAGTTTACCTCGGTTTGATAACCCTCCGGATAAAGTGGGGAGGGAATATTTATCCCCACTAAATCAAAATAGTCTTTGATGCTGTCAGTAGATAAATCTGCGATAATCTCCTGAAAAGGTTCCCCCAATCCCAGATAAATTTCTCGTAATTCTCCCGACTCGATCACAACTCGATGGACAGGAAAAGCATCGATTAACTCATTACTAAACACACAACCCACAAGGGAATTATCGGCTAAATTCGGCCAACTTTGCCAAGATACCGGGGAATATCCCGCTAAAGTTGCCCGTTGTCTTTCCCTGAGTTTCTGAGATTGTTCGATAATTATATAACTGAGATTTTGATAAAAATCAGCATAGCTATCACTCAAATAATCAAGGATATCTTTCGCTAAAATTCCCGAACCTGCTCCCACTTCCACTACAGTAAATCCTCGGGAATTGCCCAAAAATTCCGCCATCTCGACAAATTGCTCCGCCAACAATTGGCCAAAATCTGCCCCTAGGGACGAGGAAGTAAAAAAATCCCCTTTTGAGCCAATTTCTACTTTTCCAGAGGTATAATAGCCATAATCGGGGTGATAGAGAGCTAAATCCATCCAGCGATCGAAGCTAATTCGACCCGCTGCTGATTGTTTAATTTCCTCTAGGATGATTGCTTCTAAATTCATCTTGATCGGGGAATTATGAATTATGAATTATGAATTATGAAATGGGAATTATACTAAATCCAGTTACTAAAGACTGATTATCTATTCCTCCTTTTGCCCATCCTTATAATTAGCATATACTCAACAGATTTAGTATTAGTAAACAGTAAACAGTAAACAGGTATAAATATAAAGATAACTAATTAACTTAAAACTTACATCTGATAACTGATAACTAATCACTGATAACTGATAACTGATAACTGATAACTGATAACTGATAACTGATAACTGATAACTGATAACTGATAACTGATCACTGATAACTGATTTACTCTCCCGCATGATAGGAACTGCGGACTAGGGGGCCAGATCTAACCTGAGAAAAACCCATTTTTTGGGCAATTTCTCCCAACTCGCTAAATTCTGCGGGAGTCCAATATTTCTGTACGAGCAAATGTTCCAGAGAAGGACGCATATATTGACCAATAGTAACTCGATCGCAGTCGATCGCCCGTAAATCTGCCAAAGTCTCGATAATTTCCTCTTTTGTCTCACCGTGACCGACCATTAAGCCAGATTTCGTCGGAATTGAGCGATCGATTTCCTTAACATAACGCAAAACCGCCAAAGAGCGATCATATTTAGCCCCGCGTCTAACCGGCTTTTGCAAACGGCGCACCGTCTCGATATTGTGATTGTAACAGGCGGGTTTTGCCCCCACCACCGTCGCCACCCGTTCCTGTTGACTTCCCTTACCTCCAGCAAAATCCGGGGTTAACACCTCAATTAAAGTGTGGGGATTGAGTTCGCGAATCGCCGTCATCGTCCGCACAAACCAACTGGCCCCGCCGTCTTCCATATCATCTCTGGCTACAGAAGTCAAGACAACGTAACTTAAATTTAACAATTGCACCGCTTCCGCCACTTTTTGCGGTTCCTCCACATCGAGAGGCATGGGTGCATGACCCTTATCCACTTGACAAAAAGCACAGGACCTGGTACAAGTGGGACCCATCAACAAAAAAGTCGCCGTACCTTGGGCATAACATTCGCCGCGATTAGGACAGCGACCCTCCTCGCAGATAGTATGAATGTTCCTTTGTTTGATAATGCGCTGAACCGTGGAAATTTCGCTAGATTTGCCGAGTGAACGCCGTAACCAAGGAGGTAAAGAGGTTATTTCCTCGCGCCACTGTGGGGGTATATTGGACATGAGAAGTTAACTAATGTTGGGGGTTGGGGATTCCAGTTATCAGTTATCACTGGGGAGAAGGGAGAAGGGAGAGAGACGACCGACTCCCCAAAACGAAAACTTTTGATCTCACCCTTAAGATAACTGTCATAAGCTGAGAAAGCGACTCAAGATTATTGTTAATCAAAAAGGAAACTTGGGCAATGGGACGACGGCAACGGGGAAAAATTTTCAATCTGGTCATTCAAGGATTGGTGGGTTGCCTCTTGGTTAGTATTTTTGTTCTTAATCCCCAGCCATCCCTAGGCCAAAATTTTCTGGTTCCATTTGTATCTCCCACGGGTACAAGGATTTTTGTAGCCGGGGATATAGAATATGCTTCCGTGCATCTAGATGGATTTACCTTATTTCAGATTGCCTCCCAAGATTTTACCGCTTCTGAGGCCCGGGAACTCTCCCCGGTAGAAAGACGGGCTAGACGCATTGAAAGGGGCTTAAATAATATTATCAATCGGGGTTTCGATCCGACAACCCTGCAAGTAAGTACGGCGACTCTCAATAATTTAACCGTGATTGTGGCCAAGGATAACCAGAATTTACCGCAACAGGTAATTCTGACAGTAACAGAAGTTGATGCCCTGATCGATTCTTCTTCGGTTGGCGATTTAGCGGACAGATGGGTTAAAATCATCCAAACAGCTTTGCTCCAAGCTTGGCAAGAACGTCAGCCCGCCCCTCGTCGGCAACAGGTAATGACTGCCACTATAATTATTTTGGGGCTAACTTTCTTAAGCTGGGTATCAATTTGGTGGCAGAAACACCTAAGAAATCGCTTTAATCTCCTCAAAAAACAAGCTAAAAGGCAATCCGATCAAAATTTACCCATAAATTCCCCCCCCAGAAAAGATCGCTCCCAAGAGCCGATTTTAGCCTCTCTAGAAGATTCCTCTAATTTCCGTCAACAGGCTGATATTCAGCGACAACTGACGTTAAATATTCTCTGGAAAAGACTTGCTCTTATTGGACTGATACTGCTTTGGTTTAGCGGAATAGCGGCGATTTTGTATGTATTTCCTGAAACTAGACTAGAAGGACGGGGGATAATTCGTATTCCTTTGCGGATTTTTATTATCTGGTTACTGCTGACATCAGTGAGCAATATGGTTAACCTCTACGTTAATTTTCGGCTACGGGAGTGGGTAGAGGAAGGAGCGGTGTTTTCCGAAAATTTGGAAAGGAGGATTCTGCGCGCTCCCACTTTATTAGAAGTTGGGCGAGAAATGATCACATTTATCGCCATTTTTCTAGGAATTTTGATTTTTTTGAGTTGGATGGGTCTTTCTTTCGCCTTTTTACTCACGGGAGCCGGTTTAGTGGGAGCATTGCTCACCTTTGCCTTTCAGGATCTTTTAAAAGATTGGATTAACGGTTTTCTGATTGTCTTTGAAGATCAATACACCGTCGGTGATATGATCGAGTTTCAGGAGTTTATCGGTTTGGTGGAAAATATGAGTTTGCGAGCGACTCAATTGCGGGCTGCTGATGGACGTTTAATCACTATTGCCCATAACCAAATTATTAGCGCACACAACCTCAGTAAAGATTGGGCGCGAGTCAATTTTACCATCGAAGTCGCCTATGACACCGAGGCAGATGTGGCGATCGCTTTAATGGCAGCCATCGCTGAAAATATGGCTGTAGATCCACAATGGCAAGAAGATATCATCAATCCTGTGCAGGTTGTTGGTGTTAGTCGGGTTTCTCACACGGGAATGGAAATTATGCTCAGAATTGTCGTCAAAAGATTACGACAATGGGACATAGAAAGAGAGTATCGTCGTCGTCTAAAAATTGCTTTTGAGGAGAAGGGAATTCACATCGGTATCCCCCAACAAAGTTTCCTGATAGCAAAAGATAGAGAACAATTCAAAGAACAGTTTTAAAGGGGAGCATTTTCTATCGGTGGAGTTATAGGCCGTTGAAAGCAGATTTTCCATCACTACCCTTGAATAATATCAAAGCTGCCTTGGTTTTGAATCCGATAAAACAGGAAATCTGTATCGAGGGTGAGAATTTGCCGATACCCAGTCTTTTCAGCTACTAAAACTAGGGTTGCATCTGCCAAGTCCATCGGTCGATCACAGTATTGTTCCATTAAAGCCAACAAGCGACTAAAATCACTTTCTTGAATATTGTAAACCACCAGCAGTTTGTCTAAAAGAAGTTGTCCCAGTTGTTTTTGCATTTGCCAACCCCCCCGATGCAGCGCAAGGTACATGGCTTCGGTCAGGCATGACCAAGTTGTGACGAGAGGCTTTGCTAAACGCATTACCGTATTTCTGTAGGCTTTATGTTGGGGTTGGGTGCGATCAACCAAACAAAGCAGGACTCCTGCATCACACAGGATCATAGCTCTAGTCCTTGTTGCCGATATTTTTCGAGCAGGAGTTGTTGGTAGTCGTTTATTGGTTCCGGTGAATTGACAGTTAAGCCATCTACGCCTTCAAACCATTGTAACCACATTTCTATCAGTTTTCCATCAGGCTGAGTGTCAAAGGTTTTGACTCGATATTTATGGTCGAGAAGATCAATAAAGTCGCTTACTTCCTGAACAAGGACTTCGGGGAGTTGCTGTAGCTTAGAAATTGCAGTTTCTCGAATTGTCACAATCATCACCTCTACCAAGATTGCTAGTTGGACAACTTTAAACTAGGTTAGGTTAGATATCCTAACCTAGAAAATTTTTAGGAAGCTAAGGCTACCTCGACTATTTGTTGTAGTTCCCCATTTTGATAGAGTTCGATCATAATGTCGGAACCGCCAATAAATTCACCGTTGATATAGACTTGGGGAATAGTCGGCCAATTGGAATACTCCTTAACTCCTTGTCTTAACTCCCCATCTTGCAGAATATCGACAGTTTCGTAGGAAACCCCCAAAATATTGAGAATTTGTATGACGTTATTCGAGAAACCACACTGAGGCATTAATTTATTGCCCTTCATGAACACAAGAACTTTGTTATTCTGGATTAATTGATCGATTCTGGCCTTAGTTTCGGGTGTCATAGGTCTAGTAGCTAGAATTTGAGCAAGAATAGCCAATCCTGAGACTTGGCATATCTTATTAGTTTAGCACAAGCCGTTGGGATAGCTTTAAAAAGGAAGATCTTCGTCCTCCTCCAAACTATCTAAAATTTCGTTAACATCAGGTCTCCCGCGCACGATAGTCATATTTTCCAGAGACTTATTAACTTTAGTTTCTGCGGCCGAATTTTCTGGCACTGAATAACCCATATTGACCAGTTCACCATCAAAAGATTTCGCTAACTTTTGAGCGGCTGCCAAAATTTCGCTAACATCGACATCTTGATCTAATGTCTCTAAAGATGAATCAAAATTTAAGATTTTTTCGGGCAGTTCTGTGCTAGGAGTTTTTGGGGTTCCCGACGTGGTGATCTTTGCTTCTTTTTTCTCGATAATTGCTTCTTTGACCGGGGGAATATCCACCACGGTCATAACTTTATTTTCGGGAGTTATTGGTGGAGTTGCTGCGGTTTCTGGTGGTGGTAGTATCTTAGCTGCTGGGGATTGGGAAACTTCCGCAGCCGTGGCAGCAGTGGCGGAACCTACCTGTAAATGAACTTTAATCCGGCGCTGAAAAACTGCCTCGAAAGCTGACTCAATATTAGTCAAGCGTAGCCGGGCCATTTTTAATAATTGTTCCGAAGATATGCTTAAATAAGCGCTCGATTCTTCCATATTAAAAAGACTGCCATGCTGACGCAAGAGAGTGCGAGTAGTGGGGGGTTCCATTACTTCTAAAACCTGCTGCCAAATTTGTTCATGATTGTCATCACTGGTAACAGTTTTAACCTCAGTTTTCGGCACTGCGACGCTAGTTGTCGGGGTGATAACTGCCGGTTTTATCGGTTCATTCACCGGCGCCGGTGCTGTGATCACTTCCGGAGGCCTCCCGGTGCTGGTTTGGGGACGGGAAGGCGCTACCGTGGCAACTAGCGGAATCACCTGTGCTTGCGGTAACAGTCCTAATAGAGTGACTTCTAACCAGAGACGGGGTTGAGTGGTGTTTTTTAGTTGTGTTTCGCTGTCTTTAAGCAGTTGTTGACCGCGGAGAATTTCCTCTAAAGACCAAGTACGCGCTTCCGTACACAAATCCTGCCAAGTAGGAGCAGTGACAGCGACCATTTCTGGACGATTAGGAGCGGTTTTAGCTAAAAGTAGGTTTAAATAAAATCCCGCTAGATTTTGCAAGACGATTAAAGGTTCCTTACCGCGATTCATCAGATGGCGACATTGTTCGATAACTTGATCGGGAATATTGCCATGAATGACTTTAAGTAGGGTTAAAAGGTCTCTTTCGGGGACTGCACCGACTAAATCCCAGACTCGCTCGGCCGTAATCGTTCCTGCGAGTAAACTTAATTGATCAAGAAGACTTTCCGCATCCCGTAAACCACCGTTAGCGATCTGAGCCACAAGGGTTAATGCTTCTAGGTTAATATCGATCGCTTCTATTTGGGCGATTTTTTGCAGGTGTGCCACCATCGCATCAAGAGCAATACGGCGATAATCAAAGCGTTGACAACGGGAGATGATGGTAGGCAAGACACGCTGAGGATCAGTGGTAGCAAGCACAAAAATCACTCGATCCGGCGGTTCTTCCAGAGTTTTCAGCAAAGCATTAAAGGCCGCCGTACTGAGCATATGGCACTCATCGATGACATAGACTTTATAACGACATTGGACGGGGGCAAATTGCGATCGCTCGATAATTTCCCGAATGTTATCTACACCGGTATTACTAGCGGCATCAATTTCGATCACGTCTAGGGCCGAACCATTGGCGATCGCTTGACAGACGGAACACTTACCGCAGGGAATCGGTGTCGGATGGTCACTAGACAGACAGTTGAGGGATTTGGCTAAAATTCGCGCCGAGGAGGTTTTCCCCGTGCCTCTGGGTCCAGTAAATAGGTATGCAGGAGCGATTCGCTCACTGATTAAGGCATTACTCAGGGTCGTGGCGATCGCTGATTGTCCCACCAAATCGGCAAAGGTTTGGGGACGATACTTATGATGTAGAGGTTCGTAGGTCATGACTGGCTGAAAACTTTTTCCCCACCCTAGAGACTACTATTATCCTATGCCGATTCTTTTTCGGCACGAGAACAAGTGTATGCTTTTTATCTAGCCAGTTTTAATGCGCGATTTGCATCACGAAAATGGCAATTTAGCTAGGGCCTCTAATAAATTGTATTAATAACTACAATTTTGCCGAGAAAATCTGCGGACTATCTTAGTATGCCCAAAGATAGCGCCACCAATCAGACCCACTGCTTATGACTGAATCTACAAAAACCCAATGTCCTTACTGTGGAGTAGGTTGTGGTTTGACAGTCACCCCCCCCGCGTCGGCCGGACAAGCAGCGAAAGTCTTTGGGGACAAGTCCCACCCCTCCAGTCAAGGTATGATCTGTGTTAAGGGGGCCACTGTAGCGGAATCAATCGATAAAAATCGCCTCAAAACCCCGATGATCCGCGATTCCCTCCAAGAGCAATTTCGTCCTTGTACTTGGGAAGAGGCATTCGATCGCATCGTTAACCGTATCCAAACTCTAATCGCTCAGGGGGAAAAGGAAAGTATCTGTCTATACGGTTCGGGACAATTTCACACCGAAGATTACTACATCGCCCAAAAACTGGTCAAAGGCTGTCTGGGAGTCAATAACTTTGATGCTAATTCCCGTCTCTGTATGTCTTCGGCCGTGGCCGCTTATCGGGACAGTTTCGGGTCCGACGGTCCCCCCTGCTGTTACGATGACCTAGAATTAACCGATTGTGCCTTTTTGGTGGGGACAAATACGGCCGAATGTCACCCCATCATCTTTAACCGTCTGCACAAGTATCTCAAACGTAACCAAGAAGCGAAATTAATCGTCGTTGATCCCCGCAGGACAAAAACCGCCGAGGCCGCTAATCTCCACCTAGCCATTAACCCGGGGACCGATATTGACCTATTTAACGGTATTGCTCACCTGTTACTGAATTGGGGTGCGATCGATACCTATTTTATCGATAAATGCACCAGGGATTTCCCCAAATACGCCGAAATTGTCCGCCATTATCCCCCCGAAATCGTCGCGCATAAATGCGGTATCCCCATCGACGATTTAGAAAAGGCTGCCCGCTACTGGGCCGAATCGAAAAGAGTGCTTTCCCTCTGGTCGATGGGTATCAATCAATCCAGCGAAGGCACGGCCAAAGCCCGCACTTTAATCAATTTACACCTAATGACGGCTAATATCGGTAAACCGGGGGCTGGTCCTTTTTCCCTAACCGGACAACCTAACGCCATGGGAGGACGGGAAGCCGGCGGCCTCTGCCATCTTCTCCCCGGTTATCGTTCCGTCAAAAATCCCCAACACCGGGCCGAAGTGGAACAAGCTTGGGGTTTACCTGCTGGTCGGATTTCTCCCGTCCCCGGTCGCGATGCTTGGAGTATGATTACTGGTTTGGAGACGGGAGATGTCAAACTTCTTTGGATTGCCGCTACTAATCCGGCTGTTAGTATGCCTGATCTAGAACGTACCAAGGCCGCCCTATTAAAATCACCTTTTACTGTCTATCAGGATGCCTACTATCCCACAGAAACCAGCGCCTATGCCCATTTATTACTGCCAGCAGCCCAATGGGGCGAAAAAACGGGAACAATGACCAATTCTGAGCGCATGGTGACGTTAAATAAGGCTTTTCGCCCTCCCGTGGGACAAGCTCAGGCCGACTGGCAAATTTTTGCCGAAGTTGGTCGCCGTTTGGGTTTTCAGGCACAATTTAATTTTCAGGATTCGGCCGAGGTATATTCCGAGTTTGCCAGCTTGACCTATAAACGTCCTTGTGATATGACAGGGATTAATTATGATCGCTTGGCCGAGACTCCCCGACCGTGGCCCGATTCCATCGATGAAATTTCCGCCCCTAAAACCGCTAATTCCGGGGAATTACTAGGTAATTTCGTTAAAGATGACGATAAAAGCCAAAAAACAGCCGCAAAACGCCTTTATACCGATGGTAAATTTAATACTGCCGATGGTCGTGCTGTTTTCGCCGCCTACCACAGTAAAGGTCTAGCGGAACCCCCGGACGATGATTATCCCCTAGTGTTGACCGTGGGGCGTTTGTACGGTCACTGGCACACCCAAACCCGCACCGGCCGCATCGAGAAAATTGTCAAAATGCACCCCGCACCTTTTATAGAAATTCATCCCCAAGATGCGGCAAAATTGGGCATAGAAGCTGGGGAATGGGTGGAGGTGCGTTCTCGTCGCGGTTCTGCCCGTTTTCCCGCTTTAATTACCAAAGCAATTGCTCCTAATTGTGTCTTTGTGCCGATGCACTGGGGGGCCCTATGGGCAGAAAATTCTGAGGCCAATAGTCTCACCCATCCGGCCGCTTGTCCGATTTCCCTGCAACCGGAATTAAAAGCTTGTGCTGTCAAATTAATCCCGTTGAAGTCTTTAGTTAATGCCGAATTATCTCTCGGTCAATTTCTGGCAACTCCCTAATCAAATTTGGCTTTCCCTTTAGTTATTGTTACTTTTGTTATACCAATTTTCCAAAATCTGATAGGTAGTTTGTGTTTAAAGAATTGCTATTAAGCCAAGACGCATTTTAACCGCCTATCCTTAGATTAGCTGAATGCACTTCTTGCATAATTTTTTATGGTATATTCGGGGAATACTTTGTCGCTGCTGTCAGCCTGCTGTTGAATGTCTTGTTCGTCCCGCTGCCAGTCGGTAGCCCCTCTCGAATCACCTCACCATGACGACAACAACCCTGATTCCCGCACCAGTTCAAGCGGCAGAAAATTCCCCAGCACCCCCTGAGTGGGTAGATTGGCAAGTCGCCCATCAAATTCCCGGACGGCTGCGAATTCGCATTCCTCGCCTCAATTGGGATGACGAATTTGCCAGACGCTTACAGCGATCGCTGCTGAGAACCACTGCCATCAGCGAGAGCCGCATCAATGCCGCTGCCTGCTCCCTGATTGTCTCCTACCCGGCGGAAATGCTGTCAGCAACGGCCATCCTAGATTACTTGCAAGCGGCCATCCCAGCGGCCGGCCTGGAAAGAGAGCCAGAACTAAACGAGAAAGTCGGGGCTAGGAATCAGGGGACTTGGCCAACTTTAGGGCTGCCGGCCTTAACCCTAGCTGTGGCGATCGCTGCTGTTCCCCTAGAACTGCCCTTCTCGATTGTGGGGGGAATTGTCCTTGCGGCTTCAATTCCTCTCTGGCAGAGGGTTGGCCAAGCCCTCACCCAGCAGGGACAAGTGACAATAGACTGCCTCGATGCCCTCTGGTTGAGCTACCAACTGCTTCAAGGTAACAACATTGCCGGCGCACTCGCCCTCAATCTGGCAGCAGTGGGAGAGAGCCTGCGCCAGAGCAAGCTCCAACAGCTAGAAGACGAGCTATACCTGCTGTTCGAGCAAGAAGATGCAGAAATCCACTGGCTCTCTGACCGGCAGCGGTTCGCTCCCGTTCCCGAGGCAGATCGAGAAGGGTGGCTAGATTCCGTCGAAAAAACCGAACTACTCCAGAACCTCAAACCCGTCGCCCAAGGGGCGATCCTACCCACTTTGTTCCTAAGCGGCACTTGGGCAATGCTGACGGGAGACTTGGGGCGAGCGAGTGCGCTGTTACCCCTTGACATCGGGGTTTCTTTGCGGGGCGTTACTCCCTTGGCAGTGGTTTCGTCCCTGACGGCGGCAGCGCGACAAGGCGTTTATATCCGCAATGCTAGGGTACTGGAAAAGCTGGCTCAGGTGGATACTCTGGCCTTTACTCGCGAAAGTTTCCAGGACTTGATTACCCCGGAGCTGCTGGTGAGTTGGGGCATCCCTTCTCAGTGCATCCACTTCGCCACCGATGGGGCTGCTGTTGAGGGTCTCCAAGAACAGTTGCACCGCCAAGGTAAGCGGGTGGCTTGGATAACCGACAGTGGTAGTGATTGCTTGGCTGCCCGGGAGGATCAGGTGGTCATTTCTCTAGGGAGAGGGGAATTGGAAGCCGCCGCCGATGTCATCTTGCACAGCCAGGATCTCCAGCCCCTCGGCTACACCTTTGCCTTGGCGCGGCATACCCTTGCCACTGCCTACGGGAGTTTGGCGATCGCTACTCTGCCCAACCTGTTAGTGGTGGCAGTCGGGGCATTTTGGGGACTCAACCCGGTGGCAGCCGCCGCAATCAACGGCAGTTCAGCCATCCTCGCAGAATTGAACAGCCTGCGCTCCCCGAAACTAACCCCTTAGAAAACGGGTTTCTTTGAGAAACTATTTAGAAAATGGGTTTCTTCGAGAAACCCGTTTTCTTGTAATAAATGTTAATCTTTGTGATAGCACCCTTGAAAAATTGGGGATTGTTGGGCTAAAACTGTTAGCAATAAACCTTTGCAGTTAATGTCATGACTTCTTCTCTTTTGCCGTTCTTTCCTGCTGTTTACGATAGTTTGTTCGATTTAGCTCAATCTGATGGATTTTAGGCGAATTTGGCGATCGCTGTAGGTTAAGGGGGTGAGGTCATAACAATCCGTTGCCAAAACCGACTTCTCAGAATATAATAGGGACGAGTAGTCATTCATCGCTCAGATTAGTTAAGATGATATTACATGACTAATAATATTGACCATGACCGCTTATTTAAGGAGTTAATCTCCACCTTTTTTGTCGAAT
>VYLK01000273.1_pt1 | contig 25716 bp, 25 predicted proteins | sample 5114321 | NCBI WGS metagenome assembly VYLK01 (sample SAMN12291792, study PRJNA351875) | freshwater metagenome | isolation source: freshwater lake | place: USA: Michigan, MSU2 Lake | collected 2011-08-16
GCCAAAATTCTTGGCCTTTTCAATAATTTGCATTGCTACAGTCATCACACTTCTAAATCCAAGCTCGACCCAAGAACTGTCTATTGCGCAGCGGGCCGTATTTTGGCTGATCCAGGTAAGCGCACTTTTGATGCTGATGCAGACGATCCAATTGGGGCTACAAAAGTTTAACCCGGTCTTTAAGTGGCCACTTATCCCTCAATTGGCACTTTCAGGCTTTCTCGGAGCCGCGCTATTTGTTCCGATTGGAATATGGCTTGATAGACTTTTGGGACTAGATGAAACCACGGTCAATCTTCCACGAACCTGGTACCTAGTGTTCTTGGAAGAACTTGCCTTTGTTACGCCGCCGGCGCTGTCAGCTTGGTTGGGTCTCAATGCCATTCGCTTCCGACGCGCTATTGGCCTGTTCCAAGCCCATGGCAAGCCAGAAGCCAAGACCAATGAATCTGGCACCCAAGATACAAGCTCACCGGACAATCAAACCGAAGGCCATGAGAGTAGGCCGGGATCCGTGAGGCTGCCGTTCGTTGCGTCACTGCCGCCGCCCCTCGGCACCGATCTTGTCGCTTTATCTGCCGAGCTTCATTATACGCGAGTCTACACGAAAGTCGGCCAAGCATTGATATTTTACCCCTTTGGCCGCGCTATTGAGGAACTGAAAGAGGCTGGCTACCCAGGCGTTCAAGTACATCGATCTCATTGGGTTGCACAAAATCATATATTGCAGAAGAAACGCCTCAATTCTCGTGGTTTCTTACAAATGGACACCGGCCTTAAAATACCGGTTAGCCGGCGTCGGAAGAATGACCTAACTCAGGTTTTATGAGAGTAATTGCAATAAACCCTTCTAATCATTTGATATGCTAGACCCACAATTTTATTGCGCACCCAAGCGTTGATCACGTCTGTCTAAACAGGCTTGTCGCACTTTCCTCAGAGCCTGTATTTTACTTCCTATCACGATGGGCCGCCGCTTTGACTGCGGGAGCGCTCAGACCCATCTACCGCGCAGCGTAAACATGAGGTCGGCCAATCAGGAATGTTTTTAGCTGACTGCAGATATTCTGTCCGTTCGTGCAGGATAGGCTACCGCTCGTGCAACAGCGCTTTTCCTTCAAGCCACATCAGGTAGTTACCCGACAGGTCGAGTAATCAGCCCGACCTCAATCTCCCTACGAAACACTCAGAAGGAAAAGAAAATGTTCTACCGCACGTTGGCTGTTATCGCAGCGCTCTTTGCATTTGGAAATTCAGCAATCGCTCAAACAGCCGATAAAGAGGGTGGTCTCTATGCCAAGGTTTATGGCGGCAGCTCCACCTTGAGTAATACGGACCTACAGATTGGAGGAACCCGCACCAAAGGAAAGTTCGGCGGGGGCGCGCTGGCTGGTGGGGCCATCGGATACGACTATGCTGGGCCTTGGCGGAGCGAGCTTGAGTACACCTACCGATCCAGCTCACTAAATTCCCTTGGAGGGGTAGCCGCAAGCAACAGTGATTACGCCTCAACTTCAATCATGGTGAATGGTCTATACACCTTCAATGAAGCAGGCAGTTTCAAGCCTTATGTTGGCTTAGGCTTCGGTTTGACCCGTGAAGTAGATTTCGATTTGAATGCCGGCCCCACCGCCAACCGTGGCCAATACTCCAGAGCAAGTATGTTTGCTGTTCAGGGTATAGCTGGCGTGGAGTATGAGTTTGCTGAAGATTGGAAAGGGTTCGGGGAACTGCGGACATTTTCGGTCAATAGCCCAAGCCTCAGGGGCGGCGGTCGCACACTCAAAGCTGATTATCGAACGACTGACATCGTAATTGGAATCGCCAGGAAATTCTAGCGATACGCTTCGCGGGCCGCATGCCTGCCGGCAGGAATGCGCCACTTCGACATTTGCACCTTCTTCGGTGTTTCTGAAACCGAGACAGCCTTTGCCCTAGGCTAGCCCTTGGCAAAGGCTGTGTTCGATTGCCGGATAAAAATTGTTGGGTCGCAGCCCAAGGCGACGGCGCGAGGCGCACAGCTGGACCTATGGCGGGTTAGCAAACTCTTGAGGCGCAAGTCGATATCACCAACAGTGTTGTCGTTCAGAATGCGGCCAATACGGGTGCAGGAATGCCAATCCGCAAAATGCCCAAATTAGCATAGATCAAGGATGTGAGGCTCGTTGAAAATTGACCCCAATCACCATGCAAGGCAGACTAAGTTGAGTATTCCGTGGAAAAGTATCGCGCGCCTATCGCCATTAGGATGCGCTATTTTTTTAACTGGTTGTGCGCGCGTCAACAATTACTTCATCGTGCGTGCGCCGTCCGGAGACATTGCTTCCGCAGAACTCCAGCTATGCGGAAAAAATCAGCTACTCGTGCAAAATGGGTCGAAGTTCATGGGACGAATGGCGATTAGCTGCGAAGGCTCTGGCAAGATCTCAGTAAGGCTCAAAGACGGCTCGCAAACCAGTTGCCCGATTGGATATGTCACACACGGTATAGAAGCCACTTTCGAATATGTTATCAAAGATGGAGCATGCGTATAAGCAATAGAACCCCAATAATGAGACCCTTCACTGACGTGTCTTTAGCAATGCGCTTCCTGCCGAAGGTCGCATTCCGCCTCGAATGCGCTATCTCCAATGCCGCTTACGACCGCGATATTCGCCTTGGTCCGACCTTTGAACGTCCGCTTTCGCCGCCCGCGCGCCCCAAAGCAGACCTTCCCCTTTCGGCCAAAAGTCGACGTCGCGTGACGGTCCGCATTGAACTTAATCGCCAATGGCGTAGCGTCTTTTCTACTTAGACTGCCTTTGCCGCAGGCTCTGCCTTGGCAAAGGCGGTGCTCGAGTTTGGGCGCGCAAGATGGGGCGTCAAGAGGCGCGCCGTTGGCGCGTCGGCGAAGCCGATTTCACCTCTGGACACCCCAGCTTGCGCAGGAAGAATTGTCGAGCGGGGCAAGCGGAGCGACGCATTGAACCGTTCCGAGTCGTTTCGCTAAGGCCGAACATAGCCGATCTCAGAAATTGCACCCTACCACGCAAAACGCGTTCCTTGTTTAGATTAGCGCTTGAGCAGGCCCTTATAAATCAGGTCCATCGTGCCTTCGAGCTCGCGCCGAAGCATATCAATGCGAAAGCAATTATAGAGTTGCGGATAGCGGAACTTCATGGTCGCGCATTGGATCATCTCCGCAAGCTCGTCGAGACTGTCGTGCCGCTCAAACAGACCTTCCGCGATGCCATCTTCCAACATACGCACCAGATAGACCCGCTCAATCGCCAATCGACGATTGGCGTAGGCCGGGCGCTCGCGCGAGATAGCTTGCGCCAGCTCGAAAATCTTCTTGCTCTCGTCGATCAGCTTGAAGGTGTGCTCAAGGATCACGCGGTGAAATTCGCGCAGCCGGATACCGGCAGAGCCGCCAGATACCACGACGGCTTCCATCATCTCGTCCTCATCACACTCATGCGCAAGGGCATGGGCTTCGGCAATGTCGAGCTTTGACGGGTAGAATCTGTAAAGATTCCCCGTTGACATCTTGAGGTCAGAGGCGATCTCCGACATCGTGGTTTTGCTATAGCCGTAATGCTCGAACCGCCGACCTGCGGCTTCCAAGATACGATCGCGGGTTTCTGCTTTCTCATCCGCAAGTTGCTGCAACGGCGGGGCACGATGTCTGCCTGTGGGCGCTAGAGCCCGAAGTGCTGGACAGCATTCGGACTTCTGGAGAAAATAGCCTATTCTTGCCGCAGGTTAAGCTGTCACCGCGCATTGAGGCTACAGGGAATTTGCCCGACTTGGCCTCTGCGGACGCCATTTTGGCCGTGGTACCCGCCCAGTTCATGCGCCAAACCTTGACCGCGCTCGCACCCCATGTGCGCGCTGGCACACCCATTGTGCTGTGCTCGAAAGGCATTGAGCAAGGCACGCAAAAGCTGATGACGGATGTACTCGCCGAAGTCTTGCCCGACTGCGTTGGTGCGGTTTTGTCTGGGCCGAGCTTTGCGAAAGACGTCGCCATCGGCCTACCAACAGCAGTCACTTTGGCGTGCAGCGACGCCAGCATTGGCGCGCGCTTGGTCGACTTAATCGGCATCTCGACGTTTAGACCCTATCTGGCAACCGATCTGGTCGGTGCCGAAATCGGAGGCGCGGTCAAAAACGTCCTAGCCATAGCTTGTGGGATGGCGGAGGGCCGGGGCTTGGGGGAGAGTGCGCGCGCCGCTTTGATTACACGTGGCTTTGCCGAGATGACCCGGCTTGGCGTTGCTATGGGTGCCGACGCCCGCACTTTGGCAGGTCTATGCGGCTTGGGCGATCTGGTCCTGACTTGCTCTAGCGCTACGTCGCGCAACTTCGCTTTGGGCTATGCCTTGGGCCAGGGGCAGAGCTTCCAAGAGGCTACTGCCGGAAAGCGCAGCATCGCCGAAGGGGCCTCAACCGCCCCCGCACTCCTTGAACTTGCCGCCAGCAAGGGCGTTGCTATGCCGATTTGTGAAGCTGTCGCTGCCATCTTGGCTGGACGCGTGGATGTGGCGCAGGCCATTGGAAAACTTCTTTCGCGGCCATTCAAGGTGGAGGCAGACTAATGACTTTATTTCTTTTGACATGCTTGGATCATGAAGGCGCGCTGGACCAGCGCATGGCCACCCGCCCGGCGCATCTCCACTATGTCGGCACCTTCGGCTCGGCTGTGAAACTAGCTGGGCCCGTTTTGAATGCCCCAGACGGCGGGCCCATCGGCTCGCACTTTATCTTGGATGTGGCCGATCAAGCCGCAGTGGAGGCCTTTGCCGCCAATGATCCCTATGCGCTTGCGGGGGTGTTTCAGTCCCACACGATCCACCCGTTCCGCGTGGTGGTGGGGAATTTGTAGGGAAGTCGTCCGGCTTTGAGATAAGAACACTTGGAAGCGCTTTGGTGCCCATTCTGGTCACCTAAACGCTGTCTCAATTGTTCGTGCGACCTCTGTGTCGTCAAGTGTCCGTTTTCTTTGAAAACGGATCGCCCCGCGACGCAGCGAAGCTGCGCACTTGACTACCCAGAGATCGCGCCAATCCTAGACGATCTATTTTGGTGAAACATAGTTTTCACCAAAGTGGGTCCAGACGAAAAGCCCCTTTTCCTCTGGAAGCGGGTTGATTGCCTACTTGAGGATTGAGAGCGCCCCCTCACCGAGCCGGCACCACCTTAATCACATGCTCCGCTTCTTGAAGAACCCGGGCGCGTGTCCAGGCAAAGGGCACATAGCGGCCGCTGGCCCAGAGCGGGAATAGGTCGCGATAATGGGGGCTTGATGGATCGCCTACACTTTGGTCAGGCCACTAAATCAACTTTCGTTAGGTAAATTTAGAATCATTATGTTTATGCAGGCTCGAATCATGGCAAAATTTCTACCTAAAATTTATTTGAGTAAATCGCCATGTCAGATGATAAGTTATTTGTAATTGGAGCTGGGGCTAGCGCTGAACTTGAAATGCCGGTTGGTCAAGGCCTAAAGTCACAGATACAAGGCCTTCTGACGTTTGAGTTTGATGACCCTATCTCTCCATCGAAGGGTAGCAAGTCCATCGCTTACGAACTTGAACGACTATATGACGAGGGCAAGCTGAATAGGTCAGAGTTTGACCGACTATATCAAGCAGCAGGAGTCGCCTCGAAAGGACTTGGCCTGGCGGAATCCATAGATAGCTATTTGGATTTACATCGTGAAAACAAAGAAGTTAGCTTGATGGGTAAAATGGCTATCATCGAAGCAATACTGGCAGCCGAAGAGAAGGCGTATAAACGAATTTTCAATTCTGAACATACCGTGATTGACTTAAATTTCATTGAGGAAACTTGGTATGCCAAACTATTGCGACATTTAACACGCGGAAAGCCAAAAGAAGATATTGATAACATATTCAAAAATATATCATTTATAATATTTAATTATGATCGCGCAGTAGAATTGATATTTCCGATGCTCCTTTCTTATCTCTATGATGTCGATCTAGAAACGGCAGTAAGCTCGTTTGAGAAGGCCACAATAATTCACCCATACGGTAAAGTTGGGAACCTGCTGCACCCTAGCCAAGGCTGGGCTCGTGGATTTGGTAAAAAATCGAAGTACCTCAGTGAGCAAGCACTTGAAATCAATACATTTACAGAGGGCGAGTCAGACATTACTTTAGCGCAGAGTATTGATGACGCCGTTGCAAGAGCATCCACAATTGTTTTCTTGGGTTACGGCTTCATCGAAATGAACAATAGCATCTTGATGCGAGCACCGATCAAGAAAGTCGAACGAGTTTTCGGGACAACAAAAGGTCTTTCGAACTCAGACGTAACTTCAATATCAGAAAGTATACGTTACGGTTTCCGCCAGCCCCGTACAGTTATTATTGATAGCACTTCTGATAAAGTAATTGTTCGTGACAGATTGAGTAAGGAAAGTTTGTATTTAACAAACAAAACCTGCAGTGCATTCTTTGATGAGTATCGCCTGACACTTTAGGCTACCTCGTCGATCCTTTATGATCCATTTTGCTGGAACAGGGATTTCCTCGCGATGGGTCCAGACGACAAAGCCCCTCGCCCTTTGGGAGAGGGGTTGGGGTGAGGGCCTTACACTCACCTTGTTGACGTGCGCGTTGCGCGGCTTTCATAGCACGGAGCAACGCGCTCTTGCGCAAAATCCCCCTCACCCCCGCCCCGTCGACCAATTGGTCGACCCCCCCAAGGGGGCGAGGGGAGAGTGCCTGCTCACCGAGCCGGCACCACCTTAATCACATGCTCGGCTTCTTGAAGAACCAGGGCGCGTGTCCATACAAACGGCACATAGCGGCCGCTGGCCCAGAGCGGGAATAGGTCGCGATAGTGTGGGCTCGATGGATCGCCGGATTGGCCGGGATTATTGATGACGACGCTATTGTCCCACGCCCCCACATCCATCACCAAGCGCACAGAGGGTCCAGCAGCGAACTTGTAATCATTGGTCCAGCTTGTCGCGTTAGGCGTGGAGTTGCTGCCACCGATGGGAAGCGGACCGACGCGACGCTCCCCATCACGGCCGGGGATGGGCAGGGCAGGTTTGAACTCAGCGATGTGTAAGGTCCCCCAGCGCCATTGGCGTGCGTTCGGTCCCATCAGTCGTTCCGCTTCGGCCCAAGCAGCGCCGAGCGATTCAAGTAGGATTTCGCTGCGCACCTTGGCAGGGTCTGCGCCAAGTAAGGTCCCTGCCTCCAAAACAGGAATGACAGATGTAGAAGGCGGGCGGCCAAAATTGGCGCGCGATGCTTCGGGCACCAAATGCTTCACCGCGCTCTCGCCCAGATAGCGACCAGCCCAGATCTCAAACAAAGCCGCACTTGCAGAGTCTGCGCCCAAATAGCCATCCCACCCAACCAAAAGCGAAAGGGCCGAGACTTCAGCGGGGCTTCGGCCTTTGAGGTCTTTCAGCAAGCCCGCAGTTCGGCGCGCAAAAGGCGAGGTCACGTCATTTTGCAAAGCCATGGCATCGGTGATGCCGAACTTCGGCTTGGCTCGGATCACTTCTTGAATGCGGGCAGCCCGGCTGGCATCAGCCCATTCTAAAGCGAGCAGATGGGGATAGCCTTCAGGCACATTCATTTCGTTCGCGGTCGCGATCCAGCCCTCTTTCGGATTGTGTTTGAGCGGCATGAGCGCGGGATCAAGCAGGCCTGTCCAGCGATAGGTTTCGCCCGCTGGCACAGGCAGCAGACCATCGCCAGCATTGCGCTTGGGAACAAACCCACCCGGAGCCCAGCCGATATCGCCCTTACGGTCGGCATAGAGCAAGTTTAAAGGCGGTGCGCCCCAGTGGTTGCGTGCAACCAGAAACTCATCCCAAGACTTAGCTTTGAAGGCCCAGGCCGCGTTGAAATAGGCAGAGCCACCGGGCCTGCTCCAAGTCGTGCGCAGGGCAAAACTGCGCTGGGTCGCGGGGTCTTCGTAGAGGATGGGTCCATCCGCGCTGAACTTCAAAACAACTTCTTGGGGCGCTTGGCCCTTGACCTCAATGGATTCGCGGACCTCCCTAAGCGTGACCTTGGCGTCGTTGACAACCAAATCTTGTTGATCAATCGCAAAGATCGTGATTGCCCAAGCGATTTCGCCATTATGGCCAAAGCTGATGCCCGGCAGCGCAGGCTCGCCCGCGCCCGCGATTTTCAATTCCGGCGTATCGATGTGCGAGAGATAGCGCAGGTTAGGGATCGACTGCGCACGATGGGGGTCATTAGCCAGAATGGGCTGACCGGTGGCGCTGCGTTCGGCCCCGATCACCCAATTGTTAGAGCCTTCTTGGCTTTCGGCGTCTCGGTTTGCCATCACCAAGACCTTGCCATCAAACTTCACGTCGCTGGTGCCGAGCGTAAAGGTCTCAAGGACGTTTTGCGGAATACTACAGGGGTCGAGGCCTTGTGGGATTTTGACGTCTGTTGCGGGCTCCAGCCTGCGCCGCAATGGTTCCAGCTTCACATCGCCGCCGCAGAGCGCGCGGGCACGGGCAACTTCACTTGTTAGGTTCGAGGCCAATGCGTTAGAGCGAATGCGCACCACATCGTCGGCCTGCCACCGCTCTGGTTTGGTCCCGGTCGCCACAAATTCGAGGGGGAGCTTTTGTTGGCCGCGCTCGGTTTCCTCAATAAAAGCATTGATGCCGGCAACAAACCCTTCGGTCCAATCCTTGGCATCTGCGGGATAGGCCTTCCATTCGGCCGCCATATCGCCGCGATAAAGCAGGAGACGCGCTGCGCGATCCTGCGCCACATAGGATGGCCCAAAGCTGGCCGCGAGGCGACCGAGGCCACGCTTGCGCCAAAGGTCGATCTGCCACAGCCGATCGCGCGCCACGGCATAGCCTTGAAGGAAAAACCCATCACGGGCAGTAGCGGCATAAATATGAGGAATGCCGGCGCGATCAATGATGATCTCACCTGCTTGAGAAAGGCCAGGCAAATTGCGCGATTCTTGCGTCACGCTGGGTGCCAAGTTCTGCGCCTCCGCTTGGCCTGCGAACAAGAGGGTCAGCAAGATTGGCCGCATCATCCAAGATTTCATCGCACACGCTCCGTTCCACTTAGGTACGCAGCCTAATCATGGTCCGGTGAAAAGACCATCCGCCATCGGCTCATTCAGTTTGAAGTCGCGCCAGACGATCTCATTCTGTTTGACGCCCTTGTAATAGAGACGTATGCGGCCGGGCTGAACCCATGACAGGCCGGGCTTTTGATAGAAGTTGGAATAGATGCGCTCATGCCAGCCGCGCGGCGTGGCAAACCCAACCGAGAGAACCGCATAATCGGCGCGCGCTATACCAAACAATGTCTTCGCCCCGGTGGGGTCTGTCACTTCGATCCGGTAAACCGGTTGGCCATCGACCAGATCATCGGGCTGGCGGGCCAAGCTAAAGCCTTGATCCAGCGCAAAACGGATGACGCCAAAGCCAAAATTCTCCGCCCATTGCTTATCCGCAGCCGATGGCGGCAAGACTCCGTCTGGCCCATAGGTTCGGCTGCCATCAAAGGCCAAGAACGTCACGACCTTGCCATCGCGACGGCTCTCGATGCGCACTTTGCCGTCCGCATTATGAGCTTGGGGTTTGAACTCTGGATACACCCGCCACATCCTGTGGCTCTCATTGATCAAAGGCGTGCCGTCAGGGGCGTAAAAGGTGGCGTAGCCCTCCAGATACAAGGTCGTGGGCCGTCGCCAACTTTCCCCGCCAGCATGAGCCGTCGCGCGTTCGACAATGGTGCGTGCAGTTAAGGTCGGATTTTCCATCCGCGCAGCGACCAAGGGCTGATCCGGGCCGGGCGGTGCCACATTCTTGGCCCAAGCCGATCCTGCCAAGACGAGCGCCAAGCAAAAGGCTGCCAGCGCGCGCATCAGGCGATTTCCACGACTTGAACGTCAGCCTCGGAGATCGCTTGGCGTGCGGCCTTTAGGGGCTGATACTCGGGACTATTCCAAAAGGCTTCGATCGCGGCTTTGTTTGGCCATTCCGAGACCACAGCCGCTAGACCGTTGGTACGTGGGCCTTCAAAGCTCTCACAACCCGGCCCGCGCACAATATATTTGCCGCCAAAGCGCGCAATCAAGGCCGCCGTCGGCTTGCCATAAACTTCCAGAAACTGCTCGCGATCATGAACCCGCACCGTGACGATCATATAAGCTGGCATGGGTCATTCCTCGACTATTTGATTGTCTGCTTCCAAAACTTTCACAAAAGATATATCCATTGCTTTATAGGGAGGAAGCAAGTGAAACTTTTACGCGCCGCGACATTGAACGTTCGTGATCTCAACCGGTCAGAGGCTTTGTACCGCGATTGGCTGTTTTATCGCACGGTGGAGAGCGGGGTTTTAGCGCGCGACCTTGCCTGCTCTTGGGGTGCTCCCAATAGCGCCGGCTTGCCCTATGTCGTGATGCAGCCAGAGAGCGGGGCTGATATTTATTTGCGGCTGGTTCAGGATGAGCCCCATCCCGATTACGAAGCGCTCAAAACCTATGGCTGGGCCGCCATTGAAATCTGTGTTGATGACGTTCTGAAAGTGAATGAACGGATGCTGCAAAGTCCGTTCAAGATTATCGGGCCGCCGCGCGAATTAGACGGCATGCCCGCCATCTTCCCGATGCAGGTTCAAGGCCCTGATGATGAGATCGTCTATCTGACCCAGATCCGTGACGATTTGCCCATGTATGATCTGCCGCGTGCGACCAGCCTGATTGATCGCCAGTTTATCCATGTCTGTGCGGTTTCAGACCTGACTGGCGCGCTCACGTGGTGCCAAAACGTGCTGGGCCTTAGCTTTGGACGGGATATGGACATCGTCTACACCATGTTGGCCAATGCCTTCGGCGTGCCGTTTGAACAGAAGTTCACCATCGCGACGCTGACCCACGACCGCGATGTCTTCTTTGAGTTCGATCAATTACCGCCCGCCGCTGGGCCTCGCCCCGGTTGGAAAGGCCGTCTGCCACAGGGGGTTAGCCTCTCCACCATTGTGTTGCCCGACTTCCGTGAGCGGGTGCGCGAGCATGCCAAATGGCTCATCACGCCACCGACCGTCCATCAAGGTGAGATTTATCAGGGCAAACGGGCCGCCACCATGCGCGGCCCCGATGGCATTTTGTTTGAACTGGTCGAGCTATGAAGCAAATCGTCCTCAAGCATGTCCTTACTGCCCGACCCTGCGCCGATGATTTTGCTTTGATTGAAGCGGACACCCCGTCATGTCCTGAAGGTGGCGTCTTGGTGCGGGTGGTGCATCTGTCGCTCGACCCCTATGTCGGCTCGCGACTGCGCGGCAAACATATGGGTGAACCGGCCCCCATGCCCGGCGTGGACGCCATTCCAGGTGCCGCTGTCTGCGAAGTGCTGGAAAGCAAAGCGGCAGGGGCCAAGGCGGGCGATTGGGTTCATGCGATGGAAGTGGGCTGGCGGGAAATGGCGGACTTAGGGCCGGGGACCTTCAGGCTGCTCAATCCAAAAGCCGCACCTTTAGCCGCCCATGCGGGTGTGCTGGGGATGCCGGGTCTGACCGCTTGGGCAGGTATGACGCAACTGGCCAAGGTCGGCCCCGGCGATATCGTACTGGTCGACGCCGCTGCAGGCCCCGTTGGCGGTACCGTTGGCCAGATCGCCCGCATCAAGGGCGCAAAGCGGGTGGTGGGTATCGCGGGTGGGCCTGAAAAATGCGCGCTCGTTACCGGGACCTATGGCTTCGACGCTTGCATTGATTACAAGCAGGAGGGCTGGGAGCAGGCCCTGACCGAGGCCTTGCCAGAGCCACCGACCGTTTATTTCGAGAATGTCTCCACCGAAATGGCGTCTAAAGCGCTGATGCGGTTGGCGCTTTATGGGCGCATGGTCTTGTGTGGACTGGTCGATCAATATCACGCCGATCAGCCTCCGCCCGGTCTGAACGCGGGCTTAATAGTTGGCAAGCGCGCGCAGGTTATGGGTCTTGTCGTCTATGACTTCTATCCCGTCTGGGACACCTTTGTGACAGAGGCCAGCGCTTGGATTGGGGATGGCGCATTGGTTTTCAAGGAAGACCGCGTGACCGGATTAGAAGCTGCTCCCGCCTTGTTTGAACGCCTGATGCAGGGCCAGAACATTGGCAAGGCCGTGGTTACCGTCTCCGCGGAATAGCGGCGAGGGTGCGCTCTTTTGCCGCTTTGTATGAAAGGATATATCATTTAAAGTGCGGTCAGAGGGCTTGGGTGAGGCACTGGGGATAATCATGGTCGTCAATGAAGTCGATGTCGTGCGCTGGCTGCATATTCTGGCCATGGTCTATTGGCTCGGCGGCGAGTGGGGGGTGTTCCAAACCTCCTATCATGTGACCAATCGCGACCTCAGCTTGGATGAGCGCCGCCGTCATATGGAGACTGCCTATCGCATCGATATTCTGGCGCGAACGGGCATCATCATGCTGCTGCCGCTAGGCCTGCACATGGGCCATCTCTACGGCTTTGCGCCCTTTCTGGATGGATTAGGTCTCCCGATCATGTGGACCTTGTCGCTGTCTTGGTTGGCACTGTGCTGGGCTGCCTTTTTCACGCGCGAGACCGATATGGGCATAGCTTTGACCAAGCTGGATGAGAAAGTCCGCTTTGTCTTGATTCCCGCCCTGTTCGCGGTGTCGATCCTTGCGTTTATGGGCCAAGGGCCGCTGGCGATTGAGACGGGCTCTTACTGGTATCCCGCCAAAATGTTCACCTATGCCTTGATGCTGGTGTTTGGTTTGGGTCTGCGCTTTATCATGCGGGAATGGACGACTTTGTTCCGCGTGCTTGCTGAAGGGCCGAATCAGGCTGCTCAGACCCAATTGGAAATCTCAATTGGGCGGGGGCGGATGATTGCCTATTGTTACTGGATCGGGATTGCGACAACCGCCTTTTTCGGCGCGGTTAAGCCGTTTTAGCGCTGGCTAGAAACGTCAAACGCCCGACCATGAAGGCCGGGCGTTCAGACGATCAGCGCAGGGCACGCCGGGTCTGCGCCGGGGGGAAAACCGGCGATATGGACGCTGCACCTAGACTGAAAGCGGGGGGACGACGCCAGTCCGGATGTGCTGCATCCATGAGTGGCAAGATAGACACATCCAAAAAGAAAAGCAAGATTAAAAGTATTTAATTGTTGCGTGTGACGCAATTGTCACATTTCCGCGAGCCTTAGTTCTTAGGATCGTATTTGCGCGTGGGGCCAGGGGTAGCAAATAGGCTCTGATTGATCGCGGCACCTGTGGCGGCCTCAACCAAGCGAACCCGCGTTACCCGGCCCTGACGATCGGCAATGGCCCATTCACGCAATTGTTTGGCGGTATCATCATAGATGATGGTCAATTCCCCATCGGCCTGACGGGCCTTGTCGCGCACCGCCATGATGGTCATCCCACCGCGCTTTTCAACGCCGGTCACCAGCACGTCTTTTTCCAAGCTCACATTGGCCTTGAGCAAAAAGTACAAAGGCGTCTTGCGCAGGGGGTAGCGGTCGGTCGTGCGCAAGCGCCTGTCCTGCAGGCTGACCGTCGCGCCATCGGAAATCAAGAGAAGCGGCGAAGGCGCATCATACTCAAACCGCACCTTACCGGGCCGCTGCAACCAAAAGCGCCCACCCACTGTGCTGCCATCCGGATTGGTCTGCAGGAACCGCCCTTGAATGCGGGTGATGGCATTGATCGATTGGGTCAGCGAGGCAATCGCCGCCGTGCGCGGGGCACCCGACAAGCTTTGCGCAAGGCCAAGGCTCGGCATCAGGCCAAGGAGTCCAGCAAGAAGAAGGTGACGTCTGTTCATGCGCACGTTTTAGGCTTCCGATAAGGCGATTTTGCGGCCGACCCTAAGACGTAACGGCTACAGAGTTAAGACCCCCAAGCCTCACCCGTGATCCGGCAACAGGATCTCGCGCTTGCCGGCATGGTTCGGTGGGCTGATCATGCCTTCTTGTTCCATTCGCTCAATCAAGCTTGCTGCGCGATTATAGCCCAAGGAGAGGCGGCGCTGGAGATAGGAGGTCGAGGCCTTGCGGTCGCGCGCCACAATGGCGACGGCGCGGTCAAACAAATCATTGCCAGAGCCTGCCATGCCATCCAAATCGGCTCCATCGGCGTAGGGATTGTCTTCGTCGGCGTCAGCGGTGATCTCGTCGAAATATTCCGGCGCGCCTTGCGCCTTCAGGCTCGCGACAATTTCTTCGACTTCCTTATCGGCGACAAAGGGCCCATGCAGGCGGCGCATTTTTCCGCCTTGCGCCATGTATAGAAGGTCGCCTTGGCCCAAGAGCTGTTCGGCACCTTGCTCACCCAGAATGGTGCGGCTGTCGATCTTGGACGTCACCGAATAAGAGATGCGGGTTGGGAAGTTCGCCTTGATCGTGCCGGTGATGACATCAACCGATGGTCGTTGGGTCGCCATAATCAAATGGATACCGGCTGCCCGCGCCATTTGCGCCAAGCGCTGAACCGCGCCTTCAATATCCTTGCCTGCCACCAGCATTAGATCGGCCATTTCGTCGATCACCACGACGATATAGGGCATGTGGTCGAGTTCAAAGGTCTCGGTTTCATAGATCGGCTTGCCGGTTTCGCGGTCCCAGCCCGTCTGCATGGTGCGCGAGAAGGTCTCGTCCTTGGCTTGGGCTTCAGCGGCGCGCTGATTGTAGCCGCCAATATTGCGCACGCCGATCTTTGACATTTTCCGGTAGCGGTCTTCCATCTCGCGCACGGCCCATTTCAGAGCGGCCACGGCCTTCTTCGGGTCGGTTACGACCGGGGCGAGCAGATGGGGAATGCCGTCATAGACGGACAATTCCAGCATTTTCGGGTCGATCATGATGAAGCGGCACTGCTGCGGCGTCATCTTATAGAGAAGCGACAGGATCATCGCATTGATGCCAACCGACTTACCCGAGCCTGTGGTCCCGGCGATCAGCAAGTGGGGCATACGCGCAAGGTCAGCAACCGATGGCTCGCCGCCAATGGTCTCACCCAGCGCCAGAGGCAATTCCTGGCGACCGCTTTCATAGTCATTCGTCGACAGGAGGTCGCGCAGATAGACTGTTTCGCGCCGCGCATTTGGCAATTCGATGCCGATGGCGTTGCGACCAGGCACAACAGCGATGCGGCACGCTTGTACCGACATAGAGCGGGCGACATCATCGGCTAGACCAATCACCCGCGCCGATTTTACGCCGGCTGCGGGCTCTAGCTCATACAGGGTTACGACAGGGCCGGGGCGCACATTGAGGATTTCCCCCTTGACGCCAAAGTCGCTCAACACCGTCATCAACAAGCGGGCATTTTGTTTCAGGCCTGCCTCATCATGGTGGGCGACGCGGGGTTTTGGCTTAGCCAGTAGGTCAAGACGCGGCAATTCAAAGTCTGCGCCTGCAGGATACATCGGCAGGACGCCTTGGGCCTCACGACCGGCGCGCTCCGATTGTCTGGGGCTTTTTGGCCGTTCGATGGGGATATCGCTAGCGGGGTAGCCGGGCGCTTCATAGGTCGTGGTATGGACTTCAGGCTCGCGCCAGACATCGCGCGCTACACCGGCTTTTGCGTCCGTTGGAGCAAAGCGGGCAGCAATGGAGGCTACATCATGGGGGTCAATCTCACGGGTGGCGACGGGGCGCTCAGCCTTTTTTCGTGTGGTGGTGGCTGTTTTGCGTGTTGGGGCCTTGGCCGCGCCAAAGCGCTCCATCAAGCCATCGGCTGCGACCCGCAAGCTGGCCCAGCCATAGGTGGCCGCATCAATGGCGGCATCAAAGTCGGTCCGCTTCAGCTGCAACGCGACACTGCCGCAAGCAATAGCGATGGCAAAAGCGATGACGGCACCAAAGTCCTCACCACTTTGCGCGCCAGAAAAGGGCATGGCGAAGATGTGCAGGATGCTGTCGCCAATCAGCCCCCCAAGCCCGGTCCGCATTGGCCAAGATGGCGCATGGGGAAGGCCGGATACAGCCGCGGCAAACATCACAACGCCCAGCGCTGCCAGCCAAGCGCGCAAGCGCAAGCGCGGCACACCACCGGGCCCGCGGATCAAGGCGAGGAAACAAAAGGAGATGAGGGCTAGAAGTGCTGGAATGACTGCGATGCCAAGCATTTGCAACACGAAGTCAGCCAAAGTGGCACCCGGCTCGCCCAGCCAATTTGAAGTTTTGTCGCTGCCAGATACATTCCAGCTTGGGTCTTGTGCGTTGAATGTTAGGGTCGCAAGGCTCATGACGGTGCCGCCAAGGATGCCTGTCCCCAACAGCCCGTCACGCGTTATGCGCTGGCGCCAATGTAATCCATCTTGTTTTGACCGTGTGCGTGCACCCATGTCACAATCCCATAAGCCAATAGCGAAGGGCCGCAGGGGCCTAGCTTCCTAAGGGATACAAAGGGTTTGCGTGGTTATCACCGAGTTAAATTAACTCTTTTTTTCTGAAATTAGAGGTCAGGAACATCAGTTCCCTGCACAGGCGTCCATGAAGCTGGCCAATTCGACGTCCAAATTCGTTACCCCATCGGCATCATGGGTGGCCAGAAGGACATGGACTTTGGCATAAACGTTGAACCACTCGGGGTGGTGGTCCATCTGCTCTGCCTTCAAGGCCACGCGTGTCATCCAGCCAAAAGCCTGCTTGAAATCGGCGAAGTTGAAGGTCTTTTCAATGGCTGCGCGCCCGGCAACTTCCTGCCAGCCAACTAGGCCTGCAATGGCTTCTTGTGGGGTCATTTTGCTCAGGTCGCGTGCCATGTTCTTCTCGCAATTGGATGTGTCGTCTTACAAAAAACCCCTCCCAAATCTGGGAGGGGTTGGGACTTGTTGAGATCAAGCCGGAGAAGGTTCCGGGCCGGTGGAGGTTGTCCCCCCGCTCTTCTTGCCAATGGTCGGCAAGGCAGAGGAAGGTCCCGCCGGTGGCCGCGTCACCGCATCATCACGCTTGATGGAGCCGCCTTCGAGCAAGGTTTTGATTTCCTCACCCGACAGGGTTTCAAATTCCAACAAGCCTTGCGCTAAGACTTCCAGGTCCGCGCGACGCTCAGTCAAGATGCGAGTGGCCTCTGAGTTACCCCACTCGACGAGGCGACGAACCTCTTTGTCGATGGTTTGCGCGGTGGCTTCCGACACATTCTGGGTGCGTGAGACCGAATGGCCCAAGAACACTTCTTCTTGGTTTTCGCCGTAAGCAACGGTACCCAATTCGTCGGAGAAGCCCCAACGGGTCACCATGGCACGGGCCAAACGGGTTGCCTGTTCGATGTCGGACGAGGCACCAGAGGTGATGGCATCCTTGCCGAAGATCAATTCCTCGGCGACGCGACCACCCATCATAACGGCCAAGCGGCTCATCATTTGGCGATAGCTGAAGGACAATTTGTCCCGCTCTGGCAATTGCATCACCATGCCCAAGGCGCGGCCACGTGGAATGATGGTGGCTTTGTGCACCGGGTCCGTGTGGGGAACGGTCAAAGCTACCAAGGCATGGCCACCTTCATGATAGGCGGTCAAGCTCTTTTCTTCGATCGTCATCGCCATGGTCTTGCGCTCAACGCCCATCAGGATTTTGTCCTTGGCGTCTTCGAACTCTTGCATGGTGACCAAGCGGCGGCCACGACGGGCAGCCAACAGAGCCGCTTCATTGACGAGGTTCATCAAGTCAGCACCCGAGAAGCCGGGGCAGCCACGGGCGATGGTCTTTGCGTCGACGTCTGACGACAAAGGCACATTGCGCATATGAACTTTCAAAACCTTCTCACGGCCCGAAATATCTGGCAGGCCAACGGTGACCTGACGGTCAAAACGACCCGGACGCAACAAGGCAGGGTCTAAAACGTCTGGACGGTTGGTCGCGGCGATGATGATGATGCCTTCATTGGCTTCAAAACCATCCATCTCGACCAAAAGCTGGTTCAGGGTTTGCTCACGCTCATCATTGCCGCCGCCGAGACCGGCACCACGGTGACGACCGACGGCGTCGATTTCGTCGATGAAGATGATGCAAGGCGCATTCTTCTTCGCTTGCTCAAACATGTCGCGCACCCGGCTTGCGCCGACGCCGACGAACATTTCAACAAAGTCCGAGCCGGAAATCGTGAAGAAAGGCACATTGGCTTCACCAGCAACTGCACGGGCGGTCAAAGTCTTACCCGTACCTGGCGGGCCGACCAACAGCGCGCCTTTAGGGATCTTACCGCCCAAGCGCTGGAACTTTGAAGGGTCCTTCAAGAAGTCGACGACTTCTTGCAATTCTTCGCGTGCTTCATCAATGCCAGCGACGTCTTCAAAGGTCACTTTGTTCTTATTTTCGGTCAGCAGTTTCGCCTTGGACTTGCCAAAGCCCATCGCGCCGCCTTTACCGCCACCGCCAGACATCTGGCGCATCAAGAAGAACCAAAGGCCGACCATGATCAGCAAAGGCAACAGGTTCGCGATCAGCGCGGTCAAGAAATTGGCCCGCGGCACTTCTTCAATGCGAATCTCGACATTGGCTTTTTCCATGCGCGCCAAAAGGTCCGTCGCAGGCGTCGGGACCACGGCGACAAAGGATTTGTCATCTTGCAAGCGGCCGCGCGCTTGGGGCCCAACGATGGTGACTTCCTTCACGCGCCCATTGTCCACTTCGGTCAAAAGGGTCGAATAAGGCATCGTTGTCATCGAGGCCGATGGGGAAGGACGGTTCATTAAGGTGAACACTGTCACCAGTGCCAAAGCCAAAAATCCCCAGATTGCAAGATCGCGCAGCTTCATCGTTATCTCTTTCTGAAATCACCACCCTTTATGAGAAGTGATTATCCACCCTGCCGCATTGTTTTGAGGCGGGTTAGACTAACATAGTCGTTCAATCCAATCATGTAAGCCCATCTTCTGCTCGAATTCGATTTTACTGGGTTACAAATTCGTGTGGTTGACGTGAAATGCCGAAAAGTCGGGCATACTGGCTCTGGCGTGTCGGGCATCGAACTGCAACTTGACCACGTCGAACTGGGGCGAGCATGAATCTAAATTCGTCACCCTTTCGCGCGATAGACACCCCTCCAAGGGTTCTGCGCTGGGACGGATTTGCGCGTAGGCCTTCAACCAAACGGCCCAATTTTTCGGCCTCTGGCGGTCGGTCGGTCTGGGTAAGGCTATAGATCAACCAGCCCAGCGCCCGCTCCATTAGGACCGGTTCTGCTTGCCTAAACGCGGTTGCTTTTAGCGCCCAGCCTGCTTCCATCGGGGTCAATCTACAGCGCTTCAAGAGATCCAACGTGGCCCGTTCTTGCGCCGATCTCAACGCATCAGCAATGGCCGCAAGACGGACAATGCGCTCAAGGTCTACCTTTTGCGCGGCCATGTCCTGCACCAGTTTACGGGTCCGAATGCGGGCGAAATCTAGATTCTCATTGCTCTCATCTTCGAGCCAATCTTGACCCTCTTGAATGAGCCATGCGCGCAAATCGGCCCGCTTTAGCCCCAAAAGGGGGCGTCCCAGCAGATTTGGGGCCTCAATCTGGGCAAATGGATTGATCGCCAATTCTGCCATGCCGGCTAAACCGTCCAAGCCCGACTGCCGCGCCAAGCGCCAGCAAACCGTCTCAACTTGATCGTCCCAAGTGTGGCCAATGAGAATCAGCTTGGCACCCAAGCGTCGGGCAACGGACGCTAAGGCCTGATAGCGCGCTTGTCTGGCCCAAGCTTGCAGCCCACCATGTGCGGGCCGCTCATCCAGCCGAACCACCTCCCCTGAAAGGCCAAGCGCTCGTGCCCAAGCGATGGCTTGGGCGGAATCGGCAGCCGAATTTGGGCGCAGTCCGTGGTCAATCGAAACGGCGTGGAGCGTCGCGCCAGTAACCTTCGCCCACTGGCTTGCCATCCGGCACAAGGCCATACTGTCCCCGCCACCAGACAAGGCGATCAGCATAGGAGAGCCAAAATCTTTTTGCCAATGGTCGAGCTTTGCAAAGAAGTGGGGCAGGGCCTGATCAATTGGGCTGGGCGCGGGATGTTCCGCGCCATTGGCCACTAGGTGGTCGGGCATGGCGACCGCGCCACTTCGGCGTCTGCCCGCGCTTTTAGCGTCGGATCAGGGTTGGGCGTCCGACGTCTAAATTCAACGAGCGCAGAGCATCGCATCTTAGCATTGCCCAACTGACCAAAGGCCCCAGCTAAGCGCACCAAGGATTCCGACGCACGCCTTCCTTGGGGGGCCGCATCCAAATAGCTCAAATAAGCCTCAGCGGCAGGGCCCCAAGCCGCTTGGACAAAGCGGGCTTCACCCAGAAGCCAGCGGCCTTCAATCCCTTCAGGCGCGGTTGGAAAATTGGCTACGAGATTGGTGAGATTGCTCTCAGCGGTCAGATAGTCGCCGCGCTGCAAGGCCAATTGGGCCGCCGTGAATAAGGATTCCGCCCCAGCTGGTGGTGGTGGGGCAGGGGCTTCATCTCCGACCAAGGCTTGTGCCTCTGGCGGGGCCGCGGGGCTGCTTTCGACGGTGGTCATCTCGGCGACACGAGCGCCGCTGACGACTACTGCCGCTTGATTGGCGCGCTCCGCTTCCAGCTCCTGCACCAATCGATCTTGGTTCGCTTGCTGTTTAGCCAGCAATGCTTCCAGCACTTCGATCCGCCCTGTCAGTTCTGCTGCTTGGCGCTCAACTTGTTCGAGGCGGATGATTAAACGCGCTGAGATGGGTTCCGCTGAAATCGGGGGGACAGCAACCGGGGTTGGACCACTCTTCTTGACCGCTGTCACAGGTGGATTTGCGCCGCGCGCTTGCGCCCAAACGGGTTCAGCGGTCACCATCAAGCCGGCACCCAACGCCACAAGGCTGAACAACGCCCCAAACCGCAGAGCGCGTTGCGTCGCCCTGCTGGTGGAGGTGCCGATTTGACCTGAGATCATAGAGGCGACTTGAGGTGCAGCCATGATTAATCCAGCAACATGGTTTGCGCGTTCCGGTTGACGGCCCAGCCCTCAGCACTTGGACGCTCATCAATTGGACGTTCCTTGCCGTAGGAGACGGTCTCCATCCGATCAGAGTCGACACCAAGTCCCGCCAGGAAATCGCGCGCTGCACTCGCCCGGCGTGCACCCAAGGCCAAGTTATACTCGCGTGTCCCGCGCTCATCACAATTGCCAGCAATCAAGACGCGCTTACCGGGATTGGCTTTAATCCAAGCCGCCTGACGGGTCAGAATAGAGCGCGCTTCATCGGTCAGGTCAAACCGATCCGTTGGGAAGAAAATGCGCTCACCGGCTTCGGCCAAAGAAGCATAGGGTGAGAGGCTTTCCTGTTCGCCAGCGGTGTCGGCGTTGGTCGCGTTGCTACCAACAAAAATTGAGGGCAATTGGGCAGCTGTCACCGGTACGCTGGTCGTGGGGGCTTCTTGGGCAATTGTCGGCGCAGCCTCAGAATTGGCGGCAGTAACTGGTGCTGTTGTCTCGGCAATCGGCGGCGTTGCAGTCTTGGTGCTTGCGCAAGCAACTAGGGCAAGGCTTGAAACCAGCATCAGGGCGAGAGAACGGACTTTCAAACCAGAGGCTGGAGTTTGGCTTTGGGTAAATGTCATGGCAGGCTCCTCAATGAAGGGGGTGTTTCTAAGGGTGGAGTTTAAAGCGACAAGGTTGGAACGTTTAAGGCAGGGTTGCGGACCAACCGGGGTCTGAACCCGGGCCGGACCAAGGGGACTTGCGAAGATTGGTGCCCGAGACATCGACTGTCCACAAGCTTGGCGATTGACCGGGACCGCCTTCACGCTGAAACATAATAACGCGGCCATTGGGTGACCAAGTTGGGCCTTCAACCAGATAGGCCTCTGCTAGGATTTTCAAGTTTGATCCATCCGCTGCCATCACACCAATCTGAAATTGCCCACCGAATTGGCGCGTGAAGGCAATTAAGTCGCCCTTAGGTGACCAAACAGCGGTAGAATAACGGCCTTCGCCAAATGTTAGGCGACGCAAGCCCGATCCATCGGCATTCATGCCATAGATTTGCGTGCTGCCGCCTCTGTCTGAGGTGAAAACAATCTGGCTACCGTCTGGCGACATATCGGGTGAGGTGTCGATAGCTGGATTGCGGGTTAGCTGGCTCAACTTGCCAGTCCGCAAACTCTTGATGAACACATCCACATCGCCGTCGCGGTCCGCGCTGAAAATGATCGATTGGCCGTCCGGAGTAAAGCGTGGGGCGAACGCCATATTGCCTGGAATAGCCACGGCTTCTTTCCGGCCACTCTCAATATCGACAACCCAAATTTTGATACCCCGGTCTGACAAAGCCGAGTAGACGATTTGTTGGCCCTGCGCATTAAAGCGCGGGTTGAGAACTTGTTCGGTACCATCGGTTAAATAGCTAGGATTGGCCCCATCCTGATCCATCACGGCAAGCCGCTTGACCCGATTGGTCCGGCTGCCACTTTCAGCGACAAACACAACCCGACTGTCAAAATAGCCGACTTCACCTGTCAAGCGTCGGTAGATGGCATCGGAAACCTTGTGGGCAATCCGGCGCCAATTCTCGTCAGTCGTAGCGAACTCAAGGCCTAGCATTTGGCTTTCGCCATAGACGTCCCATAAGCGAAACTCGACCCGCAATCGCCCGGATGCCACCCCACCTCGCCCAATAACCAAGGCTTCGGTTTTCGTGATGCGCCAGTCAGCAAACCGCGGCGCGACGTTCACATCCATGTCGCGTTGTAAGAAGGAGTCTGGGTTTTGAACTTGAAACAGACCAGAGCGAGCAAGATTATCGCGTACAGCACCTGCAATAGAGCTCCCATGCGGGCCTGAGAAATCTGCAATCGCAATCGGCATAGGCCGCCGATGCCCTTCCGTAACACTCACATTCAATTGAGCCAGCGCTGGCGTTAGCCAAGCAAAAGCCATCAAAAGCGCGAGCAGCATCGGGCGGAGCGCGCGGGAGAGAGCCGGAAGTAAGAGGCTGAGTGCTGTCATTATTGGTTTCTTGACCCTAGAAGATGAAGATTTTGCGGCAAGGTAAGACAAATTTTCGTTACAGGCAGCTTTGCATTAAGGCCGATCAGCCTTTCGCGCGTCAAAGTCAAAATTCACCAAGCGCCATTGCGTATGGCGATCGGCAGGCAAGGAAAAAGGCGCACACTGCCGGACAGCGCGCATCGCATCGTCAATCGCTACCAAAAGCTTGCCGTCTGCACCAGCGCGCGACGTCGGGCGGATCAGCTTCGGATCTTTAACTAAATTGCCGTCCGGTCCCAATTCGATTTGTAGGCTTACGATCAAGCGAGCCGACGTGTCAGCTGGCCGCCGCCAACATTGGTAAATCTGTGCCCGAAGCGCCGATTCTAGATCGCCAGCGAGCAGGGTGCCGCCGCCTGCACGGCCTTGTTTGGCGGACTGACCGGCTGCAGCCAGTTTCGGTGCTGTTCGTCCACCTGAATTTGCGCCGCTTGCCGCTGCACTGGCGGCCGCAAAATCAAACGCCGGTTCAGGCTTGGCTTGCACTTTTGATTTCGTGTTGGCCTTAGATGGAAGGCTTGGCGCAACTTGCGTGGGCAAGGCTGCCTTCTGCGGGCTTGCTTTTGCAGGCGCAGCGGGCGTTGGCGCAGCCTTCTGTACGCTCGCCGGGGCAGGCTTTGGCGGCGGGGCCTTTTGGACCGGCTGCGGGGTCGGTGCAGCCGGAGGAGGAGGACTAACTTCTGACTTTGGCTCTGGGGCGGGTGCTGCATCCGCCACTGCGGAGTCTGCAAGTGTGAGCTCGCTTGCCTCGTCACCCGTCCGCACCGTCTCGGCTTGGGTTTCGGGCCCGATCACGCTGGGCGTATCGGCGACTATCGCGACAGGGATCACGTCTTCTGGTGTAAACGCCGGTGGGTTCTGCCACAAGACAAGGCCTAGGGCGATAATCCCTGCATGCACACAGGCCGAGACAACCACGCCCGGCCCGAATGGGCTGGGATCCTGCCACTTCAGACTGCCGATGTGGGGGTCACTGGCGCGCATGCGCTCGGGGCCTATCCTATTGCTCGACCGTATCGGTCACCAATCCCAGATTGCGATAGCCAGCAGAATTCACCCGCGCCATGACTTGCATCACCATTCTGCAAATAGACTTGGCCATTGGCGAGGATTGTTACCGTCAGCGGTTCCTGCTCACTCGGTAAGCTCTTGGCTTCCGTTTTCGGCAGATCCACCGGCACACCTACTGTCAACAAGGGGGCGGCCACCATGAAGATGATCAACAGCACCAGCATCACGTCAACAAAAGGTGTGACGTTGATCTCGCCCATCAGGCGGCGGCTGCGCCGGCCACGCTTGCCGCCTCCGCGTCGAACTCCAATTCCGGTCGCCATATTAGGTCGGGTCCTGCAAGCGACGGGAAACCCGCGCAATCACATCATCGCTCAAAGCGTCTAAGCGGGTGGCAAAGCGATCTAGGCTACCAGCCAACCAATTGTAGAAAATCACGGCTGGGATAGCCGCTACCAGGCCCAATGCTGTGGCAAACAAGGCCTCAGCAATACCAGGAGCAACAACTGCCAAATTTGTGTCGCGTGATTGTGCGATGCCGCGGAAGGCATTCATGATGCCCCAAACCGTGCCGAACAGTCCCACGAAAGGCGCGGACGATCCGATGGTGGCCAGGATTGCCAGACCGCGTTCAGCACGTGCCATCTCCCGTGCGCTAGCGGCCTGCATCACCCGTTCCATCCGTTCAATCGCCCGGCCAAGACCGGCTTCTGTTTGATTGGGAATTCGACGGGCGAGGCGGGCTTCGGCCATGCCGACAGCGACGACCCGGGCCATCGCGTCGCCGGGCTTGGCGCTTTCTTCGATGGCATCAATGCCGCGGCCTTCGGCCAAAGCAGCCTCAACAATGCGTGCGCCGTCTTCCAGCTTGCGGATTTGCAGCCATTTGTCGATGGCAACAGCCCAAGACCAGACGGAGGCCAAGGCCAACCCAATCATCACCGCCTTGACGATCCAATCGGCTTTGAGAAACAAATCGAGGAAAGAAAAGCTTGTTACTGTTGCTACCGCGTCCATGCACGCCTCACTAATGGGTTCAATGGTCAGCTCTGTTCGCGCGAACAGAAGTTAGGAACGAAACTGTTAGAATCGACACCTATTAAAGGAATACGGCCTCAGTGCGGCGATAAGGTTAATATCTGATGAGAAAGCCGCAAAAAGCGGTTGACTGGCATCTGTGGGCACCGCGGACACGTTCAACACCGGTTTGGCAGTTTGAAACCGCCCTTTGTCTTGACTTTATCTTCGCAAACCCGTATCCGCGCCCCTCTTCTGGCTGGTCCAATCCTGTCCCGGCCCACGATGGTGTGGGCAGTGGGTTCTGGACGAGGCAGAATTCACGAATTCGCCGATGAACACTCTTATCTGAGGGTGACAAGGCTTTAGCAAGAGAGAAATCGCCATGTCGCGCCGTTGCGAATTGACTGGAACTGGACCAATGGTTGGCCACATCGTCAGCCACTCCAACATTAAGACCAAGCGTCGCTATTTGCCAAACCTGCAAGACGTCACCTTGGCGTCTGACGCTTTGGGCCGCGCTTTCAAGTTGCGCATCACGATGGCAGCTTTGCGCTCGGTCGATCACAACGGAGGCCTCGATGGCTTCATTGTGAAAATCGACGAGACCAAGATGTCGGATCGTGCGCGCAAGATTCGTCGCGACATCAAAGCAAAGCTGGCTGAAACCGCAGCTGCCTAAATTTGTGTGTTGGGCAGTGGGTGACCCACAGC
>VYLK01000193.1_pt1 | contig 25697 bp, 21 predicted proteins | sample 5114321 | NCBI WGS metagenome assembly VYLK01 (sample SAMN12291792, study PRJNA351875) | freshwater metagenome | isolation source: freshwater lake | place: USA: Michigan, MSU2 Lake | collected 2011-08-16
GGCGCCGCCGGGCGCGCCACCTGCGCGTTGCGCGCGCCGCCGCCGGTGTAGGCCAGCTGCGTGCCCTGCACGCCGGTGATGGCCAGGCCCAGCACGGGCGTCTGCGCCCAGTTCACGGCCGCGCTGCTCAGGGCGCACTGGCCCTTCGCGTCGGTGGTGCAGGCGAGTTCGCTGCTGCTGTTGGAGTAGCGCGCGGCCACGCGCGCACCGGCCACCGGCTGGTTGTTCTGGTCCACGGCGCTGACCGTCACCTTGGCGCTCCACAGGCCGATGGCGGGCACTTGCGTGGCGGTGGCCAGGCTGCTCAGCGACACGGTGCGCACCGTGGGGGCTGGCGCCGGTGTGGGGGCCGGCGAGGGCGTGGGGGCCGGCGTGGCGCCTTCCAGGCCGGCGTAGAGCAGGCCGCGCGCGGTGTTGGTGGGCGCACCGCTGACGGCGTTGGGGGTGGCGCGGGCCAGCAGTTGCGTGCGCAGCGTGGCCGGTGCCAGGCTGGGGCTGGCCTGCAGCAGCAGCGCTGCGGCGCCGGCGGCGTGCGGCGCAGCCATGGAGGTGCCGTTCATCGTCACCACCGCGTTCGTGGCGGTGTGGCCGGCCGAGGCGATGCCCACCCCCGGCGCCCACAGCGCCACGCAGGCGCCCCAGTTCGAGAAGCCGGCCTTGAAGTCGTTGCGGTCGCTGGCGGCCACGGTGACGAGGCCGGCCGCGCGCGCCGGCGACTGCGTGCAGGCGTCGACGTTGCTGTTGCCGGCCGCCGCCACCACGGTGTAGCCCGTGGTCACCAGGCGCCGCACGGCGGTGTCCAGCGTGGAAGAGGCGCTGCCGCCCAGGCTGAGGTTCACCACGCCCGGCTTCACGCCGCGCGCGGCCACCCAGTCGATGCCGGCGAGGATGGCGCTGCCGCTGCCATTGCCGTTGCAGTCCATCACACGCACCGGCACCACGCGGGCACCGGCAGCCACGCCCAGCGTGGCACCGGCGGCGCTGCCGGCCACGTGCGTGCCGTGGCCGTTGCAGTCCAGCGTGCCGCGGCCGTCGTTGATGGCGCTGTAGCCGGCCACCAGGCGGTTGCCGAACTCGCTGTGCGGGCTCACGCCGGTGTCCATCACGTAGACGTTCACACCGGCGCCGTTGAGCGTCTGGCGGAAGCTGTTGTCGAAGGTGCGGGCGCGCTGGTCGATGCGGTCCACGCCCCAGGCGCGGGCGTCGAGCGTGCGCACACCGGCGGTCTGGCCGGCCTTGAACAAGCGGTCGGGCTCCACCGCGTCCACGCCCACGTCCTGCGCCAGCGCGTCGGCCACGGCCTGGGCCTGGGCCCAGGGCACGGTGATGACGAAACCTTCCACCGCGTGCGCGAACTGCTGGCGCACCGCGGCGCCCGGCGCCGCCTGCAGCACCGAGCGCGCCATCACGGCCTGCGCGGTGCTGGCCACGGCGCTGGCCTTGGCGGCCAGGCGGGCTTCGTGCAGGGCGCTGGCGGTGGGCGCTTCACCGGTGTTGCCCGTGGTGAGCATGGTGGCGCGTTCGCTGGTGAAGACCGCAGCCGGGTTCAGGCGCACGATCAGGCGCACCTCGCTGCCGTCGGCTTCGGGGTCGATCTGGCGCTGTTCGGTCAGCAACGCGGTTTCTTCGCCTGGGGTCCACAGTGCGAAGCGGCGCATCTCGGTGCTGCTGGCCTGGCCCTGATCGGGGGAGACGGCCACGTTGTCGGCGCCGCCGCAGGCGGCCAGCAGCAGGGCCGCAGCCAGCGCGGTGGAGAGACGCTGGGGGTGGGAAACAGCAGAAGTCATGGGCCGCACGCTCGGAGAAGGTCACTGGAGCGAGGGCCACGCTGGAACAGCCTGGCCGGGGTGCGCAGGCGGCGCCTGCGGTCTCGGCCGCCGGGCATGGCCCGGCAGGCTGGCAACCCCGCTGCCCTGGCGCTTGCGCGCTGTAGGCCGGTGGCTTTGCGTCCCTGCCTTTCGGCAGGTTTGCCCTCAGAAGAAACGCCTGTTGCCGGGGCCCGATCACAGAAACCGAACTGAAGTAACAAGCGGTGACATATTGTGACCCATGTTCGGCCGGGCCGGGTGTGCGCAATTGCCGCCGCTGCCGCTGCCGCCGCCGGCTCAGCCCTCGCCGCCGCCCATCAGCACCGGCAGCACGAACGCAAAGGCCGCGCCGATGGCCAGCAGCAGCAACGAGACCCCGTAGACCGCCAGCGACCAGCGCCGCGTGCGCAGGCAGGCGGCGCGCAGGGCCGGGTCCAGCGGACAAGGGGCTGTGCGGTTGCGCCACTGCAGCACACCGCCGGCCAACATCAGCACGCTGGCCGTGCCGAACACCCAGCCCTTGTGCTCGCTGAGCCACACGATCTGCGGCACCGCCGCCACCAGGCCCGACAGCGCCGCGCCCGCGCCCAGCATCACCAGCAGCGCCGGGAGTGCGCAGCACACCAGCGTGCCGGAGCTCGCCAGCAGCGACAGCCAGGCCGAGAGCGCCGACTGCCGCAGTTCGGCACGCCCGTCGCCCGCAACGGATGAGGGCTGCTTCACTTGGCCTTCATCTCGGCGCGGATCGCCGCCACCGTCTGCGGCACCGTCTCGGTGGCCGTGACCTCGTAGCCGGCCTCCACGATCTCGGCCTTGACCTTGGCGATGTCGATGCTCATGCCCGGCTTTGGCTGCACGGCCACGACCTTCTTGGCCAGGTTGATGTAGAGCGGCCCGGTCTCGCTCATCTTGCTCAGGCGCTTCTCGATGCCCTGCGCGCAGAAGGCGCAGACCATGCCGTTGACGGCGAACTTGACGGTGCCGGCGTCGGCAGGGGCTGCGGCCGGCGCAGGGGTCTGGGCCAGCGCGGCCAGGCCAGCTGCGCCGAGGGCGAGCGCGGTGAGGATCTTCTTCATGGGGATCTCCTTCGGGTTTGGATGCGGGTTCAGTGGTTGAACATCAGGTTGAACATGCCGCCTTCGCGGTTGACGCCGAGCTCGACGAACCAGCGGCGGTGGATGAAGCGCAGCATGGGCGTCAGCAAGGTGCCTTCCCGCATCGAGCCGGCGCTGTAGCGCGTGCGCTCGGCCTCGATCAGCAGCCAGGGCTGGATGCCTTCGTACTCGGCCTCCCAGAACGAGAAACCGGTGCGCACGCGCGCCACGTCGTGGCGCAGGCTTTCTTCGCCGCGCAGCGCCTTGAGGCTGCCGCCGACGTAGACGCGCGTGGTCTCGTAATCGGCCATGAAGGCCAAGGCGCCATAGCCGCTGTTGCCAGCGGTTCGGCCATGCCCGCCGGCACGGCGCAGCTGGCCGGCATCGCCCAGCAACCACAGGTTGGCCTGCGCATGCGGCAGGTTCCAGCGGTGCAGGCGGTGCGTGAGGCTCAGGCCTGCGCTTTCGCGCAGGACGCTGGCGCCGTGGGCCACGGGCTCGTCCCAGCGGCGCAGCACGATGCCGGGGGCCCAGGTCTGTGCCAAGGCGTAGTTGAGGCCCAGGCTGCGCGTGGACGGCGTGCTGTCCACCATCAGCATCCAGCTCTCGTAGTGGCCCATCGGCAGCGCCGAGGCCGGGCCGTGCAGTGCCAAGGTGGCGGTGGCCAGCAGCGCCGGCAGGCCGAGGCCCGCCGGCGACCGGAAGAAGGAAAGATTCATCGGGTTCCTGACGAAGGCAAAAGCAGATCACACCGACGCGGGGCTTTGCCCCACCGTCGGCGGCCGAGTTGCGATGTCAGGCCCGGGGTGGGCGTTCGGGCAGTGGCAGCACGGGCGGGCCGTGGCCTTGGGGCGCTGCGGCCGGGGCGCTGGTGGCAGCGCTGATGTGCCCGATGCCGGCTTCAGCCAGGCACAGGGCCGTGCCGTGGCACAGCGAGCACAGCGAGCAGCCGGTGGTGGACCCCTCGGGCGTGCTGCCCTCGTCGGCCGCCATCGCGGCGTGGCAGGGCGGCATCAAAGCCTCGCTGGCTGCCGACGCCGGCGTGGCTGCCGCCAGGTGCATGGCGGTCTCGGCCCAGCCGCGCAAGGGCAGCAGCGCCAGCAGCACACCCAGCAGCAAGCCGCCCCACAGGTGGCGGCTCTGGCGCAGGGTGGTGAACGTCGGCATGTCGGGGCGGGGCAGGCACGGGCATTGTGCTGCGCCGCGGGCAGCCCTGCGCAGGCCGGATGTTTGGACGCCCTCGCCCCTTCAGGGCACGAGCGACAGGAACAGGAAGGCCGCGAACAGCACCAGGTGCACCGCACCCTGCATCACGTTCGTGCGGCCCGTGCCCAGCGTGATGGCGCCCACCAGGAAGGTCAGCGCCAGCAGCACCAGTTCCTTGGGCGGCAGGCCCAGCACCAGGGGCAGGTCGAGCAGCGTGGCCGTCACCACCACCGCCGGGATGGTCAGGCCGATGCTGGCCAGCGCCGAGCCCAGCGCCAGGTTCATGCTGGTCTGCAGGCGGTCGGCCAGCGCGGCGCGCACGGCGGCCCAGGTTTCGGGCAGCAGCACCAGCAGGGCGATGGCGATGCCGATCACCGTCTTGGGCGCACCGGCCGCACTGACCGCGGCTTCGATCACGGGCGAGAGCTGCTTGGCCAGCCCCACCACCACCACCAGCGACACCATCAGCAGCGCGAAGCTGGCCCAGGCCTGGCCGTTGCTGGGCGGCAGCGCGTGCACGTCTTCGTTGCTGGCGTTCTTCTGCGGCAGGAAGTAATCGCGGTGGCGCACCGTCTGCACGAACACGAACACCGCCCACAGCGCCAGCGACGACACCGCCACGAAGGCCAGCTGCGAGAAGGTGTAAGTGCCTACCGAGGAACTGGTGGTGAAGGTGGGCAGCACCAGCGAGAGCCCGGCCAATGCCACCAGCGCCGAGAGCGCCGAGTTCGTGCCTTCGAGCCGGAAGCTCTGCTCGTGGTGGCTCAGGCCCCCGGCCAGCAGGCAGATGCCCACCACGCCGGTGCAGATGATCATCACCGCCGAGTAGATGGTGTCGCGCGGCAGCGTGGCCTTGTCTTCACCGCCGGCCAGCATCAGCGAGACGATGAGTGCCACCTCGATGACGGTGATGGCCACCGCCAGCACCAGCGTGCCGAAGGGTTCACCCACGCGGTGGGCCACCACTTCGGCGTGGTGCACCGCGGCGATGACGGCGCCGATCAAGGCCACGCCGCACAGCGTGGCCAGCCAGGTGCTCAGCGGCAGGGCGAAGGTGGCGCCGAGCAAGGCGGCGCCCGCGGCGGGCAGGGCGATGAACCAGTAGGGCATGCGGGGCCAGCGTTGGGGGGTTGCAGGGGTGCGCCGGGCGCGGGGGCGGCCCGCCGGCCGGCGCATTGTCCCTGCGAGCCGCTCAGCCCTGCCGGCGGTGGTGCTCCGGCACGGCCAGCATCTCGTCGCTCAGCAGGCTCTCGTCTTCCGGCGGCGGCGCGCCGTCGGCCAGCAGCAGGCGCAGCACCTCGGCATAGTCGCCGCCGGACACGGGCTCGTGGCAGCCGGCGTGCAGGCAGCTGCCCAGGGCCGTGCCGCCGTAGCCATTGCGCTCAGACCAACGCGCGCCGTGTCGCAGCAGCAGCGCCACCATCGCGGCATCGCCGCGGAAGGCGGCCTGGTTCAGCGCGCTGGCGTCCCAGGGGCCGGGCACGCTCACCGGCCAGCCGATGTCGAGCATCAGCTGCACCGAGGCCATGGCGCCGCGCTGGGCCTGCTCGGGCAGCAGCGTGCGGTCTTCAGCCGGCAACTCGCCGATGAGGGCGGGGTGCTCGGCCAGCAGCGCCTGGGCGGTGGCGGCATCGGCCGCGGCGCAGGCTGCGAGAAAGCGTTCGTGCAGGCTGTCGGGCGGGCGCTGGCCCAGCGGTGCCAGCCAGGCCAGCACATCAGAACGGCCCGCGCGCGCTGCATGCCAGGCCAGGCTGTGGCCGTGACCATCCAGCGCCGCAGCATCGGCGCCGTGCTGCACCAGCAGCTGCAGGTGCGCCAGGCTGCGGCCGCGCAGCACGGCGTGGTGCAGCGGGCGCGTGTCGCCGTTGGGCGAGAGCTCGTTGGCATCGGCACCCAGCTCCAGCGCCTGCTGCAGGTGGGGCAGTGAATCGAAGTCGAGCTGGCGGAAGAGCGCGTTGGTGCCATGCCAGCGGGCCCCCGCGGCCACCACGGCGGCGAGGATGCGGCGGTCGCCCTGCTCCACCGCGTGGTAGATCGACTCGTTGTCGTTGGGCTCGGCGCCGGCGTCCAGCAGGCGCTGCACCATCGCCGCGCTCTGCGCACGTGCCACGGCGCCGTACAGCGCGGGCAGCGGGCGCTCTTCGGATTCGGGGTCGGGCAGGCCCGCGTTGGGGTCGGCGCCGGCGGCCAGCAGTTGATCGAGCGCGGCGAGCAGCGGTGCTTCCAGGCCCGCGCGGGCCAAGGAGGAAAACGCCACCAGCGCCAGCGGCGGCGCCCCCCAGGGCGGCAGCGGTGTGTGCGGATCGATGCCGGCAGCATCGCCCTGCACCAGCCGCAAGGCCGGCGGCAGCGGCCCCGGGCGTGACTGCAGCAAGGCCAACGCCTGCGCCGGCCGCGGAGCGGCGTAGCCCCGGCCCAGCGCCAACGCCAGCACGCGCTCGGTGAACGCCGCTTCGTCGAGCACCAGCGCGCGGCGGCGGTCCACTTCGTCCAGCAGCTGGGGCCAGCTGGCAAAGCCGTGTTCACGCGCGATCACCAGCTGGGCCTGCACCAGCCGCGGCGGTGTGGGCAAGGCATAAGGCGCCGCGCGCGCCAGGGCCTCGGGCTCGGCCTGTTGCCAGCCGCGCAGCAGTTCGCGCGCCTGGCGGCGCAGCTGGTCGGGGTGGGGGTGCGTGGGCAGCACGCGGGGCGTGCCGGGAGCAGGGGTGCTCATGGGGAATCCTCCATGCGATGAAGCCTGCGATCCGCGTCTTCAGGCCGCACAGGGGATGGGGATGCGGTGGGCATCGGCACAGGCGGGCTCGGCCCTTTCCGCGGATCCGGCGGCGCCCTGCTTGCGCCGTGGGGCGCGATGGTGGCAGCGCGGGCAGCGCGGGTCAAGCACCGTGCTCTCGCGGCGGTTCAGAGCGCACGAAAGCGCAGGCTGCCCAGGCGGACAGCCCACGCCCGTTGAGGTCACGGTGTGCAGGGGCTGCGCAGCGTCGTGTGCTGCCCCTGTCCGCTCCGTTCAGCGCCGCGAACGGGTCATCAGCCAACCCACGCAGAGAACGGGTGCCAGGATGATCGTGTTGGAGATCAGCCCCGCGACGATGGCATCGGTGAAGCTCACCGCTGGGTTGGGCATGGTCGCAGGCAGCATGACGGCCAGGAATAGCACACCCAGGGCCAGCGGCAGAACCCGCCCCGTCACGGCAGCGGTTCTGTGCATCATGAACACCAGGCCGACGATCAGACCGATGCGAAACACGTCGGTCAATTGTGAAAGCACGAGATCGGTCAAGGCGGCATCTCCTGGGTGACTTGCGTTGCGGGCCGGGGCCTCATTTTCCGAGACCTCGGCCCGACGATCAGCAACGCTTCATCGACCGCTGTCGCCCGCGAAGATGTCCTTCTTGTGGGTACCACCGGGCACGAACAGCATGCCCACGATCACCGTCATGACGGCCACCACGATGGCGTACCACAGGCCCGAGTAGATGTTGCCGGTCTGCGCCGAAATCGCGAAGGCCGTCGCCGGCATCAGGCCACCGAACCAGCCGTTGCCGATGTGATACGGCAAAGACAGACCCGAGTAGCGGATGCGGGTCGGGAACAGCTCGACGAGCATGGCCGCGATGGGCCCGTAGACCATGGTCACCAGGAGGACGAGGTAGGTCAGGACCAGGATGATCGTCAGCTTCTGCGCGGTGAAGATGTCGACGAAGTTCTGGGCCTTCGCAATGGTCTTGTTGTCGGCCGGCACCAGCGGGTAACCCGCCTGCTTCAGCGCAGCGTTCAGGGTCGAATCGAAGGTGGCCTTGGCCTTCTTCAATTCATCGCCCTTCAGCTGGCCCGCGTCATACGACTGGATCGACGTTTCGCCGACTTTCACGATGGCCAGGGTGCCCGGCGCAGCGCCTTCCACGGTGGTGTAGTTCACCGAGGTCCGCGCCAACTGCGCCTTGGCGATGTCGCACGACGACGTGAACTTGGCCGTGCCCGTGGGGTTGAACTGGAAGGAACAGTCTTCCTTGTTCACGGTCACCGTCACCGGGGTCTGGTGGGCCGCGTAGATGGCCGGGTTCGCCGTCTTGGTCAGGAAGCTGAAGACAGGCAGGAAGGTGACGGCAGCGAGCACACAACCCGCCAGGATGATGGGCTTGCGGCCGATGCGGTCAGACAGCGCGCCGAAGAAGAGGAAGCCGCCCGTGCCCAGGATCAGCGACCAGGCCACCATCACGTTGGCCGTGAAGCTGTCGATCTTGATCACGTTCTGCATGAAGAACAGCGCGTAGAACTGGCCCGTGTACCAGACCACGGCTTGCCCCGCGACGAGGCCGAGCAGCGCGATGAGGGCGATCTTGCCGTTCTTCCAGTTGCCGAAGGCTTCGCTCAGCGGCGCCTTGGAGGTGCGGCCCTCTTCCTTCATCTTCTTGAAGGCGGGGCTTTCGTTCATCTGCAGCCGGATGTACAGCGAAATCAACAGCAGGAAGATCGAGCCGATGAAGGGCACGCGCCAGCCCCAGGCATTGAAGGCCTTGACCATCGTCGGGCTGCCATCGGCCATCAGCACGGCCACGCCGTCCTTCATCAACGGCACGTCGGGGAAGTTGGCGTTGACGTAGCCCTGCACCGACAGGATGACGATCAGCGACAGCAGCAGGCCGAGCGTTGCCGTGGTCTGGATGAAGGCCGTGAAGTAACCGCGCTGGTTGGCCGGGGCGTGTTCAGCGACGTAGATCGCGGCACCCCCGTACTCGCCGCCGAGCGCCAGACCCTGCGCCATGCGCAGCAGGATCAGGATGATCGGAGCGGCCGTGCCCCAGCTTTCGTAGTTGGGCAGCACGCCGACAAGAAACGTCGACACGCCCATGATGACGATGGTCATCAGGAACGTGTATTTGCGCCCGATCATGTCGCCCAGCATGCCGAACACCAGGGCGCCGAACGGGCGCACGATGAAGCCGGCCGCGAAGGCGAGCAGCGCGAACACGTTGCGCGTGTTCTCGGGGAAGGCGGTGAAGAACTGGGCGCCGATGATGGCGGCCAGCGCACCGTAGAGGTAGAAGTCGTACCACTCGAAGATGGTGCCCGCGGAAGAGGCCGCGATCACCTTCTTCTCCTCCCGCGTCATCGGGCGCGATCGCTCCCGCACATTGCTTGCCGTGTCTGCTGTTGCCATGCCTGTTGCTCCTGGTGTGTCCGGCCTGATGACCAGACCTTGGCGATCCGCCGTGGGCCTGCGGATCGCCTCGCTTGTTGCCCTGCAGTGCATGCGGCACTGCAGTTGCGCATCGGGTGGCTTTTCCGGGCTTGTCAGTGCCCGGTCCGTCCGTTCCGAGGGCCACCGTCAGATCCGGTGGCCTGTCTCGAAAGCGAATGTGTTGGAGCTTGCTTACGGCTAGATTTCCAGAGCCCGTCTTTCGCTTCAATGCAAGGGAAAGCCCCTAGCAAATTGGGGCCAAGCCCCGGACGCGCGGCCCCGTGGAGGCCGTCAGCTTCCGTCAGCGTCTTCAGGCGCCGGGCGCTGGCGCCGTGCAGCGCTGCAGCACGTGCGCCAGCATGCCGCGCGTGAGCTCTTCGTCGCTGCAGAACACCGTGCCCAGGCCGGCCTCGCGCATCAGCGCCGACTCCTCGGCGTTGTGCGAGCGCAGAACGATCTCGATGCCGGGGTTGAGCTGGCGCGCCGTTTCCACCATCTGGCGCACGCCCAGGGTGTCGGGCGTGGCCACGACCAGCATCGCGGCTTCGGCGATGTGGGCCTGGATCAGTACCGCCGGGTCGGTGGCGTCGCCTGAGACCGCGGGCACGCCGGCGCGGCGCAGGTCTTCCACGCGTTCGCGGTTGAGGTCGGCCACCACGAAAGGCAGGTCGCGCTCTTGCAGCGCCGCCGCGATGCGTTGGCCCACCCGGCCGTAGCCCACCAGCACCACCTGGCCCTGCAGGTAGCGGCGTGCGGTGGTGGTGGGCAGCTCGGCATAGGGGTCGTCGCGGCTGTCGAGCTGGCGCGCCCAGGCCGAGCGCGCCAGCAGCCAGCGGCTGAGCGGCGCAATGGCTGCGAACACCAGCGGGTTCAGCGCGATGGAGATCAGCGCACCGGCGAGCACCAGGCTCACGCCCTCGGGCGGCAGCAGGCCCAGCGACAGCCCCAGCCCGGCCAGGATGAAGGAGAACTCGCCGATCTGCCCCAGGCTCGCGGCCACCGTGAGGGCGGTGTTCAGCGGGTAGCGCAGGGCCAGCACCAGCAGTGCCGCCGCGAGCGATTTGCCGACGATGATGATGCCCACCACCACCAGCACGCGCAGCGGCTCGTCCACCAGCACCTTCGGGTCGAAGAGCATGCCCACGGCCACGAAGAACAGCACTGCGAAGGCGTCGCGCAGCGGCAGCGACTCCTGCGCCGCGCGGTGCGCGAATTCCGATTCGCGCATCACCATGCCGGCGAAAAAAGCGCCCAGCGCGAAAGACACACCGAACAGCGCCGAAGCCCCGTAGGCGATGCTGATGGCCGCGGCCACCACCGACAGCGTGAACAGCTCGCGCGAGCCCGTGCGCGTGACCTGCCACAGCAGCCAGGGCAGCACGCGCCGCCCGGCCACCAGCATCACGGCCACGAAGGCCCCCACCTGCAGCAGCGTCTGCCCGAGGGTCTGCCACAGCGGTGCGGCCGCCGCTGCGCCAGCCGGCGCCTTGCCGCCCAGCACACCGGCCAGCGGCGGCAGCAGCACGAGCACCAGCACCATGGCCAGGTCTTCCACCACCAGCCAGCCCACCGCAATGCGGCCGTTCATGCTGTCCAGGCTGCGCCGGGCTTCCAGCGCCTTCAGCAGGACCACGGTGCTCGCCACCGAGAGCGACAAGCCGAACACCAGGCCCGCGCCCAGGCCCCAACCCCAGGCCCAGGCCGCCAACATGCCCAGCAGCGTGGCCAGCCCCATCTGGACCACCGCGCCGGGCACGGCGATGCGCCGCACCGAGAGCAGGTCGTCCAGCGAGAAGTGCAGCCCCACCCCGAACATCAGCAGCATCACGCCCACCTCCGAGAGCTGCGAGGCGATGCCGATGTCGGCCACGAAACCCGGCGTGAAGGGCCCGATGGCGATGCCCGCCAGCAGGTAACCCACCAGCGCGGGCAGCTTCAGGCGCGCGGCGATGAAGCCGAAGACCAGCGCCAGGCCGAAGCCGGCGGCCAGCGTGGTGATGAGGGTGAGGTTGTGGTGGTCCATGGCGGGGCTCTCCGGGCGGTGACCATGCGGCACGCCCGATGCTAGGCAGTGGCGCGGCCGGTGCGCGCACCGCGTGCGGGTTTCTGCGCCAGCTCGGCGAAGAAGTCGTAGAGCTGCTGCGCGGCCGGTGCCAGCGTGCGGCCGGTGCGGCGGATGAGGCCCACGCGGCGCGTGACCACGGGTTCGTCCAGCGGCACGCTCACCAGCAGCGGATGGTCGCGCCCGGGCATGGCCATGGCCGGCACGGCGGCCACGCCCAGGCCGGCTTCCACCATGCCCAGCAGCGTGGTGACGTGCTGCGCCTCGCACACCGCCACCGGGCGACGCGCCACGCCGGCCAGGGCCTGGTCGAGCAGCAGGCGGTTGCCCGAGCTCTGCGTGACGGCGATGAAGTCGTGGTCGGCGAGGTCGGCCCAGGCCACGCGGCGCTTGCGCGCCAGCGGGTGGTCGCGCCGGCAGGCGGCGACAAAACGGTCTTCACGCAGCGGCATGAAGTGCAGGTCGGGCTCCTGGCTGCCGATGAAGTTCAGGCCGAAATCGGCCTCGCCGCGCACCACCACGCCCAGCACCTCGTTGGCGCTGGCATCGTGCAGCTTCACGCGGATCTTGGGGTAACGGTCGCGGAAACGCTGCACCACCTGCGCGGCGTAGTAGTAGACGGTGGAGGGCACACAGGCCACCGTCACTTCGCCCATGCGGTGGCCGGCCACGCCTTGCAACGCGAGCAAGGTGCCGTCCAGGTCGTCCAGCAGCACCTGAACCTTGCGCGCGAAATCGCGGCCCACGGCCGTCAGGCTCACGCGGCGCGTGGTGCGGTCGAGCAGGCGCACGCCCAGCGCCTGTTCCAGTTTCTCGATGCGGCGGCTGAAGGCCGGCTGCGAGATGTGCACGGCCTCGGCCGCACGCCGGAAGTTGCCCAGTTCGGCCACCGCGCGGAAGGCCTGCAGGTCGTTCAGATCGAAGGCGATGGCCATGGAAAACCCTCAATGGATTGCGCATTGCATTGATGTTCATTGTCGATCAATGCATCCGAACTGTGCAATTCACATGCATGAGCGGGAAGGCCAACATCCGGGCCATGACTTCGATGACCCTGCCTTGCGTATTGATGCGTGCCGGCACTTCGCGCGGCCCGTTTTTCCTGCGCGAGTGGCTGCCGGCCGATGAGGACTTGCGCAACGAGGTGCTGGTGGGCGCCATCGGCGCGTCCGACCCGCTGGGCGTGGACGGGGTGGGCGGCGGCAGCACGCTCACCAGCAAGGTGGCCATCGTCTCGCGCTCGGCCGAGCCGGGCTGCGATGTCGACTATCTCTTCGCCCAGGTGGGCGTGGGCACGCGTTCGGTGGACACGCGCCCCAATTGCGGCAACATGCTCTCGGGCGTGGGCCCCTTTGCCATCGAGCAGGGGCTGGTGGCGGCGCAGGACGGCGTGACGAAGCTGCGCGTTTTCAACGTGAACACGCGCTCGCGCATCGACGTGACGGTGCAGACGCCCGGGCGGCGCGTGCGCTACGACGGCGCCACGCGCATCGACGGCGTGGCCGGCACCGCAGCGCCTGTGCAACTGGAGTTCCTCGACGCCTGGGGCGCGGTGACGGGCTCGGTCTTCCCCACCGGCCGCCGCACCGACGTGATCGACGGCGTGCGCCTGAGCTGCATCGACGCGGCCATGCCGCTGATGATCGTGCGGGCCAGCGACCTGGCGCTGGATCTGGGCCAGGCGCTCAGCGGCCGCGAAAGCCCCACCGAACTCGATGCCAACGCGCCGCTGCTCGAACGCCTGGAAGTGCTGCGCCGCCTGGCCGGCGCGGCGATGGGCCTGGGCGATGTGAGCCACAGCGTCATCCCCAAACCCGTGATCGTGAGCGAGGGCGACACGCCCGAGGCCGTGACCTCGCGCTACTTCACGCCGCGGCGTTGCCATGCCTCACATGCCGTGACGGGCGCCATCGGCGTGGCGGCGGCCTTTTCGCTGCCCGGCACGGTGGCCAGTGCTGCGCAGCTGCGCGAGGGCCGCTACGCCGTGCAGGTGCTGCACCCGCAGGGCCGCATCGAGGTGGCCATGCACACCGAAGGCCGGGGTGATGACGCCCGCATCCAGGGTGCGGCGCTGGTGCGCACCGCGCGCAAGATCCTGCAGGGCGAGCTGCAGATTCCAGACTACGTGCTGTCTCGGCCCGCCCCGGCGATGGCGCTTTCCGATTCCAAAACACCTGAAGGAGACAAGACCATGAAAACGCTCATCGTGCCGCTGTTGGCGGCCACGCTGGCAGTGGCCGCGCCGGCCCAGGCGCAGACCAGCTACCCCACCAAGACCATCACCATCGTCGTGCCCACCGCGGCCGGTGGCGGCAATGATTCGATGGCGCGTGCCGTGGGCCAGAAGCTGGGCGCCTTGTTGGGACAGACGGTCATCATCGACAACCGCGCCGGCGCCAACGGCTCCATCGCCAGCGAATACGTGGCCCGCGCCGCGCCCGACGGCCACACCCTGATGTGGGGCTTTACCGCCACCCACACGCTGAACCCGGCGTTGCAGAAGCTGCGTTACGACCCGGTGGCCGATTTCGAGCCCATCAGCCTGGCCGCCACCTCGCCCACGGTGATGGTCGCCACCGCCAATGTGTCGGTGAAGGACGTGAAGGACCTCGTCGCCCAGCTCAAGGTCAAGCCGGACCGGTACACCTACGCCTCTGCCGGCAGTGGCTCTGCGCCGCACTTCGCGGGTGAACTCTTCAAGCTGGCCACTGGCACCGTCATGCTGCACGTGCCCTACAAGGGCTCGGCGCCGGCCATCAACGACACCATCGCGGGGCACGCGCAGTTCATGTTCCCGAGCCTGTTCACCGCAGCCTCGCACTTGAAGACCGGCAAGCTGCGGCCGATGGCCATCGCCGGCCCCAAGCGCGTGGCGACCCTGCCCGATGTGCCCACGCTCAAGGAGCTGGGCTACGACGTGGACGTCTCGCAGTGGTACGGCCTGTTCGCCCCGGCCAAGACCCCCAAGCCGATCATCGACAAGCTGCACCAGGCGGTCGTCCAGGCCCTGAACGACCCCGAGATCATCAAGCGCATCGAAGCCGACGGCGCCGACGTGCAGTCGAGCACGCCCGAGCAGTTGGGGGCGCTGGTGAGGAACGAACTCGTCAAGTGGAAGGCCGTGGTCACCAAGGCCAAGCTCACCGCTGACTGAAGCGCTCACGCACCCACCACCACGACAACACTCCGGAGACTTCCATGAAACACTCGCTCAGGCAAGCCACGGCCGCCCTGCTGGGCCTGTCCGCCGCAGCGCTGGCACTGCCAGCCGCCGCCCAAAGCACCGTGCAGCTCAGCGGCATTGCCGACGCCGCGGCCCGTTCGGTCAGCAACCAGGGCCGTGGCTCGGTGAAGAGCCTGGTCAGTGGCTCGAACAACACCAGCCGCCTGGTGGTGCGCGGTACCGAAGACCTGGGCGGCGGGTTGTCGGCCAGCTTCTGGCTGGAACACGGCATTGCGCTGGACACCGGCGCGTCCACGGCCGCGGGCTTCTGGGACCGCCGCTCCACCCTCAGCCTCAGCAGCAAGGCAATGGGCGAAGTGCGCATGGGCCGCGACTACGTGCCCACCTACCTGAACTGGGTGCGCTTCGACCCCTTCAGCCACGTGGGCGTGGCTGGCAGCAACAACAGCGTCTCGGCCACGCCGCTGGGCCCCATCCGCAGCGCTTTCGGCAGCAATGCCAACACCACGGTGCGTGCCAACGACACGCTGCAATACCACCTGCCCGGTGGCCTGGGCGGCCTGGACGGCCAGGTGATGCTGGGCGCGGGTGAAGGCAGCGGCAACAAGGTGATCGGCGCGCGCCTGGGGTACGCCACCGGGCCGCTGAGCTTCAGTGCCGCGCGGGTGCAGACCGAGAACGCCAACACCACGACCGGCAAGTTCAACGACACGGCCATCGGCGGCACCTGGAACCTGGGCTTCCTGCGTGCCAACGCCGTGTGGCGGCAGTTCAAGCAGAACCAGAGCAAGCAGACCAACCTGATGTTCTCCGGCACGGTGCCGGTCAGCACCGGCGAGGTGAAGTTCTCGATGATCCGTGTGGACCTTGACGGCCGCGTCGGCACCACCAGCATCGATGCCAACGGTTCCACACACCTGGGCCTGGGTTACGTGCACACGCTGTCCAAGCGCAGCGTGCTCTACGGCACCTACTCGCGCATCAGCAACCGCGGCGCCGCCACCTACCAGGTGCCCGGCGGGCCGGCCGGCATGGCCGGCGGCGGGCGCTCCACGGGTTACGAGCTGGGCATGCGCCACAACTTCTGACGCCGCCTTCAAGCCCGGCTGGATCGGGCCCCAGGTACAAAGACGACATGGACAACACCACGCTCGACGACCTGAAGGCCTGGGTGGGCCGCAGCGAGACGCTGCATGACACCCTGCACCCCACGCCCGCGGCGGCGCTCACGGCCACGCTGGACCACCCGGCGCAGGCCTGGGCGCCCGGCACGCCGCTGCCGCCGCTGTGGCACTGGCTGTACTTTCTGCCGCAGCACCGCGCCAGCGAGATCGGCCCCGATGGCCACGCCCAGCGCGGCGGCTTCCTGCCGCCGGTGCCGCTGCCGCGGCGCATGTGGGCGGGCAGCCAGTTCAGCTTCCACACGCCGCTGCGCATCGGTGAGGCCGTCACACGGCGCAGCACCATCGCCGAGGTCACGCCCAAGCAGGGCCGCAGCGGCGCGCTGGTGTTCGTGAAGGTGCAACACGAAGTGTTTGTGCAGGGCACCAGCCAGCCGGCGCTGACCGAGTTCCACGACATCGTCTACCGCGAGGCGCGCCGCCCGGGTGATGTGGAGCCGCCGCCGCAGCCAGCACCGGCGGGCGCCCCCTGGCAGCGCAGCCTGCTGCCTGACGACGTGCTGCTCTTCCGCTACAGCGCCCTCACCTTCAACGGCCACCGCATCCACTACGACCGCCGCTACGTGACCGAAGTCGAGGGCTACCCCGGCCTCATCGTGCACGGCCCGCTGATCGCCACGCTGCTGCTGGACCTGCTGCGCCGCGAGCTGCCGCAGGCCGAGGTGGCGAGCTTCCAGTTCCGGGCGCTGCGCCCCACCTTCGACGGCGCCGAGATGCGCGTCAACGGCGCGCGCGAGGGCGACACCGTGCGCCTGTGGGCGCAAGACCACGCAGGCTGGCTGACCATGGACGCCACGGCCACGCTCAAGCCGGCGCGGGGCTGAAGCCATGCAGCCCTTGCAAGGCCTGACCGTGGTGACGCTGGAACATGCGATTGCCGCGCCCTTCGCCACGCGCCAGCTCGCCGACCTGGGTGCGCGGGTCATCAAGATCGAACGCCCTGGCGCCGGCGACTTCGCGCGCGGCTACGACCGCCGCGTGCGCGGCCTGGCCTCGCACTTCGTGTGGACCAACCGCAGCAAGGAAAGCCTCACGCTCGATCTCAAGCAGCCCGCGGCGCTGGCGCTGCTGCTGCGCTTGATCGTCGAGAAGGCTGACGTGGTGGTGCAGAACCTCGCGCCCGGCGCGGCAGCGCGCATGGGGGTTTCGCACGCGGCGCTGCAGGCCCAGCGGCCCGACCTCATCGTCTGCGACATCTCGGGCTATGGCGACGACCCTGAGCACCCCGGCCCTTACCGCGACAAGAAGGCCTACGACCTGCTGATCCAGGCCGAAAGCGGCTTCGTCAGCACCACCGGCACGCCGGAAGACCCCTGCAAGGCCGGCATCTCGATTGCCGACATCGCCGCCGGCATGTACGCCTACAGCAACATCCTCGCCGCCGTGCTGCAGCGCCAGCGCGACGGCCGCGGCCGCCGCATCGACCTGAGCATGCTGGAGGCCATGGGCGAGTGGATGGGCTACCCGCTCTACTACGCCTTCGACGGCGCACCCCCGCCACCGCGTGCCGGCGCAGCGCACGCCACCATCTACCCCTACGGGCCCTTCCCCTGTGGCGATGGCAAGCAGGTGATGCTGGGCCTGCAGAACGAGCGGGAGTGGGCGCAGTTCTGTGCCCTGGTGCTGCAGCAGCCGGCGCTGGCGCAAGACCCGCGTTTCGCGGGCAATACGCAGCGCAGTGCGCAGCGCAGCGAACTGCGGCAGTTGATCGTCGACACCTTTGCCACGCTCACGGCCGAGCAGGTGCAGCAGCGCCTGGACGAAGCGCAGATCGCCAGCGCCGAGCTGCGCGAGATGGCCGGCTTGTGGCAGCACGAGCAGCTGGCCGCGCGCGGCCGCTGGCGCGAGGTGGGCACGCCTGCCGGGCCCGTGCCCACGCTGCTGCCGCCAGGCAGCTGGCAAGACGGCGACCCCCAGCTCGGCCCCGTGCCGGCCGTGGGCCAGCACACCGAAGCGCTGCTCGCCGAGCTGGGTGTGGATGCCGCCGGCGTGGCCGCGCTGCGCGAGGCCGGCGCGATCTGAGCCACCGCATGGCCACGCCACCCCTGTTGCTGCCCCGCAGCTACCTCTTCGTGCCGGGCGACCGGCCGGAGCGTTTTGCCAAGGCCCTGGCCAGCGGTGCCGACGCCGTGGTGCTGGACCTGGAAGATGCCGTGGCGCCCAGTGCCAAGGCGGCCGCGCGCGCCGCAGTGGCGCAGGCGCTGGAGAACGGCGACCCGCGCTGGGTGCTGCGCCTGAACGACGCGGCCTCGCCCGAGTTTGCTTTCGATCTGGCCTTGCTGCAGGCCGTGCCCACACCGGCGCTGATGCTGCCCAAGGCCGAAGACGCCGACGTGCTGGCGCGCCTGCACGCCGCCTGTCCGCAGGCCGCGCTGCTGCCGCTGGTGGAAAGCGCCCGCGGCGTGCTGGCTGCCGGGGCGCTGGCCGCAGCGCCGGGTGTGCAGCGCCTGGTCTTCGGCACGCTCGACTACGCGCTCGACCTCGGCCTGGAAGGCCCGCTGGCCGGCAGCCTGGGGCTCGACCTGCCCGCTGCGCTGCTGGCCCTGGCTTCGCGCGCTGCGGGCATCGGGGCGCCGGTGGCCGGTGTCACGTCTGCGCTGGACGACGAAGCCCAGCTGCGCGCCGACTTCGACCGCGCCCGCGCGCTGGGCTACACCGCCAAGCTCTGCATCCACCCGCGCCAGGTGGCACCGGTGCATGCCCTGTTGCAGCCCAGTGCCGAAGAGCGGGCCTGGGCCCAGCGGGTTGTCGAGGCGGCCGATGCCCAGGGCACGCCCGGCGCCGTGCAAGTGGCCGGCCGCATGGTCGACCGCCCCGTCATCGAACGTGCGCGCCGCCTGCTGGCGCGCGCGGCCCCATGAACCCGACTTGAGAAAGCCCAGCATGGCCGCCAGCATCATCGACAGCAGCATCTTCCAGGGCCTGTTCAGCAGCGACGCCATGCGCGCTGTGTGGAGCGACGAGAACCGCACCGCCAAGTATCTGGATGTGGAGCGCGCGCTGGCGCGTGTGCAGGGCCGGCTGGGCTTGATCCCGCAGGAAGCCGCCGACGAGATCGTCAGCCACTGCGAGCTCGACCAGATCGACATGGCTCGCCTGCGCCAGCAGACCGAGCGCATCGGCTACCCCATCCTGGGCGTGGTGACGCAGGTCAACCAGCTGTGCCGCGACAAGCTGGGCGAGTACGTGCACTGGGGTGCCACCACGCAGGACATCACCGACACCGCCACCGTGCTGCAGATCCGCGAGGCTTTGGTGCTGGTGGACGACGAACTCGCCGCCATCGCGCAGGCCCTGGCGAAGTTGGCGCGTGAACACCGGCTCACGCCCGTCATCGGCCGCAGCAACCTGCAGCAGGCCATTCCCGTGACCTTCGGCTACAAGATGGCGGGGCTGCTGAGCGCGGTGCTGCGCCACCGCGAGCGCATTGCGCAATTGCGTGAACGTGTGCTGGTGGGCGAGTTCGCCGGCGCTGCCGGCACGCTGGCCAGCCTGCAGACGGGCGCGATGGAGACGCAGGCTGCGCTTTGCGCAGAACTTGGGCTGCAACAGCCGGTGATCGCGTGGCACACCATTCGCGACAACATCGCAGAGGTGGGTGCGGTGCTGGGCCTGATCGGCGGCACGCTGGGCAAGCTGAGCACCGACGTCAAGCTGATGATGCAGACCGAGGTGGCCGAGGTCTTCGAGCCCTACCACCCCGGCCGCGGCAGCAGCAGCACCATGCCGCAGAAGCGCAACCCGATCGCCAGCTGCTACATCCACGCTGCCATCAGCGTGGTGCGCCAGCATGCCGCAGCGCTGATGGACGCGATGGTGGCCGACCACGAGCGCAGCACCGGGCCCTGGGAGATCGAGTGGATCGTGCTGCCCGAGGCCTTCTGCCTGATGGCCGGCGCGCTGAAACACAGCCGCGCGGTGCTGGAAGGCCTGGAGGTCGACCCCGAGGCCATGCGCCGCAACATCGACATGACCCATGGCCTCGTGATGAGCGAGGCGGTGATGATGGGCCTGGGCCACCACCTGGGCCGCGAGTACGCGCACGACCTGGTGTACGAGCTCTGCCGCGATGCGCTGAAGCAGCGCCGCCCGCTGCTCGACCTGCTGTGCGAGAACGCCGAGATCATGCGGCACGTGAACCGCGAGCAGCTGGCCGCGATGTGCGAGCCCGGCAACTACCTGGGTCAGAGCGGGGTGATGGTGGATCGCGTGTTGGCGCAGATGGCGGCGGACCCCGCCTGAGGAGCGCCCGCGCGCCAAGCGCTGAGGGGCCCTGGTTAGGATCGCGACCCCGGTTGGTGTTGCGAGCGAAGCCCATGCCCGAAGACGTGCTGCGTTTCTGGTTCGAAGAGATCCAGCCTGCCCAATGGTGGAAGGCCGACCCCGATTTCGACGCCCTGGTGCGGGCCCGTTTCGGGCCGCTGCACGCGGCGGCGGTGGCGGCCGAGCTGCACCCCTGGCGGCGCACGCCCCAAGGCCGGCTGGCCGAGGTGATCGTGCTCGACCAGTTCTCGCGCAACATCCACCGCGGCTCGCCAATGGCCTTCGCGGCCGACGGCATGGCGCTGGCGCTGGCCCAGGAGGCGGTGGCCGCCGCCGCCGACCAGGCTTTGCCGGTGGCGCAGCGCGCTTTTCTGTACATGCCTTACATGCACAGCGAGTCGCGCGCGATCCACGCCATCTCGGAAACCTTGTTCAGCACACCGGGGCTGGAAAGCAACCACGCCGCCGGTCTGCGCCACCGCGCCATCGTCGAGCGCTTCGGGCGCTACCCGCACCGCAACGCCATCCTCGGCCGGGCTTCCACGGCCGAAGAGCTGGCCTTTCTGCAGCAGCCCGGTTCCAGCTTCTGAGATGGCAGGCCTGCTGATCGTCGAGCACCGCGCCGCGTGGGCCGGTGAGTTCGAGGCCTTGCGCCAGCGGCTGCAGGCGGCCTTGGGGCCGCGGGCGCTGCGTATCGATGCCATCGGCTCCACCGCCGTGCCGGGCCTGTGCGCGAAAGACGTCATCGACGTGCAGGTCGCGGTGCCCACGCTCGATGGCGAGGCCGGCGCGGCCCTGACCGCCAGCCTGCAGGCTGCCGGCTTCGTGCACCACGCCAGTGCCACGGCCGACCACGTGCCACCCGGTGCCGAGGCGCACCCCTCGGCCTGGCGCAAGCTGCTGTTCAAGAACCCGCCGGACCAGCGCCGCGCGCACATCCACGTGCGCGTGCTGGGGGCTCCGAACCAGCGCTACGCCTTGCTCTTCCGCGATTTCCTTCGTGAGCAGCCGGCCATGGCGCAGGCCTATGGCGAACTGAAGCGCCGCCTTGCCGACGCGCTGGCGCGTCCCGAGGACTACCCCGATGTGAAGGACCCGGCGGTCGACCTCATCTACCTCGCGGCCGAAGCCTGGGCCGCTGGCAGCGGCTGGCAGAACCCGGTGCCTTGAAGCACGCGCCGGCGCGTCCGCGCTCGGTGCCCTGCCGAACAGACCCCCGCCACCGCGCCGCGCAGGCTGCGGGTCTTGGTGGGGTTGCACCGCCCCCGCTCTGGGGCGCTGGGCACCGGGCCCCACCGCATCCAGCCGAGGACATGCCGTGGCCTACCAGACCATCAACCCCGCCACCGGCACGCTGCTGCAGAGCTTCGAGCACCTGAGCGCGGCCGCGCTGGAGCAGTGCCTGACCGCGGCGGCCACCTGTTTCGGGCATTGGCGGCACACCGCCTTCGCCGAGCGTGCCGCCGTGCTCAACCGCGCCGCCGTGCTGCTGCGCGAACGTGCGGCCGAGCTGGCCGCGCTGGCCACGCTGGAGATGGGCAAGCGCAGCGCCGAGGCCCAGGCCGAGGTGATGTTCAGCGCCGACATCCTGGCCTACTACGCGGCGCGGGCCGAGGCCTTTCTCGCGCCGCAGGCGCTGCAGCCGCAGCGCGGCCAGGCGCAGCTGGAGCACACGCCGCTGGGCGTGCTGTTCTGCGTGGAGCCGTGGAACTTCCCGTACTACCAGCTGGCCCGTGTGGCCGGCCCGCAGCTGATGGCGGGCAACGTGCTGCTGGTCAAGCACGCGGGCAACGTGCCGCAGTGCGCGGCGGCCTTCGCACAGCTGCTGCACGATGCTGGCGCGCCGGCCGGGGCCTACACCGACCTGCGCGTGTCTTACGAGCAGGCCGACCAGATCATCGACGACCCGCGCATCCGCGGCGTCGCGCTCACCGGCAGCATGGCCGCGGGCCGCTCGGTGGCTGCGCGTGCCGGGCGCCGCCTGAAGCCTTCGACGATGGAGCTGGGCGGCAGCGATGCCTTCATCGTGCTGGACGATGCCGACCTCGATCTCGCCGTGCCCTGGGCCGTGTGGGGGCGCCTCTACAACGCCGGGCAGACCTGCTGCGCGGCCAAGCGCTTCATCCTGATGGAAGGCGTGGCCGAGGAGTTCACCGCGCGCTTCACCACCGCGCTGCGCGCCTTGCGGCTGGGCGACCCGCTGGACCCGCAGACCACCTTGGGCCCGCTGGCTTCCGAGGCGGCGCTGCAGCAGTTGCTGGCGCAGGTGCAGGCGGCCACGCAGGCCGGCGCCACGCTGCGCCTGGGCGGCCGGCGCATCGACCGCCCGGGCTGGTACATGCAGCCCACCGTGCTGACCGACATCACCCCCGAGAACCCGGCCTACCGTGAAGAGTTCTTCGGCCCCGTGGCTGCGCTCTACCGCGTGCGCAGCGAGGCCGAGGCCATCGCGTTGGCCAACGACAGCCCCTACGGTTTGGGCGGCTCGGTGTGGACGCGTGACGAGGCGCGCGGCCGCCGCGTGGCCAGCGCCATCGAGGCCGGCATGGTCTTCGTCAACAACCTCGACTGGGCCGATGCCGAGTTGCCCTTCGGCGGCATCAAGCACTCGGGCTACGGGCACGAACTGGGGCGCCTGGGCATCCAGGCCTTCGTCAACACGAAGATGGTGCATGTCGGCGCGCTGCCGGCGCCGCTGTGAGCACGCAGGTGCACGCCACGATGCAGGCCGCACAGGTGCATCGGTTCGGCGCGCCGCTGGTGCTGGCGGAGATCGAGCGGCCCGAGCCGGGCCCGGGGCAGATCCTCGTGAAGACCGAGGCCTGCGGCGTCTGCCACACCGACCTGCATGCCGCGCAGGGCGATTGGCCGCTCAAGCCCGCCCTGCCCTTCACCCCCGGGCACGAGGGCATCGGCATCGTGGTGGCGCTGGGCGCGGGCGTGAGCGCGCAGCCGGGTGCGGTGCGCGAGGGCGACCGTGTCGGCGTGCCTTGGCTGTACTCGGCCTGCGGCCACTGCGAGTTCTGCCTCGCGGCGCAGGAACCGGTGTGCGACCAGGCGCAGTTCGGCGGCTACACGCGCAACGGCGGCTTTGCCGAGTACATCGTGGCCGACCCGAGCTACGTGGCGCGCATCCCGGCCGGCCTCTTGCCACAAGCGGCGGCGCCTTTGATCTGCGCCGGTCTCACTTCGTACAAGGGCCTGAAGGAAAGCGGCGCGCGGCCGGGTGAATGGGTGGTGATTTCGGGCATCGGCGGCCTGGGCCACCTGGCGGTGCAGTACGCACGCGCCATGGGCCTGCAGGTGTGCGCCGTGGACGTGGACGACGGCAAGCTCGCCCACGCCACGCGCCTGGGCGCGGCGGCCGTGGTCAGCGCGCGCCACCCCGACCCGGTGGCCGAGGTGCACAAGGCCACCGGCGGCGGCGCGCACGGTGTGCTGATCACGGCGCCCTCGCTGGGCGCCTTCCGCCAGGGCGTGGGCATGACGCGCAAGCATGGCACCTGCGTGCTGGTGGGGCTGCCGCCGGGGGAGTTTCCGACGCCGCTCTTCGACGTGGTGGCGCGCTGCATCACCGTGCGCGGTTCTTTCGTCGGCAACCGGCGCGACATGGCCGAGGCGCTGGATTTCGGCGCGCGCGGCCTGGTGCAGGCCGATTACGAGCTGCAGCCGCTGAGCGCCATCAACACCGTGTTCACACGCCTGGCTGCGGGCCAGGTGCCCTCGCGCGTGGTGCTGGATCTGCTGGCCTGATGCGCGCCAGCCTTCGCCTGGGCCGCCTGGCCTTGCTGCTGCTGGCGCTGGGCGCTTGCGCCACCACACCAGCACCGCCGCCAGAGGGCGTGCAGGAGGGTGTGCAAGAGGCGCTGGTGCTGCCGGCCGACTGGCTGCACCGCCCGGCCCTCGCCCCGATGGCTGCGCCCACGAACGGCACGCCCTACACCGCCGCCGGTGGCGCCGCGCCCACCACGCCCGCGCTGGCCGCCTGGTGGCAGTGGCTCGGCGACCCGGTGCTCAGCAGCTGGACCGCGGCCGCGCTGCAAGGCAACCCGCGTGTGGCCAGTGCGCGCGCGGCCTGGCAGCAGGCCAGCGCCCAGCGTGATGCGGCGGCCGCTGCGCTGCAGCCCACGCTGGGGGCTGGCGCTTCGGCGCGGCAAGACAGCAGCGGCAGTGGCAGTGGCAGCGGCGATACGCGCCGCAGCAACCAGACCTTCGGCGTAGCGCTCGATGCCAGCTGGTCGCCCGATGTCTTCGGCGCCCAGCAGCAGGCCCTGGCCGCGGCCGAGGCCACGCAGCGGGCGCGCGAAGCCACGCTGGGCGAGGTGCAGGTGCAGGTGGCCGGCGAGGCCGCGCAGGCCGTGCTGGCCTGGCGCCTGCAGCAGCTGCGCTTGGCCCTGGCGCTGCAGACCCTGGCCAGCCAGCAGCAGACGCTGCAGATCACCGATTGGCGCCAGCAAGCCGGCCTGGTGGGTTTACTGGAACTGGCCCAGGCGCGCGCCGCCGTGGCGCAGACGCAGGCCCTGGTGCCGGCGTTGCAGACCGCCATCGCGCAGGGCCGCCACACGCTGGCCGTGCTGGCCGGGCTGCCGCCAGCCCGCGGGCCGGTGCTGGACGACAGCGCGCCGCCCGGCGCCCTGCCCATGCCCCCGGCCACGCTGGCCTTGGCCATCCCTGCCGACACGCTGCGCCAGCGCGCCGATGTGCGCACTGCCGAACACGAGGTGGCCGCTGCCTTGGCCCGCGTGGGCCAGGCCGAAGCGCAGCGCTGGCCCAGCTTCACGCTCGGCGGATCGGTGGGCTTGAGCGCGCTGACGCTGGGCGCCTTGGGCCAGGGCTCGGCCTTGGTCAGCAGCCTGCTGGCGGGGGTGAGCTTGCCGGTCTTCGATGGCGGCCTGCGGGCCGCGCAGTTGCAGGGCCAGCAGGCTGCGTTGTTGCAGGCCCGCCAGGCGCACCGCGCTGCGGTGCTGGTGGCTTTGCAGGACGTGGAAGACGCACTCGTGGCCTTGCAGGGCCAGCGCCTGCAACTGGGCAGCCAGCAGCAGGCCGTGCAGGCGGCCGTGCAGGCCGAGCAGTTGGCGCGCCAGCGTTACAGCAGCGGCCTGGTCGATTTCCAGACGGTGCTGGAGACCCAGCGCACGCTCTTCGGCGCGCAAGACGCCGAGCTGGGCACACGCGCCGAGATCACGCGCAGCCACATCCAGCTCTACACCGCCTTGGGCGGCGGCTGGGCCGCGCCGGCGGGGGTGCTGCGATGAACGCGCCGGAAGTGCCGGCCGCACCCGACGATCTGAAGACCCTGCTCGGCACCGACGCCGCCCGCCCCTGGTACCGCCGCCCTGCGCTGTGGATCGGCGTGGGGGCGCTGCTGCTGGCTGGCGCGGGCGCCTGGTTCTGGTGGGCGCAACGCGCGGCCAACGCGGCGCCGGTCTACACCACCCAGCCGGTGACGCGCGGCGACCTCACGCTCAGCGTCAGCGCCAACGGCACCGTGCAGCCCACGCGGGCCGTCAACATCGGCAGCGAGCTCTCGGGCACGGTGCTGAAGGTCAACGTCGACGTCAACGACCGCATCAAAAAAGGCCAGGTGCTGGTGGTGCTGGACACCGCCAAGCTGCGCGACCAGGTGCGCCGCGCGCAGGCCGCGCTGGCCGCCGCGCGCAGCCAGACCGCGTTGCGTGCGGCCACCAGCCTGGAGGCGCGCGCCACGCTGGCGCGGC
>VYLK01000246.1_pt1 | contig 25697 bp, 21 predicted proteins | sample 5114321 | NCBI WGS metagenome assembly VYLK01 (sample SAMN12291792, study PRJNA351875) | freshwater metagenome | isolation source: freshwater lake | place: USA: Michigan, MSU2 Lake | collected 2011-08-16
ACTTTTGCTGGACCAGCTTTGCGATCGAGTCCCGCAGCATGTTTTGTTCGTCGGTAAAATTGAAATCCATGTGGACGTTCCCTGAGTTCGTGCCTGTTCAGGCTCTGCATTATCGATGAATTGATAGCGCGTTTAGCGCACGATGCTAGAGGGGAAGCGCGGTTTAAGTCAGGCGATTACACATCAAAAACGCAAACAAGCCCGCGATCAGGCGGGCTTGTTCAACAAGTTGGACGCAAAGACTTAGCCCAGACGGGTCAAAGCCGCTTCGTATTTCTGCTTTTCAGCTTCGTAAGCGGCGCGACGCTCGCGCTGCTCCTCAATCACCTCAGCGGGTGCTTTGGCGACAAAGCCTGGATTATCGAGCTTGCGAGAAACCGTCTCGATTTCCTTGGTGCAGCGGGCAATCTCTTTGGACAAACGGGCTTTCTCCGCCCCAATATCCATGACGCCAGCCAAAGGAATGGCGACAATCGCTTCACCCAAGACAAAGGTCACACTGCCAGCGGGCGCGGCGTCCGCCACCACCGAATAATCCAAGCGTGCCAAGCGGTCGATTTCAGCTTGATAGCGCTCCAAGCGTAGCGCGGTTTCTTTTGACGCGCCGATCAGAAGTGCTGGTACCTTTGCCCCAGCAGGGACATTGGTTTCGCTGCGCAGGGACCTAAGGCCCGTGACCAGATCGACCACCCAACCGACTTCAGCGGCGGCGGCTTCATCAATCAGGCTGGTATCGAGTTTGGGCCAAGCTTCGTTGATCAATAAGCCAGCCCGCTTAGGGCCAAACTCGGCTGTCTTGTCCCACAATTCTTCGGTCACAAACGGCATGAAGGGGTGCAGGATTTTCAAAATCTGATCGAGAACCCAAGCCACCGTCCGGCGCGTTTCAGACTTGGCTTCCTCGTCTTCGCCATTCAGCAAAGGTTTGACCAGCTCAAGATACAGGTCGCAGAAAACACCCCAAACGAAGGCATAAGATGTCTGTGCCGCTTCATCGAAACGATGGGCTGAGAGAGCGGATTCGACACCATGAGCGGTCTTGGTCAATTCCGACACGATCCAGCGGTTGAGCGTGTGTTTCACTGCGCTCGGCTCAAAGGCTTCCCACAGGCTGCATTCATTCATCTGGGCAAAGCGGGCGGCATTCCACAATTTCGTACCGAAATTCCGGTAACCTTCCACCCGCTTATCGCTCATACGGATATCGCGGCCGGGGCCTGCGGCAATGGCGAGGGTGAAGCGCAGCGCGTCGGCACCATAGGTGTCAATCAGAACCGTGGGGTCGATGATATTGCCCTTAGACTTCGACATCTTCTTGCCGTTCTCATCCACAACGCGGGAGTGGATCACAACGGTCGAAAAAGGCGCTTTGCCGGTGAAGTGACAGCCAAACATCATCATCCGGGCAACCCAGAAGAAGATGATGTCAAACATCGTCACCAAGGTATTGGTTGGATAAAAGCGGCTCATCTCCGCCGTGTCTTCAGGCCAGCCAAGCGTCGAGAATGGCCAAAGCCCAGACGAGAACCAAGTATCGAGAACGTCTTCGTCTTGGATCAAAGTGACATCGCGGCCATGTTTGGCCTTGGCCGCCGCTTTGGCTTCGGCTTCGGTTTCTTCGACGAAGATTTGGCCTTCTTCATCATACCAAGCAGGAATCCGATGGCCCCACCAGAGTTGGCGCGAGACGCACCAAGGCTCGATATTGCGCATCCATTGGTAATAGGTCGCCGTCCAGCTTTCGGGCACGAACTTGGTCTCGCCGCTTTCCACCGCTTTGAGCGCATTAACGGCAAGCTTGGCTGCATCGACATACCATTGGTCGGTCAACATTGGCTCGATCACCACGTCCGAACGTTCGCCTAAAGGCTGGGTGATCAGCTTGTCTTCGACTTTAAGCATCAGGCCGCGCGCATCAATATCGGCCACCACTTGCTTGCGCGCGTCAAACCGGTCGAGGCCGCGATAGGCTTCGGGGATATAGTCGGCATCCAACATCCGGCCCTTGGAATCGAGCAGGATGAACATCTCGATATTGTGGCGACGGGCGACCTTATAGTCGTTGAAGTCGTGCGCACCGGTGATCTTCACCGCACCTGAGCCAAAGTCCGGGTCTGGGTATTCGTCGGCGATGATCGGGATCAAACGATCTGCCAGCGGCAGTAAGCAGCGCTTGCCCACAATCGACGCGTAACGCTTGTCACTGGGATGAACCGCGACCGCGCCATCGCCCAGCATGGTTTCTGGGCGCGTGGTAGCGATCGAAATATAGTCGCGGGTTTCAAACTCTGTTGGCTCGCCGTCTTCGTCAAACGCGATAGGGAACTGATAAGTTTCGCCATTTTCCAGCGGATATTTGAAGTGCCAAAAATGCCCTGCCCGCTCTTCATTGACCACTTCAAGGTCCGAGACGGCGGTTTCAAAGTGCGGGTCCCAATTGACCAAGCGCTTATCGCGATAGATCAGACCTTCTTTATGGAGCTGGACAAAGACCTTGCGCACAGCCGCAGACAGGCCGTCATCCATGGTAAAGCGTTCACGGCTCCAATCGCACGACGCGCCTAAGCGCTTGAGTTGGGTGGTGATTGTCCCGCCGCTCTCGGCCTTCCAAGACCAGACGCGCTCTAGGAATTTTTCCCGCCCCAATGTCCGACGATTTTCATTGGTGCCGCTTTGCGCCATTTGGCGCTCAACCACCATTTGGGTCGCAATCCCGGCATGATCGAGGCCCGGTTGCCAAAGCACCGACTTGCCGCGTAACCGCTCAAAACGACACAAAATATCCTGCAACGTGCAATTCAGCGCGTGGCCAATGTGCAGAGAGCCGGTAACATTCGGAGGCGGAATAACGATGGAGAAAGTCTCAGCGTCTGGATCGGCCTTGGGCTTAAACGCGCCGGATTGTTCCCACGCCGCATAAAGGCGAGGCTCAGCAGCTTGTGCGGAAAAATGACTTTCTAACATGTGTGTCCCGAGTAAATGTGGTGTGGGCGGCGGGGATCAGCCCCACTGGCACCAAACAAAAGCGACGTTGGCATACCATGCCAACGTCGTTCTTTTGAAGACTTTCTGCTGTTGGAAGCAGCCCTTTGGGCCGAAAGCACAGTCTTAGAAGGAGCGACGGGCGATCCGTGCGACTTCGGCTTCGACTTTTTCTTCCACAATGCGGGGCAAATTCGCATCAAGCCAGTCTTTCAACATCGGCTTGATTAGCTCGCCCACCATGGCTTCCACCGTATTGCCCGAGATAAACATGCCGGGAAGCGTGGTGTTTGGGGCCAGTTTCGCAAACACAGTCGACGTCTTGTCCGCGATCGGATTGCTGACGAGACCTTGATCGAACGGGAATTGGGTTGGTGCAGGCTCTGGGGCCGGCGCATAGACTGGGGCTGCAACCGGTGCTGCAGCGACAGGAGCTGGCGGTGGCAGTGCAACTGGCTCAGGCTCTTCCCAACGATCTTCGACAATAATTTCTTCCAGCGCGACCTCTGGCTCATCTTCGACAGGCAGAGCGTCAAAGTCGAAATCTGGCGAGACCGTTTCCGGCATCTCCATAACAGGCTCATTCAGCTCCAGAACTTCGTCACCGAAATCTGGTTCCGCCATAGGCGAGGCATCAGCTGCTGGAGCTGCACTATCATCTTCAGAAATAATCCGGCGGATCGAGGCCAGGATTTCTTCCATAGTCGGTTCGGCTTGTGCGTCTGCGGCGCTCATAATATCCCCATGGTGTGCGAATCGCACATGACCGTCGCATCAAAAACCACGCGCCCAGCAACGATTGTTCCACTCTTGGTAAAGATATTGGCTGTGCCCATTGGTCCTTTCAGAACCACCACGCACAAGCGGCCCTGCTCTGCCAAAATGTTTGTCCAAGTATCCGGGAAAGCCTCAACCCCACCATCGACGAAAACCACGTCAAACGGGCCAGCTGGCGGGGTATCCAAGGCGCCCACAACGCTGTTAACGCCGGGAACATCAACGGCTACATCATCCAGCACCGTGACCGTACAGCCCAAAGCCGCAAAAACGGCCGCACTGTAACCACCAGCGCCACCAATGACCAAAACCTGCTCACCCGCCATAACGTTAGCGGCTTGGGCCAGTTTCGAGAAATCGCGCGGCTTCCAAAGCCAGCGGCCAGACGGCGTAGGCGACGTGACTTCAGCATAAGCAAAAGCGCGCTTTTCCGCGACGACAAACGCCTCGCGCTCTACAACTCGCATGGCCCCTTGAAGTGCCAGATCGCTAACATCATTGGTACGAACCTGGCTTTCGATCATCGTGTCGCGTGCTGCCGCAAAATCCATGTCGGTCCCCGTACCCTTGCTCTAAGCTGCTCAATCCAGCGTGCGGACTCATTACAAGGAATTGGGTCCTGCGGGCAAGAATGGATCACTGTCCAAAGTTTGCCGTATCGCGCTTTAGTTGCAGCGCCAACCTGCAGACATTCATTGCTGCTTAAGGCCTGCTCTGTTACATCGCCCATCCACCCGCTTGCTTCTGCGTCCAGAAGGCCTCGTGGCGGAGTGGTGACGCAGCGGATTGCAAATCCGTGTACCCCGGTTCGATTCCGGGCGAGGCCTCCAAAACCCCTCTGTCTTTTTGTTGATTCTGTTATTAAACTGTGCCGCTCGCTGGGATGTCATCGCCCATCAGATAACGTGGCCCAGCCCCATGTTTTCTGGCTTGGTCCTCGGGATTGAATAGCGCACAGGTCTCTAAGGACAGGCAACCACAGCCAATACAGCCATCGAGACGGTCCCGCGTTTTGGTGAGTGCCTAAATTTTGGTATCGAGCGTCGCGGCAATGGCTTGGCTTATGGCGCGCCAGTCGCGGGCATTTGGCGCACGCCCCAGCGGCAAACGGTCAAGCTCAGCCTTAATCTCATCAAGGCTTAGCCCAAGCTGCTGGGCGATCTTGATAAAGGATAGCCGGCGAATATCGACGCGATGATAGCGCCTCTGCTGGCCAGAACTGCGGTGCGCAATAATCAGACCTCGGGCCTCGTAAAACCGGATTGCCGACACAGTAAGGCCGACCCGCGCGGCAATTTCTCCGATGCTCAACACGTCATTTGCCTGCACTGCGATTTCCTCAATTTTAAAGCTTGACCTCAATCTAGGTTGAGGTTGCATAAGACCGTCTGTCAAGTCAGCACTAACGCTAGGAGCTTCTCAGATGACCAATGCTTTCCTCGAACATGTCAATGTTACGGTGGCCGATGCCGACCAAACAGCCGCATTATTGGTCGACTTGTTTGACTGGCAAATACGCTGGTCCGGCCCTGCCCGCGATGGCGGTTATACGGTCCATGTCGGCACGGCGGAGCAATATATTGCCGTCTTTCGCCCCAGCGAGGGCCAGAGCCGCGATTTTCCAAAAGGCGCGCCGCTGAATCACCTAGCGATTGTCGTAGATGACTTGGATTCGGTAGAAGCCAAAGTGCTTACCCACGGCCTCACGCCCTTCAACCATGGCGATTATGAACCCGGCCGGCGCTTCTATTTCTTCGACGACAATGGCATTGAGTTTGAGGTGGTGTCTTATCGCTAGAGCTTGGGTTACCGGCCACACTAAATACGAGCAAACGCACAAATCTTGTGCCCCTCCGGCGAACGCAGATAAGCACCATAAGTCATGCGCTCACCGCTAGGGCGCTGGCCGGGCGGCCCTTCATCTTGGCCACCGGCCACAAGGCCAGCTGCATAAAATGCATCCACGGCTGCCGATGATGCCGCCCGAAAGCCAATGGTGCCGCCATTTCCCGCTTGCGCGCTTTGCCCATCTAAAGGCCGCTTCACCAGAAATGCCCCCGCTTCCGTCCCGACATAAACAAGGCGGTCGGTTGAGGCATTTTCCTGCCGATGCAGGCCTAACGGGCCAAGCACCGCGTCGTAAAATGCGGCGGCTTTGTCGAGATCATTGCTGCCAACAACAATATGGGTAAACATGGGGTCCTCGGGTGAAATTGAGCTTACCGCGATCTGCCTGAATACATCAAACAGGTGTCGCTATGGCCAACTAGCTGCCCCCTTACAGTCCCCCCTATTCCATCGCACACGCACGCACCCCAGATGACACCCAATCGGCAATGCGCTGATCACCAAAAGGAAACTCTCTATGCTTATCGATCAGCTCAATTGGCGCTATGCCGCAAAGAAAATGGACCCGAGCAAAAAAGTCAGCGAAGACAAGATTGCGGCAATCCTTGAAGCCATTCGCCTAACTCCAACTTCGAGCGGTTTGCAGCCTTACGAAGTGATTTTGGTGACCAATCCAGAAGTCCGCGCGCAAATCCAAGCCGCAGCATGGAATCAGGCCCAGATCACAGAAGGCTCGCATGTTTTGGTTTTTGCAGCTTGGGACAATTATACCGCTGATCGTATCAACCACATGTTTGACCTGACCAACGAAATCCGCGGCTTTAAAAACGACGGCTGGGAAAATTATCGCAACATGTTGTTGGCGACCTATCCACAACGCGATGCGGAAGCCAATTATCAACATGCTGCCCGTCAGGCTTATATTGGCGTCGGTGTGGCTATGGTTGCTGCCGCTGAAGCTGAAGTAGATGCTACTCCAATGGAAGGCTTTGACCCAACAGCTGTGGACAAGATTTTAGGCCTCAGCGAGCGTGGCCTGCGCAGCGTCGTGATCGTGCCCTTGGGCTATCGTCAAGTAGAGGGCGATTGGCTGGTAAATCTGCAAAAGGTGCGTCGTCCCACCGCCGATTTCGTAACAGAAGTGCGCTAGTAAAGCGAAATTAATTACCCATCAGTAATCGGCATATTAACCGAACATTAAGGTTAGAATCATATTAACTGGTCCTGTCTTCTTCGGAAGACACCCCACCATACCCGATCTCAACGGGGGGCCCGCAACGGCTCCCCGCTTTTTTTGGGCGCTGTGGTTTCGGGTTCGTCAGGTGTCATGATCTGCAGCTTGCTGCATTCAATCAGCATCAAAGGCTTGCACGATCCGAAGGTGGCGGTATAAGGCGCGCCTCCAAGTGTTCCCCGATAGCTCAGTTGGTAGAGCAAGCGACTGTTAATCGCTTTGTCGTAGGTTCGAGCCCTACTCGGGGAGCCACTTTCCTCCACCCCTCAAAAGACACTTGCTGCGAGAGATTGACCAGTTCGCTGGCAAGCGTGCATGATTGCTTGACTAAGATTGTGCGCCCTGGGGAATTTCGACCACTACCTGTGCATTCATACGGGCCTGCATCTCCCACAATTCGGCATAGACCTCGCCCTTGGCCAAGAGCGCCTCGTGGCTGCCGCGTTCGGCAACTTTGCCATCAGCCAGCACAATGATTTCGTCCGCATCGGCCACAGTGGACAAGCGGTGGGCGACCACCAAGGTGGTGCGGCCCTTGGCAGCATCTTCCAACGCTTCGCGAACTTCGGCTTCGGTCACAGAGTCGAGGCTGGAAGTTGCCTCATCGAGCACGAGGATCGGCGGATTCTTCAAGAGGGCGCGGGCGATGCCGACACGCTGACGCTCCCCACCCGACAGTTTCAAGCCCCGCTCACCCACCTTGGTTTGAAGACCCATGGGTGCTGCTGCGATTAGGCCCTCTAGGCGCGCCATTTTAGCCGCTTCGGCTATTTCCTCTTGCGTGGCATCTGGACGCCCATAGGCGATATTGTAGGCCAACGTGTCATTGAACAGCACGACGTCTTGGGGCACGAGGCCAATGGCCGCGCGCACGCTCTCTTGGGTCACATCGCGCAAGTCCTGGCCATCAATGCGAACGGCCCCGGCCTGTGGATCATAAAAGCGAAACAGCAGGCGCACGATGGTGGACTTACCCGAACCAGATGGGCCGACAATTGCGACAGTCTTGCCCGTAGGGATGGTAAAAGAGACGTCAGAGAGCCCCGCGTGGCGACCGTCATGTACAAAGGCGACACGGTCAAATTCTACCTCGCCTTGGCTGACCTTCAAAGCTATCGCTGTCGGCTTGTCGGCAATGTCAGGCTGCTCATCAAGCAGCGCATACATGGCTTCCATGTCGATCGAGCTTTGTTTGATTTCGCGCCACGCAAAGCCCAGAATATTGAGTGGCCCATACAGGTTCAGCATGACAAGCGTCACAGCGGCAATATCGCCTGCCCCCATCGTGCCGCGGGAGATCGCATAGCCTGCAGCTGCCACCATGGCTGCCAGGCCCAAATTCTGGATAAAGCCTTGCGCAGCGTTGAGGCCTTGGAGGGTCGCGTTGGACTGCACGGAAGCTCTGGCATAGGTTCGAACCGCTTGATTATAGCGCTCGGTCTCGCGCGCTTCTGCGGCAAAGGCTTTGACGGTTTCGAAATTCATCAAGGAATCGACTGCCCGGCCTGTTGCTTCGCTGTCGGCATCGTTCATGTCGCGACGATATTGCAGTCGCCACTCCGTAATCGCCAAGGTGATGATCGTATAAACCACGACGGTTGAAGCCGCGATCAAAGCAAAGAACCAGCCATAGCGCACGCCCAAGACGACTGCTGCCATCACGAGCTCAATCAAGGTTGGCCCAATATTGAACGCGACAAAGCGGGTCAAGAAGTCGATGGCACGAACACCCCGTTCAATCGTACGCCACACCGCGCCCGTGCGCTTGGACTGATGGAAACGGATCCCAAGGGCATGCACATGCCCGAAAACGGCGACCCCTGCCCGCCTTTGTGCTTCCTCACTGACAGGCTGAAAAATGGTATCGCGCAATTGGGGTGCACCAGACCCCAAAAACCGCATCAACGCCCATGCGCCAATCGCCATCAGAAACACCGCGTCCCAAGACGGATTGTTGCCGCTACTCAGGCCATTCACGGCATCAGCCAGAACCAAAGGTGCGCCGACAATGAAAACCTTGGAAACGAGCGTTAGGCCGAGGGCTAACCCCACCCGAACACGCAACTCTGGTGTATCCAACCCACCAATCAAGCGCACTAAGCGCGCTAAGGCCCGTCCGATGGGTGAAATCTCATTGGCTGCGTCGGAAGCTGTGCGTTCACCTTTTCTCATACTTAGCACATAGGCAATCTTGGCAGGGATTGAACAGCCTAAATGTGTTTGCTGGCAAGGCCTGATGCACAATTGTCAGGAAACATGCATATAGCGCACGCAAAATCAGGTGCGACCCTGCAGTGAGTCGGGCGCACATTCGGACGTCCACTTAAGGAACACGGCATGACCAAACTGAAATCTGTCTGCGTCTATTGTGGTTCATCTAATAAAGTAGACCCGGCATTTCTCGAGCTTGCCACCAAAATGGGCCAGGAAATTGCCAAACGTGGCGTGCGCCTCGTCTATGGCGGCGGCAATGTCGGCTTGATGGGGGCCTCGTCCCGTGCGGCGCATGAAGCAGGTGGTGAAGTTCTTGGCATTATGCCGCACTTTCTGACCAAGTGGGAAAAGCCAAATCCTGCCTTTGAGACCCGGATGGTTGAGACGATGCATGAGCGCAAATGGGGCTTGTTTGCTGAATCCGACGCATTCATCGTCCTGCCCGGCGGTATCGGCACTTTGGAAGAAGTGGTTGAGACACTGTCTTGGCAACGCTTAGAGCTCCACCATAAGCCGGTCGTGTTTGTGGGGCGGGCTTTCTGGCAACCTTTTGTCGATTTGATTGAAGCCACGATTGAGACGAAATTCACGCCTGAGGCATTTCGCGACTCCTTCTTCTGTGTGGACACACCAGAGGAAGCGATGGACGGCTTAGAAGCAGCCAACGCGACAGCGTAAAGCCACCCTCGCAGCACCTATAACAATACCCTGTTCACAGCGTTGCCGGCCTTCGGCGCGACGGCCCACGTCTGCCCGCAAAGTCGGGGGTAACAAATAGCCTCGAAATTCAAAAATACGTAAAAGTAAATTTTATTAGATTTTTTGTACATTGAGATTAAATTTTCTCTCAAATATATTTAAAATTTTATACTATACACTTTATCGGCGAAATTAGTGAATTTTTAATTCATAAGATACTGATTTTGCTATTATTTTAAACGTTAACTGTAATTGAATATTTATTTTGAATTTGATTCGTTTTATTACTTAAGTCGCAACTAAGTAAACACTTTACTTTTCGGTAATTTTGCCCCACCAACTCTTAAGATGGCCTCTTGTTAGAGGCTAGGGAGCTCAAGGGTTTGGATGCGGCAAGGCGACCCTTCGCGGGCCAAGTCTGGCTCGCGGCTGATTGGATACAAAGTGTCAGCTTGGGGGCATGGGCACCGGCCGTAAAACAGCTGGGGAAAAAGAGGCTGTATGTTGATGAAACTGGATAACTTTAAGCTTGCGGTGCAAGAAGATGAGACTCTGGGCGGTACAGCTATGGGGGCTGAAGCCAGCGCTCCTCACAGTAGCCTTGTCTTCGATAATCAAGTCCGGCGCTATCTCAAGGCCGCCGTTCGCCGCCATGACCTGACAGCCCGCAGAAATCGCACGCTTGCAAGCGTTCTGCAGGAATGGACAGAGGTTGGCTATGTAAAGGCACAAGTTGCCAGCATCGCAAACCGTGCCGGCATGTCGACGGCAACCCTCTATAAGCAATTCCCAGACAAGACAGTACTGTATTGTGAAGCCCTTAAGTTCGGCCATTCAATCTTGCTGGATGCGCTTGCTACCTACAGCGAACATCCAAACCCGATCCGCGACTTGACGGCCCTGCTTTGCAATTATGCGGAGACTATATCCCAGCCCGCACCCCAACAAATGCTTTTGGCCCAAAGCATCATGTTGCTTGATCCAGAACTCCAGGCCGATGTAAGTGCGATTGCCTCTGAAAATCACACCAAGATCAAGCAGATCTGGTACGGTAAGATCCAAAAAATGGCAGACGACGGATTGGTCCGCATTGATCAACTTGAGTGGCAGCGGTGCCGCTTGGTTGGCGCCGTTGAGATACAGATCGTCAGGTGGTTCATGATGGGGCAATCGGCGCATGCTCCTGAGGGCAACTGGCAAGCTGCTTCCCATCAAGTCGTACACGACTTTTTCAAGCTCTACGGCACAGATAAATTCAACCAGCAGAAAATCCTATACAATTGGGATTGGGGTCTTCATGCGAGGCCCTAATGAGATTGCCGATGTGGACCGATTTTTATTCGGTCAATTGGAACCCATGCTAACCCCAAGAACGAACCGATTGGACCCAACCAATCGGAGACAACGTATTGCGGCAGCAGTTATCTATGAGAATTTATTTTTAAACTTCAGCCAAATCACCATGCCAGCGATCGCCAAACGGGCGGGTGTCTCAACCGCAACTTTGTATCGACTCTTCCCTGATGTTAAGTCCCTGCACGATGCCGCGTTTCAGCTAGGCCTTCAACTGGTCAATATGTGGCTGGCCTTAGATAGTGACCATCCCAATCCATTGTATCGCCTGACGGAGCTGTTGGTTCGTGGAGTCGACGTTTGGACCCGTCCTCGAGCCAAAGAGACCATCTCGCCGCTGTACTATCGGCTCTGCAATCGCGACTCTGGGATCAAAGATCACGTTTCTATTTTCCGCAAACATTCAGAGAGTTTTTGGCTTGGTCAGTTTCGCAGATTAGAGGCTGAGGGCTATATTCAAGCCGACCCAGACTGGCACCTTGTCGAAATATTCTGGGGTCCGATCGAAAGCCTCTTCTTCTATCCGGCTTGGTTGACCGACGTCCCTTACGTCTCGCAGACGTCAAATGCTGAGGATTGCTGGCGAGCGGCAGACGATTTCTTGACGCTCTATGGGACGCCTCATTTTCACGCATGTCGCAAGAAGTTCAATTGGGACGGCGACCGCGCCGCCTTCCAGTCCATAAAAATAGCTTAAGGGCCAAAAGATGATCAGCCTCTACCTTTCAGACCAACTCAATCGACTTGCATTCTATTTGGCCAACCGGTCATTGCGAACGCCGACAAAGGGCTAGTTATGACTGCCACACGAGCGCATTCTAAGCCGTATCTGTTTTTCACGCAGCAGATTTGCGAACGATTGTCGGTGCCGATGTCCCGTTCAGATGACGGCACGCGCTCTTATCTCGTTCTGGCTGCAGTCCTGCAAGAATGGGCGGAAATGGGCTTCTTAAGTGCCCAACTGCCAAGCATTGCTGCGCGCGCTGGTTTAACGCTTGCGACCCTTGAACGACTATTCCCCAATCGCGATGACCTACACCTAGAAGCGCTGGCGTTTGGCCAACAATTGATTGTCGAGGCGATGAAAAAATATCCGCCGCACGACAATCCGATGTTGGACCTGCTTGAATTCGCACAACACTATGCGTCCATCTTGCAAGAGCCCTATTTCAAACAATTCTCGCTCTGCCAAACCATTCTGGTTCGGATGGATTCCCACGTGAGGGAGCAGGCCAGTGTTATCGCTTTGGCTGGCAATGCCGAAATCAAGCAGTTTTGGCACGACCGCATCGCTATGTTGATACAAGAAGGCTTTCTGCGCCCCGCCTCTATCAACCATATGATTTTTCGCCTTACCGCTCCAATCGAAGCCCAAACATCGCATTGGTATCAAACAAGCCACAGTAGCCATATTCCCGACGAAGAATGGCCCCAAGAGATTACCAACATCGTTGAGGGCTTCTTTGAGATTTACGGCACGACAAAGTATCCGTTTCAGCGCCCACGACTTGGTCAGGACTGGTCTGGCTTCTCAGCCACCTCGGACGCTCAAACAATGGGCAAACATGGGAATTGGGAAGCAATTCTAGAGGTCCAGAGAATGCCTCAGCACAACCCACCTTGAATTCTGGTTGAGGGTGGCCTTACCAAGTAGTAGGCACTAGGTTAAGCTGGGACTTTACCAACTACTTCGTCCGACTGTTAATGAACAACACAACCAGAACAAAAACCGACAAGTTCTCGAAAGATTACCAATGGACGCGCTAGTTCAGCCGGCTAACAAGAGCCGTAACTTCGAAGCGAAAATTCAAGCGCTTTTGGCGGCACAAGCCAAACGGCAAGATGACGATACGCGCAAAAAATTGATCTGCGCGAGCGAATTAATGGAGTGGCTGGAAGCTGGCTTCAACGAGGCCAATGTAACAAGAGTTGCCGACCAAGCAGGCGTGTCGACGGCTACGCTCTATCGTCTCTACCCAGATCGCAATCAGCTTTTCCTTGATGCACTTAAGCTAGGCAATCAACTCCTTTTGGACATGGTTTTGGACGCCCCCCAACATCCCCACCCATTTCGTAATCTCATTGAATTCACCTACCATCTTATATCGATTTGGCAGCAAGCCAGTGTCCAAATGTTTTACTTTATCCAGGGCTTTATCCTGCAAACGGAAACTGAGATCACGGCAGAGGCGCGCGTGATTGCAGCGGGGGTCAGTCAAGAATTCAGACATTTTGTGGTAGACATTCTTGACCGTTTAGTTGGCGATGGGTTTGTTGAGAACCGAGATCGGCAAATAATGTTCGTCAGGCTGGTTGGCGATATCGAAGTAAGAACCCGAAGTTGGTACGGCGACCTTGGCGCGCCTTATAAGCCCGCAACGAGCTGGTATCATGAAGCCGTTAAAATCGTTGAAGAATTTTTCGTTATGTATGGAACTGCCAAGTTTCGATCTGTCCGTCAGCAATCGAACATTGCCTTTTTAGATGGCGGAACCCTCGAAAAAACGCCTATCCAAGCACCAGATGAAGCAAAGTTTTATGGATCACTTGAAAATCACCTTCCATTTCTAAAGAACTTAGAGAACTCGCTACTCGTAAAGCCGACGCCGGCAAGTGCTCACGAAATGATGATGCTAGAGTTGCAGCGCATGCTAACCAAAAGCCCGAATAGGCTAGACGTTACCAATCGCCGGGGCCGCATCGTCGCATCTGCGGCTATTGTTATTTATATGCAAGGCTTTCAAAATCTTAGCATGGGGAGCATTGCCAAACAGGCCGGTGTCTCTACCGCGACGCTGTATCGCCTCTACCCAATAAACTGGGATCTCTATCAAGCTGCCTATGGGCTAGGGGTCAGCATTTACTTCGCTTGGCTCGGGCGAGATATCCAAGCTGCCAACCCTTTGATTCAATTTACACACTATAACTCCATCTATTTTGAAGCGTTTCTTGATGCTCAATCCAAAAATGCTTGGTCCTTGGACCATTTAAAGGGCGAGCCATCGGAAATCGAGCAAATGCAGCGCTATAGCGAGATTAAAGTCCAATACGAAAACTTGATCTGGCAAAAGCGCTTTTCCAAGCTTTACGCAGAAGGTTACATCAAGGAACCGCCAAGCTGGGACATGATCCACACCTTCCAAGGACCAACCGCAATCATCATTGGGCTGTTCATGCGCGATGGCGCAGCCGCCCTGCCCAAAAGCGCTTGGTTTGAAGAATCCTGGCGCATCACAGAAGAGTTTTTCGAAATCTACGGCACAGCTCATTTCCACGCGATGCGCAAGAAAATGAACTGGGACGCAGACTTAGAAGCCCATCGGGCCAAGATTACCTAAGACGCTTTGCCCGCCAAACGGCTTGCCGCGCGCTCTGGGCCGATCAGCATGAAGATCCACTTCATCTCTGGCCCATGTTCTTGGCCCGTGAGAGCCTTGCGCAAGGGCATGAACAGGCCTTTGCCTTTTGCCCCGGTGGCCGCCTTCACCGCCTCGGTAAAGCCTGACCAAGACGTTTCATCATATGGGCCAGTCGGCAGAAGGCTGAGCGCCGTGGCGATAAAGTCTGGCTCATCAATCTGTGGCTCAATCGGGCCTTGGACGACTTTGGCCCAAAGCGCCACATCATCAAACTTTGCGAGGTTGCCGCGAACGGCCAGCCAGAAAGCTTCGCCCAGATCGCAGTCGATAGCGGCTAAACGTGGCTGGATCGCCGTATAATCGGCATGCTGCAGCAATTGCGCATCCAGGCGGCGGACGTCTTCAGGGTCAAAGCGGGCTGGCGCGCGGCCGATCTTGCCAAAATCAAAGCCAGCGATCAGCGCGTCTAGATTATCGACGGCCTCAACCGGGTCCGACGTGCCTATCCGTGCCATCAAGGACAAGACCGCCAAGGGTGCAACCCCTTGCTCGCGCAGGCTATCAACCGAGAGAGAGCCAATACGCTTGGACAAGGTCTCGCCATCAGCACCAACCAACAGTGGGAAGTGGCCGAATTCAGGGCGCTTACCGCCCGTCAGCGCTTCAAAAATCTCAGCCTGCGCGCCAGTGTTGGTCACGTGGTCTTCGCCGCGGATCACATGAGTGACGCCTAGGTCCACATCGTCCACGACCGAAGGCAAAGTATAGAGATAAGCACCATCTTCACGGATCAGCACGGGGTCGGACATAGAAGCCGTATCAACCGTTTGCTCACCCCGGATCAAATCCTGCCACGCAACCCGCTTGCCCGAGAGCTTAAAGCGCCAATGGGGCTTGCGCCCTTCGGCTTCAAAGGCGGCCTTATCTGCATCTGTGAGGGCGAGAGCGGCACGATCATAAACTGGGGGCAGCTTGCGCGACAAAGCAATCTTGCGCTTGCGGTCCAATTCTTCCGATGTCTCATAGCAGGGATAGAGTAGGCCAGCTTCGATCAGGCGGTCACGCGCCTTGTCATAAATGTCGAAGCGAGCCGACTGGCGGGCTTCCTCATCCCAAGTCAGGCCGAGCCATGTCAGGTCCGTGCGGATACCATCCTCGTAAGCTTGGGTAGAGCGCGCCGTATCGGTATCATCAATCCGCAAGAGGAAGGTGCCGCCATGTTGGCGCACAAACAACCAATTACGCAATGCCGTGATGACGTTGCCGACGTGAAGCTTACCGGTGGGCGAAGGGGCAAATCTGACTTTCATGTTTCTTTCCTATCACGGCTGACTTAGCAGTCATGCCGCCGACAGGCGAGAGGGGCATGTGTAGGTAAGCTATCTTGGGGCTGCGGAAAAATTTTCATAAGGCTATAGACGAAAAAACGGAACAGAGTTAGAACATCGCCACTTTGTTCGTGCATCGTTCACGGTGCCAGCGGATTTAACAGGGGCCAAGCGTGCGCGCGCGCCCCACAAGATAGGGGAAGTTGATGCTGACGTCCAAACAACGAGAGCTTTTGCTATTCATTCATGAGCGTCTCAAGGAAACCGGCGTCTCGCCTTCCTTTGACGAGATGAAGGATGCGTTGGACTTGGCATCAAAGTCGGGCATTCACCGCCTGATTACGGCTCTGGAAGAGCGCGGGTTTCTGCGTCGCCTCGCCCATCGCGCCCGCGCACTGGAAGTCTTGAAACTGCCCGATAGTGCAACCACGGCCGCACCACCTAAGGGCCGCCAGCCCTTTACGCCACTGGTTGTGGGTTCTAAGCCCGCGCCCGCAATCCCGGCCATCCCGCCTTCAGCAGCCAATGATATCGCGGTCTTGGGCCGTATTGCCGCGGGTGTGCCGATCGCGGCCATCCAGCATGAGATTGATCGGATTGCCGCGCCGGACAAATTGGACCCTGCCCTGCACTTTGCCTTGGAAGTCAAAGGCGATTCCATGATTGATGCCGGTATCTTGGAAGGCGACTTTGTCATCATCCGCCGCACCGATGACGCCCAATCTGGCGATATTGTGGTTGCCTTGGTCGATGATGAAGAAGCCACCCTAAAGCGCCTGCGCCGTCGCGGCCAATCCATCGCTTTGGAAGCCGCAAACCCCCGCTACGAGACCCGCATCTTCGGGCCAGATCGGGTAAAGGTACAAGGCGTGCTGGCGGGCCTTTATCGGCGGTACTAGGGCCATTTTGGCGCTGCGGTAGGGTGCGGTCCTGCAGGACTGTGCCCGACAAACAAGATGCAAAGCGCAAAACCTATGGAGCTCAAAAATGTCTCGTATCTGCTATGTTGAGCTTCCCGCATCCAATTTGGCCTCAACCCGCGCCTTCTACACCAATGCATTCGGCCTTGCTTTGACCGACTATGGCCCCAGTTATTCTTGCACGACGACCGGTGACGTGGACATCGGCTTACAGGGCGACTTAAGCGAGGCCACTTCCGCGCCTTTGGCAATCATCGCTGTCGATGATCTAGAGGCTTGCCTTGAAGCGGTGAAACAGGCGGGCGGGGTGATCACCAAACCGCTTTTTGCCTTTCCAGGCGGTCGCCGCTTTCACTTTCGCGACCCAAGCGGAAACGAGCTTGCTGCCTTGAAGGCGGACTAATTGTCTGCTTCGCGTTCTAGGGCCCGTTCGGAAAGGACTGCATCATCTCCTGCGTGTCAGCATTACCTACACATTTTTAAGTCGATGATCTCTCGTTGATACTCTTCGAGAGTCTTTGATATCCCAATTGCTTTGCGGCGCTGGTTCACCGTAGCAGGTTCCCTTACTGAAGGAAAAACCGGCTCCCCGTTTACACAGTTTGCTTGGCTTCCAAATTCCTGTGGCTCCCCTTTAACGACGGCTACTCTATCGGCAAATAATGCGTATTGCTGCATGGTAAGAAGCCCGTTTTCGGCCGCGGTCTTTATTTCGGGAACAAGATCGAGAACCTTCGAAATATCGCCATGTTGCAAGATAATGAAGGCCGCACGATGCCCAGCCTGGTCAAGTTCAGCTGAATTGAACCAACGGCCAGTTGGTTTTAACATCATAAGCTCTTCGAAATTCTGCTGACCTCTTTTTCCCATCAACGTCGACAGACGGTACTTCAGGTCTTCTTCCTGACTAGTCAGAGTTGCTTTGTTCTGAAGAACAGCAAGCAATCTCCTGTTTTCTTGGTCAAGTTCTGCGGCTAACGAAATATTGCTATAATTTAAAGGCTTTAGGTCAGCATATCTCTGCTCTAATTCTTGCACGGATTGACTAGTTACAACCGTGGGCGACTGATACTCAGACTTAGCGGGCGATGTTTTCAAGGGCTTAGATGCCAACTCGCAACCGACCAAGGTCAGAATTAACGGCAGTGCCGCGAGAATCAGCTTGGTATGGCGCCCTCGCAACACGTTCGACCCCTTTTTTGCCGCTGCGTTTTGTTTCTATTTCTATCTGCTCCCATTTTTCGGGATAGGCGTCAAATGGACCCGATAGGTTTATCGGGCACGTAGTAGGCAGACCAAAACGACCGCACCACCTCAGGCGCCGTAGTCTTGGATTTAGCTCTTTTCACTTGGACAGCCTTTGCCGCAGGCTCTGCCTATGCAAAGGCCGTGTTCGAGTTTGAGCGCGCAAGCTGGGGTGTCAAAGGGTGCACTAGGCTTCGCCGACGCGCGAAGCGCCCCCCTTGACGCCAAATCTTGCGCAAAAAGAATTGTCAAAGGGCTTCGAGGCAAGCAGAGTGCGACCTGAAGGCCTTCCAAGTGCTTTAGCTGAGCTCCTAAAAACCAACTAACCAGCCCCCTAAAACTCCGCCACCAAATCCACGCCAGACGCGCTCTTCAACGCCCTGCGCGCCGCGACATCGATGGGGAAGCGACCAGGGGCCTGAATTTCGACTTCGCGGCCATCAGCGAGTTCAACGACGACGCGCAATTCGCCAAAGCTGGATGAGGTGGCACCGCGCAACGTCTCGGTCACGCGCGCCAATTCGTCGATCGGTGCGCCGCGCGCCAGAAACACTTTGATCCCGGCACAGCCCGACATGTCGGTTTGGTCTAAGAGTTCGATCTTCTCAGCCGACAGCTTCAAGTCGCCATCACGCAGGCGCGCCTTGGCCCGGAAACTGACCGATGTGCCGGGGTCGAGATAGTCCCGGGCTTCGTTGAGAGTTTCAGGCATGATCATTACCTCAAACTCACCCGTTGGATCGCTCAAAGTGACCCACGCGAACTTACCGCCATCGCGTGCCGGGCGCTCTTTGCGGGCGCGAACAACGCCCGCCATGCGGAATATCGCGTCTGAGCCCTGCATCTTGGAATTGATTTCGGAGAAGAAAACCGTCTGCCTACGCCGCAAAGCCTCGATCAAATCGTCCAACGGATGGCCCGACAGGAATAGGCCAAGGGCTGCAAACTCATTGTCCAAACGTTCTTGAGCGGACCAGGGCTTCACACTCGGCAAGGGTGCACGTGGCGGCGGGGCGGCATCGCCAAATAGGCTGGTTTGCGCGCTTTGCCGATCTGACGCAGCCGCATTGGCATGGGCCACCAATTGATCGGAGGAGGCAAACACCAAGGCACGGTTAGGTTCAATGGAGTCAAAGGCCCCGGCCTTAGCCAGTGTCTCTAGGGTACGGCGGCCCAAAGTACGCGGATCAACCCGTTCGGCCAGATCATGTAGAGATTTGAACTTGCCGCCTGCTTGGCGGATTTCAACAAGCTGCGCCATCGCCGCCACGCCAACCGACTTAATGCCCCCAAGAGCATAGCGAATGGCATTGTCTTGAACGGTAAAGTCCGCGCCAGAATAATTAAGGTCGGGCGACAATACTTTGATCTTCATGCTTTTTGATTCTTGCATGAAGGCACCCAGCTTGTCGGTGTCATCAATATCGAGCGACATTGAGGCGGCCATAAACTCCACTGGATAATTGGCCTTTAGATAAGCGGTTTGATAGGCGATCACGGCATAGGCCGCTGCGTGCGACTTGTTGAAGCCATAGCCCGCAAACTCACTCACCAATTCAAAGATGCGGTCAGCAAGCTCTGCGTCCACGCCTCGTTCGGTGGCACCGCTGACAAAGCGGTCCTTTTGCTTGGCCATTTCCTCGGGTTTTTTCTTACCCATGGCGCGGCGCAAAAGGTCTGCTTCACCCAAGGAATAGCCAGACAGGATCTGGGCGATCTGCATCACCTGTTCCTGATAAATGATGACGCCTTGGGTCTCCTTCAGGACCTGGACCAAGCTTTCATGCAGATAATCAGCATCTTTGCGGCCAAACTTCACATCACAATAGGTCTCGATATTCTTCATCGGACCTGGGCGATAAAGCGAAATCAGAGCGATGATGTCGTCCAAAGTATCTGCCCGCATTTTGCGCAACGTGTCGCGCATGCCTTGGCTTTCCAACTGGAACACGCCCATCGTCTTACCCGAGGCCAAGAGCTCATAGGTTTTGGGGTCATCAAACGGCAACGTGTCGAGATCGACCACAATGTCGCGGGCCTTCAGAAAGTCTAACGCGCGCTGGATAACCGTCAGCGTCTTCAGGCCCAAGAAGTCGAACTTGACGAGGCCAGCAGGCTCCACCCATTTCATGTTGAACTGGGTGGCGGGTAGGCTGGAGCGCGGGTCCTTATAAAGCGGCACAAGCTCGTGCAGAGGCCGGTCGCCAATCACGACGCCAGCTGCGTGGGTCGAGGCGTTGCGGTATAAGCCTTCCAACTCAATCGCCGCATCGAGAAGCGTGCGCACATCAGCATCGCGCGACCGCTCTTCCTGCAGGCGCGGCTCATCCTTGATGGCCTGGGCCAAGGTTACAGGGGCTGCGGGATTGTTCGGGACCATTTTGGCCAGTCGATCGACTTGGCCGTAAGACATATCCAACACCCGACCTACGTCGCGTAGCGCCGCGCGCGCCTGTAGCGTTCCGAAGGTGATGATCTGCGCCACCCGGTCTGCGCCATATTTCTTTTGCACATAATCAATGACCTGATCACGTTTCTCCTGACAGAAGTCGATATCAAAGTCGGGCATGGAGACGCGTTCTGGGTTCAAGAAGCGCTCAAACAAAAGGCCAAAAGCCAAAGGATCAAGATCGGTGATGGTCAGCGAATAGGCAACAAGCGAGCCTGCACCAGACCCCCGCCCAGGGCCGACGGGGATGTTGTTCTCTTTCGACCATTTGATGAAGTCCGCAACGATCAAAAAGTATCCCGCAAAGCCCATGCGGTTGATCACATTGATTTCGTGTTCCAACCGCTGGTCATAGATTTCGCGCGCCACAACGGGCGGCCGCTTGGCGAGGCGCGCTTCAAGACCTTGGCGGGCTTGGCTTGCCAATTCCTCTGGCTCATCGCGCCCTTCGGCTGTGGTAAAGCGCGGCAGGATGGGCGCGCGCATGAGCGGCCGCACCGCGCAACGTCGGGCAATGTCCACGCTATTGGCCAAAGCCTCGGGCAAGTCCGCAAACAGAGCCACCATATCGGCTTCACTGCGGAAGCAATGATTGGCCGACACACGCTCGCGCTTGTCATCGGCCACGCGGGTGGCTTGGCCGATGCACATCAGGATATCTTGAGCGCGATGCCGCTCTGGGCTGTCAAAGCGCACGTCATTGGTTGCCACGAGCGGAAGTTTGCCTTGATAGGCTAGATCAATCAGAAGCGGCTCAATCTGCGCCTCATCGGCCATGCCGTGGCGTTGCAGTTCGATATAAAGCCGATCTGGGAACGCCTTGGCCAGTTGGCGCAACAACATGTCGGCTTCTGACTTCAAATTGGCGAGCAGTGCGCGCGATAAAAGCCCTTCCCGCCCCCCGGTGAGGCAAATCACGCCTTCACTATGGTCCAACACTTTCTGCAAGTTGACATGGGGTAGGCTCCCTGCCGGAACCTCTAGAAAGGACAGACTGGAAAGTGCCATCAGATTGGCCCAGCCAACCTCATTCTGCGCAATCAACGCCAAACTACCGTCTGGTCCAGCTGCCGCGCCGGGCTTTTGGCTGAGGAAGGATACCGGCAGCGTCAGGCCCATAATGGGCTGAATGCCCTTTTCGGCCAGAGCTTCTGAAAACTCGAGCGCGCCAAACAGGTTCGGATCCGAGATACCGACAGCGACACAACCTGCTTTCGCGGCAAAGCCGGCAAGCTTCTTCACCGTCATCGCGCCATCGAGCAGCGAATAGGCGGATCGAACCCGCAAATGCACAAATCCGGGACCAGCTAATGCTGGTCTTCCAGCTCGCGATGCCCCCGCAGACCCCGACAAAGCGACGCTCCCCGAACCCTGATCACTGCCAGAGAGCGTGCCGCCTGAAAGAGTAGTATCTGCCATAGGGCCACCTGAATCCGTCGACTGAATCATCACCAAAGAGGGACTTAGTCTGACAGGACTCTCGAGGCTCTGTCAGCCCTCGCCGACAGAAATCTTGAAGCCATCCTCAACCGATGACAGCGCCCCAACCCCAAGCCATCAGGGTGAAAGCGATAATTGCTGCGAAGGCGGCTGCGTCTTGAAGTTGGGCCATGTTACACCTACTTTGTTCTGCGTTCGTTCTATTCTTGTTTTGTTCTCATGGCAAGAGGGTTTTTGCAGAACGATGGAACAAAGATTGAGGGTTCTAGTCCTGAACCAAAAGACCGTCTTCGATGCGGAACACGCGGTCCATTTGCCGTGCTAAATCAAGGTTATGAGTAGCGACCAATGCAGAGGTCCCCTCCTCCCGCGTCGCTTTGCGGAAGGTGTCGAACACAAAGCTGGAGGTGGCGGGGTCTAGGTTGCCAGTGGGCTCATCCGCAATCAGGAGGGCGGGTTGATTGGCAAGGGCACGCGCAATGGCCACGCGCTGTTGCTCCCCGCCCGATAGTTGGCCGGGTTGATGTAACTTGCGGTCCGCTAGGCCCATCATATCCAAGAGTTGCTCTGCCCGGGCTTGCGCCTCGGCTGGACCCACGCCTGCAATCCATTGTGGCAAAGCGACGTTGTCGACCGCGCTAAACTCTGGCAGCAAATGGTGAAATTGATAGACAAAGCCCAGCGCGGTGCGGCGCAGAGCGGTGCGTGCGGCGTCGGGCAGTTTTGTTGCATCAATACCAGCAAGCTCCACCGTCCCACCTTGGGCGGCTTCTAGCAGGCCAGCCGCATGGAGGAGCGATGACTTGCCGGAGCCTGACGGGCCAATCAGCGCGACGATCTCGCCCGGCATAATGGTCAGATTGGCCCCTTTAAGGACTTCCAACTCGCCCGCGCGGGTTTGGTAGACCCGGCGCAGATCGGTGAGGCGCAGAACAGGGCTACTCATAGCGAAGCGCCTCCACCGGATCGAGCTTTGAGGCGCGCCAGGAGGGCGGCAGGGTGGCCACCACACTTGCGATCGCCGCGAACATGGCCGTCGTGATCACTTCATGCCACTCCACTTTGGCGGGGATCTGGCTTAAGAAATAAACATCGGCATTGAAAACGGGGCCAAACACAAATTCGACCACTGTTTGAATCGTTCCAATATTCAGGCAGAACAACGTGCCGCCTATTGCCCCAGCCAGTGTCGCCAAAATGCCCACACTCGCCCCAGACATCATGAACACCCGCATGATGGAGGCGCGCGACGCCCCCATGGTGCGCAGGATGGCAATATCGCGCCCCTTATTCTTCACGAGCATGACAAGGCCCGAGATGATGTTCATCGCCGCAATCGCGACAATCAACATCAAGATCAAGCGCATCACATTGCGCTCAATCTGCAGGGCAGACACGAGGCTTTCTGATTGCTGCCGCCAGTCGGTTACATAGCGGTTTTGGCTGAATTTTGCGACTTCTAGCGCCAGTACATCGGCTTTATCTGGGTCCTGCATCCGCAGCTCAATCGTGTCCCAACTGGTTTCTTTGGAGAAAAACAATTGGGCTTGCTCAATCGGCATATAGATAAAGGTCGCGTCATACTCGCTCATGCCAATGTCGAAGATGGCAGAGACGGTGTAGTCCTTGATGCGCGGGGTGGTGCCAAAAGGGGTCGAAGCCCCCTGCGGCGAGATGAGCTGAACCGAATCCCCCGGTAAAACACCCAAGGCTTCTGCAAGGCGAGAGCCCATAGCAATCTCGTCGCCGCCATACTCGCCCACACCCCAAGTCTTGAGGTTCCCACCAACAAGATTGCCCGAGACGATTTTGAGCTTGCTCAGATCTGACGGTGCTAGGCCGGTTACCACGGCACCGCGGGCTAGGTTTCCGCCTTGACCGACAGCCATGACTTGGCCGTCAATCTTGGGCATCACGTCAATAACGCCGGGCAATGCCTTGGCTTTGGCCACGATGGCGCGGGCTTCTGGAATGGGCATATTCCGAACATCGACAAAGACATGGCCGTTGACGCCCAAAATCCGGCCCAAAAGCTCCGCCCGAAAACCATTCATCACGCTCATCACAATGATGAGGACGGCGACGGCCAGAAATATGCCAGTAAAGCTGATCAGCGAGATCAGAGCGACCCCGCCATCTTCACGCCGGGCCCGCAAATAGCGTGCGGCTAGCGTACGCTCCCACATGCCAAAAGGCCCTGCGCCACCAGCTTTCATGCCGACGCCTTAGCGGTCAGGCGTGACAGCGCGCTTTCCAGCGACACTTCTTCCTTGGTTCCGGTCTTGCGGTCTTTGACCTCAACCAGACCATTAGCTAGGCCCTTTGGTCCCACGATCAATTGGGTGGGCACACCGATCAAATCCATGGTGGCAAATTTCGCCCCCGGCCGATCTTGGCTATCGTCATAAAGCGGGTCCATGCCAGCCTTTAAGAGAGTCTGGTAGGCATGTTCACAGGCGGCATCGACCGCTTCATCACCGGGGCGCAAGCTGATGACACCAACATCAAACGGGGCGACAGCATCTGGCCAGATGATGCCATTGTCATCATGGCTGGCTTCAATAATCGCCCCGACCAGACGCGACACGCCAATGCCGTAGGAGCCCATTTGCACCAAAACGTCTTTGCCATCTGGGCCAGAGACTTTGGCATTCATCGGGGTGGAATATTTGGTGCCGAAGAAAAAGATATGGCCCACTTCAATCCCGCGGCCGGTCCGGCGGCGGTCTGCGGGCACTTCGCTTTCAAAGCGGCCTTCATCATGGATTTCATCGGTTGCCGCATAGGCTTTCACAATGCGCGACACGGTTTCAGCGCGATTGGCGCGAGCGGCGTCATTATTGTCAAAGCTGATGTCCATGCCGGCCCAGTCGGTCTCGTCATAAACAGCGTCATAGAAGACGCCGCTTTCGCCAGTGGGTGCGAGGACCAAAAACTCATGGCTCAAATCGCCACCAATAGGACCGGTATCGGCGCGCATGGGCACGGCCTGCAGGCCCAAGCGCTGGAAGGTCTTCAAATAGGCCAGAAACATCTTGTTATAGGCATCGCGCGCGCCCGCTTCGTCGAGATCAAAGCTATAGGCATCTTTCATCAAGAATTCGCGGCCGCGCATCACGCCAAAGCGCGGGCGGACTTCATCGCGGAACTTCCACTGGATGTTATAGAGGTTCAGCGGCAATTCCTTGTAGGAGCGCACATGGTTGCGGAAGATATCGGTCACGACTTCTTCGGCCGTGGGCCCAAACAACAAATCACGCTCATGTCGGTCGGTAATGCGCAGCATTTCTGCGCCATAGGCGTCATAGCGGCCGCTTTCACGCCATAAGTCTGCCCCTTGCATCGTTGGCATCAAGACTTCCAGCGCGCCCGAACGGTTTTGTTCTTCGCGCACAATGGCCTCAATCTTTTGCAAGACTTTCAAGCCCAAAGGCAGCCAGGAATAAATCCCGGCGGAATGTTGCTTGATCATGCCGGTGCGCAGCATCAGCTTGTGCGACACGATTTCGGCATTGGCTGGGGTTTCTTTTGTAACAGGCAGGAAATAGCGCGACATGCGCATGGCGATCACCTTCTCTTTGACGCTCTGCCATAGTCTGTGCCGCGCGCTGAGGCAATTAGTCAGCGCTGCGGGTGGTGTTTGGGCTTGGTGCATAAGCGCCTTGAGTTGCGCTTTTTTGGATTGAGATCGACTTGGAACGGTTCAAAGCCTCGCTCTGCTCACTTTGAAGCCGACCGACAATTCTTTTTGCGCAAGCTGGGGAGTCAAGCAACTGTGAGGTTTGCCAAGTGGGGATTCCATTTTTGTCGGGATTTGAGCAGTGCTTGTGCGAGCTTTAGGAGCTGATG
>VYLK01000194.1_pt1 | contig 25649 bp, 18 predicted proteins | sample 5114321 | NCBI WGS metagenome assembly VYLK01 (sample SAMN12291792, study PRJNA351875) | freshwater metagenome | isolation source: freshwater lake | place: USA: Michigan, MSU2 Lake | collected 2011-08-16
GCGGGCCTCAGGCCCGCTCGGCCACCCAGGCGGCCACGCTGGCCAGCGCCGCCGGCAGCGCCGCGGCATCAGTGCCGCCGGCCATCGCCAGGTCGGGCTTGCCGCCGCCCTTGCCACCGACTTGCTGGGCAACGAAGTTCACGAGTTCGCCGGCCTTCACCTTGGCGATGCTGTCGGCCGTCACGCCCGCGGCCAGCTGCACCTTGCCGCCGTCCACCACGGCCAGCACGATGGCGGCGGTCTTGAGCTTGTCCTTGAGCTTGTCCAGCGTCTCGCGCAGGGTCTTGGCGTCGGCGCCTTCCAGCACCGCAGCCAGCACCTTCAGGCCCTTGATGTCCACGGCCTGGGCCATCAGTTCATCGCCCTGCGACGAAGCCAGCTTGCTCTTCAGCGCGGTGACTTCCTTCTCCAGCGCGCGCAGCTGCTCCAGCACCGTGGCCACGCGGCCCGGCACTTCGGCCGGCGTGGCCTTCAGCAGCGTGGCCACTTGCGCCAGGTTCTTCTCGGTCTCGCCGATGTAGGCCAGCGCGTTGTCGCCCGTCACCGCTTCCACGCGGCGGATGCCGGCGGCCACGCCACTTTCGGCCACGATCTTGAACACGCCGATGTCGCCCGTGCGCTGCACGTGCGTGCCGCCGCAGAGCTCGCGGCTGCTGCCGATGTCGAGCACGCGCACCTCGTCGCCGTACTTCTCGCCGAAGAGCATCATCGCGCCGGTCTTCTGCGCTTCTTCCAGCGGCAGCACACGTGCCTGCGTGGCGGCGTTGGCGAGGATCTCGTCGTTGACGATTTTCTCGATCAGCGCCACCTGCGCGTCAGACACCGGCGCGTTGTGCGCGAAGTCGAAGCGCGTGCGCTCGGCGTTGACGAGAGAACCCTTCTGCTGCACGTGCGCGCCCAGCACCTCGCGCAGCGCCTTGTGCATCAGGTGCGTGACGCTGTGGTTGCGCATGGTCTTGGCGCGCTGCGCGGCGTCCACACGGGCCACGAAGGTGTCGCCCACTTCCAGCTCGCCTTCGAGCACGCGGCCCTGGTGGCCGTGCACGCTGGCCGTGACCTTCACGGTGTCTTCCACGGCCACGCGGCTGCGCGTGTTGCGCAGCTCGCCGGTGTCACCCACCTGGCCGCCGCTCTCGGCGTAGAAGGGCGTGTGGTCGAGCACGATGACGACATCGTCACCCGCACGCGCCTTCAGCACCTGCGTGCCTTCGACGTAGATCGCCACCACCTGGCTGTGCTCGCACACCAGGTGCTCGTAGCCGTGGAAGGCCGTGGCCGCACCCTCGTAGGCCAGGCCGGCAGCCACCTTGAACTTGGCGGCGGCACGCGCGTTTTCGCGCTGGCGGTTCATCGCGGCATTGAAGCCGGCTTCGTCGACCTTCACGCCGCGCTCGCGGCACACGTCGGCCGTCAGGTCGAGCGGGAAGCCGAAGGTGTCGTGCAGCTTGAAGGCGGTGTCGCCGTCGATCACAGGGGCCTTGGCAAGCGCGTCTTCCAGCATCTGCATGCCGTTGGCGATGGTCTGGAAGAAACGCTCTTCCTCGACCTTCAGCACCTCGGTCACGCGCAGCGCGTCGCGCTTGAGCTCGGGGTAGGCCTCGCCCATCTCGACGGCCAGCGGGGCCACCAGCGTGTGGAAGAAGGGCTTGCGGGCGCCCAGCTTGTAGCCGTGGCGGATGGCGCGGCGGGCGATGCGGCGCAGCACGTAGCCGCGGCCTTCGTTGCCTGGGATGACGCCGTCCACCACCGTGAAGCTGCAGGCGCGGATGTGGTCGGCAATCACCTTCAGGCTGGGGCTGCTGGCGTCGCAATCATTGCCGGCAGCGCCGGCACGGTCCACCGCCTGCTTGGCCTCGGCCAGCAGCGCCTGGAAGAGGTCGATCTCGTAGTTGCTGTGCACGTGCTGCAGCACCGCGGCCAGGCGCTCCAGGCCCATGCCGGTGTCTACGCTCGGCTTCGGCAGCTTGTGCATCACACCGTCTTCGGTGCGGTTGAACTGCATGAAGACGTTGTTCCACACCTCGATGTAGCGGTCGCCGTCCTGCTCGGGGCTGCCGGGCGGGCCGCCCGCGACCTCGGGGCCGTGGTCGTAGAAGATCTCGCTGCAAGGGCCGCAGGGGCCGGTGTCGCCCATCATCCAGAAGTTGTCCGACATGTAGCGGCCGCCCTTGTTGTCGCCGATGCGCACGATGCGCTCGGCGGGCAGGCCGATGTCCTTCAGCCAGATGTCGTAGGCCTCGTCGTCCTCGGCGTAGACGGTGGCCCAGAGCTTGTCGGCGGGCAGCTTGAAGTGCACCGTCAGCAGTTCCCAGGCGTAGGCGATCGCGTCCTTCTTGAAGTAGTCGCCGAAGCTGAAGTTGCCCAGCATCTCGAAGAAGGTGTGGTGGCGCGCGGTGTAGCCGACGTTGTCCAGGTCGTTGTGCTTGCCGCCGGCACGGATGCACTTCTGGCTGGTGGTGGCGCGCGTGTAGCTGCGCTTGTCGAAGCCCAGGAACACGTCCTTGAACTGGTTCATGCCCGCGTTGGTGAACAGCAGCGTCGGGTCGTCGCCCGGCACCACGGGGCTGCTGGCCACGATGGTGTGGCCCTTGCTCTCGAAGAACTTCAGGAAGGTGGAGCGGATCTCGGAGGCTTTCATGGCGCGCGGTGCCGGCTTGAAGGAAAGACGCGAATTCTAGGGTTGCCGACCGTCACAGCCTCGGCCGCCGCCAAGGGCCAGAATGGCCGATATGGACACCCCCACCTCCCCACTGGCCTTGCTCGAAGACCCGGGCCTGCTCAAGACCGAAGCCCTCATCGGCGGCGCCTGGGTCACCGGCCAGGACGTGCAGGCGCGTTTCGCCGTCACCGACCCCGCCACCGGCGCCGAACTGGCCCAGGTGGCCAAGCTGGGGCCGGTGGACTGCGCCGCCGCCATCTCGGCGGCCGAAAAGGCCTGGCCGGCCTGGCGCGCGCGCACCGCGAAGGAACGCGCCGCGGTGATGATGAAGTGGTTCCAGTTGCTGCACCGCCACGCCGACGACCTGGCCCGCATCATGACGGCCGAGCAGGGCAAGCCCCTGGCCGAAGCGCGCGGCGAGGTGATCTACGGCGCCAGCTTCATCGAGTGGTTCGCGGAAGAAGCGCGGCGCGTCTACGGCGAGACCATCCCCACCACCGACAACAACAAGCGCTACCTGGTGCTGAAGCAGCCGGTGGGCGTGTGCGCGGCCATCACGCCGTGGAACTTCCCCATCGCGATGATCACGCGCAAGGTGGCACCGGCCCTGGCCGCGGGCTGCCCGGTGATCATCAAGCCGGCCGAGCAGACGCCGCTGAGCGCCCTGGCCGTGGCCGAGCTCGCGCAGCGCGCCGGCATGCCGGCAGGCGTGCTGAACGTCATCACGGCCGATGCCGAGAACAGCATCGAGATCGGCAAGGTGCTGTGCAGCTCCGACGTGGTGCGCCACCTGTCCTTCACGGGCAGCACGGAGGTCGGCCGCATCCTGGCGCGGCAGAGCGCGGGCACGGTCAAGAAACTGAGCCTGGAGCTGGGCGGCAACGCGCCCTTCATCGTCTTCGACGATGCCGATCTCGACAGCGCCGTGGAAGGCGCGCTGGCCAGCAAGTACCGCAACGCGGGCCAGACCTGCGTGTGCGCCAACCGCATCTACGCGCAGGCCGGCATCCACGACGCCTTCGTCGAGAAGCTCGCGGCCAGGGCGGCGGCCATCACGGTCGGCAACGGTTTCACCGCCGGCGTGATGCAGGGCCCACTGATCGACGATGCGGCCATCGCCAAGGTGGAAGCGCACGTGGCCGACGCCTTGGCCAAGGGCGGCCGGCTGGTGCTGGGCGGTGAACGCGACGCTGCGCTCGGCGGGCGCTTCTTCACGCCCACGGTGATCGCCGGTGTGACGGACGAGATGCTCTGCGCGCGGGAGGAAACGTTCGGCCCCGTGGCGCCGGTGTTCCGCTTCGAGACCGAGGCCGAGGTCATCGCCGCGGCCAACGCCACCGAGTTCGGCCTGGCCAGCTACTTCTACAGCCGCGACATCGGCCGCATCTTCCGCGTGGCCGAGGCGCTGGAGTACGGCATGGTGGGCATCAACACCGGCCTCATCAGCACGGCCGAGGTGCCCTTCGGCGGCGTCAAGCAGAGCGGCCTGGGCCGCGAAGGCGCCCGCCAGGGCATCGACGATTACGTCGAGCTGAAGTACCTCTGCCTGGGCGACATCCTGAAGTGAGGCGCCCCGGCGCCGTGCTTCAGGCGTCTTCGTCGTTCGCGGCGGCGGCCGGGCCGCGTTCGGTGCGCACCGCGTAACCCTCGCGGCCCACGGTGCCCACCGAATTGGCCTGGGCGACGGCGCGCTGCAGCAGGCTCTGCGCGTCCTTGCCGTGCGCGGGGTAGAGCGCCATGCCCACGGTGGCCTGCACCGGGCAGGGCTGCCCGGCCACCACCAGCGGCTGCTGCAGCGTGCGCAGCAGCTTGGCCGCCACGCGCTCGCCATCGGCCTGGGCTTCCAGGTGGCCCAGCAGCACACCGAAGGCATCGGGGCCTACCGCGGCCACCACGTCACCCGCGCGCAGGCCGGTGCGCAGGCGCACGGCCACCTTGCGGCGCAGCACGTTGGCCGCCTCGGCACCCAGACGCGTGGCGGCGGCGGCATAACCCTCCACGCGCAGCACCAGCAAGACCATGGGCGCGGGCACCCGCTCGCGCAGCGCGAGCAGCTGCGTCATGTGTTCGAGCAGCTGCGCCTGGTGCGGCAGGCCGGTGGCCAGGTCGGTGGCGTAGGCGTTGCGGGCCTGGCGCTCGTGGCGCTTGCGCAGCACGGCCTGGCGCACGGCGCGCGGCAGCGCGGTTTCGTCGGCCGGCAGCAGGGCTTCGACGCCCAGGCTGAGCAGCGTGTCTTCGGCGGCGGTGTCCACCGCTTCGCCCGCGGGGCCCAGCACCAGCAGGGCGTGGTCGTAGGCCAGGGGGGGCAGGTCGCTGCGCCGCTGCAGCGCGCCCAGCGCATCGGCATCGGGGGCCCACAGCAGCACGGCATCGGCGCCGTGCGCGGGGCTGCCCTCGGGGCGCTGTGAGACGTCGAAGCCCGCGGCCTGCAGGGCGCTCACGCAGCCCGGCGCCGAGGGGCCGAGCACCAACACGCTGAGCGGGGCGAGGGACATGGAGCGGGTGAAGGGAATCGAACCCTCGTATGAAGCTTGGGAAGCTGCCGTTCTACCATTGAACTACACCCGCAGCGCCGCGCAGTTTAACGCGAAGGCGGGGCCGCTCCAGGGCGGCCCCGCGAGCGCTTCAAGCGCTCACGCCCTTCACTTCGGGCCTCACTTCGGCACCGACACCGGTGCGGCCGGCATCACCGCACCGCCCGGGCCGGCGCTGAAGGTCAGCGGACTGACGGCAGCCTGCTGGCCCACGCCCGGCTTGCTCCAGTCGCACACGCCGGTGCTGAACACCGCCTGCAGGCGCGCCCACTGCGTGTCGCTGAAGGTGCCGGCGGCGTAGTCGGTGCGCACCAGCGGCTTCAGCTGGCACTTCAGCACGTCTTCGGCACGCGGGCCGCCGGCGATCTGGCGCGGCGAGAAGGTCGGCTTCAGGTACGGGTCGGCATCGCAGGTGGCGGCGTTGGTCACCTTCACGGTCTGCGTGGCGTCGCTCGGCAGGATGCAGAAGTCGGCCGCGCTGGCCGGCTTGGCGCTGCGCACCTTGGCCTCGATCGTCGCGCCGCTGGTGTCGGCCTTCAGCGCAGTGAGCCACTGGTCCATGGTCAGGAAGGCGTCGAAGGCCATCGTGCCCGGGGGCGTGAGGCCGGTGCGCGCGAAGCGCCAGAGCGCCTGGTTGTTCGCGTTGCCGGCCTCGGCCACGATGCGGTCGCGGATGCCGAAGCTGAACCACTGGTGGTGGATGGGGATCTGGTTCGGCGTGTAGCCCGGCGGCAGGTTCTCGGCGATGTTGCTGTCGTCCCAGCCGCGCATGTCGATGATGGCGGTCTTGGCGAGCTGCCTGCCGCTGGCCACGATGCCCGAGCGGTAGGCGATGGGCAGCGCATCGGCGTCGGCCACCGTGCGTTCGGCGCGCGGCGTGCTGTCGCGGTCGATGCCGCCCACGAGTTCGTTCAGGGTGACGAACTCTTCCGCGCTGATGGCGCCGGTCTGCAGCGCCTTCAGGCCGTACTGCACGCCGACGTTGTCACGCGTGTCCTTGGCCGCCGGCGAGCCCGGCACCTTGCCCCAGATCGACTCGCCCCAGCTCCACGCGTTGCAGCGCGGCAGGTTGGCGGTTTCCACCGGGCGGGCCGGGTCGTACACGGCGCTGTTGGGCAGCTCGCAGTTGTTGGTGGCGGTGGGCTGCGTGAAGAGCGCACCCGTCACGTTGTTGGCCACCACGCGCTGGTTGTAGACACCGGCGCGGCCGTTGCTGCCGAAAGCGTTGTACCAGGCATGGCACGCGCTCTGGTCGGGGTGGCCGTTGATGGCAGCCTTGCGCGCGTTGATCTGCGCCTGCGTCAGCCCTGCTTGCAGCGCCAGCCAACCCGGCTTCTGGTAGGCCTCGACCAGCACCACGCAGTCGCCCACTTCCATGGACGTGGTCTCGGAATCGGGGTAGGTGCAGGTGGTGGTCACGCCGTCCAGCAGGCCCGGCATGATGGACGCGGCCATGTTCGAGTTGATCGAGCCGCCCGAGCAGCCGCTGCCGATGGTGAACTTCACCGGGCCGTAGGTGTCGGTGATGTGCTCCTTCATCATCATCACCGTCTCGCTCATCATCACGCGGTTGGAGTTGCGTGCCGAGTCGGTCATGCTGTTGGCCACCACCATCACGCCGCGGCGCAGCTGCAGGTCGCTGCCCGTCCAGGCGGTGGCGGGGCGGGCCTGGCGGCGCGGCTGGCCGGTGCTGGCGCCGAAGTTGAAGACCACCTTGCCGTTCCAGCCCGCCTGCGGGGCCAGCGCGTTCCAGCCCTGCGCGGGGTTGTGCAGCACGGCGATGTCGTAGAGGCCGCGGTTCATGGTGCCGCGCTCCACGCGCACGATGTAGGGCACGGTGACACCGGCGTCGGTGGTGGTGGTGGCCATGTCGGCCGGCGTGGTGCCGGCCGTGTAGGGCTTGAAGCACAGGTTGGCCGGCGGCGTGGGGTTGGCCGGCACGGTGGTGGCCGTGGGCGCGATGGCCGCGGTGGCATCGGGCAGGCCCAGGCTGCAGCCGGCGGTGGTGGTGCGGTAGTAGAGCTTGAACTCGGTGGCGATGTTGCAGTTGGCGTCGGGCGCACCGCTAAGGCCGCTGGCGTTGCTGGCCGGCACGATGCCGTTGACCACCTGCTGCACCGGCGTGGCGCAGTAGAAGGGCTTGATCTGCGCGCCCGAGAACACCGGGCCGTGGCGCGGTGCGTTGGTCACCGTCAACGAGGCGGCACGTGTGTTCAGCGTGGCCGCGGTGATGACGTTGGCGCCATCGGCCAGGCCGGTGACGACGCCGCGGTAGGTGCCGTCGGCCTGCAGGCGGAAGGCGCTGGAGACATCGCGCCCGCCCACGTCCACGCGCAGGCCGTCGGTGCGGCCGCCGGCGGGCAGCACGATCTGCAGGGTGACGTCACCGCCGCTGACCATGTCGGCGCGGTTGCTGGTGGCGCGGATCTCGACGGGGTCGGCTTCGTAGTCGCTGTTGCAGCCGGCCAGCGTGAGCGCGGCCGCGGCGGCGACGCAGGAAAGAACCGGCCAACCGCGTGACCGTGTGGGGGTAGGCCCGGGGGTGGGGGTGTGCATGTCTTGTCTCCAGCTTGTTGTGGGTACGGCGCGCGGCGGGTGTGCAGGTCGCACAAGGCCGCGTGAGCCCTGCAGGGAACGCCGCAGAGGCGCGGCCCATGCTATGCAGCCGCCGCCGGTGCGTGATGCGGCACAACCCGCAGTCCCCGAGGTGACACGGCCGCGTTCGCGGCCCTCACGGCGCCACTAAACTCGCGCCCCCATGCTGCCGCCAGACACCCCACCCGACGCCACCCCGCCGACCACCCCTGCCGAGGCCCCTGGCGCGGCGGACCCCAAGCACCGCCCGATGCGCAGCTTCGTGCTGCGCGCCGGCCGCATGGGCACGGGGCAGTTGCGCGCGCTGGAGACCCTGGGCCCGCGTTTCCTGCTGCCCTACCGCGCGGAAGTGCTAGACCTCGACGCCACCTTCGGCCGCAGCGCCCCGCGCGTGCTGGAGATCGGCTTCGGCATGGGCGACGCCACCGCGCAGGTGGCCGCGGCCATGCCCGGCACCGATTTCATCGGCGTGGAAGTGCACGCGCCCGGCGTGGGTGCGCTGCTCAAGCACATCGGCGAGAAAGACCTGCAGAACCTGCGCCTGCTGCAGCACGACGCGGTGGAGGTGATGACGCACATGCTGCCGCCGGCCAGCCTGGCGGGCGTGCACATCTGGTTCCCCGACCCGTGGCACAAGAAGCGGCACAACAAGCGCCGGCTCATCCAGCCCGGCTTCATCGCGCAGCTGGTCACGCGCATCGCGCCCGGCGGCTACCTGCACTGCGCCACCGACTGGCAAGACTATGCCGAGCAGATGCTCGCCGTGCTGGGCGCCGAGCCGGCGCTGCAGAACACCGCAGACGCTGACGGCCCGGGCTACGCCCCGCGGCCCGACTGGCGGCCGCTGACGAAGTTCGAGAACCGCGGCCTCAAGCTCGGCCACGACGTGTGGGACCTGGTCTACACACGCCGCGGCTGAGACTCCACGGCGTCACACGATCCAGTTCGCGCGGAACTCGCGCGCATAGGCCGCGAAGCTGCGCGGCGCGCGGCCGGTGATGCGCTGCACGGCATCGGTCTGGCGCTCTGAGTAGCCCGCGGCGAAGAAGCCCAGGATCATCACCAGGAACTCGGCATACGGCCCGGGCAGGCCGGCGCCGAGCAGGCCTTGCAGCATGGCCTCAGGCGGGATCTCCTGGTAGCGGATGTCGCGGCCAGTCTCGCGCGCAAGCACCGCGGCCACCTCGTCGTGGTTCAGCGCTTCGGCACCGGTCAGGTCGAAGGCCTGGTTCACGTGGGCATCGCCCAGCAGCAGCTCGGCCGCCACATCGGCGATGTCGCGCGCGTCGATGAAGCTGCCGCGGGCCGTGCCCGTGGGCAGGAAGATGCGGCCCTGCTCGCGGATGCCCTGCAGCCAGAAGGTGTGGAAGTTCTGCATGAACCAGTTCGGCCGCACGGTGTTCCAGGCGATGCCGGAGGCCTCCAGCGCCAGTTCGGCCTTGCGCAGCGGGGTGTCGGGCGCGGCGTCGGCGCCCATGGCGCTCATCAGCACCACCTTCTGCACGCCGGCGGCTTTCGCTTGGGCGATCAGCGGCAGCAGCAGGTGGTCTTGCGGCACGTAGCCCGGGGGCGCCATCAAGAAGGCGCGCTGCACGCCCTCGAACGCGGCCGGCAGGCCCCGGCCCTTCAGCACGTCGATCTGCACCTGGTCGCTGTGGGTGGGCGTGCGGCTGGTGGCCTGGCGCACGGTCTGGCCGCGGGCTTGCAAAGCCTGCACGAGGGCGCTGCCGACGGTGCCGCTGGCGCCGATGACGAGGTTCTGGTGGTTCATGGGGGGTTTCCGTTGATGGGGATGGAACAGGGCGCCAGCTTAGGCAGCCCGCACCCGGACTTGAATGCCCGAAGATTCAAACTTCATGTTCAGTCGTACACTTCATCGAACCCGAAAACCTGAAATCGACATGGACTTGCTCAGCGACATCCTCCAGCAAGCCGGCCTGCGCCGCCGCCTGCTCGACAGCCACGCCCTGCCCGAGGCCGGCGCGCTGCAGTTCCCCTGCGAGCGCAGCATCGGCTTCCATGTCGTGACGCAGGGGCCGGTGTTCATCCACACCGCCCCTGGCGAAGCCCCGCTGCGGCTGGACAGTGGCGACATCGCGCTGATGGCGCGCGGCTGCCGCCACCTGCTGGCGCGCCGCGAGGCACTGCCGGCTTCGCCCGCGCCGCAAGTGGTGGCGGTACCGCCGGTGTTGACGGGCCCACCGCCGGCGGCCACGGGCCCGGCCGTCGTCAGCGGAGCCTGGCAGCTGTGGAACGACCCGCTGCACCCGCTGTTCGCCGAACTGCCGGCTTGGCACGTGCTGCGTGCCGAGGCGCTGCCGCGGCTGAGCCCGCTGGCGCTGACGGTGGCGCTGCTCACGGCCGAGGTGCGCGAGCGCGGGCTGGGCTCGCAGTCGGTCATCCACGGCCTCTTCGACGCCGCCTTTGCCTTGCTGCTGCGCGAGGTGGTGGCCGAGCTCGGCCGCAGCGGCCACGGCTTCAGCCATGCGCTGGCCGACCCGCGCGTGCGCCAGGCGGTGGAGCTGATGCACGCCGACACGCGCCGGCCCTGGACGCTGGAGACCCTGGCGCGCGCGGTGGGCCTCTCGCGCACGGCGCTGGCCGAGAAGTTCCGCAGCGCGATGGGCGACACGCCCTTGAACTACCTGCGCGGCCTGCGCATGCAGCAGGCCATGCGCCTGCTCAGCGACAGCAGCCGGCCGCTGGAGGCCGTGGCCGCCGAGGTGGGCTACCAGGACGCCTTCAGCTTCTCGAAGGTCTTCAAGCGCACCGTGGGCCTGGCCCCGCGCGATTTCAGGCGGCAGGACACCGCCTTGGCGTTCTGAAGACCGGGCCTCAGGCGGCCCAGGTCACCACGCCCGTGTAGGCCGTGGCCAGCACGATCAGACCGAAGACGATGCGGTACCACGCGAAGATCGTGAAGTCGTGCGTGGAGACATAGCGGATCAGCCAGCGGATGCACAGCAGCGCGCTGAAGAAGGCCATCACCAGGCCCACCGCGAACATCGGCACGTCGGCCACGCTGAGCACGTGGCGCTGCTTCCACACCGAGTACGCGCCCGCCGCCATCAGCGTGGGGATGCCCAGGTAGAAGCTGAACTCGGTGGCGCACTTGCGCGAGAAGCCCAGCACCATGCCGCCGATGATGGTGGCGCCCGAGCGGCTGGTGCCCGGGATCAGCGCCAGGCACTGGATGAGGCCGATCTTCAGCGCGTCCAGCGTGTTCATGTCGTCCACGGTTTCCACGCGCGCGCGGCGGCCGCCTTCCAGGTCACGCTCGCCGTACTTCTGGCGGTGCCAGCGCTCCACCCACAGGATGATGAAGCCGCCGACGATGAAGGCCATCGCCACCGGCACCGGCTTGAAGAGATGGGCTTTCACCATCGAGCCCAGCAGCAAACCGAACACCGCCGCCGGGATGAAGGCCACGATCACGTTGCGCGCGAAACGCTGCGCCACCGGGTCGTGCGTGATGCCGCGCACCGTGCCGAGCAGGCGCACGCGGTACTCCCAGATCACCGCGAACATCGCGCCGGTCTGGATGGCCACGTCGAAGACCTTGGCCGTCTCGCCCGTGAAGTTCAGGAGTGAGCCGGCCAGGATGAGGTGCCCGGTGGACGAGATCGGCAGGAACTCGGTGAGCCCCTCCACCACGCCCATGATGGCGGCCTTGATGAGCAGCAGAAGGTCCAAGGGCGAAGGCTCCGGGCGGCAGGGGTGGAAAGGGCCGGGATGATAGCCAGCGGCTTGGCGGCCACCCCGCCGGGGCGCGGGGCTTCAGCGGTGCTTCAGCGGGGCGGCAGCGGCTTGAGCCGCACTTCCAGGCCCTCGGGCGTGACGGCCACGGCGTCGGGCACCACGCCGAAGCGCTGCAGCTTGGCCGCCTGCTCGCCTTCCAGCCGGTAGAGCGTGCTGTCTTCCAGCATGCGGCGGGCCAGTGCGGCGCCCAGGCGTTCCACCGCGGCGGCGCTCAGGCCCGAGGGCTCGTCGGCCCGCAGTTCCTGCACCTGCACCTGGGCCAGGCGCACAGTCTGGTCGGCCGGCTCCCAGCGCAGCGCGGCCTCGAAACGCAGGCGCCCCTGCCACCGGCCGGAGAGCAGGCGCTCACGCACCCGCAGCGGCACCTCGGCGGCCACGCGGTTGCGATCGGCCAGCAACTGCAGGCGCGGCACCTCGGCCGTGACGTCGAACACCTCCAGCAGCGTGCGCTGCTGCGGGAACTGCTTGGCCACCAGGGCCTGCACCTCGGCCTGGCTGAAGCTCAGGCTGCGCGGCGCCGGCAGCAGTGCGCAGGCGCCCAGGCCCACAACGGCCACACCCACGGTGGCCAGCAGCAAACGGCGGTTCATCGTGCCCAGTTTAGGCGCGCACCTCGCCTTGACCGGGCCAGATGCGCCGCGTAGCATTACTGACCGACTGGTCATTAAATGAAAACCAACGTTCCTGAGCGGCCCGAGCCCGCCACCCGCCAGCGCCGCAAGGAGGCGCGCCCGCAAGAGCTGCTGCAGGCCGCGCTGGAGCTTTTCGTCGAAAAGGGCTTCGCGGCCACGCGTTCGGAAGAGGTGGCGCAGCGCGCTGGCGTCAGCAAAGGCACGCTCTACCTCTACTACCCGAGCAAGGAAGAGCTCTTCAAGGCCGTGGTGCGCCAGAACCTGTCCAGCCTGATTGCGGAGGGGCAGGAGATGGCCGGGCAGTTCGAGGGCAGCAGTTCCGAGTTGCTGGCCTGCCTGCTGCAGACCTGGTGGGAGCGCGTGGGCAACACGCCCGCCGCAGGCATCCACAAGATCGTGCTGGCCGAGGTGCGCAACTTCCCCGAGCTGGCGCAGTTCTACACCGACGAGGTGATCATGCCGGCCGACGCGCTGTTCAGCGGCTGCGTGCAGCGCGGCATCGACCGCGGCGAGTTCCGGGCCATGCCGGTGCACGAGGTCTCGCACGCGCTGATCGCGCCGCTGATCTTCATGGCCGTGCACCGCCATTCCTTCGGCTGCTGCCCGGTGCATGGCGGCGTGGAGATCGACCCGGTGGCGGTGCTGCGCACCCACCTCGACCTGGTGCTGCGGGGCCTGGAAGTGCGTGGGGTGGCGGCATGACGCGCCGCGCCTGGCTGGTGGGCGGCACGCTGGCCTTGCTGGCTGCTGCCGCGGCCGTGGCCTGGGTGAAGCGGCCCAGCGGCACGGCACCTGCCGCAACCCCTGCCGCTGCGGCCGCCTCGGCCCCGGCCATGCTGCTGGCCGCCGGCGACGTGGCCCGCGCCGAACGCACCGAACTCGGCACGCTGCTGCAGCTGAGCGGCGGCCTGCGCGCGGTGGACAGCGCGATGGTCAAGGCCAAGGTGGCTGCCGAGGTGAGGCAGCTGAACGTGCGCGAAGGCGACCGCGTGCAGGCCGGCCAGCTGCTGGGCCGGCTGGACGCCACCGAAGTGCAGCTGCGCCTGCGCCAGGCGCAGGACAACGTGGCCGCCGCGCAGGCGCAGGTGGACACCGCACAGCGCAGCTTCGACAACAACCGCGCGCTGGTGGGCCAGGGCTTCATCTCGCGCAACGCGCTGGACACCTCGGCCAACAGCCTGGCCGGCGCGCAGGCCTCGCTGCAGGCCGCGCGCGCCGCGGCCGACCTCGCCAGGAAGGCCGTGGCCGACACCGAGATCCGTGCGCCCATCGCCGGCCTCGTGGCCCAGCGCCTGGTGCAACCCGGCGAGCGCATCGCCATCGACGGGCGGCTGGTGGAGATCGTCGACCTGCGCCGCATCGAGCTTGAAGCCGCGGTCGCGCCCGAAGACGTGCTGCACCTGCGTGTGGGCCAGACGGCGCGGGTGTTCATCGACGGCCTGCCCGAACCCGTGGCCGCGCGCGTGGCGCGCATCAACCCCAGCGCGATGACGGGCACGCGCTCGGTGCTGGCCTACCTGGCCCTGGCCCAGAGCGAGGGCTTGCGCCAGGGCCTCTTTGCGCGCGCCACGGTGCAGATGCAGAGCCGCCCGGCGCTGGTGGTGCCGGCTTCGGCCGTGCGCGACGACCAGGCCCGGCCTTACGTGCTGGCGGTTGAGAACGGCCTGGCCGTGGCCCGCACGGTGAAGCTGGGCGCGCGCGGCGAAGTGCTGCTGGCCGGCCAGCGCGAAGCCGCCGTGGAGGTGCTGGAGGGCCTGGCACCGGGCGCCGTCGTGCTGCGCGGCACCGTGGGCGCATTGCGCGCCGGCACGCGCGTGCAGCTGCCCGCCGACACCCGCTGACCGCAGCCCGCCATGTGGTTCACCCGCGTCTCCATCCAGAACCCGGTGATGGCCGTGATGGTGATGCTCGCCTTCGTGGTGCTGGGCCTGTTCAGCTACCAGCGCCTGAGCCTGGACCAGTTCCCGAACATCGACGTGCCCACCGTCGTGGTGAGCATGGACTACCCGGGCGCCAGCCCCGAGATCGTCGAGAGCGAGGTCACCAAGCGCATCGAGGAAGCCGTCAACACGGTGGCCGGCATCAGCGCCCTGAGCTCGCGCAGCTACGAAGGCACGTCGCTGGTCATCGTGGAGTTCAACCTCGATGTCGACGGCCGCAAGGCGGCCGAAGACGTGCGCGAGAAGGTGGCGCTCGTCAAGCCGCTGCTGCGCGACGAGGTGAAGGACGCGCGGGTCTACCGCTTCGACCCCGCCTCGCAACCCATCTTCAACGTGGCGGTGCTGGCCAATGACGCCAGCACCACGCCGCAGGAGCTCACCACCTGGGCCAAGCAGGTGCTGCAGAAGCGGCTGGAGAACGTGCGCGGCGTGGGCGCCGTCACGCTGGCGGGCGGGGTCGACCGCCAGGTCAACATCCAGCTCAAGCCCGAGGCCATGGAAGCCCTGGGCGTCAGCACCGAGCAGGTGGCCGCCGCGCTGCGCAGCGAGAACCAGGAACTGCCGCTGGGCAATGTGCGTTCGCCCGAGCTCGACCGCGTGGTGCAGATCAACGCGCGGCTGAAGACACCGCGCGAGTTCCGCGACATAGTGGTGGCGCGCAAGGCCGGCGGCTCGGTGGTCAAGCTCTGGCAGGTGGCCGACGTGGTGGACGGCCCGCAGGAGCTGGAAAGCCTGGCGCTCTACAACGGCCAGCGCACCGTGCTGCTGAGCGTGCAGAAGAGCCAGGGCGAGAACACCATCGCTGTGGTCGACGGGCTGCAGCGCGCGCTGAAGGAAGCCGCCAGCGTCACGCCCGCCAACATCCGCACCGAGGTCAACCGCGACAACTCGCGCGCCATCCGCGTGAGCGTGGCCAACGTGCAGCGCACGCTGATCGAAGGCGCGGTGCTCACGGTGCTGATTGTCTTCCTGTTCCTGAACAGCTGGCGCAGCACCGTCATCACGGGCCTGACCCTGCCCATCGCGCTGATCGGCACCTTCCTGTTCATGTACGCCTTCGGCTTCACGATCAACACCATCACGCTGATGGCGCTGAGCCTGTGCGTGGGCCTGCTGATCGACGACGCCATCGTCGTGCGCGAGAACATCGTGCGCCACGTGCAGATGGGCAAGAGCCCGCGGCAGGCGGCGCTGGACGGCACGCAGGAGATCGGCCTGGCGGTGCTGGCCACCACGCTGTCCATCGTGGCGGTGTTCCTGCCCATCGGCTTCATGGGCGGCATCGTCGGCAAGTTCTTCCACGAGTTCGGCTTGACCATCGTGGTGGCCGTGCTCATCAGCATGTTTGTGAGCTTCACGCTCGACCCCATGCTCAGCAGCGTGTGGCACGACCCTGCCGCGCACGGCCGGCACGCCGGGCCGCCGGTGACCCTGTACGACAAGACGCTGGGCCGCGTGACGGGCTGGTTCGACCGTTTCACCGAAAGCCTCTCCAGCGGCTACCAGGCGCTGCTGGCCTGGGCGCTGGTGCACCGCATAAAGACGGTGCTGGCCGCCTTCGGCACCTTCGTGCTGGCCTTCGTGCTGCTGGGCGCGGTGGGCAAGGAGTTTGTGCCCAAGGCCGATTTCAGCGAAACGCAGATCAACTTCTACACCCCCGTGGGCAGCAGCCTGGAGGTGACGGAGATGCGCGCCAAGCAGATCGACGAACTGCTGCGCACGCTGCCCGAGGTGCGCCACACCGTCACCACCGTCAACAGCGGTTTCGCACAGGGCAAGATCTACGGCAGCGTCTACGTGCGCATGGTCGACCGCAAGCAGCGCAGCCGCAGCGTGGCCGAGCTCGCGACGCCCATGCGCGAGCTGATGAACCGCGTGCCCGGCATCACCGTCACCAACATCGGTGCGGTGGATCTGGGCGGCAGCAAGAGCATCGTCTTCAGCATCCAGGGGCCTGATCTGGGCGAACTCGAACGCCTCTCGGGCCAGATCCTGCCGCGGCTGGCGCAGATCCCCGGCCTGGTGGACCTGGACAGCACGCTCAAGCCCGACAAACCCACCATCGCGGTGGACGTGAAGCGCGAGGCCGCGGCCGACCTGGGGCTGAACGTCAACACGCTGGCCAACACGCTGCGCACCATGGTGGCCGGCGTCTCGGTGGGCAACTGGCGCGCCGCCGACGGCGAAAACTACGACGTGCGCCTGCGCCTGGCCCCTGGCAGCCGCGACAGCCTGGCCGACCTGCAGCACCTGCCCCTGGTCATCGGCAGCAACACCGACGGCACGGCGCGTGTGGTGCGCTTGAGCCAGGTGGCCGAGGTGCGCGCCAGCACCGGCCCGAACCAGATCAACCGCCGCGACATGACGCGCGAGATCAACGTCGACGCCAACCCGCTGGGCCGCAGCACCGGCGAGGTCACGGCCGACATCCGCGCCGTGCTCGACAGCGTGGCCTGGCCGCCGGGCTACCGCTACACCTTTGGCGGCAGCACGAAGAACATGCAGGAGTCCTTCACCTACGCGGTGGGCGCGCTGCTGCTGGCCATCGTGTTCATCTACATGATCCTGGCCAGCCAGTTCAAGAGCTTCCTGCAGCCGCTGGCGCTGATGAGCAGCCTGCCGCTCACGCTGATCGGCGTGGTGCTGGCGCTGCTGGCCTTCCGCAGCACGCTGAACATGTTCAGCATCATCGGCATCGTCATGCTGATGGGGCTGGTGACGAAAAACGCCATCCTGCTGGTGGACTTCGCGATTCGCGCGCGGGAGGCCGGCATGGAGCGCACCGCCGCGCTGCTGGAAGCCGCCAAGGTGCGGCTGCGCCCCATCCTGATGACGACGCTGGCCATGGTCTTCGGCATGGTGCCGCTGGCCTTCGCGCTCACCGAGGGCAGCGAACAGCGCGCGCCCATGGGCCAGGCCGTGATCGGCGGCGTCATCACCAGCTCCTTGCTGACGCTGGTGGTGGTGCCGGTCATCTACTGCTGGCTCGACGATCTGGCCGCCTGGGCCCGCCGCGGCTTCCGCCGGCAGGCCTTGCCGCGCCAGCTTGACGACAGTGCCGCCGCCTAGAATTTCGGGTTTTCCTGTACCGCCCCACCGTCCCTTCTAGAGCACCGCCATGAACACCGAACTCGCCCGCTTCAACATGATCGAGCAACAGATCCGCCCCTGGGAGGTGCTCGACCAGGCCGTGCTCTCGCTGCTGGCCACGGTACGGCGCGAAGACTTCGTGCCGCCGGCCCTGAAGGCCCTGGCCTTCGTCGACACGCAGGTGCCGCTGGGCGAGGGCCAGACCATGCTGGAGCCCAAGGTCGAAGCGCGGCTGCTGCAGGAACTGCAGGTGCAGCGCCACGAGCGCGTGCTGGAGATCGGCACCGGCAGCGGCTTCATGGCCGCGCTGCTGGCGCACCGCGCGATGCAGGTCTACAGCCTCGAATGCCGCCCGGCCCTGGCCGCTGCGGCGCGCGCCAGCCTGGCCCGCAACGGCATCGGCAACGTGCAGGTGCTGGACGTCAGCGCTGCGGCGGGTGCACAAGGCCTGCCAGGCGAGGCGCCGTTTGACGTCATCGTGCTCTCGGGCTCGGTGGCCGAGGTGCCGCGCGCGCTGCTGGCGCAACTGAAGGTGGGCGGGCGCCTGGCGGCGGTGGTGGGCGAAGAGCCGATCATGCGGGCGCGTCTGTTCACGCGCGCCGGCGAAGCGGCCTACACGGAAACCGACCTCTTCGACACCGTGGCCCCGCGCCTGGACGGCTACACCGAGCCCACGCGTTTCCACTTCTGAAGCCACGCGCCGGCGCCTGCCCATGCCCCGCTGCCTGCCATCCGTCGCGGCTTTCGGCCCGCACGGCGCCCGCTGCGTGCAGGTCGTCGCATCAGGGGTGGTGAGGGCTGTCGCTCACCCCTATAACCCCGGCTGCGCCCACGGCAGCGAGGCTGGCCGCCGCGCTGGCTGCTGAACACCACAAGGAAAACGCATGCGTCCGAACTCTCACTGCCGTCTCTCGGCCCCGGCCCGTCTGTCGCGTTGGGCTGCAGCCTTCGCGCTCGCCCTGCCGGCGCTGGCTTCGGCGCAAAGCCTGCAGGAGCTTTATGACGCTGCGCGCGCCTTCGACGCCACCTACCTGGCGGCCAAGGCCAGCGTGGCCTCGGTCGAGTTCCGCGCGGCACAGGCCGACGCGCTGGCGCGCCCGGCCGTCAACGCCACCGCCGGCGCCACTGCGCGCCAGGACGACCCGGCCAACAGCGGCCGGGTCGGCACCAACACGCTGTCGGCCGCGGTCAACGGCCGCTACCCGCTCTTCAACCGTGCCAACGGCCTGACCATCGAGCAGGCGCGCAAGTCGCTGCTGGTGGCCCAGGCCGACCTGGAGACGGCCGAGCAGGACCTGATCCTGCGCGTAGCGCAGGCCTACTTCGACGTGCTGGGCGCCCAGGACACCCTGGCCACCACGCGCGCCAACAAGACCGCCATCACCGAAGTGCTGGCCTCGGCCAAGCGCAACTTCGAGGTGGGCACCGCCACCATCACCGACACGCGCGAAGCCCAGGCCCGTTTCGACCTCGCCACCGCGCAGGAGATCGCGGCCGACAACGACCTGCGCATCAAGCGCCTGGCGCTGGACACGCTGGTGGGCCGCACCGGCGTGGCGCCCAAGCCGCTGCTGGCGCCCGTGGTGCTGCCCAGCCCCTTGCCGGCCAACCCCGAAGAGTGGGTGACGCTGGCCGACCAGGGCCACCCCAGCGTGCGCCGCGCGCGCATCGGCCTAGAAGTGGCGCAGCTGGAAACCGGCAAGGCCCGCGCCGGTGAACTGCCCACGGTGGACGCCGTGGCCAGCGTCGGCACGAATGACAGCCGTGGCAGTGCGCCCAACCTGACCCGCAGCGCCGGCACCGCCAGCAACGCCAGCGTGGGCGTGCAGATGACCTGGCCGCTGTACACGGGCGGTGCCACGCAGAACCGCATCAAGGAAACGCTGTCACTGGAAGAGAAGTCGCGCAACGACCTCGAAGCCGCGCGCCGCGGCGTCGCCCAGGGCACGCGCTCGGCCTACTTCGGCGTGCAGTCGGGGCTGTCGCAAGTGAAGGCGCTGGAAGCGGCCGAGAGCTCGTCGAAGCTGGCGCTGGAAGCCACGCAGCTGGGCTACAAGGTCGGCGTGCGCGTGAACCTGGACGTGCTCAACGCCCAGACCCAGCTCTTCCAGACCCAGCGCGACCTCGCCAAGGCCCGCTACGACGTGCTGGTGGGCAGCCTGCGCCTGCGCCAGGCCTCGGGCCAGCTGGCCCCCACCGACGTGGACGCCATCAACCGCCTGCTGGCGAAGTGAGCCTGGGCGCGCGCCGGCGGCGCGCGCCTCACGTTTCTTCACCTCGCGCACACGCGGCGTAGCGGGGCCTGCGCCAAACTCCGCGGCATGACGACCCCGGAGTGCGCACGATGACGCCCGACACCCTCTCCAGCCCCGCGCAGGCGGCGGCCATCGCCGCCCACCGCTTCGGCCTCGGCGAAGCGCAGCTGGCCCCCATCGGCAGCGACGCCCGGGGCTGGCTGCTGGCCCAGCTGCATGCGGCCGAGCCGCAGCGCGGCAGCGGCCTCGTCAATGCCGCCGAAGGCGTTCGGCGCTACACCCTCTTCCTGCAGCAGCAGCGCGAGCCGCGCCGCGCCGCCGCGATGGCCACGGCCGCCACGCCGGGCGACATGGGCGGCAACGCGATGGCGGGTGCGGCCATGGCCGAAGGCGCGATGGCCCCGCAGCCCCGCCCCGGCGCCCCGGCCAACGTGGTGCCCTTCGAACCGCTGCGCCTGGCCGTGCAGGCCGACACCCGCGCGCGCCTGGCCACAGCCGCGGCCAGCACGCAACCGCTGACCGAACGCCTGGTGCTGTTCTGGGCCAACCACTTCACCGTCTCGCTGGCCAAGAACAGCACGCGCGGGCTGGTGGGCGCCTTCGAACGCGAGGCCATCCGGCCGCACGTCGCCGGCCCCTTCGCCCAGATGCTGCAGGCCGCGGTGCGCCATCCGGCCATGCTGCGCTACCTGGACAACGAGCAGTCCGCAGGCCCGAACTCGCCCGTGGTGCAGCGCCAGCAACGCCGCCCGCGCGGCGAGAACGAACGCGGCCCACGCATCACGGGCCTGAACGAGAACCTCGCGCGCGAGGTGCTGGAGCTGCACACGCTGGGCGTGGCCGGCGGCGGCGCGGCCTACGGCGGCTGGGGCGGCTACACGCAGGCCGACGTGACCGAGTTCGCCAAGGTGCTGACCGGCTGGCGCGTGCCGGTGCGTGAGCTGGCGCAAGGCGCCGACATCCCGCCCACGCGCTTCGAGCCCGCCTTCCACCAGCCCGGGCCCAAGACCGTGCTCGGGCGGCGCTACGAAGAAGGCCAGCTCGCGCTGCGCGAGGTGCTGGACCACCTGGCGCTGCACCCGTCCACGGCCCGCTTCGTCTGCACCAAGCTGGCCCGGCACTTCGTGGCGGACGATCCACCGCCGGCCCTGGTGGCGCGCATGGAAAGCACCTGGCGCCGCAGCGAGGGCGACCTCGCGCAGGTGATGCGCACGCTGATCGAATCGCCCGAGGCCTGGGCGCCGCAGCCGGCCAAGCTGAAGACGCCGGAAGAGTTCGTCATCAGCAGCGTGCGCCTGCTGGGCCTGGGCGAAACGCCTTTCGAGCGAAACGCCGACGGCGGCATCGCCGCCCTGGGCCAGCGCGTGCAGGCCGCGCCCTCGCCCGCCGGCTGGCCCGACCGCGCCGACGAGTGGCTGGGCCCCGATGCGGTGTGGAAACGCGTGGAGTGGGCGACGCGCGCCGCGGCGCGCCTGGGCCGCCAGATCGACGCCCGCGCACTGGCCCAGGCCAGCCTGGGCCCGCGCCTGCAGGACAGCACCGCGCGCCAGATCGAACGTGCCGCCGACGGCCCGCAGGCCCTGGCGCTGCTGCTGTTGGCGCCCGAGTTCCAGCGGCGCTGAGCCCCACCTTCCCAGGAGCACTCCATGAGCCACACCCTCAACCGCCGCCACCTGCTGGGCGCCGCCTTCGCGGCCTCGCTCGCGCCCTTCACGCGCCTGAGCGTGGCGGCCACCCCCGCCACCGCGCCCGACGCGAGGCGTTTTGTCTTTGTCATCCTGCGCGGCGGCATGGACGGCCTGACCGCCGTGCCCGCCATCGGCGACCCGGCTTTCGCAGATGCGCGCGGCGCCCTGGCGCAGTTCGCGGGCGACCCGTTGCGCCTGGACAGCACCTTCGCGCTGAACCCGCTGCTGCCCCAGTTGCACACGATGTACGGCCAGGGCGAGGCGCTGGTGCTGCACGGCGTGGGCCTGCCCTACCGCGAGCGCAGCCACTTCGACGCCCAGCAGGTGCTGGAGAGCGGCGGCAGCCGGCCCTATGAACTGAACACCGGCTGGCTCGGCCGCGCGCTGCCCGGCACGCCGCTGCGCGCCGTGGCGCTGGAAACCGCCGTGCCGCTGGTGCTGCGCGGGCCGGGCGAGGTCGACACCTGGGCGCCGAGCGCGCTGCCCGAGCCCTCGGCCGACCTTGTCACGCGGCTGGAGAGCCTGTACCGCGGCGACCCCGCCCTGGCCCAGGCCCTGGCCCGCGCCAAGGGCCTGCGCGAGATGCCGGGCATGGCCGCCAACCCGGCGGCCATGGGCGGCGCCCCAGCACCGGGCTTCAACGCGGCGCGTGCCGGCAGCGTGGCGCTGGCACGCAAGGCGGCCGAGTTCCTGCAGCGCGGCTCGCAGGTGGCCGTGCTCGAACTCGGCGGCTGGGATTCGCACATCAACCAGGCGCAGCCGCAAGGCGCGCTGTCGAACAACCTGCGCGTGCTCGACGCCCTGCTGGCCGCCCTGCGTGAAGGCCTGCAGCCCGGCGGCGCCTGGGCCCGCACCGCGGTGCTGGTGGCCACCGAATTCGGCCGCGAGATCGCACCCAACGGCACCATGGGCACCGACCACGGCAGCGGCGGCGCCGCCTTCCTGCTCGGCGGCGCGGTGCGCGGCGGGCGTGTGCTGGCCGACTGGCCGGGCGTGGCCAAGGCGCAGCGATTCGAAGGCCGCGACCTGCGCATTACCACCGACCTGCGCGCGGTGATGCGCGGCCTGCTGGCCGACCACCTGCAGGTGGCACGCCGCCGGCTGGATGCCGATGTGCTGCCGGGCAGCGCCGGTCTGCCAGCGATGGAGCTGCTGCGCGCCTGAGGCGCCGCGCGCTGACGGCGCGGCCGGCGCAAGGTGCGCGCAGAAAGGGCTCAAGCCCGGATTGTCCAGGACGAAAACGCTGCAAAGCCCGCGAGGGCATTCGCAGTTCCATCGCCATTCCCTGGAGTTCCGGTTCATGAAGTTCCTTCACAGTCTCAGCCTCACGCGACGGTTGGCCCTCATCGTCGGCAGCGCCTTGCTCGGCGTGGCCCTGATCGCCGTGCTGGCGCTGGCCGCCGAGCGGCGCACCGTGCTCGAAGAGCGCAAGTCCGCGGTGCGCCAGACGGTGGAGATCGCGCACAAGCTCATCGCCCATTACCACGAGGAAGCCACCCGCGGCACCTACCCCGTGGCCGAGGCGCAGGCGCGGGCCAAGGCTGCCGTGAAATCGCTGCGCTACAGCGGCGACGAGTACTTCTGGATCAACGACATGCACCCGCGCATGGTGATGCACGCCATCAAGCCCGCGCTGGACGGCAAGGACCTCACCGAGACCAAGGACCCCACCGGCAAGGCCCTGTTCATGGAGTTCGTCAAGACGGTGCGTGCCAGCCCCGCGGCCAGCGGCTTTGTCTCGTACATGTGGCCCAAGCCGGGGAGCGACGAACCGGTGGAGAAGCTGTCCTATGTGAAGGGCTTCGAGCCCTGGGGCTGGGTGCTGGGTTCGGGCGTCTACATCGACAGCGTCGACGCCACCATCGCCGCTGCGGCCCTCAGCACCGGCCTGCAGACGCTGCTGCTGATGGGCGTGCTGCTGGCGCTGGGCGTGGCCGTCTCGCGCAGCCTGCTGCAGCAGATTGGCGGTGAGCCTGTCTACGCCAGCAGCGTCGCGGCGCGCATCGCGGCGGGCGACCTCTCCACCGAGGTGAAGGTGCGCCCCGGCGACACGCACAGCATGCTGTACGCCCTGCGCACCATGCGCGACGGCCTGGCCGGTCTGGTGCACGGCGTGCGCCAGGGTTCGGAATCGGTGGCCACGGCCAGCAGCGAGATCGCCCAGGGCAACCAAGACCTGAGCCAGCGCACCGAGCGCCAGGCGTCCGCCTTGCAGCAGACCGCTGCCTCGATGGAACAGCTGGGCTCCACCGTCAGGCACACCGCCGACAGCGCGCGCCAGGCCAGCCAGCTGGCACAGGCCGCCTCCAGCGTGGCCGTGCAGGGCGGCGAAGTGGTGGCGCAGGTGGTGCAGACCATGAGCGGCATCAACAGCAGCAGCCAGAAGATCGCGGACATCATCGGTGTCGTCGACGGCATCGCCTTCCAGACCAACATCCTGGCGCTGAACGCGGCGGTGGAAGCCGCGCGTGCCGGCGAGCAGGGTCGCGGCTTTGCCGTGGTGGCGGCCGAGGTGCGCACGCTCGCGGGGCGGTCGGCCACGGCGGCGAAAGAGATCAAGCAGCTGATCCAGGCCAGCGTGGAGCAGGTGGAACACGGCAGCGTGCTCGTGGGCCAGGCACGCGACACGATGGACGAGGTGGTGAGCTCCATCCGCCGCGCCACCGACGTGATGAGCGAGATCAGTGCCGCCAGCGTCGAGCAGAGCCAGGGCGTGGCCCAGATCGGCGCTGCCGTCACCGAGATGGACCAGGCCACGCAGCAGAACGCGGCGCTCGTGGAAGAAGGCGCCGCGGCCGCCGAGAGCCTGCGCCACCAGGCGGCGCAGCTGGTGCAGGCGGTGTCGGTCTTCAAGCTGCGGGCGCAGGGCTCGGTGGCCTGAGGCACCAGGGGCCCGGCGCCGCAGGGCACTTCCCGGAAGGGCAGTGCCCCCGCGCTTGAAGGCCCATGCCGGGTACCAGCCCGGCGGGCAGCCCGTATGCTTGCCGGCTTCACGACTTCGGGGCTCCCGATGAAAGCCTTCCACGCGCTCACCCTGGCCGCTGCGGTCTTGCTGCTGGCGGCCTGCGAACACACACCGCCCACCAAGATCCAGGCGCCTTCCTACGCCGGCAAGCAGGTGGCCAGCGCCGAAACCGGCAACGCACCGGGCGTCATCTGCACGCGCGAGATCCCCACCGGCCTGCGCATGGCCGTCACCAAGTGCCGCGACAGCGCCGAGGTCGACAAGCGCCGCGAGCTCGACCAGGAGTGGGCCAAGAACATCCCGGCCGAGCTGCCGAAAGAGCGCTGACCGCGCAGCGCGGCGACGCCGCTCAGCGCCCCCGCGGCCCCTGCACCGAAAGCACCGCGGCGGCCATGCGTGCGGCAGCCCCGCGGTGCTCCGACGCAAAACTGCGGGCTCGTGCGGCCATGGCCGAGCGCTCGGCTTCGCCCGGGGCGGCGAGCAGCATGCAAGCCCGCGCCACCGCAGCAGGCACATCGGGTGCGCGTTCGGCCGCACCAGCAGCCAGCGCGTCTTCCGCGGCCTGCGCAAAGTTGAAGGTGTGCGGCCCCATCAGCAGCGGGCAGCCGCAGGCCGCGGCCTCGATCAGGTTCTGCCCGCCCAGCGGCGCAAAGCTGCCGCCGAGCAGCGCCACATCGGCACAGGCGTAGTACAGCGCCATCTCGCCCAGGCTGTCGCCCAGCCAGACATCGGCCGAGGCGGCCGCCGGCGGCGGCGTGTCGCCCCAGACGCTGCGGCGCTGCAGGCTGAAGCCCGCCTGGTTGACGAGTGCCGCCACTTCGTCAAAACGCTGCGGGTGGCGCGGCACGACCAGCAGCAGCGGCCGGCCCACCCGCGGCAGGCGTGCCCAGGCGGCCAGCAGCAGCGCTTCTTCGCCCTCACGCGTGACGGCCGCCAGGACCACCGGCCGGCCCAGCGCCTGCCGCCAGGCCTGCCCGCGCGCCAGCAGTTCAGGGCGCGGGGTGATGTCGAACTTCAGGTTGCCCATGACCTGCACCGCCGGTGCGCCGGCGGCTCGCAGGCGCAGCGCATCGGCCTCGGTCTGCGCCAGCACCAGGCGCAGACGTGCGGCAGCGCCATGCAGCAGCGCAGACAGGCGCTGCCCCTTGCGCGCGCTGCGGGCTGACAGCCGCGCATTCGCCAGCACCACCGGCACGGCTTCGGCCTGCGCCGCGTGCAGCAGCGCGGGCCAGATCTCGGTTTCCATCAGCACGCCCACGCTGGGCCGGTGCGCGCGCAGGAAGCGGCGCACCGCGCCGGGCGTGTCGTAAGGCAGCCAGGCTTGGGCATCGCCCGGCTGCAGCAGCTTGGCGCCGGCCTCGCGGCCGGTGGCGGTGCCGTGGGTCAGCAGCAGCTGCAGGCCGGGCTGCTGCGCGCGCAGCGCCTGGATGAGCGGCGCGGCGGCCAGGGTCTCGCCGAGCGACACCGCGTGCAGCCACAGCCGCCCCGGCACCGGCGGCGTGGCGGCATCGGGCCAGCCCAGGCGTTCGCCC
>VYLK01000196.1_pt1 | contig 25558 bp, 21 predicted proteins | sample 5114321 | NCBI WGS metagenome assembly VYLK01 (sample SAMN12291792, study PRJNA351875) | freshwater metagenome | isolation source: freshwater lake | place: USA: Michigan, MSU2 Lake | collected 2011-08-16
TTTCAGAGCTAATTCGGGGACCGATTTTGCCGGTAAGGCTTTTGCACCCGAGGAGTCTGAATCCTTCGAATTGGGCGGCAAGTTCACTTTGCTCGATGGCGATTTGGAAGCCACAATTGCTGCCTTCTCCATGACCAAGACGAACGTCATCACGGCAGACCCGCTCAATGCAGGCTTCTCGCTAGCCATTGGCGAAGCCGAAAGCCGTGGCCTTGAAGTTGATGTGTCGGCAGAATTGCCCGGCGAATTAGACCTGCGCCTGTCTTATGCTTTTGTGGACGCGCAAGTTGCCAAGGATGGCCTTGATCCCAATTTTGCCGCGCTCATTAAAAAGGGAGATCGACTGATCAATGTGCCTGAGCATACGTTGAGCGCGCTCGTCTCGAAAGAATATGAGGTCGGCGGGCGAGAGTTGGAGATCGGCGGTGGTCTGCTGTATGTGGGCGAGCGTCTAGGTGAAACGGCCACGACGTTTGAGTTGCCCGCCTATACCACGCTGCGACTGTTTGTGACTTATGATCTGACCGATGATTTGGAAGTGTCGGCTCAAGTCAATAATCTTGCCGACACCACATTCTACACCAATTCATTCAGCAGGCTATGGGTTGCACCGGGTGCCCCGCGCAACGTGACGGTGGCTTTGCGCTACAGTTTCTAGGGGTGCGATAGGATGGGGGGTCAAGGTCTGTCGCTCAGCGAACTGGTGGTAAAGCGCGGCGGTCGTAGCGTGCTGGACGGCCTGACGCTGAGCGTGCCTGCGGGGCATATTTACGCTCTGCTGGGTGGCAATGGTGCTGGAAAGTCCACTGCCTTGTTTGCCACTTTGGGCCTTTTGCCAGCTGTGAGCGGCCAGGTGTTGGTGGACGGCAAAGACCCCGCCGAGGAACCTGATGCTGCACGCGCCGCAGTCGCCTATTTACCCGAAACAGTTGCCCTCTATGAGCATCTAACCGCGCGCGAAAATGTGGACTATTTTTTAAGTCTAGCTGACCAATCACGCACCAAGGCCCAGATTGAAGAGGCCTTTGCGCAAGTCCGACTAGACCCTTCCGCGCAAGACCAACGCTTGGGTGCTTTTTCCAAAGGCATGCGCCAGAAGACGGCCATCGCGCTTGCCTTGTTGCGCCGAACACCCGTGCTTTTGCTCGATGAGCCAACTACGGGTCTGGACCCGCAAGCGACGCAGGATTTCCATGCTCTCCTCTTGGACCTTAAAGCGAGTGACGTGGCGATCTTGATGGTGACCCATGATCTCTTGGGTGCGGTTGATGTAGCCGATACGATCGGCCTGATCATCGACGGCAAATTGGCGTCAGAGTGGCAAGCCCAAAGTGCAAATCCAAGGTTTGATCTACAAGCTCTCTATGGCGCATTCACCCAGGCGCGCGTCGGGCACGCCGCTGCATGAGCCGCGCCCGTCTAATCGCGTGGGCTGAGCTTGCCTTAATGGTGCGCTCGCGCGTGGCCTTGGTTGGCGTGATTGCCCTGTTGCTTTTATCGACAATTGCAGCAGCAACCTCTTACACCCACATGGCGCAGGAACGCCTCGGCCGCGTGGCCAACCAGACCGAAACCGATGCGCTGTTTGAAGCCCAACCTGCTCGCCACCCCCACCGCATGGTGCATTATGGCAGCTATGTGTACCGCCCGATTGGTACCCTAGCCGGGTTTGATCCGGGCATTGACCCGTTCAGCGGTACCACGCTTTATCTGGAAGGCCATCGTCAAAATAGTGCGACCATTTCTGCGGTGCGCGAGAACTCAAGCCTCATGCGCTTTGGCCAGTTGACGCCGGCCTTTGTCCTCCAAACCCTCGCGCCGCTATTGCTAATATTTTTGGGTTTTTCGATGATCACGCGCGAGCGTACGCGCGGCAGTTTAAGGCTTCTTCTGGCTTCAGGTGTCACAGCAGGAGATCTCATCCTCGGCAAAACCCTCGCGCTTGGCTCTGTCGGCCTTGTCGCCCTCGCCCCCGCTTGGTTGACCCTAATTTTGATGGCCATTGTCATGCCCAGCGAAGCGGGTGCCGCGGCTATGATTGGGCTTGGTTACGGCCTTTATGTGTTGATTTGGGTTGTCGGCATTATTGTAGTCTCAGCCTTGGCTCGCTCGGGCCAAGCAGCCTTACTTATCTTGATCGGCATTTGGTGTTTCATTGCCGTTGTAGCCCCACGCGGGGCCGCTGAACTGGCAAGCCGTTTAGAACCCTTAGAGAGCCGGGCAGCAACGGATCTGACGATCCAAGCAGAGTTGCGCCAATTGGGCGACAGCCACAATCCCGATGATCCTTTCTTTGCCGCCTTTAAGGCGCGCACCTTGGCGCACTATGGTGTGTCCAAAGTCGAGGACTTGCCTTTCAACTTCCGGGGCGCCGTCTCTACTGAAGGGGAGGCGCTTACCTCGCGGCTGTTTGACAAACATTTTGCCGAGTTAGCCACCACCCAGCGCACACAAAGCAACATCGTTGCCTATCTGTCGATCTTAAGCCCAGCCCTTGCTGTGCGCCGTGTGTCGATGGCAGGGGCGGGGACCGACCTTGAAACCCATTTGCGTTTCTTACAGCAAAGCGAAGCCCACCGCTTTGCCATGGTGCAATATCTCAATGGCCTGCACCGGGATAGATTAAGTCTCGCTGATGACGCTGCTCGGTCCAAGGATGGCCAAGCCGAGCAGCGCACGCGCATTGGTGCCAATAATTGGGCCAAGGCACCGGACTTTGTCTTCAAGCCCACAAGCGCTGCAGACCGCTTGACTGCCGCTCTCACCCCAATCCTAATTCTCGCTTTATGGCTCGGGGCCATGGTGATTTTGGCTGGCTGGAGTGGGCGCGTTTTGGCGGGCAGGGCGCTATGAAGCACCTCTGGCGGGAAATCAGCTTCCTTCTGCGCCAACGCGCAAGTGTGTGGGCAATCGCGCTGCTGACAGGTTTGGCCGCATTGTCAGTCGGTCTGGGGTTACAGGAAGTGGCCAGACAAAAGGCGGCCATTAGCGAAGTTATCGCCCTGCAAAAAACAGATACGGCCGCGATCAAAAGCTTTGCTACCGATGCGGGGGATGCGGCCTATTACCGCTTTCACCCGACATGGGACCCGCCGTCTGCCCTAGCGTTTGCCGCCCTCGGCCAGCGCGATATTGCCCCGTCTATCTTACGTATTCGGGCTCTAGCGCTCGAGGGCCAAATTCATGAGAATGAGGCCCAAAACCCAGAGCTGGCATTACCGGGCCGCTTCGATTTTACCTTTGTCTTGATCTATTTGGCACCCTTAGTTCTGATTGTGCTTTTCTACGATCTTTGGTCGGGTGAGCGTGAGGCCGGTCGACTTGCAAGTTTGCAGGCCCTTCCAAAGGCCCGGGTGCGCGTCTGGCTACCCCGCATTGTGGCTCGCTTTGGTTTGGTCGGAGCCGTGCTTATTCTCGTCTTTTGGGTCGGTGCCCTGATTAGCGGGGCGGGACTAGGCGAGACATTGGCCTTTACCGCCCTTATCCTCACAGTGCTTGGGTTTTGGACCCTGATTGCAACCTTGATCGCAAAGGGTGCGGGTAGCTCACCCACGAATGCGGCTGTGCTGGCTACCATCTGGTTTGTGATTACTTTGATTGCGCCTGCCGGTTCCAATCTGGTGATCAATGCGACCACTCCAATTCCCGACGGGGCGGCCATTATGCGCGAGAACCGCGAAGCGGTGCATGATGCTTGGGATGTAGATCGCGATGCGACCTTGCAGCGCTTTTACAAACTCTATCCCGAATATGCGACTTCGCCGCCCATGCAGCGGCCCTTTGAATGGAAATGGTATTATGCGTTCCAGCACTTGGGCGATCAGCACGTTGAGCCTTTGTCGCGAGCCTATCGGGCCGGGATCGCAGAGCGTGACGCCCGCGCAGGACTTGTCGCTCTCGCCTTGCCCCCGATTGCGATTCAGCGTGGCCTCCACCGGATCGCACGCACAGATATGGCCGCACAATCGGCCTATCAGGATCGTATCCGGGCCTATCATGCCCGGCTAAGAACTTACTATTATCCCTATCTGTTCATGGCCAAGCCCTTCACCCCGGCTGACTTTGACGCAACCCCCGCGTTTGACCGTCCGCTAGGTGAGAAGATCCATTAGGGCATGGTCGCTGCCCATGGTCAGCTTTGGCGCGCGATCGGGGTTCTATAAAGTGATGCGCCATCAGCCTATGCGCGTTGCGGATAGGCTGATAGTGGGCTTCAATCTAAGCTAACGCACCAAAGTTCTTATCAAGAACGAAACGAGGGTCAATGTCGCAACGCTGCCTGTCCAAATAAGCGCGAACCAAAAGAGTTGTTTGAGTGATTTTGACACTAGTGATAGCCCTCCGCACCGACTTTGCCGCGAAACACCCAGTAAGACCAAGCTGTATAAGCCAAAATTATGGGTATCATAATGACAGCACCAACTAGCATAAAGACTTGGCTGCGATGGGGCGCTGCGGCTTCCCAGATCGTCACGCGGGCTGGAATGATATCAGGCCAAATCGAGACACCAAGTCCAACTAAGCACAGACCAAAAAGCGCCAAGGCCCATATAAACGGTTGCGCATCTTTTTTGTGGTTCAAGCTACGGTAAAACATAAAGGTGACGACAAGGGTCGCCAACGGCACTTGCGCCGTTGCTATTATACTGGGGAAACTAAGCCAGCGTTCATAGTATTTCGCCTCCAACGTTAGGGTTCCCAAGCTAATGATGGTGATCATTACCAAAAGTCCAATGCCAAGGCGTCCCGCATAGGTTACGGCCTGGCGTTGCAATCCTCCTTCGGTTTTCCAGTTGAGCCAACACGCACCCAAAAGAGCGTAGCCTATCAATAAGCCCAAGCCAGTTAAAAGGCTGAATGGGGATAGCCACTCCCACCAGCCGCCGGAATAAGCGCGACCAGTGACACTAATCCCTTGAAGCAAAGCGCCAAGCGCGACGCCTTGTGCAAAAGTTGCGACGATTGAACCAAATGTGAAGGCTTTGTCCCAGAAAGACTGATGCGCAGGGTCGCGCCAGCGAAACTCAAACGCGACGCCCCGAAAAATGAGCCCCAATAACATGGCGATCATTGGGGCGTACAAGGCTGGAAGGATGATGGCATAGGCCAATGGAAACGCTGCCAAAAGCCCACCAACACCCATGACCAGCCATGTTTCGTTGCCATCCCAAACCGGTGCAATGCTGTTCATAGCCGTGTCGCGGTCTTTCCCGGCCTTGAAGAAGGGAAACAAAATGCCAATGCCGAGGTCAAATCCGTCCATGACAACATAGGCGATTATGGCAAAGCCGATGATGCAGGCCCAGATTACTGTGAGGTCAATCATGATGATGATCCTTCTAGAACCGCCATAGCAGGGGTTATACCTGAGCTGCGTATCGGGGCATCGTCGAGTGGTTTTTCATGTGCTTCCGGTGGCTTTTTCATGAGCTTGATGATGTACCAAATGCCCATGCCAAAGATGGCAAAGTAAACCACCACAAAAGCCATAAGCGATACTGCAACAGCAGGCGCATCGAGGGGCGAGGCGCTATCGACAGTCCGCAACACACCGTAAATCGTAAAGGGCTGGCGGCCGACTTCGGTTGTTACCCAGCCTGCGAGAACGGCGATAAAGCCACTTGGACCCATTACAAGGGCAGCCCGATGAAGCCATGGCCAATCATACAGCCTTTTGCGCGCACGTGCGAAAAGGCTCCAAAGGCCGATGCCTACCATACCTATGCCCAAGCCTACCATTATTCGGAATGACCAAAATACGATGGGGACGGGGGGTTCGTCCTGATCAGGGATAGTATCAAGTCCCGCCAGCGGTGCATTGAGATCGTGCTTCAAGATAAGAGATGAGGCCTTGGGGATTTGTATCGCATAGTCGACACGTTTCTCTTTGCTGTTTGGGATGCCAAACAAAATGAGCGGTGCCCCGTCGGGGTGACTGTCATAATGCCCTTCCATCGCCATGACTTTAGTTGGCTGATGTTCCAGAGTATTAATCCCGTGAAAGTCACCGGCGACCACTTGAAGTGGGGCGACAATGGCAGCCATCCACATGGCCATTGAGAACATTTTTCGTGCGCCCGGGTTCTGGCGATCTTGCAAGAGATGGAAGGCACCCACAGCTCCAACAGCAAAGGCAGTCGTCAGATAGGCTGCAAGTACAGTGTGAACCAAGCGATAGGGGAAACTAGGATTGAAAATGATCGTCAGCCAGCTGTCGCCTGGCAAAAATTGGCCATTGGCACCAATTTCATAGCCCACGGGCGTTTGCATCCAACTATTGACCGACAAAATCCAGAAAGCCGAAACAAAGGTGCCAACGGCCACGGCCAATGTCGCGACAAAATGGAGCTTGCGGCCCACTTTATTGATGCCAAACAACATTACGCCCAAAAATCCAGCTTCAAGAAAGAAAGCTGTCAAGACTTCATAGGCCATAAGTGGACCGATCACAGGTCCGGCTTTGTCAGAGAACACCGACCAATTGGTGCCAAACTGATAGGACATGACAATGCCGCTCACGACGCCCATCGCAAACACTACGGCAAAGATCTTCAACCAATAGCGGTAGAGATTGGCATAAACGCCTTCCCCGGTTTTTAACCAAAGGCCTTCGAGAACAGCCAGGAAGCTCGCTAAGCCAATAGAGAAGGCAGGAAAAATAAAGTGGAAACTCACGGTGAACGCAAATTGAATTCGAGCGAGAATAATCGCCCACTCTTGGTCTAACATGACAATCCCTGCCTTCTGTTGTGGATGCCTATTTGATGCTGGTTGTGCGCAAGTAAGGCTTTAGGGTTGTCCAACCTTGTGGAAAGAGCGTTTTTGCTTCTTCATCCTTGATCGAAGGTGGGATGATGACGTCTTTTCCCACAGCCCAATCAGCAGGAGTTGCAATCCGATACTTGTCGCTCATTTGAAGCGCGTCGATCACGCGGAGGATTTCATCGAAATTGCGGCCAACACTCATGGGATAGGTCATGGTCAGGCGGATCCGCTTGGCCGGATCAATGATGAATACCGAACGAACCGCCGCAGTTTCGCTTTGTTCGGGGTGGATCATATCGTACATGCGCGCGATCGAGAGATCGGCATCAGCGAGAATCGGAAATTGCAAATCCGTGTGCTGGGTTTCATTCACATCGGCGATCCACTTGAGGTGCTCTTCGGCGGTGTCGGTCGAAAGTCCCAAGGGTTTTGTGTTGCGCTTTGCAAACTCGGCCGCCAACTGGGCGGTACGGCCCATTTCGGTAGTGCAAACTGGGGTAAAGTCTGCCGGGTGACTAAAGAAAAACACCCAAGCATCGCCTGCCCATTCGTGAAAGCTGATTGGGCCATTTTGCGTTTCTGTCTGAAAGTCAGGGGCGATATCGCCGATATGGAGAGTCATTGTCTTTTCCTTTGTTGTTGCGGAGGAGGAGTTGATGAGGTTTGAGCTGTATTGGAGTCCTATCGGAGAGGGTTTTCCTCTGCGGGAACTGTCTCTCCCAGAAGGCCCTCAAAGGCCTCATTCTGTGAAAGCCATACCTTTCCTGTCAGCTCGTGCAGGAAATGGGAGCGTTTGAGGGCATCCATGACAGGGCCCTTAACTTCTGAGAGGTGCAAGTGGATTGCCCCGTCTTTGAGGCGATGATTGATCGCTTCCACGCTTTCGAGCGCTGAGGCATCAATCGCGTTCACGGCCGAGCACATCAAGATCAAGTGCTTAAGGCTTGGATGCAGCGCGACTTGTTCAGAGATGAATTCCTCCAACCAACGCGCATTCAGATAGGTCAAGCTCTCATCGATGCGGATCGTTAGAATGTGCGGATCGGTGATAACGGCGTGGCGCAACACATTGCGAAAATGCTCCGTGCCGGGGACGCGGCCAACAATCGCGGCATGGGGTCTAGATGCACGCCACAAGAACAAAGCCAAGCTGAGACTGACCCCAGCAATCACACCGGGCTCAACACCCATAGTCAGCGTCACCAAAATTGTCGCCATCATCGCGGCAAAGTCTGACTTGGAATAAGCAAAAATGGTCCGTGGCGTTTTGAAGTCCACCAGACTGAGCACGGCCACAATGATGGTTGCGGCCAGTGTCGCGATCGGCAGCGAATAGAGCAGGGGCGTTAGAAACAATGCGGCGATTAAAATGCCGATTGCCGTAAACACACCTGCCGCTGGGGTCTCTGCACCCGCATCAAAGTTTACCACCGAGCGGGCAAAGCCGCCTGTAACGGGATAGCCACCACTAAAGCTGGCTGCAATATTGGCGGCACCTAGACCGATCAGTTCTTGGTCTGGCACAATACGTTGGCGCTTTTTCGCCGCCAGAGTTTGAGCAACTGAGACGCTTTCTACAAAGCCGATCACCGAGAGAAGAAGAGCGGGCACAGCTAGGCTTTGCCAAAGCGCAAGATCAAATAGTGGCATTGTTAAAGGCGGCAGGCTTTGTGGAATCGTCCCGACAACCTTCACGCCTTTTGCCTCTAAATCCAAGAAGATGACCGCGAGCGTCGAGACGGCAACCGCTGCAATCGGGCCAGCTTTTGCGATCAAGTCCGCTGGGCGTGGTGCCAAGCCAAAGCCGACAAGCAAAGGCTTTAGGCCCTTGCGCACCCAGAATAGAAACGCCGTCGACAACACGCCAATAATCAGGGTCGGCAGATTGGTCTGAGCGATATTCTCCGCCAGGGTCTGGACCAATTCTGGTAGGGCGTCGCCATGGGCTTCGATGCCAAGGATAGACTTAAGCTGGCTGGTCGCGATGATGATACCGCTGGCAGTGATAAAGCCTGAGACAACTGGATGAGATAGGAGGTTCGCAAGAAACCCAAGCCGTAAGACACCCATCGCGATCAGGATTGCACCGGATAGGAATGCCAGAATCAAAGCCGCTGCAATGAACTCTGCACTGCCAGCAGGCGCTATTTTGCCCGCTGCGGTTAGAGTCATCAATGAGATAACCGCCACAGGTCCAACGGCCAAAACCTTACTGGTGCCAAAGACCGCATAGGCAATGATTGGTGCGATTGACGCATAGAGCCCGACTTCGGGCGGCAGCCCTGCCAACATCGCATAAGCAATGCTTTGAGGTATCAGCATGATCGTCACGATCAGCGCCGCCACAACATCGCTGGTTAGAGTTGTCCCATTGTAATTGCGCGTCCAATCAAGGATCGGGAAATATCGGGCCAGTCCAGTTGTGAGACCACGCATGTCAGCTACCAATCCTATGTGGTTCTGCCATCCATTCGCGGCCCTTTAACATCCCATACCAATAAATGGGCGGCAATATTGTGTCTTTGAGTAGCCAAGACAGCCGCGATGGTTTGGTGCCATCGATTAACCAATTCGGGAAGCTGGGTAAAAGTTTGCCGCCATAGCCAAATTCAGCCAGCACGATCTTGCCTTGCTCAACTGTCAGCGGGCAACTTCCATACCCGTCATAATCGGCGACAGGACCTTTCCCCTCGAGCCATGCCAACACATTGACGGCCACCACGGGTGCTTGCTTGCGTGCTGCCGCCATCGTCTTGGCATTTGAAGCCGAGCACGCGTCGCCAAGCCCGAAAATATTGGGATAGCGCACGTGTTGCAAAGTTGCTTCATTGACCTCAACAAAGCCGTTTGGGGCGGCCAAGGGGCTGTTCCGGATAAAGTCCGGCGCAGTTTGAGGTGGCACGACATGAATCATGTCAAATTTTTCCTCGACACGGGTGACGTTGCCGTCGCGCTTTTGTTCAAAGGTCGCTGTCTTTGCAGGGCCGTTGATTGCGACGAGCTTCGATTCAAAATTCAAATGCGCATTATAGCGCTCCACATAGTCCATCAGGGCAGGAACATAGGCGGCAACGCCAAACAAGACCGCGCCAGTGTTGTGGAATTGCACGTCAATTTTGCTTAGAACGCCTGCTTTCTCCCAATTGCTGCAAGATAAGTACATGGATTTTTGGGGCGCGCCGGCACATTTAATTGGCATGGGTGGTTGGGTGAATAAGGCACGTCCACCCTTGAGATCTTTGACTAGGCGATTGGTATAGGGTGCCAAATCATAGCGATAATTGGAGGTGACGCCGTTTTTCCCCAGCGTTTCACGCAAGCCCTCAATCGCATCCCAATCCAGCTTGATCCCAGGGCAGACCACCAGCGCGCGATAGGTCAGAATACGCCCGTCTTCTAAGGCAACCTGATTGGCCTCGGGATCAAAGCTAGCCGCGGCACCTTTAATCCAATCAACGCCACGGGGCATCACCGATTTCTCGCTGCGCTTGGTGAATGCTGCCGAGAACACGCCCGCCCCGACCATCGTCCAGCCAGGTTGGTAATAATGATCTTCGCTTGGTTCGATAATCGCGATGGAAAGGCCGGAAGCACGCTTTAAAATGCTTGCCGCGGTTGCAATTCCAGCGCTACCGCCGCCCACGATTACAATGTCATAGGTTTTTGTTGTGCCCATGGGGGCAGGGGCATTTTGTGCCATTTCCCATAATTTGGTTGAACGCGCACCAGAGCGGCAAAACGCTAAAACGGGTGCGGGCATAGCTGCCAATGCCGCGCGCATTTTATCGCCATCGTCGTTGGTAATGGAGCCCGGCGTTACGGGGATGTAGGTGAAACTCAGACCCAACGCCTTGGCCTGCTCGCCAAGGCTGGCGGCGCTCGGCTGGCCCGCCTCTTCGCCATCAGGACGGTTGCAGATAATGGACTTAAAGCCTTGCGAAGCCGCTTCCGCGATGTCTTGAGGGGTAAGCTGGCCGGAGACCGAGAGTCCCGGAGCGATTTGCTTAATGATCATGGCGTGTTCCTCCGGGGCACTTATGTGCTTAGTTTGCTTTTTTGAGGCGGGTTGAGAGGCCAAACGGCAGGTAAATCGGGCAGGTTCCGACCAAACTGGTCAACAGAAACGCAAGCCCCACGACGCCCAAGACTAGCGCTAAGACGCCAGAGATTTTGCCGAGCGCAAAAGCGACACCAATTGCCAGAACAATGGTGAGACGAATGATGCGGTCGAGATTGCCCATATTCTTGATCATTGCGAGGCACCTTTTTGCTGCGTGAGTTGGGGAAGAAAACGATGCAGGGCCATGCCGACGAACATCGCTACGACGAAGGGCATCACGGCCAAGGGCACCACACCAAGATCAGCAAGGGCGGGGCCGGGGCATAGCCCGGATATGCCCCACCCCAAGCCAAAAAGAAGACTTCCCAAAGCCAATGGGCGATCCAGTTTTGTGCTGGTTGGCAGGTCAAATACGGGCGCTGCCAGCGGGGCGTGCAATTTGCCTTTTAGGATCCAAGCAATTGCCATCGGAATCATGGCACCGCCCATAACGAAGGCCAGTGTTGGATCCCAATTACCAAACAGGTCCAAAAAGCCTTGCACACGGGCAGGGTCAGCCATGCCCGAGAATGCTAAGCCGGCACCAAATAAGGCGCCAGATACGAGGGAAACGACGATCGGTTTCATAGAAAACCTCCAAGTCGCAGCAGTGCGACTGTTACAAAGCCACTGGCCATGAACAAAGCTGTTGCAACCAGCGAACGTGGGGAAAGGCGCGACATGCCACAAACGCCATGACCACTGGTGCACCCAGAGCCGAGCCGCGTTCCAAAGCCAACCAACAGCCCGCCGATCATCAATGGCCATATCGAGACCGGGAACTTCGTTGTTACCCCGCCCGCAAATGTTGCGATGAGGAAAGCGCCCAGTGGCAGACCTATGACAAAGGCCAAGGCAATGCCGCGCGGCGCGCCCGTGTCGGCAATGCCGGTTGCGCGCGCAGCAAGACCACTCACACCGGCAATCCGGCCTAAGCCTAGCAGCATGATGGCTGCAGCTAGCCCAATCAACAAGCCGCCGATAAAGCCTTCAACAGGCATCGCATTTGGAAATCCGGGGATCATACTGCATTCACCGGGATCTTGAGGTATGTGACGCCATTGTCTTCCGCAGCAGGCATATGCCCGGCGCGCATATTGACTTGAACCGATGGCATGATCAGGCGGGGCATAGGCAAAGTTGCATCACGTGCCTCCCGCATGGCCACAAATTCATCCTCAGTTTTGCCGTCATGAATATGGACATTGGCCTTGCGCTCGGCCTCCACAGTCGATTCCCAGACATAGTTGTCACGTCCGGCTGGCAGATAGTCGTGGCACATGAACAAGCGCGTCTCCGGCGGCAATGAAAGCAAGCGCCGTGCAGAGCGATATAAGGTTCGCGCGTCACCACCAGGAAAATCAGCCCGCGCAGTCCCGTAGTCCGGCATAAACATCGTATCGCCAACAAAGACCGCATCACCAATCACGTAAGCGATGCAGGCTGGTGTATGGCCAGGAACATGAAGGACGGTTACTTCCAGATTGCCGATCTTGAAGTGATCCCCATCATTCCAGAGCTGGTCGAAGTCCGATCCATCGCGGACGAATTCACTGCCCGCGTTAAACAATTTTCCAAAGACCTGCTGAACAGAGGTAATGTGCGCCCCGATGGCGATTTTGCCGCCCAGCTTTTGTTGCAAATAGGGTGCGGCCGATAGGTGGTCAGCATGCGCGTGCGTTTCTAACAGCCAGTCAATCGTCAGCGCATGCTCGCTAATATAGGCGATAATCGCATCCGCGGATGTATAAGTGGTGCGCCCCGATGCCGGATCAAAGTCCAACACGCTATCGATAATCGCGGCGCGCGAGGTTGCCGTATCATGCACCACATAACTGACGGTGTTTGTCGGCAAGTCGAAAAAAGCCTTGATTACAGGAATGCCAGCCTGTGCCGCGACAACTTGAGCGCTGGCCTTTGTAAGTGCGAGATCAGTCATGTGAGTCTCCTTCAGTATCTTATTTACATAAATCATGTAACTGATATATTAAATTGCGTCAAGGGGCTTTGTCGGCCACTACTTTGACCAGAAAGTGGGAAAGATGATTGCTGTAGATCAAATGAATTTGGCCCGAGCCGTGCGGATCGGCGACCTTGCGCCCGACTTTGTCGCGCGCTCGACGAAAGGTGAACTAACGCTATCTTCGTATCGCGGGCGCTGGCTTATTTTTTTCTCACATCCCGCCGACTTTACGCCGGTGTGCACCACAGAATTTGTCGGGCTCGCAAAACGACAAAAGGAGTTTGATGCGCTGGATTGCGCGCTGGTCGGTTTGTCGGTTGATAGCCTCTATTCCCATTTAGCTTGGGTTCGCGCCATCGAGGCAAACTTCGCCGTCAAAGTTGAGTTTCCGGTCATCGAAGACCCCAGTATGGTGATTGGTCACGCCTATGGCATGCTGGATCCAGCAAGCAAGGATGCAATGGCGATGCGCGCCGCCTATTTTATCGACCCAAAAGGGATTGTTCGGGCGATCATCAGTTATCCTCACAATGTGGGGCGATCCGCCGATGAAATGCTGCGACTGGTGCGCGCTTTAAAAACTGTTGAGGATGGCAAGGGGTTTGCGCCTGAGGGTTGGCAACCGGGCATGCCCCTTTTAGCACCCCCTGCAGACGGCAATATCACCCCTGACGAGGGCGCAGACTGGTTCTGCAGAACACTGCCATGACCGCCTTTTTTCAAGACCGCGAGCTTGCGGCCAATGTAACCGAGAAGCTTAAGATTTATGCCCAGCCCCAGCGCCTCATGATCCTGAGTTGCCTTCTTAACTGCGAACGCAATGTGAGCGAAATCGGTGACGCGACAGGCATCACCCAACCCGCACTTAGCCAGCAACTCGCCGAATTGCGCCGTGCCGACTTGGTCAGCACCCGCAAGGAGGCCAAACAAGTCTGGTATATGCTGGCCAATGAGTCCGTGAAAATCTGTGTGCAAACGATGGAAGCCGTATTCGGGAACGGCTCCGATGTGGAAATCACGCAAGTGAAAGAAGTTGCAATGTGCCCGCCTTCATCCTTGCTGCCCGCCGCAGAAGGTGCCGCCAGTTTCGCAAGGATTCTCTGAAGCTTTTTGTTTCGTCGCGTTACGACTTGGACCCCAGCAAACCTGCTACGGCGTGACGATCGGGAAGGGGGGTTTGGGGTCGGCGGTGTCTAGGGTGGACATGAAGGTGCGCAACGAATCCGTTTTGCCATCGATTTTCATCACGCCGCGCAGCACAAGGCTCGCAGGGCTGGTGCCCGAGAATAGCATGCCGAGGAAAGCGGGTCTTGGCATGGTCACGGTGGCATCGACGGGCTCGGTGCTTGGCCCTTCATTGACCATCACCGAATTGCGTAGCACCAAGCGATAGCGCTCGTTGCGCTCTGGGAAGACGAAGGCAACGGCGATGTTTTTGCCTTTGGCCTTTTCTGGATCGACCCGAATGGCCAATAGGTCAAACAATTGCGGCGAGGAAATCGCGCTGATCATATCGGGCGCGACCGTGCCGGCATTTGGGACGCTCGGCGTCTTGCGCGCTTCTTGGGCGCCGTTGAGATACATGTTGCGCCACAACATGCTTTCGGCCTGATAGCCCATTTGCTCAAACGATTGGGCTAAAACTTCCCGCGCGGGTTTGTTGGTGCTGTCTGCAAACACAATGCGGCTCGCAAGCTCCGCTGACCAGCGATAATCGCCCGCGTCAAAGGCGGTCTTGGCAAGGCCCAGTGCTTTATCCGCGCCGCCCATAGCATCCACATAACGCTTGGCCACGGCCTCTGGTGGTAGCGGGTTTAGATTGGCTGGGTTGGCATCATACCAGCCCAAATAGCGTTGATAGACTGCTTTCGAATTATGGCTCATCGTGCCGTAATAGCCCTGATTGTACCATTGCTTGGTGAGGAGCTCGGGAAGCGCGATGGTTTCGGCGATCTCAGTCGCCGTCATGCCTTGGTTCATCAGCCGCACGGATTGGTCGTGCAAATACTTATATGCGTCGCGATGATTGGCGACATAGGTCGCGACCTCTTGCCGCCCCCAACGCGGCCAACCGTGCGAGACAAACATCACCTCGGTGCGCGCGCCAAACAAATTCATGCTTTCGGTCAGATAATCTGCCCAAGCTTTTGAATCCCGCACCAAGGCCCCACGAGGGGGCAGGATGTTGTGCATCGTCACATTGGCGTTTTCGGCCAAGCATAACGCACCAAGGTCTGGGAAGAAGAAGTTCATTTCAGCCGGCGCCTCAGTGCCCGGTGTTACTTGGAACTCAATCTTCATTCCGTCGACGGTCATGGTCTGACCAGTTCGTTCAATCGTATCGGTCGGCGCAATGAGGCCGAGCGACCCACCAACGGGAACCTCCATCCCGATCCCGGCCCCAACTTGTCCTGCTGGGCCGCGCTCTAGCGTCGTGCCAAATTGAAAGACGGCGCGGCGGCTCATCGCAGGACCGGCAATCAGGTTTTCACTGACGGCATGTTCCATAAAGCCAGAAGGCGCGATGATTTTTACTTTGCCGGATTGGACTTCGGCTTCACTCACAATCCCTTTAACGCCGCCAAAATGGTCAGCATGGCTATGGGTGTAGATCACGGCATGGATTGGTTTGTCGCCAACATGTTTCTTGACAAGGCCCATTGCGGCCTTGGCCGTTTCAGCCACCGTCAGTGGGTCGATGATGATGTAGCCAGTGTCGGTTTCGATGATCGACATGACGGAGATATCAAACCCGCGGACCTGCCAGATCTTGGGCGCGACCTTGAACAGACCGTGCATGCGCAGAAGCGCCGCGTGCCGCCACAGGCTGGGGTTGGCGGTCTCAGGGGCCGGGCCTTGGGCGAAATCATAGGCAGAAAGATCCAGAACCACTTTGCCAGCGGCATTGCGGATCAAGGGGTCTTCTAAGGTGGCAACAAAGCCACGCTTGGCCAGTTCATCCTCGCTCGTATTGTCCCAGGGCAAGGTGGCCGAGAACGCCCGATTGGCGGCAATGGTTTGGGGGGTGGCAGCACCCGTGACTTGGGCTTGGGCAACAGGCGACCAAGCAAGCAAGCCAACGCTGAAGAGCGCACTTGCCTTAAGCCAAAGCTGCCGGGACTTGCGGTTTGATGCCAACATGATGAGCCTCCCAAATTTATGCTGCCTACTTGGCGCGCTGTTTTAGCGTGCAACTTGCCTTTGCTCGGGCGGCAACGTCAATCCAGAAACTCGGTCCGGACTGAATGATTGAAGGCGGGCTAAGGCCGCGCAATGGCTGCGGCTAGTTCGCGCTTGAGCAGGCTTACCGCGCCCCGCACTTTGGGTAGAAGATGGCGACGTTGGGGGTAGACCGCCCAGATCGGTTCTTCTGACGGCCTAAAGTCTCGAAGGACTTCGACCAATTCCTTGGATCTTAAGGCTGGTAACATATAGAATTCGGGCAATTGGCATACGCCCATGCCAGCAATCGCAGCCTCCAAAACCCCATTGCCATTGTTACAGCGCCAGCGCCCGCTTGGCTTAAACTCCACAGCCTGTCCTTGAGCATCTTTAAAATGCCAATTGCTGGCTGAACCCAACAGGCACGCGTGATGCTTCAAGTGCTCGACATGCTTAATTGGAGCGGCGTTGGCGAGGTAAGACGGTGCAGCGCACGTCAGCAAGGCGCGGGAGCCGACGCGGGTTCGGATGAGGCTAGAGTCAGGCATTTGTCCGGTTCTGATCGCTAAGTCATAGCCTTCGCCGACCAGATCAACCAAGCGGTTCGTCAAGTCGAGCTCGACACTTAGATCTGGATTCTCCATCGCAAATCGTCGCAGCAAAGGCGCGACATAACGTTCGCCCATGGTGGTAGAACATGTCACCCGTAATTCCCCGCGGGGTTCACCTTGGGCGGTGACAGAGGCGAGAATATCGTCTCTCTCCGCCAACAATCTGCGACATTGTTCGAGGATAGCGCGGCCTGTATCAGTAAGCTTCACCGTGCGGGTGGTGCGATCAAATAATTGGGCTTGAAGGCGTGCTTCAAGCTGAACAATCACCCGGCTGATACGTGTGGTCGACGTGCCTAATAGTTTGGCCCCGCCGGTAAAGGAGCCTGCCGTCGCAATCGCGACAAACTCATCAAGTCCTTGCCACTGGTCCATGATTATCCTGAATACGGTAAGATGAATTGCGATTATGGCTATTTATCTCGAAATTGTAAAATTGCTATGGTCAGTGCCAAAATCTTGCAACCTTTCCCGCACTTGGTGAGTTTAACCCGTATGAAGACCCGCGCCGCCGTTGCTTTTGAAGCATGTAAACCCTTGGAAATTGTGGAACTGGATCTTGAGGGGCCTAAGGCAGGCGAAGTACTGGTTGAAATTATGGCTACCGGCATCTGCCATACTGATGCCTATACGTTAGGTGGCCGCGATTCCGAGGGTAAATTTCCAAGCGTTCTTGGCCATGAAGGGGCAGGGATTGTGCGTGAAGTCGGGGCAGGGGTGACCAGTGTTGCGCCTGGCGATCATGTGATCCCGCTCTACACACCTGAATGTCGGCAATGCAAAAGCTGTTTGTCTGGCAAGACCAATTTGTGCACCGCAATCCGAGCCACGCAAGGCCAAGGCCTGATGCCCGATGGTACCAGCCGCTTTAGCTATAAGGGCCAGACCATTTATCATTACATGGGCTGTTCGACTTTCTCGAACTTTACCGTTCTGCCTGAAATCGCCGTGGCAAAAATACGGATGGACGCCCCGTTTGAGCAGACTTGCTTCATTGGTTGCGGGGTTACAACGGGTGTTGGCGCAGTGGTCCATACCGCCAAAGTGACACCGGGCTCCACCGTTATCGTCTTTGGCCTCGGCGGCATTGGCCTCAATGTGGTGCAGGCTGCCCGAATGGTCGGGGCAGACCAGATTGTTGGCGTCGACGTCAACCCCGACCGGGAAGCTTGGGGCCGGCGCTTTGGCATGACCCACTTCGTCAATCCCAGCTTGATCACAGGCGATATGGTTCAACATTTGGTCGCGCTAACCGATGGTGGAGCGGATTATACGTTTGACTGCACCGGCAATACCGACGTGATGCGGCAGGCCTTGGAAGCATGTCATCGCGGCTGGGGTGTCTCGACCGTGATTGGGGTGGCCGAAGCTGGCAAGGAAATTTCGACGCGGCCATTTCAATTGGTGACGGGCCGGGTTTGGAAAGGCTCTGCCTTTGGGGGCGCACGCGGCCGCACCGATGTGCCCAAGATCGTCGACTGGTACATGAATGGGAAGATCGAAATTGATCCCATGATTACCCATGTTTTGAGTTTGGATGAGATCAATAAAGGCTTTGACTTGATACATTCGGGTGAAAGCCTCCGCAGCGTTGTGGTGTTTTGAGGCAATCCTTAGACGAGGGGTGCGCGTGTGAGTTTGACCATCATCTCTTCCGTTAAGGCCCATGGCGGCGAGCAGCGGGTCTATAGCCATCCATCCTCAGCCACGCGCTCTGAGATGGTGTTCTCAGCCTTTATCCCAGACCATGAGCCCGGCCTGAAATTGCCCGTCGTTTGGTATCTGTCAGGCCTGACCTGCACCCATGCCAATGTGACTGAGAAGGGTGAGTATCGGGCCGCGTGTGCTGAACTGGGCTTGATCTTTATCGCACCCGATACGTCGCCACGCGGGGAGGGGGTGCCCGACGATCCAGAAGGTGCCTATGACTTCGGGCTTGGTGCGGGCTTTTATGTCGATGCAACGCAAAAGCCATTTGCCAAGCATTATCAGATGCGCAGTTATCTTGAGGCAGAATTGCCCGAGCTGATCGCAGAGCATTTGCCCGTTGATCTGGATCGCCAAGCCATCATGGGCCATTCCATGGGTGGCCATGGTGCGTTAACGATTGCGCTGCGCAACCGTGGTCGCTTTCGATCTGTCTCGGCATTTGCCCCGATCGTGGCACCGATGGCGTGCCCTTGGGGGCAGAAGGCGCTGACGGGTTATTTGGGCGAGAGCCAAGGCGCATGGCTGGCCTATGATGCCTGTGAGTTGATCGAGGAGGGCGCTCGGCTGCCCGACCTTCTGGTTGACCAAGGCACCGCCGATCCATTTCTAGAGACACAACTAAAAACGCATTTGCTGGTGCATGCCTGTAAGGCCGCCAACCAAAGGGCCACCATCCGAATGCAAGAAGGCTATGACCATAGCTATTATTTCATCTCGACCTTTATGGACGAGCATCTGCGCTGGCATCACGAGCGGCTGGTTGGCGCAAGCTGAGCGTTTCGGGGTAACAGGGCTCACGCGCAGATTCACGCGCTGCAAGGACAAGTCTCCGAGTTATCAGTCACTTTCTGGCTACGGTTTTACGCAACCGCGACAAAATGATTAACGCTAATTCAAATTTATGTTACCGCTCTGACATAACCCCTCGATAGTCGTTGCCCCTGTTACGGCGCTAGGCCGTCTGTCGGGGACATGCAATGAGCATCACAAAATCAATTCTTGGCACCACCAGCATGCGTGCCATTCTTGCGGTAATAAGTGGGTTCGTGGGCCTTGCTGCAAGTCCAGCACTGGCAGCTGATCCACAAGCGACCGCCCAAGTCAGTTCTGTGGCAAATGAACAGGACCAAGCGGCGGCGAGTTCTGATGACAGCCGTCTTGAGACGGTAATTGTGACCGCGCAGCGTCGGGTCGAAAACCTTCAAGACACGCCAATTTCGATTTCCGTTTTAACCGCACGCGGTCTTGAGAACCGGCGGGTGACTTCCCTTTTGGATATGGGTGATGGGTCGATCCCTTCCTTGTCAGTGAAGCCGTTTTTCACACGTCCAGGTGCCTTGATCATCAATATCCGCGGTGTTGGTGTCATGACCGACTCTAACCAGCCCGCCCGCGATCAGGGTGTAGGCGTCTATATTGACGGTGTTTACATGGGCCGCCCACAGGGGCTTGGCACTTCCTTGTATGAGATTACTGGCATTGAGGTTCTAAAGGGACCTCAAGGTACTTTGTTCGGCCGCAACACGGCTGGGGGTGCGGTCAATATTGTCACCCGTCGTCCGAGCGGCAAATTCCGCGCTGAGGCGACTGTCGGTGTCGGCAATTTTGGTTCCTACAAGTCCGAATTGAGAGTCGATTTGCCTGAGTTCCGGGGTATTTCTACCAAGATCGATGCCGTGGTGATCGGCCGCGACGGTCTGGTATCCAACCCACTTGCCCAAGCCAATGATTATGGCGAAATCCTGCGCGGCGGCCTGCGCGTGGCGGCACTTTGGAAGCCAAACGATTCGATGCGGGCAGAATATGCGTTCGACACCAGCTTCGATGAAAGTACGACAATTTACCAACAATTGATCGCCGGTGGTTCGGCAACCTTGCCAGGCCTACCCGTTGTTCAAGCCGGCCGCGCGACCCGCGGTGTGGTAGGAGCGCCGCAGGAACCAAGCAGTGGCGATCAATCTGGGCACCGCTTGACGCTTGAGTGGGACCTCTCGGATACCCTGAAGCTGAAAACGATTTCGGCCTACCGTGAGCTCTACCAAGATCAATGGGATAATGCGAGCCCGACCGCCTTTACCAGCTTGTCGCAATCCGCAACCATTGGGTTCACGGGTCAGTCCTTCTCGCGCGTCAGTACTGCTGAATTCGTGCAAGACCAGACCAGCCACGAGATCCAGCTCTCCAGTGAAACAGAGCGTCTTAAATATGTTATTGGTGCCACCTACTTTGTGGAGAATGTTGCCGATAACGCACAAGCGTTTTTCACAAACCGGTTCACCAATCGCGAAGGGACAACTTCTGAACTTCTGCCGATCAATTATGCGGCAATCCCATATGACCGGGTCAGCAATGTCGAAAGCACCAGCGTGGGCGTCTTCGCTCAAGGGACTTATACGCCAGCCATGTTCGCTGATCGGCTGCATCTGACACTTGGTGGGCGCTATTCCCATGACGAGAAGGTCGGGGCGCTGACGATCGTCAACGGACGGGCACCAACGGTCAACGGTGTGACAGGCCCACAATTATTGGACTATTCGGATGATCGATTTGATCCAATGGTCAATTTGGCTTGGGACTTCGGCGATACAATCATGGCTTATGCCAAATATGCAACTGGCTTCCGTTCAGGCGGTGCGAACTCTCGTTCGCTGACATACTCGCCATTCGGGCCAGAGGAGGTTGAAGTATTTGAAATCGGTGGCAAGGCAGAATTGTTTGACCGTAACTTGCGCCTCAATGCGGCTGTTTACTCCGGCACCTATACGGGGATCCAGTTGGACTTTAGCGCGCGTTATCAACAGCGCGATGCAAATGGCAACATTCTGACAACGACTCGCACCACGCAAGAAGCAACCAATGCTCCGGGCGAGGGCGATATTGCAGGTTTCGAATTTGACGGTACGTGGGCCATAACCGACGCGCTGACCATCTCGACCAGCTATGCCTATAACAAGGTCACAATCCCCGACACAGCCAATCCGTTTCCGCAAGCCGATGGTCGGATCATCGCAATTCCAATCCCGATCCGCCAAACCAACACACCAGAGAACTCGGGCAGCATCTCTTTCGATTATAACCGCCCAATGTTTGGTGCCAACTTTACCGCCCATCTAAGCTTCAATGCGGATGACGGTTTCTATGTTAGCCGGACTGACGTTGCCTATGATCCCGTCACCAATAAGGTAACCATTCCTTCCCCAAAAGGAGATGGTGGCGTTGTGAGCAACGGACGTATCGCACTCAGCCAGATCGAGCTGGCGAACGGAGCGGAAATGTCGGTTTCCTTGTGGGCGCGTAATTTGTTCGACAGCGAACGGCTCTTCTGGAAGGGCTTGGACCCCGTACGCGGCCTCACAGGTTTCTATATCGAGCCACGTACATTCGGTCTCGACTTCAAGATCAAGCTTTAGACTAATCCAACATCTAGAGAATGGGCGGAATGGCGTGGCACGCTTTTCCGCCCAATCGACTTTTCCACTGGCTGGGAAGATTTTACGAGCCTTTAGCCGGAAGGGTGCCTTCTTGAAGTTAAGAGCGTGGTTTTGCTTTTCGATCGGCTATAGCCGCCTAGCGCCGCCTGCAGCATCAACATGGGAAAAAGTCACACATTGATTATTTGTGCCATGTCGTTAATTCGCATAATAAGTATTATGGGACATAAACTCAGATTATCGACAGCGTGCCGGGAAGCATAAACATCAGTCCAGCTGTGTCGCTGGCCGTTCGCCCTTGAGCGCAGTCTGTAGGTCGTTTAGGCCCAGACCAACAAAGATAAAGCCCATCATTAAGATCGGCGAGACCAAATAGCCCCAATAAAAATTATTCGGGCGGCCAGTGATCGCAAACGCCAGCATATAGCCTAGAAGCAGTAAGAGGCCGAATAACCCTGCTTCTGACCGCCAGCATAGCCAGCCAAATAGGCCCACGACAATCAACGGAAAGCTGATAAATGCTGGCAGCTCAAACAGCGGCAAGGATTGCCACATGAAGCTGAGCGCCGCAGCGGGACCGCCGAGCAGAAGCCAAGATTCGGACCTTGGATCATTGGGAAGAACCACACCCGAAACTGCTTGAAAATGCATGTACACATAGGCGAAGAACAACAGGATTAAGGCCGACCAAGCGGCTGTCTCGACCCAACGACGTTGTAAGAGGGCAAAAGCTGCCATCAGCAAGACAAAGGGTAAAGCCAGTTCCCTTAAGGCCAAGGCACAGCCTGCAACCACGAGACTGGGCACCCAATTATTGGGCCGGTATAGGCCGAGCGACAGCGCAATCAGCGCCCCGGCCCAAATTTCATGGATATAAACCAGCTGTGGGTTGAGGATCGGCGATAGGCCTGCAGCCAAGAGCGCCACTTGGGTCCACCGCCGCCACGCGATGACTTTTTGCTGTGCCAGCTTCTGATGCCACACATAGAGGGCAGCTAAGCCAATCGCGAGTTCCAAGACATAGCCCAAAGTCTTGCCAAGCGTGGTAAGCAACAGCGCCAAAGTTGGTAAACGCACCGTGACAAAGGGTTGGAGTGGAAAGCCCCGCGCCCTCTGCTCTTCTGTCGCAACAGTGTAGTAGGTTTCACCCGCGCGCACGCGGTCAACAATAGCCTTGTACAAACGAAGATCGTCGCCGCCGACTTCCTTCTTTTGGGTTTGAGGGTCAGATTCAGCGATGGCTACCGGCTGCACACCTGGTGTGGATTTATCGAAGGCTGGCCAAAGGCTTGCCAGAATTAGAGCCAGAAGCAGGCAGAAGACCCACTTCGCACCACGGCCCGAGATCCCAGCAAAACGAGACTCTTCAACCATTAATTGCGCCAAGTCACAAAGGATGATGCCGCAAAGTTCCAGACCGCGCCAACTAAGACGCCTGCCATCCCCGCAAGCCACCATTGGCTATCCATCTGATGCACCCAATTTCCGATCCCAATATTGGCGACGGCACCAATAGCCGAGACCAAATAGAAACTGATTAGACCTGTCAGCATCTTCCAGCCCTTCAGCCTTCTGTCGCGATAGGTGAAGCGGTTGTTGAGGTAGAAATTGAACGCAATGGCCGTTGCAACCGCGGCGAATTGTCCGTTTAAGAATGTCGCACCAAGTGCAAGCGCGGTCCCTAGGACGGTCAAGTGGACGGCAACGCCCAAACCGCCAACCGCAAGGAAGGATACAAGCCGTGTAGGGATAAAGCGCCCAATTGTTTTGTCGATCAGCAACGAAATATACTCAAGCGCAATCATGCTGTCGGCTTTGCTTTCACCGTTCAGGCGCGCGCGGAACACATAAGGCACCTCAGCGATACGCGGCGGCGTTGGCAGCGAGGCGACAATGTCAAGAAGGATTTTAAATCCGACACCGGATAAACGCGGCAGTGCGGCCATCAAAGTCTCGCGCCGAATGGCCATGAAGCCGCTCATGGGATCAGAAAGTGGAACCCGCAGAAGCTTCTGACCCAGCCACGTCGCACCTTGCGACGCGCGGTGGCGCAGCTTGTCCCACTCCCCCACACTGCCGCCTTTGGCATAGCGTGTGCCAATCGCAATGTCTGCTTCATCGCTTTCAATGGTGGCCACCATCTTGGGCAAGGCCATCTCATCATGTTGAAGATCACCGTCGACAACGGCCAAGATTGGGGCAGACGTGGCGAGCATGCCTTCGACAACGGCGCTTGAAAGCCCCCTCCTCCCAATACGATGCACCACGCGCACACGTACGTCCTTTCGCCCGATTTCGCGGACAAGGTCTGCGGTTCCATCGGGCGAGTTATCGTCTACAAAAATCGCTTCCCAGTGATAGTCAGCGAGTGCGATGGATAATTTATCCAGCAAAGGCACAACATTAGCTGCTTCATTGAACGTTGGAATGATGACGGCAAGCTGTAATGGGGTGGCAACATCAGCCAACTCCGCTTGCTCTGGACGCACCAGTTGCATCAACATACCCAAAACCCCACGACGATAATTTTCTAAGTCAGGAGAGGTATAGCCGCTGCAGGGTTAATGCCTCGTAATCGGATGGGGACATCAAGCTCCTTCTTGGTACAAACTGGTTGTAAGAGCCCTCCCCGCGCTTAAGCAGACCCCGGACTTAAGCAGACATTGGGTGACAAGGCCGACGGGCTTCTTCTAGAGTGGTGCGATCAACGCATTCACGCAGGGAAGGCTTTTACATGAGACGGGCAGCCATCATTAGTCCAGTACGAACCCCGATTGGCAAGTTTCTTGGCGGGCTTAGCTCAGTACCGGTCGAAACCCTTGCCGCCCATGTGGTCAAAGCGGTGGTATCGCGCAGCGGTATCGACCCGATGTTGATCGAAGATGTTGTTTTTGCGCAGAGCTATGCCAGTGGCGAAACGCCCTGTGTTGGGCGCTGGGCGGCTTTGGCGGCGGGGTTGCCGATTGAGGTGCCGGGCATTCAAGTGGACCGCCGTTGTGGTGGGGGTCTGCAGGCTTTGGCCAACGCGGCCATGATGGTTCAAACCGGTGCGGCCGATGTGGTTCTGGCTGGTGGCGTCGAAAGCATGAGCAATGTGGAATTTTATACCACCGCCATGCGCGGCGGCGCGCGCGCCGGCAGTGTCACCTTGTATGACCGCCTTGAACGCGGCCGCGAGCGATCCCAACCTGTAGAGCGCTTTGGCGTGATCCCCGGCATGATCACAACCGCGGAAAATCTCGCATCCGATTATGCGATCAGCCGGGAAGCTTGTGATGAATTTGCCGCCGAAAGTCAGGTCCGTGCGGCACGTGCTTGGGCCGAAGGGCGATTTGACGACGAGATAGTCGCCGTCCCGATTCCCCAGCGTGGCGGTGACCCGATCTCGTTTAGCATGGATGAAGGCATTCGCGCCGATACCACAGCCGCCTCGCTGGCGAAGCTCAAGCCGATGGTAGCAGGCGGGGTTTGCACGGCAGGGAATTCAAGCCAGCAAAATGATGCGGCCTCTGCCTGTCTTGTCGTGGCCGAAGATCGCTTGGCCGAACTTGGCCTAGAACCATCCGCCTTCTTTGTCGGGTGGGCAGCAGCGGGGTGCGAACCCTCGCGCATGGGGATTGGCCCCGTCCCTGCCGTCCACAAGCTGTTCGCCAAGACAGGCCTTTCGTGGGCCGACATGGGTCTTGTCGAACTTAATGAAGCCTTCGCTGCGCAAGTTCTGGCGGTTCTAAAAGGCTGGGATTGGGATGACCGTTCTATACTAAACGTCAATGGCTCAGGTATTTCGCTAGGCCATCCCATCGGGGCGACGGGCATG
>VYLK01000357.1_pt1 | contig 25449 bp, 27 predicted proteins | sample 5114321 | NCBI WGS metagenome assembly VYLK01 (sample SAMN12291792, study PRJNA351875) | freshwater metagenome | isolation source: freshwater lake | place: USA: Michigan, MSU2 Lake | collected 2011-08-16
TAACCTGAGCGACTTAGTTTTTGCTGCGCTTTTTTCTGGCTTGAGATTTTAGGTTCGACAGCAACTCCTTGATTGTTTTTTGAGTTACCCCTTGACAATCAAGACAGTCGCTACGATAATTGCTATGATTACTATAGTCCGTAGTCGTGGTGTTTTATATGCCAAATTAAAACAAACCGAAAAAGCAAAAATTGATCGACAACAAGCAGCTAGAATATTCTACCAACAGAATAATATGGCAACTTATGAAAAGGTGATGCAAATTTTACAACAATTAGGGGGGTGAAATAGAAATCATCAATTATGGAAAGTCGAGAAATTATCAAAAAACTGAAGGATGAGGGATGGTATCAAGTAGGTACAACAGGAAGTCATCATCATTTTAAACATCCCCATAAAAAAGGGAAAGTGACTGTTCCTCACCCTCAAAAGGATATTCCCCTTAAAACCCTAATCAGTATCGAAAAACAAGCAGGTATTAAATTACGATAAAGGAGAAATCAATGATTACTTATTTAGCCACCGTTCATAAAGATAACCATAGTGATTATGGGGTACAATTTTATGACTTTCCGGGTTGTATTAGTGCAGGAGAAACCATCGAAGAAGCGAAAAAAATGGCAACTGAAGCCTTAAAAGGTCATATTTCCTTCATGTTGGCAGATGGGGACGAAATTCCCACCCCTAGCACCCTCGAAACCATTTTAACCGACGCGGATCATCAAGATGCGATCGCTTTTCTGCTCATTGAGGTATCAGAAGCTATTTTAAAGCATCAGGAATTGTGTGTAAAAAACTAGGTGCAGTCCCTAGGTTGGTTTGAGCGAATAAATATGTTAAAGAAAATCTCTCAATTATCAGGGAAAAGCGAAACCCAACACCTAAATCTGTCTGAATCTTTTTGTTGGGTTTCCTTGGGTGTATTGTTGGGTTTCCTTACGTCAACCCAACCTTGTATGATGATTAGCGGTTAATTCATCGGCAATAAGAGACTCCGCCGCTCTTTGAAGGCTTGAAATAGCCAAATCTTGAAGCCTTTGTCAAACCGGAGCTTATTTTTTCGAGAAATTACTGCATTTTTAACATCCATTCTACTGCGCGTTCATACAGTTCTAAATTACCGGTTTTTATCAAGGCATTAGCGGCTTTTTGCAAATAATTAAGGCTCGCTACTCGACTACTGGGATTTTTATCATCGTAGCTGGCAAGCGCCAAATTATAATAAGCTTCGCCATAATTTGGCTGATAAGTAATTGCTAATTGATAATCAGCGATCGCTTCCTTCTTATCGCCCATTTTTTCCTTAACTAAACCTCGATTATAGTAAGCTTCAGCATAGTTAGACTGGAGAGCAATAGCGATATTTAAATCCTCCAAAGCTCCGGCATTATCTCCCAAATCAAAGCGAATAACTCCCCGGTTATTATAGGCGATTGGGTTATTGGAATTCAATCTAATTGCCCTATCTAAATCCTCTAAAGCACCTTCCTTATCCCCAGTTTGTCGTCGAATAATACCACGATTATTATAGGCGATCGGATTGGCCGATATTCTCGGTGTTACTTGTACATTATCGGGAATAGTAGCGGTATCAGTGCGTGCATTTCCCCGATTACTATACACTGTCACATCGATAGGATTAATGCTCAAAGATTGCAGATAATCTGTAATCGCTCCTTGGTCATCTCCCACGTCAGCACTACTATTACCACGACTATAGAAAATTCTGCCATCACGGACTTTTTGTAGGAATACATTATAATCCTCGATCGCTCCCTGTTTATCCCCTTTTTCAAAACGCGCATTGGCCCGTTTATGATAACCTTCTGGATCGTTAGGATAGGCAACTATATAAGTAGTATAATCTCTTTCGGCCGCAGCAAAATTTTTCAGAGCAAAATAAGCATCTCCCCGCGCTTGAGCATGACAAGAGACGTTATAATTAGGACGAAAATCGTTTTCTCTGGAGTCATAAAAATAATTTTTGTCGGCAGATTCTTGGATATTTTCGCTACAGACAGAGCGAGAAGTAAAACTAGGTGTATTAATCCGATCATCTTGAGCTAAGGCAATATTATAATTATCTACTGCCTCCTGATAACGCCCCAATTTATACAGCACTAATCCCCGATGATAGTGAGCGGCTGCATCATGACGATCTCGTGCCACTGCCGCAGTAAAATCCTCTAAAGCTCCTGCGTATTCTTGATATTTATTGGCTCGCATTAACCCGCGATATACATAGGCTTTTGCGTCTTGAGGTTGCAGATAAATTGCTTCGTTATAATCTTGAATTGCCCCTTGATTATTGTTGAGTCTTAGGTGAGCATAACCCCGTTTAAGAAATGCTCTAGAATGGGGAACTTTATCGTAGTTGGGATTAATACGGATGACAAGTGCTAGATCTTTGATGGCTCCATTATAATACTCGATCGCTGTTTGATATCCTTGGGGGGAATTATTTGATAAATTGGCTAATTCGACTTCCTCGTCAGCCATTTCAATTTGTACTCTGGCACGGTTTTGATAACTGCTAGGAGCATTCTTGGCTAAAAATAATTTAGGTGAGCATTTTAAAACGATTTTATAATCCTTAAAAGCCTCTCGTTTTCCCCCTATCTTTTCTAAAGCTATGGCCCGATTATAATAGCCTTCAATTAGATCGGGTTTGTATAAAATGGCCAGATCATAATCTTTGATAGCCTCTGCATAATTTCCCCAGTGAGAGTATAGCTGTCCTCGATGATAATAGCCGCGATAATCTTCAGTTTCATAACCGATGAAACGCTGGTAATAATCTAAAGCCAAGGATTGATGATTGAGCAAAGATGCAATAATTGCTAGGTTAAAGTAAATTTCGCTTTTATTGGGATTATATTTAAAGGCTTGCTGAAAATCTGAGCGGGCAGCTTCTAATAATTTTAGCTGATGCTGATCCTTGATTCGGCTTTCTCGCTCAATCAAGGGTGTTTCTTTCTCAATAACAGGGATTTCCTCAGCTATAGGGATTTTTTTCCCCTCAATCACCATGGCTAACTTTAACACACCTCTTTGATAATAGGCTTCAGCTAGTAACTGTCTATCTTTGAATCCGGGAGCATGATAATTACTGTACCAAATGTATTGACTAAAATCATCGATCGCACCGTTTTGATCGTTGATTTTTTCTCGGGCCATTCCCCGTTGAAGATAAAGTTTAATCGTACCCAGATCGCTAGGATAGACTCGCAGAGTGGCCGAATAATTAGCAATTTCTCTTTTAAGAGCATTAGTATCAACTTCTTCGCTATAAATGACAGGACATTGTAGGTTTTCTACTGCTTTAACTGAGCTAATTTCTAAACCAAATAATCCCCAAAACAACAGGGGAGACAATAAAAATATTTTTCTAAAAAGCTTGACATTTAAACTATTTTGTGCTATGGGGGTGGGAATAGCTTGATCTGTCAGGGTTTTAGCGATTAAAGATTGTTGTGGCATGATGATTAAAAAAATTTGTAGTAAGGTCAAATCTGAATTGCATCACTATTTGATCATATTTGATAAAATAGCTCAAATGGGGTTCGATAGTCAAGACATTTTTGGGAATGATTGTTGATTGACTCCACAATTTTTACAGCTTCCTCCCGTTGGCTCTCTAGACTGGTTATGGCAAATTAGTAGTTTTAATGAGCTTAAAAACTTAGATAGTATGGAATCGAATAAGGCCAAAATATTTGGCTCTTCTGGTTTCTGTGTGGAAACGAGGTCTATACCGATAGTTTCTTCCGCAAAATAGTCCTAAAAGTTTTGCCCAATAAGCACTTCAGGGTTCCATAAGCAAAAATTAAATATTTTTTGTTAGAATTAATATCCTGCAAAAGTAAGTTCTCGAGCCACTATCGGGTCAAAATATCTAAAAGCACCGATAAATTTGACATCATCTTCGGTTTTATGGGTAGGATAGTTGTCTCTTGTCTTTTTTCTCCTCCTGTCTCGGAGTTTCCTCACCTAACGGCAGATTTTTGATGTTTACAGGAGAGCCTTTGATCTCAAACAGCCAAATTAACTCGATAAAATAAAAATTAATGGCAGTAAGGAGATAAAAGTTATGGCTGAGTCAAAAAACTGGGATTTTCAGAGATTTTGGCAAACTCTCGACTATTTTGATAGTATTCCCCTCTGGAGTTGTCTGCAAAAGCTGCTCGGTTTCGGAGAAGATAAAAAAATTCAGCTAACAAATGAGCAAGGCATGAAGACTATTTTAGTCATTGGTGGTGAAAATGCGATCGGTAAAAAGGTAATCCCCCAACTACAGCAGCAAAACTATCAAATCCGCGCTTTAGTCGATAACATCGAGTCTGCACGTCAATTATTCGGCGAAAATGTCGATTTATTCACTCTGGAAACCCCGCAATTGTTCATGGGGATTGATGAGATTATCTACTGTCAAGGGGAGAATAACCGCCATAGTTTAGCTAATTTACTTGATTTACTGAAAAATCCCAGTATAATCGCCGAAAAAACCCTCTTTGACTTTAGCAATCCCAGCAGTGATATAAAAGAAGTCTGGGGTGCGGTGGATGATGTGGTAATGGGAGGAGTGAGCGAGAGTCAGATAACCCTAACCGGAGGACGCGCTCTCTTTTCTGGTATCGTTAGAACCGAAAATAACGGCGGTTTTGCCTCAGTTCGTACCAGAAATCTGAATCCTCCCCTAAATTTATCTAACTACGAGGGAATAGAATTACAGGTACAAGGGGACGGAAAACGCTATAAATTAATTCTGCGTTGTGAAGGACGTTGGGACGGCATCGGTTACTGTTATTCTTTTGATACACTTGATCGCACCCTGCAAACGATTTCTATTCCCTTTCGCGATTTAATCCCAGTGCTGCGGGCCAAAACCTTGCGGGAGGCAGCACCCTTTGATAGCAGTAGCGTCTATGCTTTGCAGTTAATGCAGAGTAAATTCGAGTACGATGGGGCCTTAAATCCCCGTTTCTCTCCGGGGTTATTTGCTTTAGAAATTGTCACAATTAAGGCCTACGGGGGTAAAAACCGCTTAATTATCGTTAAGGAAGGAGAAATCGCCGAAAAAAGCCTTTTAGATGCCAGTGGTTATCCCTACGAAGTGATCGATTCTAGCCAGATTTTCGCTAAACTTAATTAATTTAAATAAGCTTGGATCTCAAGTTACACTACTGAACATAGGGTTAAGATCATGACTATCGGGAGCATAATTAAGGAGGTATGTTCATGAGTGAACAGAATCCCTACGAACAACTTGGGGTTACTGAAGAATCGTCTTTTGAAGAAATTCAAGAGGCCAAACAAAGACTGGTGCAACAGTATCAGAATGATAGCAAAATTGTCGAATCGATCGAGGCGGCCTACGATTCTGTCCTCATGGATCGACTGCGGATGCGACAGGAGGGTAGAATTAAGGTACCCGATCGCATTCGTTTTCCCGAACGTCTGACGATTCCCGTGGAAAGTAAACCAGTTACTAGCGGCAAATCTCCTAACTGGTGGCGAAGCTCAATCGATACACCTTCTGCAAGGGATATCGCTGTACCAGCAGTGATTTACGCTTGTTTAGGAGCAATCACGCTGTTAGTTCCCGATCCCAGTGGCTCCCTTTTACCGCTGCTCCTAGCTTTTGGCGTTTTCGTTAATATCTATTTTTTCAACCGCAAAGAAAAACGTTTTGGCCGCGCCTTACTATTCACTCTCGCTGGTTTAGTGCTAGGAGTCGCTCTGGGAGCGGGATTAGCCAGTTTAGCGGCCAAGGCTGATTTGACTATTTTCGGTGATCGCCAAATTTATGCGCTCATCACTTTTCTGATCTTTTGGGTGATTAGTAGTTTTTTCCGTTAACCGAACGCTCGCAGGGATCCTAAGATCACGTCCACTGCTTCCCCAAGGTTATTGACGATATAATCAGGCTCGTAGCTCTCTAAACGGGAGCGGCTGCGAATCCCCGATAATACGCCAATAACCTTGATATTTTGGCTCTTAGCGGCGGTAATATCCGCTTCCGTATCCCCCACCATCCAAGTGTCGGCAGCCGCTGGCAGTTCCTTAGCGGCCTTAGCCATAAGCAGGGTTTTGTCGCGCACGTCGTTGGTTTTGGTGTAATTGTTATTTAGACAATAACGACGATTAGCGGCGAAAAAACGACCGATATCGTGGCGATTAAAGGCGTGATCTAGCTCAGATACCCGCCGCATCGTCATGACGACTAAATCGATCTTTAAATCTTGGATTTTCTGGAGAGTTTCCAAAGAACCAACCACCGGGCGATCGTGGACAAGATAGGGTAAAGTATGGACAGTTTGACGACGAAGATGGGCAAATTTCCGGGCCTGATCTTCATCTAATCCTGACATTTCCCCGATGCGCTTCTCAGAAACCTGATCCCGTTTTAACTGCCAGAATTCCGCTTTCGATAATTCCCCGATAATCTGACCTTTATAGGCGGTTTTCTGTAAACAGTATTGATAAACTTGGTAATATCGCTCCGATACGTCCATTATCGGGCCGTCAAAGTCGCTAATTAGTCTCAACATCGTTCTAATACTTCTCGCTTTATTAATTTTTATATACAAGTTACCCTAGAGTCTTGACAATGACAAGAGTTTTATCAGTTATCAGTTATCAGTTATCAGTTATCAGCCGTCAGTCGTCAGGAAGTTAGAAGTTAGGAGTTCGGAGATGACTTTTTATTTGTTCTCTCTATCTCCCCACTGGCCACTAGCCACTGATTACTGTTTACTGATCACTGGACGGCTACGCCGTGCCTTTGGCAACACTGATGCTTCCCCTTCCCTAGTCTGGACGGTTGGCTTAAAATAAATGTAAGGATATGTAAACTTTCGTAACTATCTCGCCAATTGGCTAACCAATGATCCCAACAACTTCTTTATTCGCACCCGTTGACGATGATCTCCGTCTTTTGACCGATAACTTAAAAAATCTCGTCGGCGCTCGTCATCCCATTTTAGCGGCGGCAGCAGAACATTTGTTCGAGGCCGGTGGTAAACGCGTTCGACCAGCGATCGTGTTGCTGGTATCTCGCGCTACCATGTTAGACCGGGATATCACTCCCCGTCATCGTCGATTAGCGGAAATCACGGAGATGATCCACACTGCCAGTCTCGTCCATGATGATGTGGTAGATGAGGCGGAATTGCGGCGCAGTGTTCCCACCGTTAACAGTTTATTTGACAATCGCGTGGCGGTTTTAGCGGGGGATTTTCTCTTCGCTCAATCCTCTTGGTATCTAGCTAATTTAGATAATTTAGAAGTGGTAAAATTGCTCTCGGAAGTGATTCGCGATTTTGCTGAAGGGGAAATTCAACAGGGAATTAATCGCTTTGATACCAGTATCTCCCTGGAAGCTTATCTAGAAAAAAGTTACTACAAAACGGCTTCTTTAATTGCCAACAGTGCCAAAGCAGCTGGAGTATTAAGCGAGCAATCGGCTGAAGTTAATCATCATTTATATAATTATGGTCGCAATTTAGGATTAGCTTTTCAAATCGTCGATGATATTCTCGATTTTACCTCCCCCACGGAAGTATTAGGAAAACCCTCTGGCTCCGATTTGATCAGTGGTAATATCACTGCTCCCGCTCTCTTTGCCATGGAGGAAAATCCCTATATAGAAGTGTTAATCGAACGGGAATTTAGTCAGGAAGGAGACATCGAAAAAGCTCTTGATTTTATTCACTCTAGCCAAGGTATTCTTCGCTCAAAAGAGTTAGCCAATCAATACGGTCAAAGTGCCTTAAAACACCTTGATTGTTTAGCTTCTTCTCCCTCAAAAGAGGTGTTAATCGAGCTAGTGGATTACGTTTTGAGCCGAATTTATTAGGGAATAATAGTTCTCGCCGTAGCAATAGTCCACGCATCGACTAATAATAAAAATAGGGTGAGAGTGAAAAGAATTCCATACATCCAAGGCTGAGAAAGGGGGCGAATATCAGTCATATCCAAGTTAGTTTTTTCCTCGATTATTTTGACCATGCGATTAAATCCCACTACTCGCATTGGCAATAAATAGGCTTTTTCTGCGGAGCGATCAAGGAAATAATAAACTAAACCACCCTGTCCTGTACTGCGACATTTAAGTTCTTTTATATCTGTCCAATTTAACCACCAACCAGAGCGAAGAAAAGCGGGAAACCATTGGGGATAGGTAACTTGTATCCCTGTCTCTGATAAAATCACTCTTTCACTTAAAGCTCCGTATAAAGCGATTAATCCTAAGCTGATTCCTACCCAGAGAAAATTGGGATTAACGGGGGAATTAGTGACTTTTGCTAAAAAGGGTAAAGGGATGGTTAACGCCACATATAAACTTAATAAAGTTACCCGAATTATTGGTGAAATGCGAAAAATTATTGTCTCGTTCATTTGATAACCTTAATCAGTAAACAGTAAACGGGTGCATCTCAATTTTGTAGAAATATCCATAGTACATTTTGGGCGCAATAACATCATTGTAGGGGCGAATTGCATTCGCCCTCTTTTAATGACTTCTGCTGCTCACCAATATGTGAGAGAAAGTCCCAGATATGAGATGGACTCAGAGTAATCAGTAAACAGTAATCAGTGAAAAGAAGGCTGCGAACTTGCCACTTAATACTCTAACACTTTAACACTTAATACTGTTCACTCAAAACTCAAAACTGATAACTGATAACTGATAACTGATAACTGAACGGAGATTTGCACCTCGATCGCAGGTGATTGTTTGACCGTAAACTGTTATTCTAGGCATTAGGGGCGTGATTTTAAGTCGCTACAGTTATTAATTAATATTAACATCTATTGACTATTTCTATGAACAATGGTAAACGCATTTGGGTCTATGACACTACTCTCCGGGATGGGGCCCAGCGAGAAGGTATTTCCCTCTCCCTAGAAGACAAAATTAAAATCGCCAGGGAATTAGATCGGATGGGTATTCCTTTTATCGAAGGCGGTTGGCCTGGCGCAAACCCTAGAGACGGTCAATTTTTCTGGAAAATGCACGAAGAACCCCTAAAACAAGCGGAATTAGTCGCTTTTTGTTCCACTCGTCGCCCCCATGTCGAAGCCCGAGAAGATTCGATGTTAACCGCCATTCTCGCCGCTAGAACCCGTTGGGTGACAATTTTCGGCAAATCTTGGGATCTGCACGTCACAGAGGGCTTAAAAACCAGTCTAGAGGAGAATTTAGCCATGATAGGGGACACGATCGAGTATCTACGCTGTCAGGGAAGACGAGTCATTTATGATGCCGAACATTGGTTTGATGGTTACAAAAATAACCCCGAATACGCCCTTTTAACCCTGAAAACCGCTAGGGATGCCGGGGCCGAATGGTTAGTTTTCTGTGATACCAACGGTGGCACTTTACCCCAAGAAATCGCCCCTATTGTGGAGAAAGTACGGGAGAAATTGGGTATCGATCCTGATGATGAAAATGCGCCTCAATTAGGCATCCATGCCCATAATGACGCAGGAACCGCCGTGGCTAACTCCTTAGCGGCAGTTAACGAGGGCGCACGCATGATTCAAGGCACAATTAACGGTTATGGGGAACGCTGCGGCAATGCCAATTTATGTACTTTAATTCCCAATCTTCAGTTAAAAATGGGCTTTTCTTGCCTAGAAGAAAATCAATTAGGCCGATTGACGGGAACTAGCCGAAAAATCAGCGAAATGGTCAATTTAGCCCCGGATGATCATGCTCCCTTCGTCGGACGTTCCGCTTTTGCCCATAAGGGTGGTATTCACGTTTCTGCGGTGGCGAAAAATCCCCTCACCTACGAACATATTAATCCAGAAGCGATCGGTAATCAGCGCCGCATCGTCATTTCTGACCAATCGGGATTAAGTAATGTCTTAGCGAAAGCGCGTAGTTTTGGCATCGATTTGAATAAAGATGATCCCACCTGTCGGCAAATTCTGGAACGTTTAAAAATCTTGGAAAGTCAGGGTTATCAATTTGAGGCAGCCGAAGCTAGTTTTGAGTTATTAATGCGGGAAGCTTTGGGACAGAGAAGCCACCTTTTTGAATTAAAAGGATTCCAAGTTTATTGTGATATGCTCCGGGATAGTGGTAATGCGATTGCGACAATTAAAGTACAGGTAAAAGAGGAAGATTTATTAGAAGTGGCCGAAGGTAACGGTCCCGTGGCTGCTTTAGATCTGGCTTTGAGAAAGGCTTTAGTCAAATTCTATCCCGAAATTGCTAACTTTCACCTGACCGATTATAAAGTGAGAATTCTCGATAGTGGTTCGGGGACGGCAGCGAAAACTAGGGTTTTAATCGAGTCCAGTAACGGTCAACAAAGATGGACAACCGTGGGAGTGTCTAGTAATATTTTAGAAGCTTCCTATCAAGCAGTAGTAGAAGGAATTGAGTACGGTTTATATCTGATGCAAAACAATAAACTAGAATTATCGGGTCAATTTTGTCCTTTGGGGATAATTTAGAGAACAGTAATCAGTAATCAGTAATCAGTTATCAGTTATCAGTTATCAGTAATCAGTTATCAGTAATCAGTAATCAGTAATCAGTTATCAGTTATCAGTTATCAGTCATCAGTTATCAGTTATCAGTTATCAGTTATCAGTTATCAGTTATCAGTCATCAGTCATCAGTTATCAGTAGTCAGGAGATTATTTTTATTTATTCTCCCCATTTCCCCATTTCCCCATTTCCCCACACCCTACACCCCACTTCCTGCTCCCCTTTCTAGGATTAAATAACCCCTAGGATAATAATCTGGTAACGAAAGAATTTTGCCAACGACGGGCTAAGGCCCGTAGATACATATTAACGGGAAACTGATAATATTCGATAATTAACCAGAGTAAACAAATAGCATGGCAAATAAAGGTTAAAATCGACCAAAATATAGGCACCCATGACAAAGGACTCCCCTCGACTGGGGGAAAAAGATAGGCCCCCGTAGTCACAATTGCTGTGGGAAAAATCACAAATCCTAAACCGATAATTAAGTAAAAACCTGCTATCTCCATTCCTTCTCTCGGTAAACCCTGCCAATACTTACCATTCCAATACCAAGTTAAGGGTAATTGACTATCGGCCATTTTTAAAACCTGTTGTTCTAAATTAGCAGTAAAAATGTGTTGACAAAAGTTACAAGCATAGGCTTCCATGAGTGGTAAAGTGGCGATTTTACCATGGCGACAGACGGGACAAGAATAGGTATCGTGATAGTTTAATCGGGTTGGCTCGGTCATGGTAATGTGAGTACGAGTAAAAAAGGCCATTGCAGATAATTAACTTTTCCCTATTGATAACGATTGAGTTATGCGGCGCTCGCCAACACTATGGCTCATTAGTATCAAACGGGTTCAAATCTTGTGGATGAGTTATGGTAATACTTGATATACCCGCAAAATCACTGGGATTCAAGGTCAACAGATGTGTAATTTCATTGGCAAGCATAGCCGCAACGAGACGAACATCATGAGTGCGTTTACCCATCACTCTGTTAGTTGTGACTAAGTTCAGCCAATTTGTAAAAATCTGCCGAGATTCTGCCAAGACTGGAAAACGAGCGAGAAGTTGATCTATCATGCTTCTGGTTTGTTCTACAGACCAACCCAAACCATTGACTTCAGTTGGTCTGGTGGCAACAACCCAAAACTCAATTATTACTTGTGTCGCAAGGAAACATTCATCTGATTGCATGAGCAGACGAGAAACTGCATTGGTTGCCAGCTTATGCTGTAGGTCGGAAGAATTGCACAATCGCATAACAATATTAGTGTCAAGTAAATATCTCGTCATCATTCGTAAATACTATCGCGACTAAAGGCTTCATCTCCTAGACTCGGACTATCTTTGGGAAGTTGTAACACCCATTCACGCAATTCCCTAGCTCTCTGGGATGGTGTTGCTCTTTGCCAAAGCGGAACGGACGATGGGACTTGTTCAGACTGAAACTCAAGGTCGGCTATGAAATCAGCAATCTTTTTCAGTTGATCATCGTTTAGTTTATCTAATTCTTTCTTCAGATCTTCTCGCAGCATAGGTCGGTTTTGAGAAAATAGACACTCTCTATAGTAACCGATATGCTCCTAGCTGTTTGGCTCAGGCGCTTGTTTATACAATTGGCTCTAAATAATCTCCCTGATTAGGCTAGACTCAAGTTGCCAGCTTAAAAAGTCTGGTGGTGACATCTAATTCGCTTTGATTAAGGATAACTAATTAAGCAAGATTGGCAGGAATTGTCCCCAGTTTTTGCAGTTGTTTTTCAATATTAGCCTTTAATTGGGTCCGGGAGATTTCTTTTCCTGTTTGAGCGGTGTGTGCATTTTCCAGAAAAATAATACTATCTACTTTTTCTACGGCAAATAATTGGAATAAAAGATGGGTTACGGGAATCACGAGCGTTGATAGGGGTGAATTAGCAGTATTTTGGGCAGATATGGCCATTTTTTCGGTAGCAAAGGCATAGATCACCCTTTTTTCCTGTTGTGGCTGCTGCCGATGAGCTAAGGTGGTTAGTAACCAATCACCTTGGCTATTCTGAACTACATAGTATTGTAAATGTTTTAGCTGTTTAGCAAAAGCTGCAAGGACGGGATTAACCGCTTCTTCCATGACCACGGTTGCCAGTCCGTAATTGACCGCTTCTCGACTTAAAATATGCAGTTGTGCCTTTAATTTCATGGCTAATCATCTCTATAAACTAATCGATGGCGATGACATTCATTCCTTGACTCGGCAACCCCATTTAAAATTGTCGTCGTGAAAAGATGAGGATGGAGATACCCAATAATAGACCAGTATAAACGAGACTGTAGAGGGCGTTAGCGATTAGAACATCAGCACTAGGCAGCAAACCATAAACGGCCTCGTTTCTAAAATTCAATCTCTCCAAATCTGGGAGAATTAGATAAATATTTTTAGTGATAGCGAGGATATTGGGATTTTTGCTGATTATACCCAATTGGATCAGATCTTTGCTGATGTGACCCATTAGATAGACCCCAAAAGTCATTAGCGTGGCTAAAATCGAACTGGTAAATACCCCAAAAGCGATCGCCACGGCTGCGATCAAAATTAATTCTAAACCGAGATAGAAAACCGAGACAATCAGGGGTAAAGGTTGAAAAGATACTTTCATCCCCAGCAACATCAGCAGGTAAATCACCAACATTACCCCCAACATCACCGCTAAAACCCCGGACAAACCCAAGTGTTTACCGAGGATAAATTCGGCCCGACTCAGGGGTTTAGGAATCAAAACTAAAATAGTTTTCTTGTCAATTTCCTTATTAATTAGCCCTGTACCCACAAAAACCGCGACAATTACCCCTAATAGTCCGATAGCGGCTAATCCCAAGTCAAGAAAGATTTTCTGATGGGTTCCCACCGCAATTTCTGGTAATAAACGCCAAGCGAAGGCCATCAACAAGGCAAAAAACCCGATAAAGTAAAGAATGCGATCGCGAATAACCTCGCGAAAACCATTAGCTGCGATCGCCCAGATTCTCAGGATGCTGATACCCATAGCCTTTCATCAAAATAATATCTGTCTTTCCTTTTGAGATTACCCATTTCCGTGACAAAAGTGGACCTCCTCTAAAAATCAAAAATTGTCACGGTAGCAGTCCGTAACGATGACTAGGTATTCTTAAAGTTAGCCAAAACAGCAGCTAATCCTTACTGTTCCATTGTCACCTTATCTTTGTCGAAATCCACCATCAAGAATCAGCCTAGGATAAATTGATCTCTAATAACCCCGGTGGTGGCGAGATCTCGATGCGTGCCGCTTTCAGATCTACCAGTGGAACAATTTCTTTGACAAAGGGAACCAGGGCCGTGGCTTTTGAGTCAGCAGATGGACTTTGTTTCTTGACGGAGGCGAGATTTGCCTCTAGTTGCACTGCTAAAATGTCATTACCCGCCCACAAAATATCTACTACAACCCCGATTTTTTCTCCTGTCAGGTGATGATAAACCTCCAAGTTCACTAGCTCACTAACATGATATTCATCCGCTTGTAGCCGAGGTTTTTCTAGTTTATTCGCCCATAATTTATATCCGCGCAAAGCTTCGGCCTGTTCCCGATTTTCAACTCCCTCTAACTTGATAATATAAACATTTTTGCCCGGTAGCTCACGTCCCCTGAGCAGAGTAATTTCTCGGATTTCTCCCCCTTGTGGTGCTTGTATTCCCCTAATACCTCGCTTCTGAAAACGTTCGGGAAAATCTGATACCGATAAAACTCGCAATTCTCCCTCCAGTCCCTGGGGTGCTACTATTGTCCCAATTTCTAGCCAATTTTCTTCCATTGTCTCGACATTTTTTGCTATAGCTTTCCCTAGTATATAGCTTTTTTTGTCTCGCTCCTAGATTTTCAAAGTCTTGGTAAGGTAAAATTTTTAGTTGGGTGCATCTCCTATTTGTGACTTTCTCTCACCTATAGGTGAGCAGCAGCAGTTATTAAAAGAGGGCGAATACAATTCGCCCCGACAATAATATTATCGCGCCAATGGTAGGGGCGCATCGCGTGCGCCCAAAATGTCCTATAGATATTTCAACAAAACTGAGATGTACCCATTTTTTGACTTTTTACTGGTGGCTTTTTACTGAATTATGACTATTTGGCAAGCGGATTTTTATAAATCTTCATCTTCTCCTTCTCTTGGCCCAGTCTGGCAATTGTTAATTTCCGATTCTCTTGGTCATCTTATCTATGAAAATTCCTGTCCCCAATCCCAAGCTAATAGCGACTGGTTAACCCAACAGTTACAGCAAGCTTGTCAAGTCTCCCCCCCAGAAATTATCCAAGTTTTTCGCCCCCAATGCGCCAATTTATTTCTCCTCGCTGGTCAAAATTTACAGATCAAAATTGAGTTAACCCGTCACGTTAACGCTCTGAAAAAACAGCTAGAATTACGGCAAATCCCCATCAATATCGACTCTCCTCCACCGCAACCCCTACCAGACCAATTTTTAGGTCAAGAGTGGCGTTTTGCTCGTTTTCCCGCCGTTGATTTAGTTAACTTTTTTGGCGATCGTAGAATACCGATTCTTTCCCTACCAGAGGCCTTTTCTCCCTTAAAATTAGGTTTAGCCTCCACTCTCATGATCCCCGGCGTGGTTATTACCGGTGGTAAAAAATCTCTTGCCATCGCTCGTTGGTTAGAGGAAATTAACCCAGTATTCATCGATCATATTCCCACAGAAAGGGGGCGATCGGGCGGTTTAGTCTTGGAATCGGGTCTAAATGAGCGTTGGATTTTTCTAACCTACGAAGATGAAGAAGTGGCCCGGGCAGCCAATATTTATCAAGCAACCAAACAGGAAAGCCAAGGTTTGCACTTTCTCCTCATACAACCGGATGATTCTGGTCGCACTTTTACCGGCTTTTGGTTACTGAAACAAGTTTAACCCCCAAGCTGTCCCCAAGAGGCAAAGAATACCCGCTAAACCCGCTAAAGGTTGGTTATAGATACCTTTAACCCAAACTAACCCAGAATCGCTGTAAGACATCAATTCGGCACTGTCTAGCAAGGCCAATCCCCACACCCAACCGCTATGAAGTCCCCAAGCTAATCCTAAACTACCATGATCGATCGCCCGCGCCCAGACCAGAACCATGCCCATCAGAAATAAACCGGGTAGTTGCGGCAGCGTTTGCTGACGTTCCCAAAGCAGATGCAGCAGGGCAAAAATTAGGCTAGAAATGGCTCCCGCCACCCAAAAACCGTATTCTTGGCTTAATTGACTCAAAAAGATGCCCCTAAAGATTAATTCCTCAGTAATACCCACCCAGAGAGCCACTATCAACAGGGGTAAACTCAAGGCAAAAGCGCGAGTTAGATTTTTTGGCTGCCAATGTACCCAGGTCAAAATCCCCTCCAGAAAAAAAATTATCCCTAATCCCACCACTGCCAAGATTAATCCTTTGGTTAGGGAGATAAATAGGGAAAATGACCAAATTAATCCGTAATTATGGAGGCTGTTCCCCTCTATCTTCAATAATACCCAGATAACTAAGGGAGCCAAGGCGTAAAGAGAGGCCACTAGGGGCAATTTCTGCTCAGGTTTTGTCCCTTGCAGCGGTTGCCATCCCAAACGACTCCCTAAACCAATGGCAATCGGCAGCCAGAGAATTAACCAGACTAACAGGAAAATAATAATTTTTATTAAGGCAGCCATATCCATTGTCAATTAGGTGTTAGGGAAGTGGGGTGTGGGGTGTGGGGTGTGGGGTTTTGGGGTTTTGGGGTATTAGTTGAAATTTCCCTATCCCCCCATTTCCCCATTTCCCTACCCCCTACCCCTAACACCCATAAAACAAACCCCCTAGGCATAGGATAACTGTGGAACTTTGCTCTGGTAAAGCCTAGCTCCAACAAAAATCCATCCCTAGGGGGTTGCGAAAAAGAAGAAAAAGTGCTTAAGGAAAACCCCTCAAGTTGATAAAAGAGGCGGTCAGGGGTTAGAATTAGGGGTAAGAATCTATATTGTCTTTTCGGTCGGTCTTGTCAAAACTAGCCCTTTTGACTGCCGATTTTTTTTCCCTATCCCTACTCCGTAACCTATTTAAGCTTCTACCGATTCTTCTGATTCCGTTTGTTTGAGGTGGATGTGCTTGTAGCCAAGTTTGATTTCAAACTCATCCCCGGGCTGCAAGTTCATTTGTTCGGTATAGGTGGAACCGATGACGATTTGACCATTTTTATGGACACTAACCCGGAAAGTGGGTTCGCGGCCGCGGCCATCTTTGCTGCCTTCGGGATCGAGAGGAACCCCTTTTGCACCCAAAACAGCATCGTAAAAGTCGGTTAAATTAACCCGAACCTGGCCATCTTTACTTTGGGAGTAGTAACCACAACGTTTTGCGGTTTCGCGACGGGGTAAGTGGGCTAACTCTTTGACTTTTTGTAGTAGAGCTTTCCCGGTTAGGGGAGTAGGAGAGATATCACTCATGGTACTTTTTAATGTCCCTTGATTTTTTAGTGACTGTCAATTAAGTTTACACTGACAAATTGATCATACCAAAAATCTTGCCAAAAATGTCTAGAGGGGAATAATAAATTTTTTAAAACTGATGGTTCGGTAATGACAATCGTGCTAAGAAGACCCCGGACTAGGTAGTAAGTGTAAACTCTGCGGGGGAGAGGAAATTTTTGGCCAAGACTCTGGCAATTTTTGGTCGGGTGCGAGGAAAACAGGGGGGAGAAAGTGAGGACATAAAACCGTTTAAGCCATACCTAGCAAGGAATTGAGCAACTATACTTGTGGTTGGAGTTGGCAAAAAACTAATGACCCAGAGCAGTAAATCCGGGGTGATTAAACTGTTTTCGAGCGACTTCCCCATCTATGATTAGGCCTAGATACCCACCCCTTGGCTCAACCGACCGGGGAAAATCTTAAGGATTAATTACCATTACTAGCTCCCCCTTGGCCCGTTAACATCGATTATCCTGAGTATTAGGAGTCCCTCACCCCCGTGCCGAGTATGGAAGTTTCTTTTAAAATTCTGCGTCAACGACCCAACGACACCCCCTACCTAGAAAATTTTACCCTAGAGGTGGAGGCCGGAAATACAATTCTCGACTGCCTTAATCGCATCAAATGGGAACTTGATGGAACTTTGGCCTTTCGTAAAAATTGCCGCAATACAATTTGTGGCAGCTGTGCCATGAAAATTAACGGTCGTTCGGCCTTGGCTTGTCAACAAAATATCGCCAGTGAATTAAACCATTGTAGCCAAAAAGATGCCGGAGAAATTCCCGAAATCACGATCGCACCCCTGGGTAATTTACCAATTATCCGGGATTTAATCGTCAATATGCAACCGTTTTGGGACGATTTAGAAAAGGTTGAACCTTATATTAGTAGTCAAGCACGCAGCATTCCCGAACGAGAATTTCTGCAAACTCCAGAAGAAAGAGCCAATCTCAATCAGATGGGTAACTGCATTATGTGCGGGGCCTGTTATTCGGAATGTAACGCCAAGCAAGTCAATCCCGATTTTGTCGGTCCCCACGCTTTAGCAAAAGCGCAGCGCACCCTAGCAGATTCCCGCGATGGTAATCAAGAAGGTCGTCTAGAACTTTATAACCAAGGCACCGCAGGGGTTTGGGGTTGTACCCGTTGCTATTTCTGTAATGCGGTTTGTCCTATGGAAGTGGCTCCTATGGATCAGATCGGTAAAATTAAACAGGAAATACTCGCTCGCAAGTCGGCCGATAGTAGTCGTCCCATTCGTCACCGGAAAGTCTTAGTGGAATTAGTCAAAGCAGGGGGATGGGTGGATGAACGCCAATTCGGCCTCTATGTGGTGGGCAATTATTGGCGCGATTTACAGGGTTTATTAAGTATTGCCCCCTTGGGATTGCGGATGATTGCTAAGGGTAAATTTCCCACTTCCTTTGAAGCTTCCGAGGGAACCGAGGAAGTCAGAGGTTTAATTACTGCCATTCAAAATTCTCGCTCTTGATAGTTAGAGTAATTTTGAGATGATTATGATCTATATTCTATTTGACTGGAGAACTCATTATCATGTTCGATCGAGATAGTATCCGTGGTTTTTCTGCCCTGCTCACCCTTGTGGGAGTCGCTTCTAGTTTGGGTTTTAGCTTCAACGCACCGGCTTTCTCCCAAGCTACCTCTAACAATTTACCATTACTATTAGCCCAAAAAAGCGAAAAGGTGCGCGTAGCGGTTTTAGACTTCGATTATAGCGGTCTCAGTAATCCCCAGTGGTTAACATTTCTCAATGGTGGAGCCAGTGGTGTCAGTGATATTCTCGTCAATAAATTGGTGGAAAGTGGTCGCTATACAGTCATTGAGCGCAGTCGCATTGATGCCGTCCTCAGAGAACAAAATTTTGGGGCTTCGGGAAGGGTAGATGCCGCTACCGCTGCTCAAATCGGGCAAATTTTGGGGGTAGATGTGGTGATTATCGGTTCGATTACCCAATTCGATTTACAAAAAAAACAATCCGGTGGCTCGTTTATTATTTTTAGCACCGCCAAGACAGAAACCGATGCTTTTGTCAAGTTGAATGTCCGGGCAATTAATACCACCACGGCCGAAATTATTACCACCGCTCAGGGAGATGGTAGTGCCAATCAATCCGATGGTTCAACCGTGGTTTTAGGGGTTGGGGGTGGTTCCCAAACCTCCAACGAAGGGAAATTACTCAGTATTGCCACCGATAAGGCAGTGGCGCAGGTGGTGGATAATCTCAACAATAAAGCCGACCAAATCGCCGCTACACCTCGCTCGCTCCCGACTGTCACCGCTTTAGTGGCTGCCGTGGCGGGAAATCAAGTAATTCTCAATAAAGGTACGGGAGAGGGTTATCGTGTTGGTTTACGCATTTCCATCGAAAGGACGACCCAAACAGTCAAGGATCCGCAAACGGGTAAGGTTATCCGTCAGATTACTCAACCGATTGGCACTCTCGAAATTGTCGAAGCTGATGGTCAATCGAGCGTCGGTCGCATCATTACCGGTAATGGTTTTAAAATCGGTGATTTAGCTAAACCCATTCGTTAATTATGAATTATGAATTATGAATTATGAATTAGGGAGGTGGGGAAGTGGGGTGTGGGGAGATCGGTAAACTTAAAACTTAAATCTGATCACTGATAACTGATCACTGATAACTGATAAGTGAACACTCACGAAAATTTGAAGTTATGTAAAGGGAAGCCTGGGGTCAGGTAAGACAACCGATAAAATTTATAGTCGGAATCCCTTGGATATTCCCTAGACCAGAACGATTAACGAAAACTATCAAAAAATGGTACAAGATCAAAAACCCACGGTAATCATTACTGGGACAACTTCTGGAGTCGGTCTCTACGCCGCTAAATCCCTTGCTCAAAGAGGTTGGTTTGTGGTTATGGCCTGTCGGGATATCCCGAAAATGGAACAGGCGGCCAAGGAATTAAACATTCCCCGGGATAACTACTGTATTGAATTTATCGACCTCGGTTCCCTCGATAGCGTCCGGCGCTTCGTTAAAAATTTCCGGGCCTTGGGCAGATCTCTAACCGCTTTAGTCTGTAATGCCGCTATCTATCTGCCTTTGCTCAAAGAACCCTTAAGAAGTCCCGAAGGTTATGAATTGAGCATGGCCACCAATCATTTAGGTCATTTCCTGCTCTCGAATTTGCTCTTGGAAGACCTAAAAAATTCCCCCTCTCCCGACCGCCGTTTAGTCATTCTCGGCACTGTCACCCATAATCCCGATGAATTAGGCGGTAAAATTCCTCCTCGTCCCGATTTGGGCGATTTGGACGGGTTTGCCAAGGGTTTCAAAGAGCCGATTACTATGGCCGACGGCAAAAAATTTGAATCGGTCAAAGCCTACAAAGATAGTAAGGTGTGTAATGTTCTCACCATGCGGGAACTGCACAAACGCTATCACGAATCGACCGGAATCACTTTTACTTCCCTCTATCCGGGTTGTGTGGCCGATACACCCCTTTTCCGCAACCATTACCCCTTTTTCCAGCAGTTTTTCCCCTGGTTCCAGAAAAATATCACCGGGGGCTATGTTTCCCAAGAATTAGCCGGGGAAAGAGTCGCCCTGGTGGTGGCTGACCCCGAATACCGTCAATCCGGCGCTTACTGGAGTTGGGGCAACCGTCAGAAAAAAGAGGGTAAATCCTTTGTACAAAGGGTTTCTCCTCAAGCTCGCGACGAGGAAAGAGGCGAAAAAATGTGGGAATACAGCGCTAAATTAGTCGGATTAGCTTAAATTCCGATTTTGAACCTAAAAAAGGACACAAGTTACCTTGTGTCCTTGTGGAAACGGGGAGCGCTGGGACAGGGAGAAACAGTCCATAACTGGGTTTTTAAAGTTTGATTGGCAGTTAATGATATTTTTAAAAACCGATTTGGTATCAGGCTCTCTTGGATTTGGTGGGTAAAATGTATTCTAAGATACATTCCTTTTAGCGAGGGGGTGGACGAACCACAAAGACACAAAGAACACAAAGATTGATCGATCCTATGTAAGTTTGACGAAACGCTCGGCAACCCTAAAGATAGCCTGATCTCTATGCTGTTGCCAGATTTTGTTTAGCTTTCCCGTTTTTTGACTAGAATGACACCGCAACCGATCACCAGCAATCCTGCGAGGGTTGAGGGTTCGGGTACGGTTTCCACGCCAAAGGCGAGAAATTGAGTAAATTGGAGTTGGGTAAAGTTATTGTCGCTGACGAGAATTATTGATCGCTTGCCGTTCGGTAAATCGGGGCCGAAGGTAATCCCCTCCACGTTATCGATGGGGATATTTAACGAGGTCAGATCGAATAATAGGGTTTTCTGGGCGGCCACGATGCCCGAAACCCCATTAATACTGGAAAAGGCACTGATATCGGTGGCCCCCTCCAGGGAAACCTCGTAGATTTTCACAGTATAGCCCGGTGTTCCCGTCGTTATAGAGAAAGAACGTTCTAGGGAGAGAAAGCGTTTGCCACTATTATCAAGTGCCAGTAAATCGACGAGTCCGTTGATATCGAAAGGACTTGGAATAGTCGGGGGAAGGGCGATTGGATCGGTATTGTAGAGGAATTGAGCGATCGGCTGTCCATTAGCGAGATTGTACTGCAATATCCGCGAGGGAGAACCGTTCGTTGGCGTCGCGGCTGGCCCATCCTGCACAAGCGCGTTCTCGGAGGCCGTGAACAGGAATCGCTGATCTGGGGTGGTAGTCAGACTTTCTAGAGCCAGATTATTGCGAACCCCGCTTGTGGTGGGAATCGAGTTCGGTGCGGGGATAAACTGGTTCGGAATCGGTAAAGTATCGTTCTGTTGACCGTTGGCCAGCGCGAATCGATTGACAAAGGGATTGAGAATCTGATTGCTAGAAACCTCCCCTTCGGAGGAAATATACAGATTAGAACCCACGAGCGCGATCCCCTCTGGATCGAGACTCAGCGCCGGGAAAGTTTGCCCGTTAGTCTGTAAAAGTGGGGTAACACCGGTAAAGGTAACGCCGCTATTCGTCCCATTAACATTAAATAGCGTCGGATCGATCGTTGCGGTGTAGAAACGCGCCGGGCCGTTCTGAGAGCGATCGTCCGAGATGATGTAAAAGTTATTACCCGCCGGATCGTAGGTAATGCCCGATAATCCCCCGACCGGAACGGAGACACCGTTCACGGTTCCCGCTGGGCCTGAGGGAATAAACCCCGTGGGAACAATCGATTGACCGAGAAATTGTAAATTTAAAGGCGAAGCTTGAACCGACGAGGTAGCGAGGAAACCGACCGTTATGGTTCCGGCGATCCCGATGAAAAAACGAGAGGGGGATTTCATGATTTCTATCCAGAAAAACATTAGAACTCTTGCAAATTAATTATATGTTACAATCGTGTGTTGACTAATTTTTTGGGAAAAATTAGTTATTTAGTACATTTGCGCTAAATGAAAGCCTGAAGTTTAACTTTTAACCCAAAAATATTTAGATATGCTTTAATCTCTTCGGGTCTAATTCCCCGCCGCTCGCAGCGTATAATAGAAAAATGAGTGAATACATCCATAAGAGCCATAATGTAAGTGTTTTGCTATATATCGTAAAGCCGTTTTCGACAAACAGGTAGATAGCTTGTTGAAAGAAGTCTGTCTGGAGATGGAAAAACGATAGGAGATCAAGTTTGTAGAAATTGGGCTGTTCTCGACTTTGTCTGATAATTTTTGCTTATGAAATCGTGAAATGTTTACTGGGAAAGACTTTTAGGACTATTTTGTTAAATAAACTATCAGTATACTGAGAGGGGGACAAGCGCGGGGTTTATGTCTCTTTGTTATAATTCAAAGGCTAGGCTATAATAACTCTTCATAAACACCGATAATTTTAGTCAAAGATCTAAAAAAGGAAGAGTATTATTGTGAGAGCGTGTAATTAGTATAATTAAAGTAAAAATCATTCCAAGGTAGCCATGATTAAAAACATTAATGTAACTGGACTTAAACCTGAACAAATTCAGCAGATACAGGTACTTATTGCCGCATTTAAAGCTCAAAATCAACTCAATCAAAGTGAACCTGAAATTGATATGATTGAATATCTGTTGGAAAATCCTATAGAGGTTGATAATTTAGAATTTATGAAACGAGAAGAAATTTATGACAGAACTTAAAAATCATAATTGTTTTGTTGATTCTAATATTTGGCTTTATGCTTTTTCCACTGATAAAAAAGAAGAAAGTAAAAGAATATTGGCAAAACAATTAATTAAAGAAAAGTCCATCATTATCAGTACCCAAATAATTAATGAGGTTTCTTATAATGGCTCTACCGAACCTGTCATGTAAAACTATTAACAACTCATGCTTGTAAAGCTTGTACATTAAAGCTTTTTGGGGGGGATTTAGCTTAAAACGGGTGATTTATCGGTTATCCAAGCGGTAAACTTTGATTGAGGATGAATTGGGGACGTAAGCGACGGATTTTGCGTCTCTTTGTTATAATTCAAAGGCAGGCTAGAATTTTAGTAAAACAACGTTAATCTCTAAGGTTTATCAATGACTCAAATATTGCTCGAAATTCCTGATGAATTAATATCTCGTTTACAAGAACAAAAATCCTCGGTTCAAGAGATTGTCATCAAAGCTTTGGAAAATTATCTTCAAACTAAATTACCAGATATTACTAAAACTCGCACTTGGGAACTTTGCGGAAGTTTAGAAATTAACCAACCTGAACCTAAATATATTATCGGACAAGATAATCATGGTCAAGTTGTTACTAACTACGCTGAAAACATTGATGAAACTCTCTATTAAAATTTGTGACTAAAGAAATTATTGTCGATACTTCTGCTTTAATTGCTTTTTTTATTAAGTCTGAAACTTATCACGAAACCGCTCAAAATTATTGCCTAGAAAATCCTCATAATGGTTGGATTATTCTAGAATCAGTATTTGATGAAACGGTTACTTGGATCCGGAGTAAGGTTTCCAGTAAAGCCTCAATTCAAGTAGGTCAAATACTAAGAGAAGATCATCATTATATTAATCTATCAGATAGTGACGATCTGGCAACATGGGAGGCTTTCTGTAAATACAATGATAAAAAATGGAGTTACACAGATTGTTCTATTTTAGTTATGGCTCATCCCTTGCAAATATTCGAGGTATTCGCTTTTGATGATCATATTCGTCAAATGGCAGGATTAGGAATTATTTGTGTACCATAAACCAATAAAAATACAACCTCGCTAATGTTAACCCCGTTTCCTTATGGGAGCATTCTTGAGACGACTAGCACTTAACGCTCTTAACCAAGAATCGACTTACCGACGTAGTCTAGCACAAAAAAGTAAACGGGCGGCCATGGATAATAACTATATAATGGCTGTGCTGAAAACCTTTTGTCAAGCCTAATTGAAATGCTCTTACCCTGGCCGTATTATTCCGATTTGACTGCAAGCTTTTGCCAATCTTGTCGAAAAAGATTAGTCAACTTTCCTCAATAATTACTTGATTTGGCGAAAATTTTTAAGTCAGAAAATTCAAAAATTGCTGGATAATAAAAGCATTAAACAAATCAATAAAAAATGCCCCCACCAAAGGAACAATAATAAATGCCTGGGGAGAAGCCCCAAAATGTTCCGTCACTGCCGTCATATTGGCGATCGCTGTGGGAGTTGCCCCTAGAGTTAAACCCAAATAACCGGCGCAAACTACTGAAGCATGATAGTTTTTTCCCATTAAGGGAAAGACCAGTAAAACAGTATAAATAATACTGAGTGAGAACTGCACTAATAACAGGATAGCAATCGGTCCGGCCAAATCAATCAATGTCCATAATTGTAAACTCATCAAGGACATAGATAGGAACAAACCGAGACTAACATCAGAAATTAAGGCTAAAGAGGGCGTATTAGCAGGCCAAGGAAAGCGTTTCAATAGCAAAGGTACGGTATTAGTCATGATAATTCCTGCCAATAAACAGGTGACAAAATCTGGTAATTTTAAACCGAGGGTAGTTACCCAGTAGTTAATCTGAATACCCAAACCGATAGTTAAACTAATCACCAAGATTGAATGGAGCATTGTATTGTAATCGATATTAACATTCCTCTGGTTTTGTTTAATTCCCACTGTTAAATCTTGATCTTGATTATTGGCTCGCAGTCGATTTCTCGTAATTAACCATCGAGCCACCGGTCCGCCAATAATTCCCCCTAAAACTAGCCCAAAAGTAGCACTAGCTACACCGATTTCTGATGCTTTGACGATGTCATAATTATCACGAAAAATAGGAGCCCAAGCAATGGCAGTCCCGTGACCCCCACTCAAAGAAACGGAACCAGCAATCAAACCGATGGGTAAATCGGTAATGATTCGGTAGTAGTGGTGAGCCATGTTGCTTACCTGGTATGAATTGTGTAAAATATTTATTAATAAAAATAATTGGCTCGAATCAGTCTTTAAACCTCTAGCTTGAT
>VYLK01000865.1_pt1 | contig 25172 bp, 19 predicted proteins | sample 5114321 | NCBI WGS metagenome assembly VYLK01 (sample SAMN12291792, study PRJNA351875) | freshwater metagenome | isolation source: freshwater lake | place: USA: Michigan, MSU2 Lake | collected 2011-08-16
AGGGTGGCTCTACTGACTTTCACCTGTGTCTTTTCATACAGTAAGTCCGATAATTCTTCGAGAGTTGCATTATTGTTAGCTTCGATGATTTCTATTAAAATTATCAGTTGTTCACTATTTAACTTGGTTGGCGGACTTCCCCCTTGCGGACGAGGACGGATATCTCCTGTTTCTTTATGTTGCTTCAATAACTTCTGAATAAAGCTTTTGGCCACGTCAAATCTCTGGGCTAGTCCTCGAATGGAAATTTTTTCTTTCTTCCAGACATCGATAATTTTTTGGCGAAAATCTACGGAATAGGGTCTCATAGGAAGCTGGCGAGTTCTATTATTTATTTGTCTATTTGCTTTCCATTGTACCTCATAGCTCCAATAACTGATTAAGACTTCACCCCCAGGTTAAAGAAAATCGTTCCCCTACGCACAGAATTTTCACTGCCTTGGCTGCTAATAGTAAGAGAACGCAGATTATTAAATAAAGGCTTAATCGACAATTCTAACACCCGCACGATCGGGAATTTTGCCTCGATTACCGGTTGCAATTGTCGCCAATCGACGTAAAAATAACCATCATTTTCTGCGGGTAAAGCAGTAATTGCCTGTCGAAACTTACCACTACTTAAAATGGGGTTTTTCTGTGCAGATAAAGCTAAACCCATCGCTTCCACAGAACTAGCGATAATTTCATAATTATCGACCCTAGTATGCACTCCCGTCACGAGCGTCTCTAGTTGCGCTTTTCCTCCCGGGACCGCCGTGGTTAACTTTGTCCAAGCTGTCACCGTTCGATCGAGTAAAGGCAGATTAACCACATTATAGCCGCGACTGCGGGCCAACTCATCCAAATGCTCGATCGCACTGTCCACCTCTACCCCCATCACCCGTTCCCCTACAAAAACACTATCGGGTTCCATCCCCTTTGAATTAGGCACGAGAGCGAGACTATATTCGCCTCTAACCCAGCTAAAAACGTCTTCAGGCAAATTTAAACCTAAAGGCGACTGGAAGCGGTTTAAGACCTGTGTTATTAATTCCTGTAGGGGACTATCTGCTTCTAAACCCTCCTCTACCTGAGTCCAAAAACGATTTAAATCGCGACTAGCGGCGACTAAAAGGCTATTTTCGCCGATAAAAGATAATGCTCCCACGGGACTAGATAAAATTGGTGCTTGGTCATCCTGTCCTAAGACTCCAATTAAGGCGGTTTGAGCGACTATTCCCCCGGATTTGAGGGAAAAAGCCGTGGCTAATCGTTGTTTTGCTTCGGGACTCTCCGGGACGGGTTGATTAGCGATCCAAGCCGATAACGGGGGTAAATTGCCGTAAACTATAGCTATATGCGGTTCGGTGATATTTTTGAGAGCTTCTCGGTAATCAGGGCTATTTTTTAGGTTTAAATCCGGTACTTGCACGTTATTAAGTGCCTCGCGCAAAACCTTGATATTATTGGCAAAAAGCACCGTATCACCCACCACGGCACTAGCGAGAAAACGATTATTATCTCCTGCGGTCAAGGGACGTTGATAAATCAGGTTAACTCCCTTGTAGAGTTCAAAAACGAGGTCAAATTTGCCCGAAACCGCCTGTTTTGAGTAGGAAGCTTGCAGAAATTCCTTAGCGCGTTCACCATCTTTACTTTGAATTGCCAAAAGATAACCCGGTTGGATACCATTATCGGTATCGCGATCGAAATCTAGGGAAGTAACAGCGAGGGTAATTTCCTCCCCTAACCAGGGTTTGATTTCCTTTTGATAATTTAACCCCGTTTTGCCGAGCAGACTTTTTTCTAAATCCTTAATTTGTTGGTGGGAACGTCGTCGATTAGCCGGTGTAGCGATTAATTGACCAAAAGACTCTAAACGTTCGGGATTGACCAGCAAGGATACCATAACCGGGGCCTGTTTCGGCACAAAAATCGCCGCCGCCGGTTCCCGCAGCACCCCACCTTTGAGCAAAGACAGAGGACTATCGGCGAGAATCCAAGCAAAACTGGCTGTAGCGACTCCTAGGAGAATGATTACCGTCGCACCTAAAATATAGAAAAACGATCGCAATTTCACAACCTTGTCCCGAGATGAACCATTAGCTATTTTAAGCCGGCAAATGTCCCAAGAATTTCGATCGCTACAATTCTTACCAGACTGATAACCGATAACTCGCCACCGATAACTAATTTTTACCAGCCTTTTTCCGCTTGAGCGAGGACATAATTAGCTACAGCTTCGATATCTTCAGCGCTGAGACGACCACCGAAAGCAGGCATCGCCCCCATACCTTTGGTAACTTGGGTAACGATAGCTTCAACGGAATCTTTGCCGTATTTAACTAAATCTTCTTTTTTCAGGGTTTTAGCGGCATTAACCACGTTTTTACCGCCCATGTGGCAGGAAGCACAGTTAGCACTGAAAATCGAAGCCCCATCAGCTAAAGCCGGACGAGCCATACCGAAAGTAACCACAGCCAAGAGCAAGCACAGGGAAATTAATAATCTTTTCACGATTGGTTCTCCTCTATTTCTTAAGAAATTCCCCAACCATGGTCAGAAAAAAACGGTTTTCTTGTCAAAAGACAAGCTGTCAAACTTGGTGTAGAATTAATTCATGGGACAGTTAAAAGCAAACTTTTACTTTTTTGTCAAAAGACAGGCTGTCAAACTTGTCATCTTCCCTCGTGTAAAGGATTAACAAGCATGAAAAAATTAGGTTTATTGTTCGCTACCGTGGTGCTAGTCGTCTCTAGCTTCTTCTTCAACACTGCCTCCGCTGCCGCGGAAACCTTCACGGTTAAGATGGGTGGTGATGCAGGTACACTACAATTTGATCCCCCCACCCTGACTATTAAAGCAGGAGATACGGTGAAATGGGTCAATAACAAACTTTCTCCCCATAACATAGTTTTCGATAGTACCAAAGTTCCCGAAGCCCAAGCCAGCAAATTATCCCATAAAGGTCTGGCTTTTTCCGCTGGGGAGTCCTTTGAAAGCACTTTCAGCGAACCGGGTACTTACACCTACTACTGCGAACCCCATCGCGGTGCCGGTATGGTCGGAACGATTACCGTTCAGTAATGATCCGATTTTAGCCAAAAATAACTCGCGGTTAACTGCCGCGGGTTGTTTTTTTTTGGGAATTATGAAGACTTTTCAGTTATCAGTAAACAGTAATCAGTGAAGTTCTTCAGTTGGGGTTCTTCTGGTTTTTGTGTGGAAGGAAGAAGAATAGGGATAATTTGGGTGCATCTCAATTTTGTCGAAATATCTAGATGACATTTTGAGCGCACGCGGTGCGCCCCTACCATTGGCACAATGATAGGATTGTAGGGGCGAATTGCATTCGCCCTCTTTGAATAACTTCTGCTGCTCACCAAGTATGTGAGGGAAAGTCACAAAATTGAGATGCAGCCGATAATTTTCGGGAAATATAGTCTTCAAAGCCTTGTCTGGCAAGACTCCTACGAATGATCAGCACTGATTATCACACAAAGTTGAGAATATCCCCATTTCCCCTACTTTAATCTATCAGGTATCTTCTTGATCAGAAATCACCTAGGGAAAGAAACCTCTTTCATCTCTGGTGGTGAAAATTTTTTCATCGGGACTGCCTCCTGTCCCCTGCCTTCGTTAACCACTAGGGAAAATCAAGCCTTTTGGCGAATTGATTAAAAAGCCATTAACTCCTCTTGCCAAAACAGGCCACAACCTGATAAACTAATCACAGCAAGGCTTCAGGGAACGGAATAGGGCGATTTATCCCCAAGAGGGATTGACTTTTACGAAGTTTTATGATTGCTCAACTAGAAAGTCCCCGAAATCTGGTGATTAAGAGTTTTAGCCTGTTGGCTACCGGACTGACTAAGCAGACCTAACAAATTCAACTGTATGATACCGAGTCAAGACATCGGCGAGGCAGTAGATTCAGTCAGAAAAACTGACGCACAAGACTTCTCTAATTTAATGCCTAGACCTGGCTGGTAACAAGTGGCGGGTTTAGGTAGAGTTTGTTTTTGGTATTGAACCCCGATTCTTGTAGTTATTTACCCGCTTTAGTAATTGTCAATAGGGATTTTAAGCCCGTAATTGGTTGAAAATTTCTATTTATTCGCAAAAATCCCCAGTCGCTCCCTGTACTAATTTTAGAGATCGACTTCATGACCAGTAATTTTCCCCAACCAATTCTCTGGAAACCACTTTCCAGAACAATTTAGTCATTTTATGAGTAGCAATGCCTTAACCGATCGTGAACATCTAATCGAACTGTATAATCGAGGTGAACGCAACTTTGCTGAAGTCAGACTTAGCGGAGTCAATTTAAAGAGACAGTGTTTAAACCAGATTAACCTAAGTCATAGTTACTTAAGACAAGCCAATTTAACCGAAGCTTGTTTAATTAACGCCAATTTCAATGCCGCTTCCCTGGAAGAAGTTAATTTAAGCAAAGCTTGTCTTATCGACGCTAACCTAACTAAAGCCGCTCTTTCTGGCGCAAATTTGCACCAAAGTAACCTAAGCGGCGCAATTTTGAGTAATACCATTCTCAAAAAGGCCGATTTAAGTTCTGCCTGTTTAATTCACAGTAGCTTACTTTTTGCCCAACTGTTCAAAGCGAATCTGGAAGCAGCTAATCTCACCTCAGCCACTTTAACCCATGCCATGGCGGAGAAAGCTAACCTAAAACGGGCTATTCTCACTCGTGCTATTCTTAGCTCTGCTAATCTTAGCCATGCTAACTTAAAAGAGGCTAACCTAATTCGAGCCTATCTCTATCAAGCTAATCTGGAAAACTGCCACCTTCAATACGCCGACCTCAGCTATGCCGATTTGCGCGGGGCGGATTTACGCGGGGCGGATTTACGTTATGCTAACCTGGAAGGAGCTAATCTGACGGGAGCTAACCTCAATTGTAGTGATTTTGAGGGAGCTAACTTAACCGGTGCCGATTTAAGCAAAACTGACGCTAATAAAGCCAATTTTCGCCAGGCTAACTTAACTGGTTGTAATCTTCTCGGCGCTAATTTAGCCTCCGCTAACCTTTCCGGTGCTAACCTACACCAAGCGGGATTACTCTTAAGTTATTTAGTGGGAAGCAATCTTAAACGAGCTAATCTCAAACGAGCTAACTTAATCGGGGCGATTTTAACCGAAAATAATCTTCTTTCCGCTTCCCTCGAAGAAACGATTCTTCCTAACGGTAGTCGCGGCAATCTCCTTTCCTAATATTCCTAGAAAAACCCGGTTGTAGAAACTTTTCCGCCGAGGTTTCTATAACCGTGGGGTTTTTCTTGGGGTAATGATGAATGATGAATTATAAATTATGAATTGGGAGTGGGGAGTGCTGGAGTTGGGAGAATAAATAAAAATAATCTCCTGAATAAGCTAAGACGCATTTAAACCGCTTATTCTTAGATTAGCCGAACCTCCCCCAATCGCTTTACTGTTGCCTTTTGCCCCTTGCCTCGTCTCAAAAAGCAATTTAAATTACGAACAGCTTACTGTCTCCCGTCTCCTGTCTCGACTAGGAAATTGATTTTGCACGACTACTCAGAGCCTTCAAGGCCATGAACCGAAGATAATGCCGAACAATTACTTTATTTTACTGATAACAGGCGTTTTTTCGGGCTTATTAGCGGGTTTATTCGGTATTGGGGGTGGCACTATCTCCGTGGCGATCCTGTTAAATTTGGGCTACAGTTACGGGGAATCGGTGGCTACCAGCAGTTTAGCGATCGTTTTTACTTCCCTAGGGGGTACGATCCAAAATTGGCGATTAGGTTTCCTCAAATGGCAGCGAGTTCTCCTCTTAGGTTTACCCGGGATTTTTACGGCATTTATCGGGGTTTATCTGGTCAAATCTAGCCCTAAACACCTCCTAGAAGCGGCTTTTGGTTGTTTTTTGCTGCTCAATATCTATTTAACCAATCTCAAGCAAAATTTAAGCCAAAAAGAGTCAGTTTCTGCTATTAGATTAAATCCTAATCTAGCCCGTCTGCTAACCGGAGGAATCGCCGGATTTCTAGCCGGTATTTTCGGAATTGGTGGTGGAGCGATCATGGTGCCACTACAAATGATTTTTTTGGCAGAAAAGATCAAAATCGCCATTGTCACCAGTTTAGGTGTGGTTTTACTCAATTCGATCGCCGCCTGTTTCGCTCATGCCCAAGCCGGTTATATTCTTTATCTAGAAGGGATTATTTTAGGTATCGGTGGTTCTCTAGGTGTACAAGTAACCACTCGTTTTTTACCGAAATTACCCGATCAATTGGTGCGGATTACTTTTTATATTTTTCTGCTACTGATGGCCATTTATTTCTTGATCCGCGCTTGCTCTTAGACCGTTTTTCTGAAGTAATGGCAGAGATATACTTTAGACGTTCATAATCTGAGATTTATTAAACTTCTGAAATGGTAGAGTCAGCAAGAAATACAGTTCTTTTTTATGTTTCAGATGGGCATCATTCAGACATTCATAAATAGCTGAAGAAAAGTCAGAAAAGTTTTTATAATATTTACCATATAAACATTTCTTTTTGACAAATTTTCACGGGTGCATCTCATTTTTGTAAATCTACTAATTTGGGATTTTTCAGGGGAAACTTTCTCCTAAAATTGGGCGTTACTTTCGGTTTTATCACTCAATCCAAGCTTTTGGGGGGTTCTACCCCCCGCGCATTAGCTTAACTGTGAGATGCTTACACGCGATTGTTCATATTTTTGTACTAATTTAAGAGTCACTGATAATTGCTGATTGTCGGTATTTCTGCAAATATGGGATGCACCCAATTTCCACCGCCTTTCAATTAAATTTAGATTAGGCGAATAAGACGGCAGATAGAGTAGATCTATTGACAAGGAAAGAGCTAATTCTTCAACAATTTTACATTTTTGATAGCGGGCATCATCTAATACCAGAGTGATAAGCTGTTCGTAATTTAAATTGCTTGTTGAGACGAGGCAACAGGCAACAGTAAAGGGATTGGGGGAGGTTCGGCTAATCTAAGAATAAGCGGGTTAAATGCGTCTTAGCTTAGGAATTATTAGTCCTAAAGCAGCTATTTTTTCAATAAGTTCACAGACTTGAGTTGCTGTAATATATAGCGTTTTTCAGTCTGCTGAGGTACAAAAGTTATGGGTTTTAGGCAAAAGGCAAGAGGCAAAAGGCAAAGGGGAAGAAAAACAGGTGTACCTCACTAGCTTAGGAAACTGCTTCTAAAACATTAAAGCGTTTGCGCCCGCTCAGTGACTTAACTAACAGTCTCTCAAAACACCAAATAAAACCGAAAAAAGCTCCCATAACAAAGTGAGCCGCATCAAAAAAAAACAGCCCTTTTTCCTTCTTTAGCCTCATTTAGTCTCGGTTCTAGCTTTTTTTCTTTGTAGTCTTCTTGTTCATCCCGGTCAGCTTTAGAAGGAAGAGAACCTACTTTTAAACATTGAGTTCTTTTCTTCTTCCGTGAATTCTAGGTTAATCATGTTTTTAATAAGTGCTTTGCTTCTAATTATGACTCTTAAACTATATTATTGTCCTTGAGTAAAAAATGCAAGTTGTAGCCGCGCAAAGTATATCTACATCTGAGACTAATTTCAGATATAACCAGATTTGATATTAATTCTAAATCTAGTCGATGGGGAAGAAATAATGGTGGTTATAGACGAAAAGGGAGACAAAAAGATATGGTGGGAGCTTATTGGCACTTGGGAGAACTGAAAAAACAGTTTTATCAAGGACGGGAATTATGGCGGAGAAATACTGGTAAAAAGCGATAAAGATCCAAAAAAAGAGCGGAAGTTAGGGAACAGGTTCCTCATTATCCACTTTCGGGGTTTGGTTTTGGGGAGATTGCTGAAGTTCTTGCCAGCGAGTTTCTGCCAGTTGTTTTTGTGTTTGCACTTCTTGGTCATTGGAACGATAACGAAGTGATTCTTGATAAGCTTGAATCGCTCGCTCGTATTGACCGAGTTTAAACCAACTATTGCCTAAACTTTTCCAGGTTTCTGGGTTATCTTTTTGTCTTTGAATCGCCTGTTGATAGGCGGTTATGGCTTGGGAATAGTCGCCTAAACGATACCAAGCGTTACCGATACCGATAAAAACTTCAGATTTTTGGGAAGAAATACGGCGAGCTTTTTCGTAGGATGCGATCGCTTCTTGAAATCTTTCCAGTTGATGAAGTAATGCCCCTTGATTTAACCAGGCTTGATAATAATTAGAATTGGCCTCAGTTGCTTGCGTAAATGCCTCCAAAGCTTCTGAATTGCGGCCTAATTTTTGCAGAATAATCCCTTGACTATAGTGAGCTTGGGAAAATTGGGGATTAAATTGTCCGGCTTTGCTATAACTTTCTAAGGCATCATTAATTTTATTTAATTGATACAAACTATTTCCTTTTTGATACCAAATTAAGGCATTATCTGACTCGATCGCTAGAGCCTGATCGTAGGCTTTAACTGCCCCTTCATAATCCTCAAGATTTTGTAATGACCAACCTTTTTTATACCATATTTTGGCATCATTTTTTTGAAAAGTTAACAATTTTTCAAGAGCTTTTTGGGCGGCGGAATATTGTTGCAGTTCTAGATAAATATCGGCTTTACCTTGCCAAGCTTGACTAGCAGCAGGATTAAGAGATAAGACCCGCTCAAAACTTTCTAAAGCCTCCTGATTTTTGCCTAATTTATCTAAAGCTTCCCCGCGACCGAGCCAAGCTTGCCAAGCGGAATCTGGGTTAATTTGAATAGCTTTTTCGTAGGTATTTAAAGCTTCCGAGTATCTTTTTAAAGCCAATAAAGCATCAGCTTGTCCTTGCAATGCCTCAAGGTAATCGGGATTAATTTTTAAGGCTTGACCATAGGAATTAAGGGCATCAGTATAACGTTTGAGTTGATAAAAAGTCTGGCCTTGTTGATAGTAATTAATAGAATTACGAGAATTTTGCCAATAGTCAAAACCCAGATAAGCACCAGCTATTAAACCAATTGTCCCCGATACAAACAAGATTTTTGTTAGCCAAGATTTCCCTTGACGAGCAACTTGACTTTGAGATTTCACCGCCTGGGTATTTTTCGGATCGAGATGATAAATTTTCCCTAATTTTCTCAGAGCGATTAATGCTTCACTGGCGCTGGTATAACGCTGACGAAAATCATAGCGGATCATGCGCTCGATAACATCACTAAACTCGGCGCTAGTCATGGCCAAATGTTGCCAGAGAATTTCCCCCGTGCGAGAATCCAAGGGAATATCTTCGGGAGCTTTACCGGTTAAAGCTTGTAATCCAATCATACCAGTGGCATAAATATCGCTACTAAAACGGGGATAACCTTGGGCCTGTTCACTGGGGAAATAACCGGGGGTACCGATAGCGACTGTAGAAACGGTTTTACCTTCTTGAACTACTTGCGTGCTAATTTGTTTGACAGCGCCAAAATCAATTAAAACCAATTGATCATCTTGACGACGACGAATAAGATTGAAGGGATTAACATCGCGATGGATCACCTGTTTCTGATGGACAAATTCGAGAATTGAGAGAATTTCTGTTAATAAAGCCACTACTTTCTCTTCATTTTGCCTATAGACACCGGCAGTAATTTCTGTGGCTAAATCTTCCCCTTCAATGTATTCTTGCACGAGGAAAAATTGCCCATTTTCCTCAAAATAAGCAAATAAACGGGGAATATGGCGATGATTGCCCAATTCTTGCAGGATTTTCGCCTCGGTTTCAAACAGTCGTCTAGCGATGGCTACAGTTTCGGCATTCCGGCACTGGGGTTGAAATTGTTTGATCACACAGCGATTTTGATTGGGTAACTGGCGATCGCAGGCTAAGAAAGTTTGTCCGAATCCCCCTTTTCCCAATTGACGGATAATTTGGTAGCGATGACTAAGGATTTTTCCGGCAGCGAGTTCCATAGACGATGGCAATCCAAGGTTTTTTACTATTCTAGGCTTTTCGGCTCTCTTTTGCGGTCGCTGGACAAAACGCAGAAATTCCCCTATTCTACTTTTTTCCCTATAGAGAGGGAAAAAATTCCCTGTGGAGGGGACTGACATGACAGACAGAAAAAAATAATCTAGAAACAGAGAAAGTTCACTGTTGTTTTTTGAGAGGATAACCGCTATGTCTATCAATCCTGGTACTAGAGCCGGCACAGCTTTACTGATTACCCTGCTGATGGGGTCGATGTCCGGTACTTTTCCCGTCCTCGCTCAAAGTAATATTAATCGGCAACGTCTCATCGCCCAACAAATCTCGATTCCGGCCGGAACAGTTATCCCTTTGAATTACGAGAAAGCCGATAAAATTTTAGTTTCTAAAAGTGATGTTATTCCTCTGACTTTAACCGTAGCCAGAGATATTCGTGATCGGAATGGGAGTGTGGTGATTGCAGCGGGAAGTGAAGTCAAGGGTACTTTAGAAGCGGCGGGCCGAGGTGTGCGGTTTATTGCCGATGAAATTGCCCTCGATGGGGGCAATCGCACCATTCCCCTCAATGCCACTTCCCGATTAATTACTACCACTGAAACCGTGCGTAAAGGGGCAAAAACTCAAGATATCTTAGCGGGAACCGTCGCCGGTGCGGGGGCAGCCACAGCGATCGCTGCTCTTACAGGCGATCGCAAGATCGAAGTTCTCGACGTTTTAGCGGGGGCAGCCGTGGGAACCCTTGCAGGATGGGGCTTACCGACGGCGGGAATTGTCGGTGGTAGTTCCGCGCAGTTATACTCTGTTAACCCCGATCGAGATTTAAATATTACCCTGCAATCGCCGCTAGTGATCAGAGATTAGTAAACGGCAAACCATCACCAAATCCGCCAGCAGACGGATTTGGTGTCAACTCATTGGTTATTTCTGGATTTAATCGGAGCGATCGATTTGTTAGATTTTTAATAGTCGGTCTGTCAACCGATAGACAGAAACAGTTAAAACATCAGAATCAGAGATCAAACTATGAAACTTCCTACAGGGTTACGGCGAACTATTACCCACGCTTTGGCAACTTTTCTGGGAGTTATGCTCGGTTTTAGCAGTTTAGCGGCGGTAAATGCTCAAAATCTGCCCACTGCTGCCACCGATCTGGCCAGAATCCCCCCGGAGATGACGGCGGAAAGTTTTGTCGCTAAGGCAGTGGCCCGCACAGGTGCGGCAGTGGTGCGAATTGACACCGAAGCGATCATTACTCGTCCCAATAGCCCCTTTTTTGATGATCCTTTTTTTCAGGAGTTTTTTGGGGAACAGTTTCGTGTTCCCACCCAGCAGCGAGTGGCGGGCCAGGGATCGGGTTTTATTATCGATGCCAATGGTTTAATCTTAACTAACGCCCATGTGGTCGATAATGCCGATAAGGTAACGGTAACTTTAAAAGATGGTCGTAGCTTCAAAGGAGAAGTACGCGGTACTGATGAGATCACTGATTTAGCCGTGGTGAAAATTAATTCCCAAGGGGAAAATTTACCTGTAGCCGTCCTCGGCAATTCCGCATCCATACAAGTGGGGGACTGGGCGATCGCAGTAGGCAATCCCGTCGGTCTAGATAATACGGTAACTTTAGGAATTATTAGCACGATCGGGCGATCGGCGGCTAAGGCGGGTATTCCCGATAAACGCATTGATTTTATCCAAACTGATGCCGCTATTAACCCGGGTAATTCCGGCGGTCCTTTACTCAACGCCCAAGGGGAAGTCATCGGTATCAATACGGCGATTCGTGCTGATGCCATGGGCATCGGTTTTGCCATTCCCATCGACCGGGCCAAACAGTTACAAGCGACCCTAGAATCAGGTCAAAAGGTGGCCCATCCCTATATCGGTGTGCAGATGGTTAACCTAACTCCCGATTTAGCCCGGGCGAATAATCAAAACCCCAATTCTCCCATGATCGTGCCGGAAGTGTCGGGAATTTTGGTGGTGAAAGTCCTACCGAATACCCCCGCCGAAAAAGCCGGCATCCGTCGCGGGGATGTGATTGTCAAAGCTAATAATCAACCGGTTAGCGATGGCACTGAGTTACAGGAAATGGTGGAAAAAACTGGAATTGGTCAATCTTTACCCCTAAGAATCAGAAGGGGTGAAAGGGCGATTGATCTCACCGTAATCACCGCCCAAATGTCAAATCAGTAATCAGTTATCAGTTATCAGTTATCAGTTATCAGATGTAAGTTTTCAGTTCACTGTTTACTGGCTCTCTTAGGTTTGGTGGGTAAAATGTATTCTAAGATACAGTCTTGTGGGCAAAAGTGAGTGGAAAGAAAGGACACAAAGACCGATCGCTACTATATAAGTTAAACTTATCACACAAAGAATAAGAGAGCCTTTTTCCCACCAGTTGGTAGGGGCGCACCGCGTGCGCCCAAAGTCTCCTTTAGTATAAAAAGAAATTATTCAAACAGGGCGAAGGCAATTCGCCCCTACAATAATATTATTGCGCCAATGGTAGGGGCGCACCGTGGTCAGTGAGTTGATCGAACTGCGTGCGCCTAAAGTCTCCTAAAGACTATATTTCTGGAAAATTAAGTAGCTGGTTATAATTAAATTAAAAATGGATTTTAGGTTCGATCCCCCCTGCCCCCCTTGATAAGGGGGGTGCCGATAGGCGGGGGGATCCCCCCTGCCCCCCTTGATACCCCCTGCCCCCCTTGATAAGGGGGGTGCCGATCCCCCCTGCCCTTGATAAGGGGGGTTTCTGATAATTTTTAACGCCTACCTACTTAGATTAACTGCTCTAATTTTGCGTGTAAAGTCTTTTTGGCGAATTTATTTAGAGTTTGTTGACGCAACCATTGGGGGTGACAACGTTGATCCTGACCTGACAAAATTTCTAAACAAGCTTTAGCCACCTTTTCGGCATCTCGATAGGGAACGCGCCACCCCACCAAACCATCCTGCAGCGGTTCTGCTGAACCGTCCTCATCCCCAGAAATCACGGGAATACCACAGGCCATCGCTTCTAGGTAAACAATCCCGAATCCTTCCCGGGAGGGCATAACGTAAGCATCCGCCAAACGATAATGGTCGGCTAATTGCTCCGTGGGGACAAAACCGGCGAAAATTACCTGTTTATCGACTCCTAACTGCTTGGTTAAAGCTTCTAACCGGGGAAGGTCGTCTCCTCGTCCGATAACTAGATATTTTACCTCGGGATAAGTCTCTAGAATTGTCGGCAGGGCCCGAATTGTCACATCTATCCCCTTATAGATATCCCCCGACCACAACCGAGCCACTGTTAATAAAACTTTGGCATTTTCTGTATCATATTTTTTGATTAATGTCAAGGACTTTTCGCCTAAATTAAACTTTTCTTCATCTACCACACAGGGGAGAATTGCTACTTTTTTGGCATCGATAGCGTTGGCCTCACACATAAGATCGCGAGTATAACGGCTAATTGTCCAGATTGATGCGGCCGCTTGCAGGGCCTGTTTTTGGGAATTTGGTAAAGGATCCCAGACTTCATTACCGTAGGTGAGGACGGTGTAGGGGATGCCCAAAGCTTGACAGTAAAGACGGGTGAGGGGGGCTAAATTTATATGACCACAAAAAACCCGTTGGGGACGTTTCCGGAGGAGAGAAACCAGAAACTTAAGGGCTAATTGAATGCGTCCGAGAGTTACTGACTTATTTTTCAGGTAATGAAAGGTAATACCTTGATTTTTAAAAGGATTAGGGCAATCAGGGGCATCCCGCAGTAAAAAAACCTCCACTGCCTCGGAATCGGGTAAAGTCAGATAAGCTTGTAGAACATCCTTAATATAGGATTGAATACCGCCTTCTTGGCAAAAAATCTCTAAAAATAGGAAGATATGAGGCATCATAGAACGTCAGCGTCAAAAAGTTTTGGGTTTGGCGAAAAAATTTTCCCCGATCTCTGATCTGTACTATCGCACTTTCCTGATCTATTTCGATTATTTCCCAAGTAATAGGTCTTCACCGCTAACAGTCCGAAAAAGAACAATCTGGTGGCTCTTCTTGCGTTTAACTGCCAGAATCAGGAAAATTTCGATGCTGATAGCTAAAATAACTGATATTAGCCAGTTTAGCTGATAATGCTGACTAAGGCCATAGAATAGTCAGAATTTTCTGGGATGCCAAAGACAAAGCTATTTCTCTGTCCCCGGTGTCATCGAGCAGTCTTCCTCTTTTAATGCTAGATATTTTCAGGAATTACTAGAGATCAAAAAAATTTAAAGTTCCTCAACTGTTCTGACAAAGGTTACAAATGCCCCCAGAACGGTTAAGCTTATTGTAATCTCTGTAATTGCTTTTATGGCTCATTTAACTGCTGAAAGACTCAATTTAACCACAAAAATCGCCTATGGTGCGGGCGATTTAGGACCAGCTATCACTGCCAATATCTCGGTATTTTACTTGCTATTTTTCCTCACTGATGTGGCAGGATTATCAGCAGGATTAGCCGGTAGTGTGCTGATGGTGGTGAGAATTTTCGACGCTATTAACGATCCGATCATTGGGATGTGGAGCGATCGAACTCGTACTATCTGGGGTCGTCGCTTACCATGGATGTTATTGGGGTCGATTCCCTTCGGAATTAGCTATTTTTTACTGTGGTTAATCCCAACTAATAACCAATTATGGTTATTTTTATATTATATTTTTATCGGCATTATTTTTAATTTAACCTATACGTTAGTCAATCTTCCCTACCAGGCTCTCACCCCTGAATTAACTCATGATTATAATGAGAGAACCCGCTTAAATAGTTTTCGTTTTGCCTTTTCGATCGGGGGTAGCATTCTCTCATTAATTCTCTATATTCTCGTCTCATCCTCCTATGCCAATGATCTCCATAAAGCTTTTTTATTGTTAGGTGTAGTTTGTGCTTTAATGTCGATTATAGCAGTTATTTGGTGCGCTTTAGTTTTACAAGAACGAGGAGCAAAAGCGATTCTAAATCCCGCTCAGAAAAAAGTTTTGGCAATTGCTTTTATAGTTATCGGTGCGCTTGCCTTGATCTATGGAGTAGGAAAAATGGGGGGAAATCCCAGAGATTTTATCGCTATTTCTACAATTTTATTAGGAATAGAAGGGATAGTTTCTGGGTTAAATATTTACTATGGTAAAACTGAAAATCATCTCAGGGATGGTGCGGCAATTAAACAGAGAGAAGCTGCTGATAATACCGAAACTATTCCCCTGAAAGAACAATTAAAAATAGTTTTTGGTAATCGTCCCTTCTTATACGTTATTGGCATCTATCTTTGTGCTTGGTTAGGAGTACAATTAACCGCCTCGATTTTGGTTTACTATGTCGTCAGCTACATGAGACTATCGGAAGCAGAATCGGGTTTAGTTGCTTTAGCAGTACAGGGAACAGCTTTAGTGATGTTGTTTTTTTGGCAAGCAGTTAGTCAGAAATTGGACAAAAAGATAGTCTATTTTTTAGGGATGACATTCTGGATTATCGCTCAAATTGGTTTATTTTTGCTCCAACCAGGAGAAATAACTTTAATGTATATTTTGGCAGTTTTGGCGGGATTTGGCGTATCTGTGGCCTATTTAATTCCTTGGTCAATGGTTCCTGATGTGATTGAATTAGACGAATTAGAAACAGGAAAACGTCGAGAAGGTATTTTTTATGCTTTTATGGTACTTTTGCAAAAAATTGGTTTAGCTTTGGGGTTATTTCTTGTCGGTATTGCTCTAGAAACATCGGGGTTTAAACCGAGAATCCCAGGGGAAGCAATTCCCCTGCAGCCAGATAGTGCTTTAATAGCAATTCGCCTAGCAATTGCACCTTTACCAGCATTTTTTCTGATCATTAGTTTAATTCTTGCCTATTTTTATCCAATTACTCGCCAAGTTCACGCCGAAATTTTAGACCAATTGGCAGCAAGAAGACAAGAGGAAAAGTAAGTAGTCGTGCAAAATAAATTTCCTAGTGAAGAAAGGCAAAAGGCAAAAGGCAAGAGGTGGTTAGATATGTGTAATTAATTTTGCTTAGGTACTTAAACATCGGTTGTCAGTCGTCAGGAAACAGGAAATTATTTTTATTTATTCCCGAACTTCCTGCCCAGAAAAATCAGTAAACCCTTAGCCTAAAGCACTTGTATTGACTTTTGAACTACTGATTACTGGGTACAATCGACCCAGCAGCATAATGTCTTCAATGAGTATAATGTTATCGAGAGCTAAATTGTAAAAAAAATGAAATCCTATCCAGTAGAGTTCCGTCAGAAAATCCTAGACTGTTATTATAACGAACCCATCTCCCAAAGACAATTAGCGAAAAGATTCTGCGTAACCTTAAGTTTCGTACAAAAGCTTTTGAAGCAATCTCGAGAAACGGGAGATATTCGACCGAAGACTTATCGATGTGGCCGTCATTTAAAACTTACGCCAGAACAGATGATCGCCCTCGGTGATTTGATTGAGGAAAATAATGACGCAACTCTAGCCGAACTATCGAAACTATTTCTAGAAAGAACCGGTATATTGTTAAGTGTGACCACAGTGGCAAGAATAGCCGAACGCTTGAGAATCACCCGCAAAAAAAACTTTACATCCGACCGAAAAAGAGATAGAAAGAGTACAAAAACTTAGACAAGAATATAAAGGATAAAATTCGGGATGTATAAAATTAAACCCTAATCTAAGCTATGACCAGAATCCAAGCTCGATCGCTTAAAATAACTAGAGCGCACGAAACTAGACCTCTTAAAAAAAACCAAAATTTTGCAACTATTACGGAGATTACTAATTATGACCACAAACAATGGCGAGAATAACTCAATCTATCCCGTGCGTTGGCAAGATAACAAAGTCTGGCTGATCGATCAAACCCGTTTACCCATGGAGTATGGGGAAATTGAGATCACCAGCAGTGAAGCCATGGCCCGGGCGATCGAAACGATGATTGTGCGCGGCGCTCCGGCGATCGGGGTAGCGGCTGCATACGGTATGGTTTTAGGAGCGCAGGAAATTAAAACTGACCAGAAAGAGCAATTTCTGGCTGATTTAACTAGAATAGCCGATCGATTAGCCCAAACCCGGCCCACGGCGGTGAATTTATTCTGGGCGATCGAGCGAATGTTAAAAGTGGCCCAGGAAAGTGGCCCAGAAGTGACAATAATTAGCAAAAATCTCCTTGAAACTGCCCACAATATCCAAAAAGAAGACGTGGAAACCTGTCGGGCGATCGGTCATCATGGTTTATTGGCGCTGCCGGAGCAACCGGAAAAACTGACAATTTTAACCCACTGTAATACTGGTTCCCTAGCCACGGCCAGTTATGGTACTGCTTTAGGGGTAATTCGTTCCGCTTGGACGGCAGGAAGACTAATACAAGTGTATGCAGATGAAACCCGGCCAAGGTTGCAAGGAGCAAAATTAACCGCCTGGGAATGTGCGCGGGAGGGAATTCCCGTCACCGTGATCACCGATAGCATGGCAGCCCACTGTATGCAGCAAAAACTGATCGACGCGGTGATTGTTGGGGCCGATCGCATTGCGGCCAATGGGGACACGGCCAACAAAATCGGCACCTATTCCCTCGCAGTGGTGGCAAAAGCTCATAATCTGCCTTTTTATGTGGCTGCCCCCCTATCGACGGTGGATTTTTCCCTTAAGGATGGTACGGGTATCCCGATCGAACAGCGCGATAGTGCCGAAATTTATCAGGTGGGAACCACTACCCTTTGCCCTAGAAATGTTAACTTTTATAACCCTGCCTTCGATGTTACTCCGGCCGCTTTAATCACCGCTATCATTACGGAAAAAGGAGCGGTAACGCCGGCTGAATTAATTTTTTTACAGGAATACTAGGGGTGAGCTTTTTCCCCACTGACACCATTTTTATCTGGATTGCCACAGTGGGGAAAAATTCCGCCTCAATCTAATTGGAGGTGACGGCCAAGGGGAAAATGGGTAAGATCACTATTGACAAATAGACCGAAATGGCATAGGGGCATAACATCAAGGAAGACAATGATTAGGATTTGCTTTTAAGCTGTTCCTAATTTAAATTGCTTGTTGAGACGAGGCAAGAGGCAAAAGGCAACAGTCAAGGGATTGGGGGAGGTTCGGCTAATCTAAGAATAAGCGGGTTAAATGCGTCTTAGCTTATCTATAGCGTTTTTCAGTCTGCTGAGGTACAAAAGTTATGGGTTTTAGGCAAAAGGCAAGAGGCAAAAGGCAAAGGGGAAGAAAAACAGGTGTACCTCACTAGCTTAGGAAACGCTCAGCTTAATTAATCTTAGTTAATCCCCAGATAGATCTTTTTGTTTACTTAAAAGATTTGTGTTGAGATAGTCTAAAAAAATTAAATGAACCAGAGCTTGGTTTTATTCTCTTAAAACCCAAGCAGCTCGAAAATTTATTTCTGTTAAATCTTTACCTAATCGAGATTTAAACGATGTTATAATGGAAGGGTAAAGACCAAGCTCCGAACGGTAAAGTGCAGATTTAGGTAGGTTTGAGGGGGATTTAAGTATCTTGGCAGGCCTTACTTTTAGTAAGTAGAAATAAAATCAACTGGAAAAAGGAAATTGCCGGATGAAGATAAGAAAGTGGAATTCAAGAAAGGGAGAACGGAGTGAAGTCAATGTTGGGGGGGACTCTAATAATCCAAAATTCAAAATTAGCAAAGCAACGTCCAATTTGCCAAAACTCGTCAAAAAATATGAATATAGTGCGGGTTGTCGTTGTAGAGGATCACGATCTAACGCGCATGGGGTTAGTGGCGGCTCTCCAGCATCGGGAGGGAATTCAAGTCGTAGGGGAAGCCATCAGTGGATTACAGGGACTGAAACTGCTAGAGGAGACTAAACCCGATGTGGCGATCATCGATATAGGTTTACCCATGATCGATGGGATCGAGTTAGTGCGACGCTTCCAACAAAATCAGGGCGAAGACAGCTTGGCCACGAAAATCCTGATCCTAACCATGCACAAAACCCCAGAACAGGTTTTAGCGGCTTTTGCTGCTGGGGCTGATTCCTACTGTATGAAGGATATTAGCGTCGATAAATTAGTCGAGGCGATTTATTACACCCAGGAAGGCAATCCCTGGATCGATCCTGCGATCGCCAATATTATCCTGCAACAAGTGCGCCAAACAGTTCCCGTGGGTGGGGCTGCCAGGTCGAAAACAGTGGCAATTCACGGCCTTGACCCAGAATATCGTCAATTATTGGAAAATGCGCCCCTAACGCAACGAGAGCTAGAAATTCTCGATCTGATTGTTGCGGGTTGTAGTAATGCTCAGATTGCCAGCCGACTCTATATCACCATCGGCACGGTGAAAACCCATGTCCGCAATATCTTAAATAAACTCTCTGTGGATGATCGGACTCAAGCGGCAGTGCTGGCCCTGCGATCAGGATTAGTAGCTTAAAAAAAACCGGCACCCTAACCATATAGGATGCCGGTTCGGTCAAAACGCAAAAACTAGACTGACGCTGCCACTTTTGCTTCGGCTGCCATTAGTTTTTCGTAGGTTTCACGCATTTTGAGACCGACCAATACTTGGAATAAACCCGTACCATTGGTGGAACCGGGATAATCCTTGTGTTTGAGCAGTAATTCGGTCATTTCACCGTAGTATTTAGTGCCAGTTTTGCTCAAATGGCTTTCGATGTAGATCATTTCTTCCAGGTTATCGAATTGACCATCTAGTTCCAGAATCGACACTTCATTGCCCAAGAAGCCATCTGGACCATAGTAGAGTTTAATACCGGGATAAGTGCAGGTCAATTTACGACCACAGGGCCGCCAATCGATGGTGGAACCTTCATCAAACAGATAAGCGGGTTCAAAGTTTTCTACCCCTTCTTTCTGGATTAAACGGACCCGCAGTAATTTACTTTCGTGATCTTCAAGTAATTTGGTGGGCAGCACTTGAATCACCACGTCAGCGTACTGTCTTTGGGGATCGATATAGGCACTGAAATCGGGTTTTCTAGAATTAATGGCCGCCATCACATCATCATAGGTGTGACCGCGCTCGGCCATATCCCGTTGAATTTTCCAGTTAACTTTGACTTCATCGCTAATATCGAGATAAACGCTGAAATCTAATAGAGACCGGACTCGTTCATCATATAAGGGGTGTAGTCCCTCGATCACGATTACCTTATTCGGTTCGATGATTTCGGGGGGATCGATCATCCCCGTTTCATGATTATAAATAGGTTTATTAATGGCTTGACCTCCCTTGAGAGCTTTAATCTGCTCATACATTAGGTCAAAGTTATTCGCTTTCGGATTGAGTGCGGTGACACCCACCTCTTTTCTCTGTTTGCGATCGAGGCAATGGTAGTCATCTAAACAGATCACTGTCATAAACTCGGCCCCGAATAAATCGGTCAAACGACGTAAAAAAGTAGATTTCCCACAACCGGAGTCCCCAGCTACACCGATTAGAACCACGCGCTCTGGCTTATTGGCCATAGTTTCCCTCTAAATACACAACTAATTGTTAACCCTATAGTATGTAATTAAACCAGACTCTGGATCCAGCAGTACCCCGCCGCTACAAATTTCTGCTGCTGACAGGTTCGGCGAGAGCCTCACGCTAGAATGAGTAAGTATTTAATACTAGATTCTCTGTTCAGATCATACCGGAATCAGTGACCAAAATCAGTTATCAGTTATCAGTAAACAGTGATCAGTGAAAGGACAGCACTGTTAAGTAGTCGTGCAAAATTAATTTCCTAGTGAAGATAGGCAAGAGGCAAGAGGCTTCGGCCGTGAGCTCACCGTCGAAGCCTGAGCTCACGGCCGAAGCCCACACCCTGCCCCTAGGAAAAGCTTTTTGCCGCAAACCCTATTTACTCCTCCTTACTAAAAACCCAGATATGATAACTGGTAACTGATCACTGATCACTGATTACTGAGACGGTGCGGTGGATGTGGAGAAATTTAGTCATTTCCTCCACTGCTAGAGGGGAACTGATGCGATTGCCTTGCATTCTCTCACAACCTAATTCTTGCAGGATTTCTAATTGTTGTTGGGTTTCTACTCCTTTGGCGATCGCTATTAAGTTAAAACTTTTCGCTATCGCCAGCAATGACGAGATAAAACGGGTATCTTGGGGAGCATCAGTCAGTTTTTTTGTTAAAGATTGCTCTATTTTCAGTTTTTTCACGGGAAACTGACCGAGATAGGCGATCGAAGCGTAACCGCTGCCAAAATCATCGAGGGTAATACTAATACCCAATTTCTGCAAATCCCCAAGAATTCGACCGGTTTCGCGGCTATTTTCCAGTAAACTTGTCTCGGTTATTTCTACCTCCAGAAAGAAAGGCCCGATTTTGCTTTCAGTCAAGACTTCTTTGAGGTTGGTGAGCAACTGGGGATCGCGCAATTGGTGTGGGGACAAATTGATCGAGATGGGAGTGTATAATAATCCCCGCTGCTGCCATATTTGTGCCTGTTGACAGGCATTTTTTAGTACCCAACGATTAAGTTCAAGGATTAACTCGCTTTCTTCGACTAAGGGTAAAAAACGATTAGGGGGGATTAATCCAAATTGAGGGTGTAACCAGCGCAATAATGCCTCCAATCCTTCCACTTGTCCCTGAAGAATATTAACTTGCGGTTGATAGTAAAGAGCTAATTCATTATTTCTCATTGCCTGATAGAGAAAATATTCAACTTTAGAACTACGATTATTTTTGGGGTGAACATTAACGGACTCTATCTGGGAGTTATTATTTATATTATTCTTGACTGCTACTAAATTTTCCTCCAGTTTCTGTAATATTACTTTCCTATCTGTGCCGTCAGGGGGATAGATAACTGAACCTAAACTTAATCGCACGGCTAGGGAGTGATTTTCGATTTCGTAATTACTTTCTAGGGTTTTAATAATTCTTTGACCAACCTTTTCTAGATCATTAGCATCATTAATTTGTGGCAGCAGGATAATAAATTCGTACCCTCTCCAATGGGCGACCATATCCTCTGATCGCAAACTTTTTCTTAAACGTTCAATTAAGATTTTTAATAGTTTATCTCTCAGTCGATAACCTAGTTGACTGTTGACATTTCTTAGCCGCCCCGCGTCCACCAATAAAAGCCCGAACAGTTTATTATTTTTCTGGGCATTATTAATAGCAGTTGAGAGGTATTCATTAAAAAGAGAACGGTTAGGTAAATCCGTGAGAACAACCGAAGAATATTCCTGTTTGATCTTGCTATTAAAACTTATGATTTGCGATGGAGCTTGATGAAGAATTAAGGTACTTTTTGCATGGGGGTCATCATAGCTAGAATCGGTTCCATTTTCTGTCGGATTTACTTGAAACTGTCCTAGATTTTCAACTGGTTCTCCCTCTCTTTTTTCTTGACTGACTATTAAATGAAAACTGGCATTTATATCACAGCCAAAGTTAATTAAATCACCATCTTTTAATTCATGAACTAAGCATTTATTCCCATTAACATAAATGCCATTATGACTTTTATTTCCCTCTAAATCACCATCAAGAATCCAATAGGAAAAATTTTGGCGATCAATACTCTTTTTAATTAAAGTCGCATGATAGCGAGACGCGTGTTTGGAGCGAAGAACAATTTGATTATCGGACTTACGACCCAGAGAATACTTCATGTCCTCTAGGGTAATTGTTTTTCTACCCTGAGGATCTTCCACAATCAGGAGATAACGGGAATTGGATGAACCATTAATCATTTTTTCGGCACCTCGACAAAAGTAAAAATATAAGTTAATTTGTTCCCTCAAAAGCTATGGCTTATTCGTCTTTAAGTTAATTGATTTTCTCAATAAAGTGTTGGGGGTAATTCGGAACAGTTACTTAACAGCAATTGTGTCACATCTTCGGGGTTCAAAGTCCGAGTCAACCAAAATCCTTGTACTTCTTCACAATCGAGACGTTGGCAAATATCCAACTGTTGTAAACTTTCTCCCGCGACGGCAATAACTCGTAAATTCAAATTCTGCCCTAGGCTGATCATAGTCGATAACATGGCTAAATTCTTGGTTTTTGATGGTAAAGATTGGATAAAGGTTTGATTGATCGATCTTCAAACTGTCGAAGGTGTATTTATAAATATAACTTAATCAGGAATAGCCTGTGGCAAAATTATCTAAAACTAACTGCATCCCTAATTCCCGCAAGTCCCTTAAAGCTGAGTTGGCAAAGCTCTCATCCTGCATGATGCAGTTTTCATTAATTTAGCTCTGCTGCATCTCATATTTGCAGAAATACCGACAATCAGCAATAAACTAATACAAATGTACGGATAACTGCCTGTAAGCATCCCACTTGCAAAGCTAATGCTTTCTGAACTTTGGGAGAGGTGCTTCCTCCACGGACAGCTAAAACCACACACGCGGTTCGCGAAGTCCTGTACTCCCTAACAGGTTTCGGGGAGTAGAAACCCTCAAGGGCCGAGATTGAGTGATAAAATCAGAAATAAAGCCCAATTTTAGCAGAGATTTTCCCTTTAAAAATCCCAACTTAGTAAATTTACAAAAATGAGATGTACCCCGGAGGAGTTCTCCCTATGGATAGCAACCGATTAATCGAAGAATTAAAAAATCCCGACTTTTATCCTCATTCTGTCAAAATTCCCGTTCAAATTATCCAAACCCATGCTTCAATTATCTTCTTGACAGGAGATTATGCCTATAAAGTCAAGAAATCAGTTAATTATAATTTTTTGGATTTCTCCACTTTAGAAAAGAGAAAATATTATCTAGAACAGGAACTAGAGTTAAATAAAAAAATCGCCGCCAATATCTATCTGGAAGTTTTGTCAATTAATGAAGAACAGGGTAGCATAAGTTTAAATGGCAAAGGAAAAGTAATAGAATACATTTTAAAAATGAATCAGTTTCCCCAAGAATGTTTACTGAGTAAAATTTTTGAACGGGGAGAACTAACGGAAAAAGCGATCGAGTCTTTGGCTGAAAAAGTGGCAGGATTTCATCGGCAAGCTGTGACTAATTCCTATATTACTCAGTTTGGCAATTTAGAAGTTATTAAACAAGCTTTTGATGAAAACTACCAACAAACCGAGAAATATATTAATTTTGTCCAAACCCAAAAACAATACAATGAAACAAAAGCTTATACAGATAAATTCTTCGCAGAACACCGAGATTGGTTAGAGGAAAGACAAATAAAAGGGATGATTCGCGAATGTCACGGCGACTTACATTTAAATAATATCTGTCAGTGGCAGGGAGAAATACAATTATTTGATCGCATAGAATTTAATGAATCTTTTCGCTTCGTTGATGTCATGTATGATCTTGCTTTTACAGCTATGGATTTAACCGCTAGGGGGAAAGAAGATTTCGCTAATTTATTTGTCAATACTTATCTAGAACAAACCGCAGACTGGGAGGGTTTAAAAGTCTTGCCTCTCTACCTGACTAGACAAGCGTATGTGAGGGCAAAAGTCAATAGTTTTCTGCTTGATGGTGACACTTTTTCTGAGAAAATTAAAGCCAATGCACAGGATTATTATCAATTAGCTTGGCAGTACACCCAACCGCAGAAACCGAGATTAATTCTGATGTCGGGATTTTCTGCATCGGGTAAAAGTACCATAGGAAAAGTAATTGCTAAAAATCTTAATGCTATTCAGATTCGTTCCGATGCAGTTCGCAAACATTTGGCTGGAATTGACTTAAATCAAAGAGGAAGTCTAGATATATATAGTCTCGAAATGAGTCAAAAAACCTTCGCTAGACTGGCGGAATTAGCCCGAATTTTAATAACTTTAGGTTATCCAGTTATTCTCGATGCACGCTACGATAAATATGCTTGGAGAGAACCCTTATTAACCTATGCCCAAAATTTACAGATTCCTTTTCATATTGTTCATTGTCACGCACCTGTAGAAGTTTTAAAACAACGGATTGCCGCTAGAAAAGGCGATATTTCTGACGCTACTATTGAGGTTTTAAATGCTCAAATTGAGAAAACAGAACCTTTTAATGAAAAAGAACAACCCTATCTAATTTCCCTAGACACTACTAATCCCGATTGGCTAGAATTTTTAGAGAGTCAATTAGGTAAATAGGTTGAGATGAATCAATGATATAAAGTAGTAAGAAGGAGAAGCGATTATGGAAACTGTAGTGTTAAATCTAGAGACAGTTAATCTGACCGATGAACAATTTTATCATCTCTGTCAGGACAATCAAACATGGAATTTAGAACGTAATCAAAAAGGAGAATTATTAATTA
>VYLK01000205.1_pt1 | contig 25154 bp, 29 predicted proteins | sample 5114321 | NCBI WGS metagenome assembly VYLK01 (sample SAMN12291792, study PRJNA351875) | freshwater metagenome | isolation source: freshwater lake | place: USA: Michigan, MSU2 Lake | collected 2011-08-16
ATACCAAACCGTTGTCTGAGAATCTTTTCCATTGAAGGAAGGGCAAGTCCTTCGGTAAAGCTGCCGAATTTGGCACCGAGTCCCCCAATTTGCCGTCCTAATTCTTTGAGTTGTTTGTCAGTCTTCTTCTGTTGTTGGGCGTTTTCCTTCTGTTGTCGGTCAGTTTCCTTCTGTTGTTGACTAACTTCCTTCAGTTGTTTGTCAGTTTCTTTTTGAGCAGCGGTTAATTCGGACTGAGCAGCAGTTAATTCAGCTTGAGCAGTCGCTAATTCGGCTAAGATTCGCCATACGTCTTCGGATGTAGTTGCCATAGATGATTTTTTCCCTCTAATTTGGTCTATTACTATTTTACTGAATTTCGCCGATTAATTAATAATTAATCATTGTTAATTAATGGGACAAGAATCACCGCCACCAGCGACTAACATCCCTAATACTTTGATACACTTCTCTTAAGGCGACCTCTCCCCCAAAATGAAGGATTAAAGGGACTAAGTTGGGAATAGTTTCGAGGAAATTAGAACGAGTGAGAGTTCCCAAAGCATGAAGGGTATTTTCCCAGAAGGATAGGTCAACATTGGCAGGGATTAACACCTGAGTTATAATTAGAACGAAAATTAACTAAGGCAGTTGTTCTCAAATGAAATTAAAGGAGAGGATATTGGTGTCACATAAAATCATCGGTTTTCTTCTCGCCATGCTGCCTGACGGATAGATTTAGGAGTAATATCCCTGTCTTCCCACAATCGTGCTAGGGCAAAAAACTCTTGCTCGTTATCAGATAATGTTGTTTGATTTTCGATGATTTCTACAGAGTCAACAAAATCTAAAGCAGTTAAAATTTTAGAGAGTGTTTCTCCTTTTTCTTGGTCACGAATGTGTACGATTAGTTGTTTCATGGTAGTTTATTTTGTATTGATTTGGTATTAATGATTATTGTCTAATTCTGTTTTTAGCCAATTAAGAATCGGAGAACTAATACGAATTCCATAATCAACTAACTGTTGTGATAAATCTAAAATTTCTTGTTTAGATAGATAACCTGCATAAAAACCAACCAAGAGAATTCCTAATGTTCCTTTGACGGGTAATTTCATTGCTTTGGCAACTCTTCTTGCCAATTTCTCATCTATAATTACCTAGTCTGGTTTGATTGAAATTGCCAAGAGAATAACTTCTAATTCTCCTCGATCTAATCCTAGTAATAGCGGTTCAAGAGGAGATGATGATGCAACTTCTTGAACTTGAATCCAATTGGCATTTTTGAGTTCTTTTGCCCCCGGTTTATTATCTCCAGCGATGACAATTTCTTGATAAACTGCCCAAGGAATAATCACTTCATTAAATAGCTGATTAAGAAGGTCTAATTGATTAATCAAAGATAAGGCGATGATCGGTGTAGAATTAACAATTATCTTCATTCTCTTTGATTTTTTGGGCTAATTTACGGCTGGTTTGTATCTCTGATTCCCATTCTTCTGCTGTGTAATCAATAATAGAAAAACCATACTCAGAGAGAAGTGTATAAAATGTATATTTATCGCATCCTAATACTTGTGCGCCGATTCCTGCTGAAATTTTTCCTTCTTGATAAAGATGCCCTAATGTATAAATTATGACTTTACGAGAGAATGCTTCTTTTTCTTCTCTGGCAGCAATGAGAAGTTCTTCGGGAAATGTTACGTTAATGTTCATGAGTGTTTAAAGATAATTTGTTTTTCTTGATTTTAGCAGGAATAATATCGCTAATTAATTGATGGTTGATAATTAAGATTCTCTATATTGTTCTCTTTAGTTGTTTATAAATTTCATCATCGTTTCGTTTGTCAATCAGCAAGATTTCTAGTGTTTGCTCCTCAACACGATAAACGATTCGATATTCACCAATATCGGCTCTATGATAAGAGTATCCTTTTAACTTTAGAGAATCTTGGGGATAGGGATTTGTTCTCAGTTCGGTTATTTTTGTGGCTACTTGTTTGGCGTGTTTATCTGGCAGTTTTTTTAAGCGTTTAGTTGCCTGTCGAGATAGGTTAATCTTAAGCATTTAAAATTTCTGACAGTAAAGCCTCACTTTCTGTTGTTCCGATAAAACCTTCTTGATGAGCTTTTTCTGCCTGTAAAGCCAAAAGTTGATTTTCTAACTCGGAAAATCTCTCAAATTCCTCGATTGACAGCACGACTGCAACATTACGTCCCTTTTTTGCTATCTTTACTGGTTCTCTTCGAGCCAAGTCTAACAGTTCGCCAAAGCGATTTTTTGCTTCTGAGGCTCCTAATGTTTTCATAACTAACCTTTATAGAAACTAGCCATTATGACCATTTTAGCTATTATAGCAATTATTGACAGGGCAATCACTTCCACCAGCGGCTGACTTCTCTAATTGCTTGATGGACTTCTCTTAAGGCGACCTCCCCCCCAAAATGAAGGATTAAAGGCGCTAAGTTGGGAATGGTTTCGAGGAAAGAAGGACGAGTGAGAGTCCCCAAAGCATGAAGGGCATTTTCCCAGAAAGATAAGTCAACATTAGCAGGGGTTAAGGTGGCGGTTAAGTCTTTTAATACGTCTGCACGATATTCTTCAGACCCAATCTCTCTGGCAATTTCTAAGGGTTTCGGGTAACACTTCAGTTGACATACTCCGCGCCGTGAACGGACGTGGATTCTTCTATCATCACTGATTGGAATTTCTGGCTCAACGAGTTCGCTTAAATCAGACCCCTTGCGGTATCTAACCCAGAGGCGAGTCTCTCCTCAGACTTTCGCTCCATTACAGAAGCCTGTTCTCGTATGCCCTACGATACAGTTCAAAACCTCTAAAATAATTGGTTTCTCTGGTACTTGATGCTTAGAGCTTTTACCCATAAAAGCAATCCTTTATGGAACCCTATAACTCTAGTTTTCAAGGTGCGCCTATCGATTAGATAGCTAGGTTTTTAGAGCGGTTGAATACCTTATCCGCTATGGTCTAGAATTATACATCATAAGAGGAATTATTTCCGCCACCGACTAACATCCTTAATATTTTGATACACTTCTCTTAAGGCGACCTCTCCCCCCAAAATGAAGGATTAAAGGGACTAAATTGATTAATCTAAAGCATTAGTTGGTTTTTCTGCTTCTCCAAATAAAACGAAAGCAGACCATAAGCCAGGATTTTCATGTTTTTTCATAGTGTTTAACATTGCTTGCCGTAATGCTTTGGCTTTGTCTGGATCATTTTGAAGATTTTTATGAAAATTGATCATTAACTCGTCAGATGGTGAGTCAGGAATTTTCCACAAAGAGACTACAATACTAGGCACTCCTTTTTTCATAAATTCATTAATGAAACTAGAATTACTATAATCACCCAATCCAGATAAACCGGTTTCACAAGCACTTAAAACAATCAATTGTGCCTTGAAAGTGGTTTTAGGATTAAAAATTGAAGAGGAATCCAAAAACCCATCTTCTAAATTATAGAAGTTGCAATCCATAGGGGCATCTCCTACACAGGAAGGACGGGAAGGAGTTAAGGCTAATACCGAATTCCCCATAGAAGTATAAAATCCATGGGTGGCAAGATGAATAATGTCGGCATTCTGCATTTTTTTAAGGACAACTTCTCCTGTCGCATCTTTTCCAATTAAAGGTTCTGTTCGATAAATCTTGGCAATTTCCCTAGCTTCATTTTCTGTTCCTTTTAACTGCCCAAGTTTTTGAGGTTTAATATTACGAATTTCACTATATTCTTGACGACTTTCATCAATGGCAGGTAATTTAATGGTCGGCATGATAGGATTGCCTACGATAAGAGCATCCTGCTGACTATTTGATACTTTTGAATAAGCCTCATTATGAAGCATTTTTAAAATTTTGATTGAAGGCGCGTAATAGATAGTATGTTTTTCGATCAAGTATTTCCCTTGAGTATCTCTTAACGCAGCAAAGGGAACTTTCAATAATTGACTATCTGGAATAAATACCACATGATCATCAGGATTTGTTGGTAATATATCTGCTATTGGCTCAATTAATACTTGATTTAATTTTTGTAAACATTCAATAGATCTTTGACAATATTTATTTGACAAAGAAGTAATAATTTGCGGTATATCTGTTCTTCCATTTTCTTGATTAATTAGTCCATAATTAACTTGAATTAAATCTTTTAGAGAGGGAATGTTGTCAATTTGAGATTGAGCAAATTGTGATTGTTTTTGGTTCTGACACCCAACAGTATTTAAAACTAAAATTACTCCCCAAAAAAGAATCGCTAATTTTTTATTTTGAGATTTGGCAAAAATCAGCAAAACCAATATTGTAACTATAAAATTAAAAATGAATAAATTGAGAAAATTCCGCTCGATAGATAAAACTGACGATAGGTTATCTTGGTTAAATGCTATTTTCGCTGTCTTGTTAGATAAATTTACCTGGCGAAAATAAACATTGCTATCAGGAGTAACTACCCAGATTAAAAGTTTATCATCTTCATGTAATGAGTATTCGACAATGGTTATATTTTTGACTTTTGCTATCTTTTTAAAGTCATCAATAGTCATTCTGGGTTCATTTTTTAACTGTTCTTGTCTTTGTTCTTCTGAAAGAGCGAAATCCCCCCAATTACGGAGTAGATTGAGAGAACGCCCCAAATCAGATATTTCTAGTGCTTTTTCATATTTCTTTTGCTTGATTAAAACATTTTCATAATCCTTAAGACGAGATAAAGACTCAAAAGGAAGATTTTCAAATGATTGATCAAATTTCTTTTCTGCGTTCTTAAAGTCACCCAATCCAGTTAATATTGTTCCTTCTTGTGCGGAAAGTGAAGAAGTAGGAAAATAAATATATCTATAAAAATTTTGTGAAAGATATTTTTTATATTTACTATTCATATCCTTAAAATCATTTAAGGCATACTTGTAATCTTTGAGGGAATGAGTATTGTTAGCTAACATTAAATTAAGATCATTAATGACCATTACCAAACCGCCTATATCTAAACTACGGATGCCTCCAGAATAGTACCCAGTTTTATTCAGTGAATTTAATTGAATATTGATACCATTTTTATACCCTGTAATAAGTTTCTTGATAAGTGAAATTGACTCTTTCTTTTTTCCTATTTTGTCTAATGATTTGATCAATACTATTTCTTTATCTGAATAATATATGCTCTCATTTAATGCTTTATTACCAACTCTAAATAGTCTAAAATACTTAGAACAATACTTTACAATCTCTTTGTGTCTAGTAACAAGGTCTGACAATCTGATATTAAAGTCACATAGCCAGTAAAGCATATTTTCTGTTAACCCTAAATCTGAAGTTTTTTCATATACAGATAATTTATACTCTGCGCGTTTAATTCCTTCTTCAATAAGCTTAATAGTCTCAGGATTATTGGTATCTATCGTTTGAAATTGACCCGTACCTTCTGCGAACATAGGTAATGGCTTCTTCACAATCGCTTGCATTTCCTTTGTCGTCTGTGCCAACGTTAAAGAACATCGAAATGGCAATGATATAGCGATACAAATAGAAACAAAGACAAGGCTTGTCAATTTATGGAGTTTCATAATTTCAAATATATTTGAATGAGTAATAAAATTCAGAATTATTTTTACCAAGCAGGTTTTTCCGAACTTTTTTCGGTATTCTTTTTAGATTTTGGTGAAGGAATAATTGAAGAAATATCATAAAAAACTCGTTTTCCTTCCGCAAAAGTCTTAGGTGGTTTTTCTCCCCTTAAAACAGGAGGCTCTTGACTAGGTAATTTGTGGCGATTTAATAGCTCTTTTAGAACATCATTAGGGTTATCTTTCGATTCTAAAGTAATTAATAAATCCTCCTCATGGCAAACTGAATTTTCTGATTTAACAGCACAGATTACAGGCAGTTCCTTATTGGAAACCCAGGTTTCTAATGTGGCAACTAAATATTTTAAGCCATCACGATGATAAATTCTTTGGAATCGCCGAGAAACTTCCTCACACCTTTTTAGCGGTGGCCAATTATCACCAAAATAATTATTATCTAGCTTCCAAAGAATAATTGGAATCGATTCATCACCCGTTGCAATTGTTGCAGGAAAACTTTTCCCATTGTATTCACTTTCTCCACAGGAAAACGTAACTTTTGACGCTGGAGACTCCGAGTGAACTTGACGAGGAGAAACGTTTGTTGTCGGAGTTTCTGGTTTGGGAGAAGGATCAGGCGATGGCTTAAGTACAGGTATTAGTTCAGTTACCGCAACGATAACTGCTGCAACCGCAGTCAGAATACCCGCAACACCACCAACATTATTTTTGTTATCGCTCATTAATTGATTACCTCTTTAGAAAAGATTCTTTTGGGGTGATCACCTCTTTTATTGTATATCTCTTATCCACTATTGGCAAAAGCTTAAAGGAATTTTAATTCTATGGGTTATCGTATCTTTATTGGTGCCACCCCCACCCATTTCTACTACCCAAAATTTTAGCCCACCTTTGCCTTCTTTCGACTGCTCAACCACAAATTGAACCTCTAATTCAATTTCACCCACTTCAAAGCGAATCTGCTCACCCTCAGAGGCTAAAATAGATTTACTCAGTTCAACCCGCAATGCTTCTAAGGTTTCTCGAAGTCCAACATTATTGATGGTCATATTAATTCTCTAGTTATTTTTGAAAGATGCAAACCAAAACCCTTTCAATTCTATCGTTTTTCTGAAACTTTAGGGCGGACGGGTTGCCTTTCTCAAAGAACATAATAGCCCAACCCGATCGCTAAGGGAAGCGCAGGTTGGGAAAAGAAATCGACCTAATATTATCTCAAGACTAAAATGACAAATTGAATTAGCATCGAGCTATTTTGCCAATACAAGGTGTCAAGATCAAACTAAGGAGCTAAACGTTGCCTTTGCCAACTGCCATCTTCTTGACGATAATAACAGAGACGATCATGGAGACGACTGGGGCGACCTTGCCAGAACTCGATTAAACTAGGAATTAGGCGAAAACCGCCCCAATGAGGAGGGCGGGGAACTTCACGACCAGCATATTCTTCTTTTAGTTCTGTCAGGCGTTTTTCGAGGATATCTCGCCCAGAAATCACCTCACTTTGATTGGAGGCCCAGGCCCCTAAACGAGATTCCCAGGGACGGACAAAAAAGTAATTATCCGATTCCTCCTCGCTGATTTTTTCTACAGTTCCCTCGATCCTAATTTGCCGTTGCAATTCTCCCCACCAAAACACTAGGGCTGCATTGGGATTGGCGATTAATTCCTGTCCTTTGGCGCTTTGGTAGTTGGTAAAGAGAACAAAACCGCGAGGATCGAAGTCTTTTAACAGTACCATGCGGGCCCGGGGTTTGCCCTCCGGGGAAATAGTGGCTAAAGTCATAGCGTTGGGTTCTAATCTTCCCGAAGATACCGCCCGTTCTAGCCATTGTTTAAATACAATGAAAGGATCGGCAGATGTTTCGGACTCTAGCAATTCTTCAAGATTGTAGTCCAAACGCAGGTCAGCGATCGATATGTCCATGGTTTTGCTTGCTAAATTCTATCCTTTGAGATCCTACAAGATTCTAGAATCATGACTATCACCTCAGCTAGTGACGCGATCGAATCTCTGTTAGAAATGGCGGAACAGGGAGAAATTGACCCCTGGGATGTGCAGGTTATTGATGTGATCGATCGCTTTTTAGCAGAATTGGGGTTATTAAATGATCTAGATTTAGCCATGGCCCAGGCTAATTTACCCCAATCGGGACAGGCTTTTTTATGGGCTTCCATGTTAGTTTTATTTAAGGCTGATACCCTAGAAAGATTGTCTTTAGACCAGCAAGAAGAAAGTCTGATTGATGAGGAAATTAGCGATTTAGAACGGGAATTAAGAACTTTACCCCGTTATCTAGAAAATCATATTCGCCGTCGTACTGCCGCCCCACCACCGCGAAAAAGACGGGTAACTTTGCAGGAGTTAATCACTCAATTACAACAGATTGCCCTAGAGATTGAAGCTTTACCGAAACTGCCTGTAGTTGTCCCGAAACCCCGGCCCCAATCCCGACGGGAAGCGGTACAAATTATCACGGAATTGGCCCACCAAGAAAACCTGACGGAATTGGCAGCGGAACTGGACTTTTTTTTGCAGAGAAAGTTTTTTCAATTAGAGAAAAATGAGATAGAGTTTGAGTATTTATTAGATTTATGGCAAGCGGAAAAACCCTCTAGTCACTCGGCAACACAGGAAAAGGTGGCGATTTTTTGGGCTTTACTTTTACTGGCTTCTCAATCAAAAGTCGAATTAAAACAAGAGGATTTTTATCAGGATTTAACTATTTCTTTAATTAGGGTTGGCTGAAAAAGTTTTTCCTGGGGGAGGGGTGTGGGGTTTTAAGCTAAGAGGCATTTTAACCTCCGATCCTTAGATTAGCTGAATCTCCCTCAATCCCTTTAATGTTGCCTTTTGCAAGAGCGCCTTATCTCAACAATTAATTTAAATGTGCGGGCAGCTTAATTATAGAATTCAAGAGAATTTATCCTGAAGACAGGGATTGATAAGGAATAATTTCTTCGAGGGTATTTCCTAACTTTTCCCTCGCGATATCTAACTCATATTCTTTTTGTAAATTCATCCAAATTTCTGCACCTGTATTAAAAAAACGCCCTAATTTTAAAGCAATATCTCCCGTGATATTGCCTTGTTCCTTGAGAATTTGCTCAAGTTCATTCTCAGAGATATTAACTCTTGTGGCAAGCTGAGAAACATTAAGATTAATTTCCTCTAATTCATCAGCTAAAATTTCACCAGGGTGGATAGGACTTTTCCAATTATTCATCGTAAATTCTCCTTAATGATAATCAACAATTTCAACATTAGTAGCTGCATCATCCCATGAGAAACAAATACGATACTGGTCATTGATGCGAATACTGTATTGACCGATTCTATCTCCTTTTAAACGTTCTAAGCGGTTACTCGGCAATCCTGCCAATGCTTCTAGTGTATTAGCACTTTCTAAAATACGCAATCTTTTGATCGCTAATCGTTCAATCCCAGAAAACTTTTTAACAAACTGCTTATTATAAAGCTTTTCTGTATCTTTACATCGAAAGCTTTTAATCATGGGTTATTTTTGTCATGTCTAAGGCAATAATTTGATAAATTTAGCAAAATTTAGGAACCGTCCCGATAATTACTCGAATGTCTCTCATCTTTTTTTCTCAAACCATGTTTGTAATAATTCCCCGGATTCCTTAGCTAAAATTCCCGCGATTACCGGTAAACGATGGTTAGAAAAAGGACTATCTATAAAATTAGCCACAGTGCGGATAACTCCTGTTTTGGGATCGTCAGCACCGTACACTAATAATCCTAATCTAGCCTGAATGATTGCCCCGGCACACATGGGACAGGGTTCGAGGGTGACGTAGAGGGTACAATCATTTAAGTGCCAATTGCCTAACACTTGACTAGCGGCACGAATCGCCAGAATTTCAGCGTGAGCGGTGGGATCATGGTGTTTTTCCTTGCAATTAGCCCCTTGAGCGATTAAATGTCCCTGTTTATCCACGATAACCGCTCCCACCGGTACATCACCCCTGTCCCCCGCAGTTGCCGCTAAATTTAAAGCTAACTGCATCCATTGCCGATGTTTCCCATAGGCTTTTTCGTCAATAGACTTTAGATAGTCCCACATTTAGCCAGTAAATTATCTAATTTTTTCTGACCATCCAAAGCATACAAATCATCACAACCACCGATATGTTCATTATTGATAAAAATCTGTGGTACACTGCGTTTACCGTTGGACCGTTCCGCCATGGCTTGACGAGCGCTTTCATCCCCATCAATCTTGTATTCGGTGTATTTTACCCCTTTCCAACCCAGCAACCATTTAGCACGAATACAGTAGGGACAAGTTGCCCAGGTGTAAATTTCTACATTGGCCTTGATATTCTCGTTATAACGCCCAAAAAGCGAGTTAAATAGATTTAGCATCTTGTGACTACAGAAATATTTATCTCTATTTTATGGATTCTGCTACCAAAAAAGCCCAATTACGCAAACAACTAATTACCCAAAGACGATCGCTTCCTAAGCATATTTGGCAAGAAAATAGTCAGCAACTTTGCAAAAATTTACAATCTTTACCCCTCTTTCAGCACGCTAAAACCATTCTCGCTTACTTCAGTTATCGTCAGGAGCCGGATTTAAGTTCCTTATTTTGTCAACACCATCGCTGGGGTTTTCCCCGTTGTGACGGAGATAGCCTGACTTGGCACTGTTGGACTGCCGACGATCCCCTAGAATTAAATCGTTATGGCATCTATGAACCAACAGCGATCGCCCCTCTCATTTTACCTGCCGAAGTGGACTTACTGTTAATTCCCGCCCTCGCTTGCGATCGCCAAGGTTATCGCTTAGGTTACGGGGGAGGTTATTTTGATCGTCTCCTACATTCCCCCGAATGGCAAGCTATCCCCTCGATCGGGATTGTCTTTGACTTTGCCTATCTCGATACCCTTCCCCTCGATACTTGGGACCAAAAATTACAGGCAATCTGTACCGAATCAAGAACCGAAATTTTTTAACAATTATTTCCTTTTGTGCGATCGGTTTAACTTATATAGGAGCGATCGATCTTTGTGTCCTTTGTGTCTTTGTGGTTCGTTCTGGTCGTTCGCTGGCACTGTATCTTAGAATACATTTTACCCACCGACTACTCATATATTAAGTTTTATTGAATCCGATCGACCCTGAAGATAGCTTTGCTAGGATGAAGTTCGCATCAAGAGATGTTTATAGTAATCACCGGAAAAAGTCAACAGGGAAGCAATGAAACACTTTCACGAACAATGGATTCAAGAATGGTGTCAAGAAAACGGCTGGACAGAGCTATTTCTCGAACGCTACAGTAATTATTGGGCATTCCCTCCCAATGCCGTGATGCCAGAACCAATTCCCACCAAAGTGTTACAAAAAATTAAGCGCCAAAAAGGTCTATCTCCTGCCGAAAAACTTTGGTTAGGAATGGCGATCGGATTGACTGTAACAGCTTTAATTATCGCTGTCATCCTCGCTTGTCCTATGCCTATAGTTCTCGCTTTTGCTTTTGATGCTGTCACCGCAGCGCGATTGGAAGTGGAATATTAACCAGGCAAAAATTGGGCAGCAAAAACCTAAACAGGGGGAGATTTTTGCGAAGGTCTTCCCCTTTGCCGCGTTTTTCTGGACAGGGACGATCGATCTGTCTTGAATCAGTAATCGGTGATCAGTGGTCAGTAGGAGAATAGAATATTAAGTGAGCAGTATTCAATGACAGTTTTCTGCTGTCTTTTCACTGATTACTGTTTATTGTTTACTGAAAAGTCCCCATGTCCGAATCTCGTCGCTTACAGTTTACCCCCGATCTGGAAATTTGCCGTATTTTGAACGGAATGTGGCAGGTTTCAGGCGCCCATGGTTCGATCGCACCCCAAAAAGCGATCTCTAGTATGTTCTCCTATCTAGATGCCGGTTTCACCACTTGGGATCTGGCCGATCATTACGGTCCGGCTGAAGATTTTATCGGTGAATTTCGTCGTCAATTAGTCGCTCAAAGGGGCATTGATGCTTTAAATAATCTGCAAGCTTTCACTAAATGGGTTCCCCGTCCGGGTAAAATGACTAAGGAAATAGTCGAAAAGAATATCGCTATTTCCCTGCGTCGCATGGATGTGGATAGTCTCGATTTATTGCAGTTTCACTGGTGGGATTATCGCGATAAAAATTATCTAGATGCCTTATATTTTTTAGGAGAATTACAACAGGAAGGCAAAATTAAACACCTGGCCTTGACTAATTTCGACACGGAACATTTAAAAATTATTCTCAGCGCCGGGATTAAAATAGTCTCCAATCAAGTCCAGTTTTCTCTAATTGATCGCCGTCCCCTCGTCAAAATGGCACAATTTTGCCAAGAACATAACATCTATCTACTCGCCTATGGTACTCTAGCAGGAGGCTTATTAGGGGCAAAATATCTCGGTCATCCCGAACCTAATGCCATGAGTCTCAATACCGCTAGTTTACGGAAATATAAAAACATGATCAATGCTTGGGGAAACTGGCAATTATTCCAAGAATTATTAACCGTTCTTAAAGCGATCGCTGATTCCTATCATGTCACCATTCCTAATGTGGCAGTGCGTTACGTTCTTGAACAAAAAGCCGTAGCTGGAGCAATTATCGGGGTGCGTTTGGGTGTTGCTGAACATATCGCAGAAAATGCCCGTATTTTCGATTTTCAATTATCTCCCCAAGACTATCAAAAAATTGATCATGTCTTGGAAAAATCCCGGGATTTATTGCAGTTAATCGGTGATTGCGGTGATGAGTACCGTCGTTAACTGAAAAGGTGAATAGTTCTATCCCTATTCAATCCCTATCTAGAGGAAAAGTTGTCTATAAGTAGGTAGGTGTTAAAAATTCTCAGCTTTCCCCCCTTATTAAGGGGGATCCCCCCGCCTATCGGCACCCCCCTTATCAAGGGGGGACTAAGGGGGGATCGGCACACCCCTTATTAAGGGGGATCCCCCCGCCTATCGGCACCCCCCTTATCAAGGGGGGCAGGGGGGATCGGCACACCCCTTATTAAGGACTGATAACGGATAACTGGTAACTGATAACTGATCACTGATAACTGATAACTGATAACTGATAACTGAAAAGAGGCTAATGATGAGATTTGAACAAGCAATACCCGACGATCCCGCTAATCAATGGCGCTATCAATTAGATCAATTTGTGCAAGAAAATCAACAGGAATTAGCTGGTTTAATGTGGGGTTTACTCTCGGAATGGGGAGAAAATTCTCAAGAAACCCTGGGCATTGATCTTAAACCTCAGCCCCATTTTGTCTGTTGTTCTAGGGAGTCCCTAGAGAAATTAAATCGCAAGGTTAATTGTAAAATTCAAGAGATGCTTGGGATTATCTATCGCTATAATCCCAGCGAAGAAGTGGCTATAGTCGCTATCGGTGATGGCCAGGTAAAATTGATTTATTTTCAACCCGATCTTTCCCCTCCTGAATGTTTTGATCGCCTCGAAGTCGATCTTGATACCCTCATTCAACAGTTAGAGTCCAAAATGCTGACGGAAATCCAATCTTTCCCAATTTGATGCCGATTGCCAGCGCAAAAAGTTGGCAGGTTTTCCCACCGATAAACCCGCTAATCCGATCGCTTTTCTGGGGGATTCTGTGCCTAGAAGAATCGCCGTTTCTAAATCACATATCCCCCAGTTAACTAAATTAGCGACTCCTTGTAATAAGGGTAAGGTTGTTCCCGCTAAAGTACCGTCAAAAAGTCTTGCTGTTCCCTGTTTAACTTCAATTTCTCTCTCGTCCCAAGGATAGACACCATCCCCTAAACCAATCGGTGCTAAAGCATCACTAACTAAGAAAATTCCTCGATGATAATTACTGGCTTTTAGTAATAATTCTATCATGGTTGGATGGATGTGTTGACCATCGGCAATTAACCCACAATATACCTCGCGATTGATAATTGCTTCCCCTAATAAACCCGGTTGACGATGATGTAAAGGAGGCATGGCATTAAAGGCATGAGTAACCATTTTTGCCCCTTGGAAAAAGGCTTTTTTGGCTATTTCTTGACTCGCTTGCGAATGTCCTAAACTGACGGTAATTCCTCGATCGCTTAGGTATTTAATTACCGTACCGCTACTATCTAATTCGGGGGCTAAGGTGATAATTTTTACAATCGATAAGTAGTCCCCAAAGATTTTATCTACTGTTTCTATACTTGGGGTTAAAAGATATTGTCCCGGATGCGCTCCCCTTTTTTCATAGTTTAAAAATGGTCCCTCTAAATGTACTCCTAAAACCTGGGCGCTTGATCGATTTTCCTGTTTCTGTTTTTCGATATATTTGGCAATTACTGAGAGGGATTTTTGAAATTTCTCCACCGACGTGGTGACTAGGGTGGGAAGATAACCATCAATTCCTTGATTCCCCAGATAATCGCTAATCTTATCTAACTTTTCTAGATCTGTTATTTCTAAGTCAGGAAATGCTAATCCTAATCCCCCGTTGATCTGTAAATCTACTCCTCCTAAGGATAGCCAATCCCCTTCCATATCGATAATCTTTTCCCCTTTTTTCTTTCCCACCATCTCCGTGATTCTCTCGATCTTTCCCGCAGCATTTATCTCTATTTGTTGTCGATCCTGATAGGCGGGAATTCTAGCGTTAATTAGGGTTATCATAGCAGCAGAAAACTAATTTTTTTTTATTATAATCTCAAAAAAAACTTTTTTTTTTGATGATGCTTGACAAGGGAGCATTTTTTTGATATGGTTTTTTATATAATGGAAATCCGTGCATTTAACTCAAAATGCTTACATCCAATTATATAAAAACTGATCATAAAAAAAATAATACCATAACCTGACCGCTCTCTGTCCAGAGATTGCAAAAATACTTTACAAAATAATTACAGCCTTTCTCTGGCGGTTCTTAGGAGGGAGTGACTGTCAGAGGGAAAGCTTTGTCCTATAATAAAATTAAGACCTTATAAAAACTACCTTTTTAGCAATAAAAGAGTAGCAATTTTAGTCTTGTCAGCGATTAGAGAGGGGTGTATGTTTTTTAGAAAAATAGGGAAACAAACTCAAGAACCGCGTCGTATTATTATCGGGGATGTGCATGGCAATTTTCAGGCACTTTTGCGACTATTAAACCGAGTTGCTCCCGATAGTGAGGATGAGGTTTATTTTCTGGGGGATTTAATCGATCGAGGAGATCAGAGCTTGCAAGTGGTGGATTTTGTCATCAAAAATAACTACCAATGTCTCCTAGGCAATCATGAATATATGCTCTTAAAAGCTCTGACGGGAAAAGAAGTTTCCGAAAAATGGTTAAACGGCTGGATTGAGAGTGGCGGGGCGGCGACACTACTAAGTTATAATAACAATATACCCGCCGAACATATCAATTGGTTCCAATCCTTACCCGCTTATTTAGACCTAGGAGATATTTGGTTAGTTCACGCGGGAGTCCACCCAGAATATCCCCTTGAACAGCAAACAAACGAGCAGTTTTGTTGGATTAGAAACGAATTTCATACCATGACCCAACCCTATTTCAAGGATAAACTAATTATCACAGGTCATACTTTAACCTTTAGCTTTCCCGATGTCAAACCGGGGCAACTAGCTCGTGGCAGCGGTTGGCTAGACATTGAAACTGGGGTTTATCATCCTCAAAGTGGTTGGTTAACTGCTTTAGATTGGACAAATCAATTAGTTTATCAAGTGCAGGATCAATCTAAAAATTGTCGCACGATCCCTTTAGAAAAAGCGGTGGTTAATCTAGACCTTGACAAGATTTCTCGTTACTCCTCCGGGGAAAACTCATCTAAATCACTGAATCTTTAATGGTGATCAGAAAAGAGAGGCGATAAAACCAGAAAGATCGGTTAAAATAGTTGATAATCTGATTAATACCCTTTTCTAATGACCCTTGAACTCTTATACCAAGCTTTCATCGAAACAATTCAACATCCTGACCATGAGATAAATCTAGCTCGGGCAGCTCTACAAATAGCCAATTTTGAATATCCCCGTCTCAAGATTGATCACTATTTAAATAGAATAAACTTAATGGCTGAGGAAGTAAAAAAACGCCTACCCGATAGATTATATCCCTTAAAAATAGTCAAGGTTATCAATCAATATTTGTTTGAAGATTTACAATTTACCGGTAATACCCAAGAATACTATGACCCCCGCAATAGCTACTTAAATGACGTAATCGATCGCCGCACTGGTATTCCACTCACTCTCTCGATCATCTATTTAGAGATTGCCAAACAGATCGATTTTCCTATGGTAGGAATTGGTATGCCAGGACATTTTATTATCCGTCCCGATTTCGAGGAAGTGGAAATTTTTGTCGATCCCTTTCACGGAGGTGAAATCCTATTTAAACAGGACTGTCAAGAAAGATTAAGTCAAATTTATCAACAGCCAGTTAAATTAGAAGAACATTTTCTCAATATTGCTACCAATCAGCAAATTTTATTACGTTTGTTGACTAATTTAAAATATATTTACCTGAATCGTCAACAATGGTCTCAGACAATTCGGACAATAGATCTACTACTTTTGCTCATTCCTAATCATCCCCTAGAGCTGCGCGATCGAGGTTTAGTTTACTATCAAATTGGACAACTCAGCCAAGCGCAACAGGATTTAGGCTTCTATCTCGCTCTCCTACCCAACGCTCAAGATGCCGAATCCATTCGACAATTATTGCAAAAAATTAACTCTTAAGTCGCCAATCAGTTATCAGTTATCAGTTAACGGTATTAAATGAGGAGTATTAAATGACATTAATAGTGCTGTCTTTTCACTGATTACTGATTACTGTTCACTGAAAAATCCCCCAATCCTTTACTGATAAATGATAACTAAAATGACTATTAGCCCTTTCGTAACTGCGAAAAAACTCAAAATCGGTCAACTGCGAAAAGTCCATCATATCGCTTTCAACGTCAAAAATATGGATGCCTCTCGTCATTTTTATGGGGAAATATTAGGATTAGAGGAATTAGTGGGGGAAAAAATTCCCAGTACCTTAAAAGAATTAGTTGCCCAGGGAAAAGTGGCCAATTTTATCACCCCCGATGGTACAGTAATTGACCTATTTGGGGAACCAGATTTAAACCCTCCCGACGACAATCCCGAAATCGCTTTTACCCGTGCCAATCATTTAGCCTTCGATATTGCCCCAGAATGCTTCGATTTTGCCCTAGAAGTGCTACAAAGTCAGGGAATTACCATTGCTAGTGGACCCGTAACCCGGCCGACTGGGAGAGGGATTTACTTCTACGATCCCGATGGCTTTATCGTCGAAATTCGCTGTGATCCCGCATCTTAACGACTCAGAGGGCGAAAATTGCCACGAAAAACCAAAAAAGTTAGGGTAATTGCTAATATAATCGCTGTTATCGCAATTAGAGGCAGAGAAATCTGTTTAACAGCGATCGCTAAAAAAGCCCAGATAAACACCCCGATAAAAGCCCGATCTTTTCTTTTTAAACCGACTAAAATCGCGATTATCGCCCCGATAAGCAGGATTATTACCGTCCAGATTTGGTCAGTTAAACCCCATCGCTGCCAGTTGATCCAATCTAGCACCGAAGCGACGTTGACAATCGTGGCTACGCTAATCCAAGCGAAATAAATACTAATAGGAGCATTAACTAATAAACCCTGTTTACGATTGACAATCAAGCGATTAATTTCTAAGCGAAGATAAAGCCGGATGAGAGGAATTAAAATGCCTAGCATTGCCAGTAAAGACAGGGTAAAAAAACGCAATTGAAAGAGAATTACCCAGAGAATCTGACAAGCACTAGCGATGGCTAATTCGTAGCCTAACCGACGCAAACGCGGTTCAGTTTTATTAAAAGCCAAAGCTTGGTAAATTCCCAGACTAATTAAACCCAGATAAATTAATCCCCAGATCGCAAAAGCATAATTAGCGGGAACAATTAAGACATCTTGAAAAACTGTATTCGAGATAGCCCCGATATTTTCGCCCTTAAGAGGAAAAATATTAGCGAAAATATTGGTAATAAAAGCCCCTAGAATAGCAAATAAATTTAGTTCTTGTCGGAGACGATCTCGATCAAAATTCATAGGTCAATCAAAGACGGAAAACATCATTTCGCCCTGGGCGGCCAATTGCCCATCGACTCTTGCTTCCCCTTGCATTTTAGCAATTTTATTCATCTTGAAGGATAATAATTCCACCGTCATAATTAATTGATCCCCCGGCACCACAGGACGACGAAAACGGGTTTTATCAATGCCAGCGAAGGCAAAAAATTTCCCTTTCATCCCAGGTAATTGGGTCAAAATCACTCCCCCCACCTGGGCCATGGATTCCACAATTAACACCCCCGGCATCAAGGGACGACTGGGAATATGACCGGGGAAAAAAGGCTCGTTGATCGTGACATTTTTGAGGCCAACGGCTTTTTTACCTGGTACATAGTCAATAATCCGATCAACTAGGGCAAAGGGATAACGATGGGGCAGTAGTTGGCGAATTTCCTCGACGGTAAAGGTAGTTTTTATGACTGGTTCCAACTCGGTTAAGGCTTCGGTAACGATGGTCATGCAAGTCAAAAATTACAAGTGAGATTAGACATTATCTCATAATCAGTTATCAGTGATCAGTGATCAGTTATCAGTGATTAGATGAACGTAGGTTGGGTTGAAGCATGAAACCCAACGCCCGCTCATGTTACGCTACCGCTAACCCATCCCACAAATAATTGTGCCTCCCTACTTAGCTTAACCAATTAGGTTTTAGATTCGATCCTTGTTATCAGTTCACTCTTTACTGTTCACTGTTCACTGGAAATGGCTGACAGCCTTTTTAATTGGGCATTTCAGTTAAACGAGCATTTTGATAATAATGGCCGAGAATGCGATCATAAGTCACCCCTTGGTCAGCGAGGGAAAAAGCGCCCCATTGACTTAAACCGATCCCATGACCGAAACCGCGACCATTAATGGCAAAAGTACCGTTATTAGCTGAAATCGTGAATAGGGTACTACGCAGCTCGAGGAATCGCCGTAATTGGGTATCAGAGATTAATTTAGAGCCTTGATCGCCCACTATACGCATTCTAATCACTCGTCCGTGGGGAGTAGTCCTTTCGGGAGATAGCGATCGCACACGACCGACACCACCGATTAAACGGCCTAATTCCCTGGCACTAAAGTTTTTTGACCATTGGAATACCGGGGCCACTTGATCGTAATCGACGACACCGCGCAGGTAGGGTAAGGGGGAATTCCAAACATCTTCGACATTTTCCGTATGACCCCCGGAGGAGGAGTGAAACACCGCTAGAATCGGTTTGCCGTTGAAACTCATAATTTGTCCGGCGGTGGCCTTAACTGCCTCGTGGGTGCTAGTAAACTCGCTTTCTAGACCCTTATAAACTTGGGTGCGGGTGGTAGTATCAAGATCGTAGATGCGATTGCCGGAAGTATTCATTTGGTAGAGAGCATAGGTACGCGCCGCCACGGATTGGGCTTTTAAGGCCTCTTGCGGCCAGGAGGGAATCGCCTCCGCACCGACGACACTATAGAGATATTCCTCTAAATCGACTAAATTTAGGGCTGTCACCCCAGAACCTTGCCGAATGATCCTTGTGCGTCCTCGATACCAGCGATCATTAATCCAGACGTAACCATCATTCTCCGGTTCGATGATCAATTGACTGGCCTGCCAATCGGCCAAACCCACCGCTTTTCCTCTGGGATTAGCATTGAGGGCATTCATGGCGGTTAATTCTCCTAGGACTCTCCCGGCCCCATCTTTCACCACAGCATCGGTGGAACTGCCCACGGAGACGGCACTAACACCTTTACTGATGGCAATGCGTAATTCGACAGCAGCTTGGACTGGAGCGATAATCAAAGCCCAAAAAACTAGGATGAGCCAGCTATGAGCAGGCAGGCGCTGCAGGTAACTACCCAGCAGCCTTGCTGTGTGTTTATTGGTCATGGGGGTCGGACTCCTCACACAATCGATCGATAATCAATTTTACCCGGACTGGGATTTTTTGGCTACTCCGGTTCGGAAAAATTTTTCCCCTGTCACTTTTTCCCGATTGTCTGAGAATTTTTCTGTCCTCTGACCCCTGAATGGGCAAATCGTCTTATTTTCTCCGATTAATCGGGATTTATTCGGTTTAGTCGATTATTCTAAGTAGGGAGGCGTTAAAAATTATCATATGCCCCCCTTATCAACGGGGGATTAAGGGGGGATTAAGGGGGGATTAAGGGGGGATCAAAGACAAAATCCATCCTCAATTTAATTATAACCACTTACTTAAGTAGTCCAGCAAAATTAATTTCCTAGGTTCGAGTGGACAATCGCCAATTCTTGCCGCCAAACTAGCAGGGATTTCTCCCAAGCTAGTTCCCATTTTTGCGCTAAAAAAGGTCGAGTATTTTTGCCCAAATTATAGGCGATGACAATCTCTTTCCAGAGAGAATGTAAGGAAAGTGGCGAAGAAAATAAAGCTCCCAATAATCCCCCTAAAATTATGACAATAGCTAGAGGGCGACGAGTTTGACTTAATTCAAAAGCTTTCAGTTGCAATTCTCCCATGCCATCGACACCAAAACCTGTTACTATATGCCAGATATCGTGAGTTTGCCGTAGGCGAAGCAGCAGATAATCTGTATCAGAATTGACCTGAATAGACCGATAAAAATTAGGATCAAAATTGAGACTAATTAGGTGAGTAGCATAATGATAACCCAGGGAATCTTCAGGGAGTTTTAGCAGGGTTTCTAAACAGGGACTAGCGGCTAGATATCTTTGGGCAATCATTTGGGCGGTAGCTTGATCGCTTTTAACATATTGCAAAGATAATCGCTGTAACCAACTCTCTTTTAAGCCATCTTCAATATCATATACAGACATCGTATTACCGGGATTTTGTAAAAGAGAAATTATTCCTTTGGTCACACTGATTAGATTAGTTGTGAATAGCATATAAACTCTCCTAAGCAAGTAAAAAGAGTGAGAATAATCGAAAAAACTGATAACCAATAACTGGGAAAAACTACTCCTTATAGGGATCGTACTGACTCAATATCCGTTCTAACTTTGCTTCATCAATGCGATTAATTAAGCGTTTAGATTCTTCGATATCGCGGACAGTTTTTGATAAATTAATGGTGGAACCGACGGTAAATAGTAAACCCATGCCTAAATAACCTTTAATCCACGCATCTACTGGTAGATAAATAACTCCTAAAGAAGTGGCAGAAATAGAGACAATAAAAGATAACCAAGTTTGAAAAATCCACGCTTGAGTATGACTGGGAGCAGTACCGTATTTTTTATCGTTCATAATCGTCTCCTAAATGTTTCTGGAACCATTTTGTCTCTTCTAGAGGTGCAACAACAATGAGCGCTATCTAGTAGGGGGAGGGTTGAGAACTGGGGTGAAGTGGGGTGAAGTGGGGTGAAGTATCAAGTATAATCGTTGTCAGAATCTAGGACCGAAAAGATGGAGAGCAAACACCTGAAAATTTGGTATTCTTGGGAAAAACAAGAACAAATGATCGAGCGCTTGGTGGGGAGAGTGGGATTAACCCGGGTGCGTGCCACTTGTTTTCTGCGTCTCTGGATTTATGCGATCGCCAAGGAGGCACAGGCAAAACCCCCTTTATCCCAGTTAATTTTTCCCACCACTGCCATTATATGTACCCATCGGCAAGCATCGGATTTATTTTATCAGGATCAGGACCAGGGCAGCGAACGCTCGGCGGGTATGATGTTAGATAAATTAGCAGCCCTTGGTTTAATTGAAAAAATTTTTGACGGCAACACAACCAGAATTAAAATCAAGCCAATTACGGGGATTTTAGAGCCTGATAGCTCGGAATCATCTGTAGAATTGCAATTAGATCAATTTAATCCCCGTTGTGATGCGATTCCTGTGGCTAACTTGCTGACACGCAATTATAACTGGATGAATCGCAATGCTGAAGCAATTCCCCATCGCATTTCTCGTCTGTTGCGGGGTTGGTCAAAAGATTACACCACAGGTATGCGAGTTTTGCGTCGGGTAGATAATCTTAATCCCGTCGGTTTTTATCTCCTCTATCCCACCGCAAACGAGTCGGAAGCGAATTTTTTTACCTCTCCTAACAAGAGTTTACATCTAAGTGCGATCAACGAACAGGATCCTTTTAAAATGGCATCTGTGGGAGATGAAAATTGTCTTTCGGTATTTATTCGCAGTTGGATGATTGATGCTAATTATTTAGAAAAATATCGTTTAATATTTCTGCAAGATGCCCAAAAAACTCTCCAGAGAATGATATTAGATTTTCCTAATCTCTGCGATTTACATACTTTGATTATTCATCCCGATTATGAGAAATTAGCCGCAGCCTTGGGATTTCAAAAAACTATTCAGGAATCCCCAAACTCTATTTATTGGATGTATTTAGGACTCGATCGCTTTTTATCCCTAGATATGAGTGAAATTCAATTTTAATCGGGTGTGGGGTGTGGGGAAAAAAATCCATAACTGGGTTTTTGAAGTTCGATCGAGAGTTAGTCGTAATATTAAAAACGGATTTGGTATAAATCTTCTTTTGTGGGATTTTTAAAACCTAGATACAAACTGACTTTTGGACGTGGTGTAAAGTTGGCATTCATACCTTAATTCAGTAACACCAATACTGTTAGCAAGGAACGAAACCCAAACCGACAGCAGCTTTTGTCAAGGATTGTTAAGATGTGCTTACCCTGTAGATATCGATTCTTGCCTGTGGCAATATATTGGTAATAGGGCAAGCAGCTAAAATTTGCCTTATCATGGCGAGGAGGAAAAATATTCTCACCGGTGAAAAGAAGTCGAATTAATTTTCTACAAATCTTTAGACACACATTCCGCAATCTCAAATCGAAAATCTCAAATCTAAAATAGGCTTATGTGGAATTCTATAATACAATTCTATCAAACTAATAAAGACTGGATTGACAATCTCCTTTCCGGTGCATTAGTGACTGTTGTTCTGGCAATAATCGGTTTCATTTGGTGGTATCGAGAGCAAAAACGAAAAGTCCGAATCATTGAACCGTCCTTACCCTTTACGAAAATTGCCCCCAATAGCAATGTAATCCCGATTATCTACAAAAGGGATGAAAAGGATAAATCTCCTTTAGCGGATCATAATATTATTTACCAACACCGAATGGCTGACCGAAACTTTACTAACGAACTTCTGCAAAATCTGGAGGAAAATCGCTGGTTAATTATTCTCGGACCCACAGGAATCGGCAAAACTAGAGAAGCTGCTGAAGTAGCGCAACGCTTGAATCATGAAGGCTGGACGGTATTAGTATTAAAATTAGGAGAATGGTTAGAGCGACCTGAAAATAACCAATTAGAGGCAATTGGAACAGATAGAAAATTACTATTTTTCCTCGACGATCTTAACTCATATATGCGCCGTAGTTTGCAAATTGACCAAAATCCCCAAGCAAAAGATAGTCCTCTTGCGGCGATTAATATTCCCTTACAAGAACGACTATTAAAAACCCTAGAAGCTTATGAAAACCATTGTACTCGTCCCGAAGAAGTGCGAGTAATTGCCACTGCGAGAGATGAAAAAGAACCCGAATCACCGGGACAACCAAGTGAATGGGATAAGTTACAGTGGGACAAATATCCAGAACTGTGGGAACGTTTTCAGTTGGTAGAATTGCCATCACCGGAAGACGGTGCAATTGTCGAATTATTGCAGGATACTATCCCGCAAACCAACATTAAAGCTGAAACTGACTACAGCAGCATTGCTGCCTATAATGATTCTACCTTTCGCAATGTGGTAGAAAATTTAGTGCGCCTTGAAAACCGACAATTACCCCTCAATCCTGCCAACTATCAAGCTACTCTGCGAGGCAACTGGCAAAAACGTTATCAGGATGCAATTAAAAGGGATACTCTGGCGAAATATATCTATGCTGCGGTGGATTTGTTGCGCCAGTGTAATGTTTCCTTAGAACCGTTTATTGTTGAACCCACTGCCAGATTTATCGCCAAGGGAAATATGTGGCAACAACTCTGGTATCGCTGGAAAATCAAGCAAAGTTTGGCTGATTTAATTGCCAGAGAAAACATTTTAGAACCTCGCGACGGACAAATTGAAGCCAAGGGAAAGCAGGTAGAATTAAATGACTATTTGCGTCTTCTAAAACAGTTAATTTGGCAGTTATTTAAACAAAAACCAGAGGAAATGTTGCCCTCTCTAGCAGGATTTACTCTTAAACTGTATGAATTAAAGCGCTATCAAGATGCCTTAAAAGGGTTCAACCGTCTAGTTAGTTTGCTACCTCAATGGGAAGACGGTTGGTTTTATCAAGGTACTACTTTTTATTATCTCGAACAATACCAAGAAGCGATCGCATCTTACGACAAAGCTTTAGAAATTAAACCCGATTACCATGAAGCTTGGTACAACCGAGGGGTTGCGTTAGGTAATTTAGGCAGATTTGAAGAAGCGATCGCATCCTACGATCGAGCTTTAGAAATTAAACCCAATAAGCATGAAGCTTGGAACAACCGAGGGGTTGCGTTACTTAATTTAGGCAGATTTGCAGAAGCGATCGCATCCTGGGATCAAGCTTTAGAAATTAAACCCGATTACCATGAAGCTTGGAACAACCGAGGGATTGCGTTAGGTAATTTAGGCAGATTTGCAGAAGAGATCGCATCCTATGATCGAGCTTTAGAAATTTTAGAAATTAAACCCGATTACCATGAAGCTTGGAACAACCGAGGGGTTGCGTTAGGTAATTTAGGCAGATTTGAAGAAGCGATCGCATCCTACGATCGAGCTTTAGAATTTAAACCCGATTACCATGAAGCTTGGTACAACCGAGGGGTTGCGTTAGGTAATTTAGGCAGATTGGAAGAAGCGATCGCATCCTTTGATCGAGCTTTAGAATTTAAACCCGATGACCCTGATGCTTGGAACAACCGAGGAGTTGCGTTAGGTAATTTAGGCAGATTTGAACAAGCGATCGCATCCTTTGATCGAGCTTTAGAATTTAAACCCGATGACCCTGATGCTTGGTACAACCGAGGGGTTGCGTTAGGTAATTTAGGCAGATTAGAAGAAGCGATCGCATCCTGGGATCGAGCTTTAGAAATTAAACCCGATAAGCATGAAGCTTGGTACAACCGAGGGGTTGCGTTAGGTAATTTAGGCAGATTGGAAGAAGCGATCGCATCCTACGACCAAGCTTTAGAAATTAAACCCGATTTGCATGAAGCTTGGTACAACCGAGGGATTGTGTTAAAGAATTTAGGCAGATTTGAACAAGCGATCGCATCCTACGACCAAGCTTTAGAAATTAAACCCGATTTGCATGAAGCTTGGAACAACCGAGGGATTGCGTTAGGTAATTTAGGCAGATTTGAACAAGCGATCGCATCCTACGATCAAGCTATTAAAATTAATTCAAATTCTGCTAATGCTTACTACAATAAAGCTTGCTGTTATGGCTTACAAAACAATGTGGAATTAGCTATCGAAAACTTACAACGCGCCATCAATCT
>VYLK01000218.1_pt1 | contig 25148 bp, 13 predicted proteins | sample 5114321 | NCBI WGS metagenome assembly VYLK01 (sample SAMN12291792, study PRJNA351875) | freshwater metagenome | isolation source: freshwater lake | place: USA: Michigan, MSU2 Lake | collected 2011-08-16
CGGCCCACCGAAGCGGAGGGATGCTTCCAGGCCGAACGTGCGGGGGCGGATACGGGTCGAGGTGCTTTCGAAGATACCCGGCCCGATGGCTGTGACGGAGCGATAGGTTGCCGCGCCGTTGTCATCGGTCAGATTGTCGGCGAACAGGGCGACCGTGAAGTCACCGAGATCCACGCCCAGGCGGGCGTCGATGCGATCGATGGCGTCGCCGGGGGTAAACTGCGGGAAGGCGTCATAGCTGCGCGCCGAGGTGTGCTGCCACGACAGGCGGGCGAAGCCGTCCGCGTTTCCGCCCACGGCCCACCGATAGTCTGCCGAGGCATTGGCGGTGTATTTGGCCACCTCATCGACCTCTCCGCCCGCGACGATCCCGGTGCCCGGGACCGCAGCGACGTATTCCGCGTCTGTGTAGGCACCGCTCGCCCTCAGGGTGAGGCCGTCGATCGGCCGGGCGATGACGCTGAGCTCGACACCCTTGGTCTCTGTGCCTTCGGAGTTGATCAGACCGTTGAAGCCGGTGGTGGAGATCGGGATACGCACGGTCACGTCATCCCACTGGCTGTAGTAGACGGCCGCTTCGACCGAGAGCCGACGATCCAGGAAGTCGGCTTTGGCCCCCAGTTCATAGGTCCAGATCGAATCCTGGGCCAGGGCGGACGGGAGGATGATGCCAAACGGCGCGGCGAGGGCGACCGAAGCCGACGGTTGGGTCTGACCCGAGCGGAAACCCTTGGCGGCGCTGGCATAGATATTCATGTTGTCGCGCGGACGCCAGGCAATGGAAAAGCGCGGGTTCCAGCTCTCGTATTTGCCGCCGACCTCGGGCGCGGGCACGCCGGCATTGTATTCCTGATTGCTCAGATCGTCGCGGAAGTAGCGCAGACCCACCGTGATATCGATCGGTGCCTGCGGCAGGGTGTAGGTCCCTTCCCCGAACACCGCCTCGGCAGTCGTCGTCGTGCCGGACAGGTTGTCCAGGCCGAACAGCGGGAAGAGGAAGTTGTCATTGCGTTCAGCTTCGCGGCGATAGGCACCGACTGTCCACTGCAGCGGACCGGCGCTCGTCGAAGACCAGCGGAACTCATGCGCTTCGACGTCGATGTTGATGTCCGCCGTGATCACCCCGCCGAACAGTGATCCGCCCTGCCCCAACTCAAAGGCGTTGTTGGAGTAGCCGTAGAAGAGCTCCGAACCGCCCAGGTCATAGCGGGCGCTCGCGCCGATGAGACGGAATTCGAGGCCGGAGGACAAGACCACTGATTGTGACAGCTCACCATCGTCTGTGGCGGTGGCACCACCGTTGGGAAAGTCGCTATCGGACGTCCAGTAGCTGGCGCGCAGCGACAGGCGGTCGGTGGGCTCGAACAGCACCTTGGCCCTGAAGGTGTCATAGGTCTGGTCGTTCACATTGCGCTCGCCTGTGACGCCGTTGTCGATCCAGCCGTCGAAGGTCTCATGCGTCGCGGCCAGCCGGACGGCGAGGACGTCCGTGATCAGCGGCAGATTGACCGCGCCCTTGATCCCGAAGTTATCGCCGCCGTCCTCGGTCTGCGATGCGGAGCCGCTGGCCTTGACCTCGTAGTCGTTGAGGTCAGGGTCCGCCGTCAGGATGCGGATGGTCCCGCCCATCGCCCCTTCGCCGAACAGGGTTCCCTGAGGTCCGCGCAGAACCTCCACCCGGTCCAGATCCCAGGCCCGCACATCGGGCGCGATCGGAACCGTCACCCCGGTAAAGGGAAGGTCGTCGAGATAGTAGCCGTTTTCATTGGCACCGAGCGAGGTCGAGACCCCCCGGATAGTCACCTTGGAGATGCCGCCACCGGTATCGTAGATGCCGACACCCGGAGCTTCCTGCAGGAACTCGGCGATGTTGCGAACCCCGCGTTGCTCCAGGGTTTCGCCGCTGACGGCCGTGATTGCGATCGGCACGTCGATCGAGCGCTCTTCCCGCTTGCGGGCGGTGACGATGATGTCCGATCGCGAAGCGACCCGCTCCGCACTTCAAAAGTCCTGAAAACGTCATGGTTCCACCCCGTTGCTGGCGTTAGCGCCTGCAGGGGAGGACGGGCACGGATCGCGCAGGGACAGATGCGTGACGGATTCGTTTAGAGGGTGTGACCGACTTGCAACGCCAACCGGGCTTGGCCGGCCTGATCAGAACGCGCGCCGCGCGATTTTCTCCGGAAGTCGCTGTTCCCCGGTCCTGCTGAAGCGTTCTTCTTTCGAACGGAACATTCATCGGGGGATATCGTGTCGCACAACCTGGTCAGCCGCCTGGCGCTCGTCGCCGCTCTCTTCGCCGCAGCGCCGGTTGCCGCGCAGGTTCCCACGGGACCGCAGCCGGATCCCTGGGCGCATATGGCACCGCTCTCGCCGGATCGCCCGGGCCGGGCAGTGCTGACGGGTACGCCCGCGCGAGACCTGACCGATGCGCGGGCGCTGGTTTCGGAAGCTCGCCCCGACGCCCAGCCGATCCCGCTCGCCGATCTGCTGTTTCTCCGATCGAGCTACTTCGCTCAATGGACCCCTGATGGCCGCGATATTGTGTTCACCTCTGACATCACGGGCCGCATGAACCTCTGGCGCACCTCGGCGTCGGGAGGATTTCCACAGCAGTTGCAGCAGTCGGAAGACAAGACCTTTTACCCCGCCCTCTCACCGGACGGCCGGACCCTGCTCTTCGCCTCCGACATCGGCGGTCGTGAGATCTTCGACATCTTCTCGATTCCGGCCGCGGGCGGGGCGACGGTCAATCTGACGAACACCCCGGACGCCAGCGATACCGGTCCGTTCGTTTTCGCGGATAGCGGAGACCTAGTGGCCTTCAATCGCCGGTTGGCGAGCGAGCCTTCCACCAATGTGGCGGTGTTGTCTCTGCCCGACCAGTCCGTTCGGGTCCTGTTTCAGGAGCCGGAGCCGGGGATCTACTGGAGCGCCGTGGCCTTCACGCCGGATGGTCGAGCGGTCATCGCCAACCGGACCAACCTGGTGGATTCCTCGGTCTGGCAGATCGATGTGGCGACGGGGGAGCGGACCCGCATCGCCGGGCGCGACGTGGGCGGCTACGAGCAGGCGGGAGCCCTGTCGCGGGACGGCCGGTTCTTGTCGCTCACCAGCGAGAACGTTGGCGGGATTCATGAAGCCGTGCTTCTGGATCTGGTGTCCGGGCAACGCACGGTGATGATGCCGAGCGAGTGGCCGCAGGTCGGGGGGCAAATTTCGCCCGACGGGAACATTGTCCTGGGCAGCACCAAGCTGGATGGCAGCGACGTTCTCTTCGCCTACGACCGCCGTACCGGCACCGCGCGGACGCTGGATGTGCCGCTCGGCCAGTCCACCGACTACTTCGGCACCCTCCCGGCGTTTTCGCCGGACGGCTCGCGGCTGCTTCTTCCCTTCAGTTCAGCCAGTTCGCCGTTCGACTACTGGACCTACGAGTTCGCAACGGGTGCCAGGAACAGGATCACTTCGCTGGGTCTCGCGAGCGTCGATGCCGACGCACTCCCGAAAAGTCAGACCGTTTCGTACCGGAGCGCGGACGGAACGGTGGTGAGCGCCCTTCTTTGGATGCCCTACAACCTGCAGCGCGACGGCACGGCACCCGTCGTCGTGCTCGCCCATGGCGGACCGACGGGCCAGACCTATAACGCCTTTGACTCGACCGCGATCGGTCTGGCCTCGCGTGGCTATATGGTGATCGCACCCAATGTCCGTGGGTCCACGGGCTACGGACGCGCCTTCGAGGAAGCCAACCGTCGCGATCTGGGCGGCCGTGATCTGGAGGACGAGGCATGGGCGGCTCGCCTTCTGGTCGAGTCCGGCTACGCCGATCCCAGAAAGATCGGGATCACGGGGGGCTCCTACGGCGGCTACATGACCGTCATGGCTCTTGCGCGGATGCCTGACTTCTGGGCCGCCGGCGTTGAGGCCTACGGCATCGTCAACTGGCGGAGCATGTGGGACCGGGGCAGTCCGGCCCTGCGAGAATACATCCGGACCCTCGTGGGCGACCCGGCCGTGGACGGGGAGAGTTTCGACCGCGCCAGCCCGCTGACCTACATGAACCAGGTCAGGGCTCCGATGCTGGTCTTGCAGGGCGACAACGACATCCGGGTTCCGCGCTACGAAGCCGAACAGATCGTCTCCACCCTCGAGGCCCAGGGAAGCGTCGTCGAGGCGATATACTACGCCGAGGAAGGCCACGGTTTTCTGAAACGCGAGAACCAGATCGACGCTCTTCAGCGCACGGTCGACTGGTTCGATCGCTACCTGAAGGGTGCCCCTGTGCCCTGACGGGAGATCGCTGCGGCGAGCGCCGCCCCTGATGGGTGCTTGCCGCAGCGAGACTTCGCTCACCCCCGGAGCCGTGACCCCGTCCACACGGCGGTTCTGGCCGCACCACCTTCGCCGGCCCTGACCGGCGATACCGTTCTCACATCCGACCAGGCTGTGAGGTTCTGGCAGTCGGCCAATCGTCGGTCGGATTTTCCCGAATGCCGGTTATGCGCAAAGCAGGCACAGGGCGGTAATTTGGAAAGTCTGCTTTGCGGCTGGACGCCAATGACCGCTCCTGGCGCTAGTCTGAACTTGATGGGTTCAGCAGCGGATGTCTGCTTCCCACCCGTAGCGGACCCCCGGAGGGTCCGCTTTCGGGCGTTGCCCCCCGACGCCTAGGCGGAGCAGAAACCCGGATTTAGGAGCTGTGTGGTGCCCTCCTGTGTCCTCGCGGGCAGAGGAGGGCTGGGGCTAAGACCATCACCCTGCAGCGCGTCCTATGTTGTTTGCCCAGCCGATGGCGAAATGGTCGCAAGGACGACTGTTGCGCGTCCCCAGCAAACCCTGGGCAAACCCAGTTAGGTGGAGCGTCGCTCCACCTCATGCAGCGCATTTCTTCAACGTCCGTCTGATCAAAAAGTAGCGCATCGCCCGATCACCCTAACCTTGACCCTAAGTACACGTGCCCGGATCGCAATTTCGATTGGCAAGCGGCCGCCCGGATTGTCCCTTGATGTGCGACCGGCTGGGCCGCGCTTTTGCTTTGATACTCGAAACTAACGAGCGGTTCGCGCTAGAGTCTTGGCATGAACGCCGTAGAGATCGAAGAAGCCGTATCCGACCTCGCCGCCGCCCCCTTTGAAGCGGCAGAATTTCCGTTCGTCTTCCTTACGGCCTTCGGCAACAAGGCAGTCACGGTGCAGCGGCTGCGGGCCGGATCGGGCAATGCATCGGACGTCGCCGGCGGGGTGCTCCAGCGCAACAACATCCATATGGCCGTCTGTGCCGAGGGCCGGGTCGCCGAGACCCTGAGCGCCCTGCGGACCAGCCCCAAGACGGCGGCCAACAAGGTGAAGTTCATCCTGGCCACCGACGGCGTCGTGCTGGAGGCTGAGGAGCTGGCGACTGGCGATCCGCTGGCCTGCGCCTATCCCGCGTTCGCCGACCATTTTGGCTTCTTCCTGCCCCTGGCCGGCATTTCGACCGTCCGGCAGATCAAGGACAACCCGGTCGACATCAAGGCCACCGGCCGGCTGAACAAGCTGTATGTCGAGCTGTTGAAGGACAATCCGGACTGGGCGGGCGACGCGCGGCGGCCGGAACTCAACCACCTGATGGCCCGGCTGATCTTCTGCCTGTTCGCCGAGGACACAGGCATTTTCCCCAACAGCCTGTTCTCGAAAACCGTCGAGCAGATGAGCGACGGGGACAATACCCACGACATCCTGACCGAGCTGTTCCGTGCCATGGCCACCCACGGCGACCGGCGCGCCGCTGTCGGCATCAAGAGCTGGGCGGATCGCTTCCCCTATGTGAACGGCGGCCTGTTCGCGGATGCGGGCGAAAGCCCCCGGTTCAGCAAGATCGCCCGCACCTACCTGCTGCGGGCCGCCGGCCTGAATTGGCAGGAGATCAACCCGGACATCTTCGGTTCGATGATTCAGGCCGTCGCCGACGACGAGGAGCGCGGCGCGCTGGGCATGCACTACACCAGCGTGCCCAACATCCTGAAGGTGCTGAACCCACTGTTCCTCGACGACCTGAACGCCCGGCTGGAGGAGGCCGGTGACAACGCCCGGGCCCTGCTCAACCTGCGCAAGCGGATGGCAAAAATCCGGGTGTTCGACCCGGCCTGCGGGTCCGGCAACTTCCTGGTCATCGCCTACAAGGAGATGCGCAGGATCGAGGCCGAGATCAACCGCCGGCGCGGCGAGCCCGACCGGCGCAGCGAGATCCCCCTGACCAACTATCGAGGCATCGAACTGCGGGACTTCCCGGCCGAGATCGCCCGGCTTGCCCTTATCATCGCCGAGTATCAGAGCGACGTTGTTTATCGCGGGCAGAAGGAGGCGCTGGTGGACTTCCTGCCGCTGGACGCCCAGAACTGGATCACCTGTGGGAATGCATTGCGGCTAGACTGGCTGAGCCTGTGCCCGCCGACAGGGACGGGCGTGAAGCTGCATGGCGATGATCTGTTCAGCACGCCGCTGGATCAGGCCGAAATCGACTTCGAAAACGAAGGCGGGGAGACCTATGTTTGTGGAAATCCGCCCTACATCGGGGACAAGATGCAAACGGCTGAGCAGAAGAGCGATCTGAAGATCTTCAAGTTGGGGCGCGAAGACGTTCGAGCCGTCGACTACATTGCTGGCTGGTTCTGGAAGGCATCGGATTACATCAAATATGGTGGTCGATTTGCGTTCGTGTCGACAAATTCAATCTGTCAAGGCGTGCAAGTCCCGCTGATCTGGCCGAGGTTGTTCAAGAATGACCAGTGTATTTATTTCGCTCACGATAACTTTTTGTGGGGGAACAACGCCTCACGAAATGCACAAGTCACTTGTGTGATCGTTGGGGTCTCCGACAAGCGAGAGAAAAGGAAGTTCATCTATTCGGATTCGATTCGAAAGGAGGTCGACCACATCAACCCTTATCTGCTTTCGGGCGAAAGCATCATAGTTGAGCGGTCATCCGAACCTATTTCAAATGTTCCGATTATGTTCGGCGGGAACATCCCCAGAGATCGCGGGAACTTGCTCCTCTCACCTGACGAAATGCGAGCTCTGATTGCCACCCATCCAGAGGCTACGGAGCTTGTGCGACCGATCCTTGGCTCGAATGAATTCATCAATGGACTCCAGCGTTACTGCCTTTGGATCACCGACTGCCAAGCCGGATTGGCCGCTACTATTCCACCCATAGCGGCCCGACTCGCTGATATTCGCGAATATCGATTGCACGGCAGCGAACGGGGACGCGCCGGCCTTGATACTCCCCACAAGTTCGAGCGAACAATTATCGGCAGTGAGCAATCGATCATCGTTCCCAGCGTCTCTTCGGAACGTCGAGAATACCTGCCGTGCGGACTTCTGAGTCCGGATGTCCGCGTATCCAATCTTGCGTTGGCACTCTACGACGCGCCGCTCTGGAACCTGGCGCTTATCGCGTCTCGTATTCACCTGGTCTGGATCGCGACGGTCTGCGGAAAACTGGAGACGCGGTTGCGCTATTCCAACACCCTCGGCTGGAACACCTTCCCGGTCCCGACCCTGACCGAGAAGAACAAGGCCGACCTGACCCGCTGCGCCGAGGACATCCTGCTGGCGCGCGAGGCGCATTATCCCGACACCATCGCCGACCTCTACGACCCCGAGGCCATGCCCGACGACCTGCGCCACGCCCACGAGCGCAACGACGAGACGCTGGAGCGCATCTACATCGGCCGCACCTTCCGTAATGACACCGAGCGGCTGGAAAAGCTGTTCGAGCTCTACACGAAGATGACCGCTGCCGCCCCCAAACGGAAAGGCGCCGCCTGAGCCCCATGGCCACGACTTCCACGATCCCCTCCGTCTCCCTGCGCACCGGACAGACCGGCGCCTCGACCAAGCCCAACGAGATGGGCATGCGCGCCATGCAGGAGCGCGCCTATGACCGGCGAGGGGAGCAGTATCTGCTGATCAAGTCGCCGCCGGCGTCGGGCAAGTCGCGGGCGCTGATGTTCATCGCCCTGGACAAGCTGCACAATCAGGGGCTCGCCAAGGCGGTCATCGTCGTGCCCGAACGCTCGATCGGCGGCAGCTTCGCCGACGAGGCGCTGTCGAAGTTCGGCTTCTGGGCGGACTGGACGGTCAAGCCGCAATGGAACCTGTGCAACGCGCCGGGCGTCGACGAGCCGCGCGTGGCGAAGTCCAAGGTCAAGGCGGTGGGCGAGTTTCTTGCCAGCGCGGACACCGTGCTGGTCTGTACCCACGCCACCTTCCGCTTCGCGGTCGACGAGCTGGGCGTCGAAGCCTTCGACGATTGCCTGATCGCGGTCGACGAGTTTCACCACGTCAGCGCCAATCCGGACAACCGGCTGGGCGCGCAGCTCACCCAGTTCATCGCCCGCGACAAGGCGCACATCGTAGCGATGACCGGGTCCTATTTCCGGGGTGACGCCGAGGCCGTACTGAGCCCTGGCGACGAGGCGCGCTTCGTGACCGTGACCTATACCTATCACGAGCAGCTCAACGGCTATGAGCATCTCAAGACGCTCGACATTGGCTATTTCTTCTACGCTGGCAGCTACTTGGACAGCATCACAAAGGTGCTCGATCCGGACCTGAAAACCATCGTGCACATTCCCAACGTCAACGCGCGCGAAAGCACCTCCGACAAGATCAAGGAGGCCAACGAGATCATGAGCGCCCTGGGCGACTGGAAGTATGAGGACCCGGTGACCGGGTTTCACATGATCCTCCGACCGGACGGGCGCATGCTGAAGGTCGCGGACCTGGTCGACGACGACGGCCCGCGCCGCGACAAGGTGATCGGGGCGCTGAAGGACCCGGCGCATCGCAATGACCGAGACCATGTCGACATCATCATCGCCCTGGGCATGGCCAAAGAGGGCTTTGACTGGATCTGGTGCGAACACGCCCTGACGGTCGGCTATCGCTCCAGCCTTACGGAAATCATCCAGATCATCGGCCGCGCGACCCGAGACGCGCCAGGCAAGGCCTCGGCCCGGTTCACCAACCTGATCGCAGAGCCGGACGCCAGCCAGGAACTGGTCGTTGACGCCTTGAACGACACCCTGAAGGCCATCGCCGCCAGCCTGCTGATGGAGCAGGTCTTGGCCCCGCGCTTTGATTTCACGCCCAAGGACCTCGGCCCCAAGGCGGGGTTCGACTATGGCCCGGCCGGCTATCAGGAGGGCGGGAAACACGCCAACGTCGGCTTCAACGAGAAGACCGGTCAGTTCCACATGGAGATCAAGGGTCTGGTCACGCCGTCCAGCCCCGAGGCAAAGCGCATCTGTCAGGAAGACCTGAACGAGATCATCACCGCCTTCGTGCAGGACAAGACGGTGGTCGAGCGCGGCATTTTCGATGATGAGACTGCCCCGCAGGAACTGACGGTCCAGCGGATGGGCAAGATCGTTCGCGACCGTTTCCCCGACCTGACCGACGAGGATCAGGAGGCCGTCCGCCAGCATGCCGTCGCAGCAATGAACATGACGCAGAAGGCCAAGGCCTTGGCTGAAGGCTTTGAGGAGCCCGAGCTGAAAGGCAGCACCGCCTTTGTTGATGGCGTTCGCAAGTTTGCATTGAGCGTGCGCGAACTCGACATCGACCTGATCGATGGGATCAACCCGTTCGAGGCGGCCTATTCGGTGCTGGCCAAGTCGATGAACGAGCAGATGCTGAAACAGGTCGAGGCGGCCATCGCCGGCAAGCGGGCGGGGATTCCGATCGAGGAGGCCCGCGACCTGGCCAAGCGAGCCCGAAAATTCCGAGACGAGCGCGGTCGGCTGCCCGACATCAAGTCGCAGGATGCCTGGGAGCGGCGCATGGCAGAGGGCGTGGAAGTCCTGCGGCGGCATGTGGCGTTGAACCCGAATGGGTGAGCTGAGCGACCTTGAACTGCTGTCGGACCTCGGCGTCGAGATCGAGACGAAGAAGGCCGCTGCCCGCACGCCGCGCGAGGAGCGGGTCATCGCCGGGTTCGAGGACATCGTGAAGTTCGTCGACGAGCACGGCCACGCGCCGCGCCACGGCGAGGAGCGCGACATCTTCGAGCGGCTTTATGCTGTGCGGCTGGATCGCATCCGCGCCTTGGCGGACTGCCGGGCGCTGGTCGAGCCGCTGGACAAGCATGGTCTGCTGAGCGGCAGTGACGGTGTCGCCGAGCAGCCGGTCGAGTTTGAAGACGACGCCGACCTGCTAGCCGATCTGGGCGTTGCCCCGGGTGGGGACGAAGACATTTCAGTCCTGAGGCACGTCCGGTCCCGCGACGAGGTCAAGGCGGCCGAGGAAGTCGCCAACCGCAAGGTCTGCGCCGACTTCGAGACCTTCAAGCCCCTGATCGCCGCCGTGAAGCGTGACCTCGAAACCGGCGGCCGTGAAGCCCGGCGCTTCGGCGAGGACGCGGGGATCAAGGTAGGCGAGTTTTTCATCCTCGGTGGCCAGATGGTCTATGTGGCCGAGGTGCTCGAATCTTTTGTCACGGAGTACGGCCGGCCCGACAGCCGGCTGCGCGTCATCTATGATAACGGCACCGAAAGCGACCTGCTGCTGCGGTCACTGCAGCGAGGGCTCTACAAGGACGAGACCGGCCGGCGGATCACCGACCCGATCGCCGGCCCTCTGTTCGGCCACGAAAGCCAGGAAGACGATCTAGAGAGCGGGACGATTTACGTCCTGCGCAGCAAGTCCGACCACCCGGACGTCGCCGTACATCGGGAGCTGATCCACAAGATTGGCGTGACCGGCGGCAGCGTCGAGACCCGCATCGCGCAGGCCGCGACCGACGCGACCTATCTGCTGGCCGAAGTCGAGATCGTGGCGACTTACAAGCTGTTCAACATCAACCGCAAAAAGCTCGAAAACCTGATCCATCGGGTGTTCGCGCCTGCCCGGCTCGCTTTGACGATCGAGGACCGGTTCGGCAACTTGGTCCAGCCAAAGGAGTGGTATCTTGTCCCTCTGCACGTGATCGATGAAGCGGTCGAACGAGTGCGGGACGGGTCAGTGAAAGATTTTGAGTATGACCCGGTCAGTGCCGCTCTGGTTAGGGTCAATACAGGCCAGTTTGCCCATTCAGCTCCTTCTTTTTGAAGCGACGCCCAGGATCCGCTCAGCGTCACCCTCCAACTGCCGCGTTGTACCGGCGAACAGCGGTGGTTTAGCTAGGGACCCAAATTGCCAAGCTGCGTACCGGTTAGGTACTCAATTCAAAAAGCGTCGCAGACCGACAAAGTTTAGCGAGTCCAAGCGGTTCTGAATTGGCCTAAATCCCAGACGCTGCGCTAGACAGGTGGCATGTCAGACGCAGCTCCGACGGCGACGCCGCTTTATCACCTGTATTTCGACGACAGCGGGAGCCGAATGCTCAACCGGCTGGCTGTTGACGCTGATGAATATCCGCAGTGGTTCGCCCTCGCAGGCCTACTGGTGAAAGAGGAGGACGAGGCGGCCTGCAAAGCAGCTCACACCGCCTTCTACGCGCGCTGGCCAAAGATGACGGCCCCGCTGCATTTGACGGACATGCACAGCCAGAGCGACGAGTTTCGATGGCTTCGGTCCCTCAGTCCTACTGATCAGCAAGCGTTCTGGGATGACTATCACGGCGTTATCGTCGGCCTTCCCGTCGTCGGCCACGGGTGTGTGGTCCACCGTCCCGGATACCGTGATCGGAACTACGGCTCTCGCGCAGGAGACCAGAAGTGGAACCTGTGCCGCACGGCCTTCAACATCCTCGTTGAGCGGTCTGCGAAGATCGCGCACTCCGAGGGCCGGAGGTTGCGGGTCAGGTTCGAAGGCGCCGACATCAAATCGGATCAGCTTCTCAAGGGATACTGGGCCCTGCTCAAGAACGGCCGTGGTCTTGGCTTCAACGCTGACAACTCGGCCAAGTACGCACCGTTCTCTCCTGACGACTTAGCCGCGACGCTCATCGATCTTGAGCGGAAGGATAAAAAGTCGAAGCTAATGCAATTTGCAGACACCTACGCGCTGGCTATCGCGAAGGGCCGTTACCAGCCGCACTACACCACCTACGCCGCACTGAACGACGCGCGAAAACTGGCAGATCATTACGTGGGAGCCGACCGCGCCGCCCAAGAGGGGATCAAGTTTTACTGCTTTTGACGGGCTCCAGATACGACGAAGGCCGGGATTTCTCCCGGCCTCGCGCGGCCCCCGTTGGGGAACCTCTAGGCATTGCCTATCCGGATAAATGCACGCCACGCAAAAAAGCACAAGCGCCGCTACGTCAGAAACGGACGTACCGTTTCATAAGTCTCGGGTGTGGCACACAGGACTCGCCTCGCACTGGGGACGGCCAGCGCGACTAGCAGCGCCGCGATTGGGCCGCTTGTGCTGCGCAGGTGTCGCTGAGGCGCATCCGCGCGGCTTTTCAGCTACCCCGGCCTGAGAGGCGGACACTAGCCACCACCTAGTCGGCAATGCCAGTACAGCACGTCCTATTCCGTTTTTCTGGCGTTGGGGGGTGCGCGTGGACATCAAAACTTTGATTACGCGCTGGAGTGAGGCCCGTTGCGGGACCGAGCCTGCCAACTAACAGATGTTCCTGTCCGAACTGTGCGAGGTGCTGAGTTTTCCGCGCCCCGGCCCCGCCAGCCATGAGGCCGCCTCCAAAGATTATGTCTTCGAGCGCGGCGTCTCGCGCCGCGAGTCTGAGGGCTTGGCCTCGACCTGGCGCATCGACCTCTACAAGCGCGGCTGTTTCATCCTTGAGACCAAACGGTTCCGTGCCGCCCAGCGTGACGACCAGCCGACCCTGTTCAAAACCACAGAGGCCATGTTCCGCGCTATCAAGAACGGGGGCGGGAAGATCGAGAAGCGCGCCATCCAGGCCCCCAACACCTTGGCCCGCTACGCCTAGATCACCGCACTACCCGACGGCACCTTCACGGCGCGGTGCGGCGCGCTGCTTAGGCTGGCGGGACGGGTTTGGAGATCGATCTGCCACTTCGCGCGAAGCTCTGACGATATTTTTCATTTAGGGTAAGGGCTAGGGTGCCCTACGGAAAAACCACCCATTCCCTTGAATAAATTGAGGTATTTAAACGGAAATGGTGGAGCCGAGGGGAGGCTCGCCTGGGCGGCCTTAGTGCAGTGAAAACGTTGAATAACAGATATTTGAGGGATGGCCATGTCACCCATCATGCTCCAAGACTGTCACCCATGAGACCCTCAAAAGCTCCCTCTAGGGACCAATGGCCGCCCCATCTTTTCCTCCGGGGTGCCCGCTTCTACGCTCGGTTACGTGTACCGCCCAGCCTAGATCTGACGACCACGCACCTTCAGGCGGCACTTGGCACCTCTCAGTATGCCGAAGCTGTTAAGCGGCTCCCGGTGGTGGTGTCCGGGCTTCGGCTTCAGCTTGAGCGCCATCGAACACCCCCCGTCGTCGTAGCAGCGGAAACTGTCGACGAGAGAGCGGCTTGGTGGCGCGCCCGTATCGCGGCCGGGGGGCGCCCCGTCGTGGATGGCATTCCAGACTCATTGATGCCGGAGTGGGAGGCAGAGCTCGAAGAGCGCCTCGGTCCTGTAATCGGGGAGGATGAGCACAAGCCCGGTTCTCCTCTCCACGCTCGCGAGGCGGAGGGTTTACGCCTAGCCAACCTGGTGTTCGGTCGGGTTCTGCCTGTGGACGCTGAACTAGAGCGGTTCATCACCGAGCGCGTGACCACCGTCCGGTATGCTGGCAGGCATCGGTTGGCCGTCTCTCGCCTCAAGGGCTGGATGCTGGCGAACCTTGGAACAGACGACCTTCGTCGGCTCACCAGAAGGCACGCGGGCGAGTTTGTTGATCACCTCTTGGGAACCGGGGTCTCATCGGCGACGGCTAACAGCCTGGTCTCTTCCCTCACTGTCTATTGGCTTTGGCTCGACCGCCGGATCGGCGTCGAGGGGAACCCTTGGCCAGGGCAAGGCCGACGCGCGCGGCCAGAGGAGCCACTCGCAAACAAGCGTCCATTCACCGATGATGAGGTGACGCGCCTGCTCAATGGGGAGACCTACGGCACCCTGCACGATCTGATGAGGGTCGCAGCCTTGTCGGGGATGCGGTTGGATGAGATCGCCCGCCTTACGGTAACGGCAACCGAAGGCGGCACGCTGCGCATCACGGAAGGCAAAACTGCATCTTCGGTCCGAGAGGTTCCGGTCCACCCCGACCTCACCGCTCTGATCAACCGACGTCGTAGTGGCAAGGCCGGCCATGACCGGCTGTTCCATGAGTTGCGCGCCCCGCCGTCCCGCAACAAAGAAATCAGCGCAAAGGCGAGCGAGCGCTTCACGGAGTATCGACGCAAGCTCGGCATTGACCAGCGCGTCGAGGGGCAGCGGCAGTCAGATGTCGATTTCCATAGCTTCAGACGCTGGTTTATCACCAAGGCCGAAATGGCGGGACAGGCACCGCACTTGATCTCTGCGGTGGTGGGGCATGCGGAGGGCCGCAAGGGGATGACTCTCGGCACCTATTCAGGTGGGCCGTCGTTGGAACAGCGTCTGGCCGTGGTGTCGGCGGTCAGGCTACCGAAAGCAGCGGCTATCGAGAAACTCGATGGCCCTCTGATGGGCGCGGCGCGAATAGGCCGCCAAAAGGGTGCGCCTAGCGAGAGCCCTGAAGGTACCCCAGGACCCCGTAAGCCTCCCCTGAAGGTAAAGAGCTAGTGGTTAGTCAGGCTGCCGATCCCCCTGACTCAGAGGAGCGGGTGGACCGTCGGCATTTGACGGAGAGCCGCCCCGTTCGCTGGGACGTAGAGGCTGCAACACCGAAGGCAATGGCAGCCCTTGATGTCCTTCTGGCTGACCTGGAGGCTTTGGAGCCGCCTCGTCCACGTCGCCGACGTACCGCCGACCGAGAGCGGCTTCGCGCCATCCTGGAGGCCATCACACTGGAGTTGTGGCTATACCGGTGTGAGGCTCCAGCGCACTGGCTGGCTTATGCGCGAGGCGGTCCCGGCTACGAAGGACCGGGGCGATACCGGCATCCACTTGCGACTCAGACCACCGTAGTGACCACCGCAGACTTCCTGATATCCAGCGGTCTCGCTGAAGACCGGGTGGGGAGCCAAAGGCGCGTTAACGAGGGCTTTGGCACCTCCGCGAAGGGCTACCTGTCTCGCCTCAGGGGAACCGAGGGCCTGCTAGCTTGGGCAGCTCGCTTTGAGCTGACTACAGATGATGTGTCGACCAGTTCCCGGATTGAGCTGATCCGTCTCAAAGGGGTGCCTGCCACGCCAGACGGACGGAAGCTGCTGATCGACTACTCGGACACTCCAGCTACCGCGCTTATGCGAGACCGCTTGATCGCCTGGATGGGGGCGATGGAAGCCCACAAGGTTTCCCTTCCGGGTGCCGCACCCAGTGTGCCGCGTCCTGCTGACGTCGGCGTGGTTGTGCCGGAACTTGAGAACGCCGACGAGCGGCCACGGGCCGCATCAGGGGGGCCGTGCAAACTGTATCGAGTGTTCAATAACGGGCGCTGGGATCAGGGGGGGCGCTTCTACGGGGGCTGGTGGATGGCGCTCCCGAAGCGAGACCGCGAGCGGCTCTTGATCGATGGGCAAGAGACCGTGGAACTGGACTTCGCCAGTCTGCATCCTCGTCTCTGCTACCAACTCAACGGCAGGCCGATGGATCCAGCAGAAGACGCCTATGACCTCCCGGGGGTACCAATAGAACACCGCGACATCGTCAAGGTCGCCTTCATGCAGCTGCTGAACGCCAAGCCGGGGCAGGGGCGGATCAGGCCGCCAGCGGGGGTGGTACAAAAGCTGGGACGGCGTCTTTCCTATCAGCGCCTCATAAGAGCGCTTCAGGCCAAGCACGTCGGGATCTCAAACTGGTTCTTCCAGGGACCCAAGAGCCTGGAGCTTCAGGCCGTCGACGCCGCCATAGCGGAGGTGGTGATGGGGTACTTCACTGCCGTTCAGAGACCCGTCCTGCCCGTCCACGATAGCTTCATCGTCAAGCGGGCGGATCAGTACAAGCTCGCCGAGACCATGGCCCTCGCCTATCGCGCACAGCTAACTCTCAAAGGGATTGAGAAGCCGGTGATGCCCCCCATCCGAGGCTGGGTCGACGACGACGCTGAGGCTCGGTTCAATGCCTTCGCAGCGCGTTGGGGCGACGAGGACTAGTGCCTACCCCGGAGGGGCTAGCTCCTCCCCCACTCCTACAGTCCCTCATGGGAGGCTAGCGGTACCTGCGGGGGCCCTATGGCTATACTAGAGGCCGTAAGGAAAAGGGACGGGAGACCCAAGGCACCGTCGCGAAACAAAGCAGGGGTTAGCCCGAGGATAGCCAAATCACCCGAGGGCTCGGTAGACGGATGCCCGGCCGATCCCAAGGCGGCGGGCGATCTCTGCAGGGCCCACTCCTGTGGCATGAAGGCTGCGGACTGCTTCGACGTCGACCGTCGGCTTACGGCCCTTGTAGACGCCTGCGGCTTTGGCCTTGGCGATCCCTGCCATCTGCCTCTCGTGGCGGAGCTCGGTCTCGAACTCGGCGAAGGCGGCGAGCATGTGAAGCATCAGTCGGCCGTCGGGGCGGGTGGTATCGATGGAGCTCTGGTTGAGGGCCCGGAAGCCGACGCCCTTGGCCTGCAGCTGGTCGATGATGTGGCGAAGGTCGATGATGGACCTGGCCAGGCGGTCGAGACGAGAAACGACCAGGACGTCGCCGTCGCGGACGTAGTCGAGGGCCAGGGCCAGCTGATCACGCGAAGCTGTGGTCGTTCCTGAGCGTTTCTCGGCGAAGACCTTTTCGCACCCCGCCGCTTCGAGCTCGTCGAGCTGGACCGCGAGGTCCTGGTCTGTGGTGCTAACGCGGGCGTAGCCAATCAAAGACATAAGAGTGTCCCAATGAGTTCTAGACCATAAGAGAGTGGTGTCTCAAAACTCATATGTCAACCCGTATGGGACGGCGTCGGTGTCTCAGGCGAATGTACCGCTGGCGTCTACCTCACTGGGACGGTGGTAGTGCACCGGCCTCTAGGGTCGGTCCGCCCTCACCGCTTAGACCCCCCCCCACCGGGGGGGATGGGCAACCGAAGGCCGCATAAATAGGCCTTCAAATGGGCTAACCCAAAACGATCCGCCTTGGCCTTCCGGGGTCAATAAATAGAGGTGCTTTTCTCCGAGGATGCGCACTAATTCGGATGCCCCTGTAGGCCTCCTGAAGGCCCCCTGGAGGCCCAACTTTCTGCCCCGCTACAACGGGGTTGGCGGGTGCCCACAGGGCGTCCTGAGGGCTCCCTGAGAGTCTGGCGGACTTGAGGAAAGCGAGGGCTGCTGCGGAGCTCTTGAGCAGCTAACCTCGCCCGCTGGTTGCAGCTGGAGGCGCTTTCCGCCTAACTGCCTGTCAGGGGTAACGATGCAACCAGCTAGCGCCAACTTCGAGTTCCTGCGCCCGCAAGGGGAGCAGCTCGTTCGCTTGGCCGCTCAGGCGGAGCACTACTTCCGAACGGACCCCAACACCTCCCTGATCAAGCTGCGGCAGTTCGCCGAGCTGCTGGCCAAAGAGGTCGCCGCGCGAACGGGCTCGCTCAGGTCGCCCGATGAGTCCTTCTCCGAGGTTCTCGGTGTGCTGGGGCGCTCCGGCTATGCCTCCCGTCAGGCGCTCGACCTGTTCCATTATCTCCGCAAGGCGGGAAACGATGCGGTCCACGGCGACCTCGATGATTTCTCGGCTGCCCTCGGGGGCCTGAAGGTCGCCCGCGAGCTGGCCGGATGGTTTGTCCGGAGCTACGGCGGAAACCCCACGCTGGCCCTGGGGCCTTTCACGCCGCCGCCCGCACCCGCCGATCCTGCCGCCGGCTTGAAAGCCGAGCTGGACCAGCTCAGGGCGGAAGCGGAAACGCACCGCAGCGCCGCCGAGATCGCCCAGGCCCGCGCCGAAGCTCTGGCCCTGGAAAACCTGGAGGCCGCCGAGCGTCTGCGCAGGGAGGCCGAGGAGCGCGGGGTCTGGCAGAAGCTGGCAGAGGAGGCCGAGGCGGCCGCAGGCGAGGTCAGGGCGGCCCTTGAGGCCACCCAGCGGCAGGCCGAGAAGTCTGCGTCGGCGGTGCTCGCCAAGCTGGAGAAGGCCGCCGAGGTCGCGGACGCCGCCATCAACCTCGACGAGGCGGCGACGCGGGCCATTATCGACCAACAGCTGCAACGGGCCGGCTGGGAGGCCGACACCCGCGAGCTTCGTTACGCCAAGGGAGCGCGTCCGACCAAGGACCGTAACCTCGCCATCGCCGAGTGGCCGACTGCCAGCGGCCCGGCGGACTACGCCCTGTTCGCCGGGCTGACACTTGTTGGTGTGGTGGAGGCCAAACGCCGAAACCGCAACGTCATGAGCGTTCTGCCTCAGGCGGAGCGCTATGCGGAAGGCATCACCCTCGAAGCCGCCCATCTGCACCCTCAGGCACCCTGGGGGGCGTTCAAGGCCCCCTTCGCCTTCTCGACCAATGGCCGGCCGTATCTGAAGCAGCTTGAGACAGCCTCAGGGATCTGGCGGCGCGACCTTCGGCGTCCGACAAACCCCTCCTCCGCCCTCATGGGCTGGCCCAGCCCGGCCGGCCTGCTGGAGCGCCTGGAAGCCGACCAGGATGCCGCTGAGGCGGCCCTGGAGACTCAGGGTTTCGACTTCGGCTTCGACCTTCGCCCCTACCAGCGGAGGGCCATAGAGGCGGTCGAAAAGGGGCTTGCTGAGGGTCGATCTCAGATGCTCATCGGCATGGCGACCGGAACCGGCAAGACCAAGCTGGCCATCGCCATGCTGTATCGCCTGATAGCCGCGAAACGCTTCCGCAGTGTCTGCTTCGTGGTCGACCGCAGCGCCTTGGGGGACCAGACCGAGCGCGAGTTCACCACGACCAAGGTCGTCGCCGGAAAGGCCTTCGCCCAGATCTTCGGCCTGAAGGGTCTGGGGGACGTGACGCCCGATCCCGAGACCCGCATCCACATCTGCACCATCCAGGGCCTGGTGCGCCGTACCTTGTTCGCCTCTGACCCGGCGGACGCACCGACCGTCGATCAATACGACCTCATGGTCGTGGACGAGTGCCACAGGGGCTATCTCCTCGACCGAGAGATGTCGGACGCCGAGCTCAGCTTCCGCGACCAGGACGACTACGTCTCCAAATACCGCCGGGTCCTGGACTATTTCGATGCGACCAAGATCGGACTGACGGCCACTCCGGCGCTGCACACCGTCCAGATCTTTGGCGAGCCTGTGTTCCGCTACTCCTACCGGGAGGCGGTGGTGGACGGCTTCCTGATCGACCACGAGCCACCGATCCGCATCAAGACCGCCCTGTCACAGGACGGGATCCATTTCGTCGCCGAGGAGGAGGTAACCTTCGTCCATCCGCCAACCGGCGAGGTCGAGCTGTTCAAGCTGCCCGACAGCCTCGACTTCGACGTCGAGAACTTCAACCGCACCGTCATCACCGAGCCGTTCAACCGGGCCGTGGCTGACGAGCTGACCCGGCACATCGATCTTGCCGAGCCCGACAAGACCCTGGTCTTCGCGGCGTCCGACGCCCATGCCGACATCGTCGTGAAAACCCTTCGGGAAGCTTTTCGGGAGGCCCATGGCGACATCGAGGACGCCGCGATCCGGAAACTGACGGGCAGCGTCGACAAGGTCGGCAAGCTGATCCTAAGCTATCGGAACGACGCCCTGCCCAGGATCGCGGTGACGGTTGATCTGCTGACGACCGGCGTCGATATCCCGAAGATCACCAACCTGGTCTTCCTCCGCCGGGTGAACAGCCGGATCCTCTATGAGCAGATGCTGGGGCGGGCGACCCGGCTCTGTCCCGAAATCGGCAAGGAGACCTTCCGCATCTTCGACGCCGTAGATCTCTATAGCCGACTACAGGATCTGACCGAGATGCGGCCCGTCGCGGCCGATCCGAAGCTGACCCTTACCCAGCTGCTCGACGAACTGGCCAACATCGAGGACGACCGTCATCGGGCGGATGTTCGTGACCAGATCATCGTGCGCCTGAACCGCCGGCTTAAGTCCATGTCGGACGAGGCCCGCGCCAAGGCGGAGCTGGCGTCTGGAGAGTCTCCTGAGGACACCCTCAAGCGCTTCCGGGCCGGCAAGCCTGAGGAACTGGCCGACTGGGCCCGGGGCCGCCCCGGCCTAGGTCCTGCGCTGGACTGGCAGACGTCGGGCGGTACGCCGATCATGTTGCCGATCTCTGAGCACCCCGACGCGGTGGTGGACGTCAGTCGGGGGTATGGCGATGCCCAACGGCCCGAGGATTACCTGGACGCCTTCGCCGCCTTCATCCGAACCAACCTGAACCAGATCGCCGCCCTGACTACGGTCGTCCAGCGCCCGCGCGACCTGACCCGTGCCCAGTTGCGAGACCTGCGGCTTCAGCTCGACGCCCAGGGCTTCACCGACGCCAGCATCCGCCGTGCATGGTCGGACGCCCGGAACGAGGATATCGCCGCCTCCATCATCGGCTACGTCCGGCAGGCGGCCCTGGGTGACCCTCTCATCCCCTACGCAGACCGCGTGAAACGTGCGGTGGACGCCGTCGTGCGCAAAGGCGACTGGACCGATGTGCAGAAGAGATGGCTTCACCGCATCGGCGAACAGCTCCAGAAGGAGATCGTGGTGGATCGCGAGTCTCTCGACGAGCCACCCTTCAGCTCTGACGGCGGTTTCAGGGTGATCAACAAGCGCTTCGACGGTAAGTTGGAGTCGGTCCTTTCGGACCTTAGCGAGGAACTATGGCGAGCAGCGAGCTGACCCGGGGCAGGGTCACGACACAGGACATCGTCAGCAAGCTGTGGGGCCTCTGCCACGTCCTTCGCGGCGACGGGGTCAGTTATCAGGAATACGTCACTGAGCTGACCTTCCTGCTTTTCCTCAAGATGATGGAGGAGACCGGCCGCGAGGACCGGATCCCCGCCGAGTACCGCTGGAGCCAGATCGCCCGGCGCGAGGGCATCGACCAGCTCGACCACTACAAGCTGGCGCTGTTGAGCCTCGGCAAGGCGGGCGACCCAACCGTCCAGGCCATCTTCACCGATGCCCAGACCAAACTGCGCAAGCCCGCCAACCTCAAGACTTTGACCACCGCCATCGACGGCCTGGACTGGTTCTCGGCCCGAGAGGAGGGCCTGGGCGAGCTGTATGAGGGACTGCTGGAGAAGAACGCCGGAGAGAAGAAGTCCGGCGCGGGCCAGTACTTCACCCCCCGGCCGCTGATCGACAGCATCGTTCGGCTGATGAAGCCACAGGTGGGCGAGGTGATCCAGGACCCGGCCGCCGGCACCGGGGGCTTTCTGGTCGCCGCCGACCGCTACATCAAGGACGCTACCGACGACCTGTACGGCCTGACACAGGCCCAGGGCTTCTTCCAGCGCAACAACGCCCTGACGGGAATCGAGCTGGTCCCCGACACTCACCGTCTGGCGATGATGAACCTGATGCTGCACGGCATCGACGGACCAATCACACTCGGTGACAGCCTGACGCCTGATGGCGAGGCCCTGGGCAAGGCCGATTTGATCCTGACCAACCCACCCTTCGGCACCAAGGCGGGGGGCGGCCGGCCCAGCCGCGCCGACTTCTCGATCACCGCCGAGACCTCGAACAAGCAGTTGGCCTTCGTTGAGCACATCGTCCGCGCCCTGAAGCCCGGCGGTCGGGCGGCGGTGGTTCTGCCTGACAACGTGCTCTTCGAGGACAACACTGGCCGCCGCCTGCGTCAGTGGGTGATGGAGCTGGCCGACCTGCACACCATCCTGCGGCTGCCGACCGGCATCTTCTATGCCCAGGGGGTCAAGACCAACGTCCTGTTCCTGACGCGGGGCAGGACAGACCGGGCCAACACCAAGGGCATCTGGGTCTATGATTTGCGCGCCAACATGCCGGCCTTCGGCAAGACTAGGCCGCTGACTATCGCCGACTTCAAGCCCTTCGAGGCGGCCTATGGGGACGATCCAAACGGTGGGGCGCCGCGCACTGACGAGGGCCCCGAGGGTCGCTTCCGGTTCTCCACGCGCACCGACATCGCCGCTCGTAACGACAATCTCGACATCGCTTGGCTGCGCGACGACAGCGAGGCAGCCGAGGACGACCTCAGCGACCCTGAGGACATTGCGGCGGCAATCCTCGGCCATCTGCGGGCGGCTTTGGCCGAGGTTGAGGCGGTGGACGCCGAACTGGCCGGCGAGGAGGCCGTGCCGGCGGAGGTGGCGGCGTGAGTGAGTTGCCGGCGGGGTGGGCAGACGCACCTCTCGATGATCTGGGCACATGGGGTTCTGGTGGAACGCCGAAGGCCGGGGAGCGGCGGTTTTACGGAGGCGGTATTCCATTCGTGAAGATTGGAGACCTGAACGACGGCCTATTCACCCAGACGGTCGAGACGCTGACTGAAGACGGCCTCGCGTCGAGCGCCGCCAAGATGGTTCCACCCGGCTCGCTGCTGGTCGCTATGTACGGCTCAATTGGCAAACTCGGCATCAACGCGATCCCTGTTGCGACGAACCAGGCTATCGCGTTCCTGGACCCCGACCGGTCTCTCGTCAGTACCGAGTTGATCTACTGGGGCCTCAAGGCTTTCCAGTCTGAACTTGTCGCGATGGGGCAAGGTGGTACGCAACAGAACATTAGCCAAAAGATACTCCGGGCATATCGCATTCCTTTGCCACCGCTTGCCGAACAGCGGCGGATCGTGACGAAGCTCGACGCCCTGACCGCCCGCACGGCCCGCGCCCGAGCGGACCTCGACCGCATCCCCGCCCTCGCCGCCCGCTACAAGCAGGCGGTGCTGGCGAAGGCGTTCAGTGGGGAACTGACGGCAGGGTGGAGAATCGTCCAGTCCGCTCTTCACCCCGTCCAGCCGCGCGCCCAGCTCGACATTCAGGCCAAGTACCGGCTCAACGGCGCTCCCACCGACTTCGCGCCACCATATCAGGTTCCCGACACCTGGCGCTGGCTTCGCCTGCCAGAGCTCGGGGATATGGATCGCGGCAAGTCGCGCCACCGCCCTCGCGACGACGCCCGCTTGTTCGGCGGGCCGTTCCCATTTGTTCAGACAGGGGAGGTGCGCTCCGCCGACCGGTACCTGACCTCGTATTCCAAGACTTACAGCGTCTTCGGTCTGGAGCAGAGCAGGCTCTGGTCTGCCGGTACGGTTTGCATCACCATCGCGGCTAACATCGCGGAAACTGCCATCCTAGGGATCGACGCCTGCTTTCCAGACAGCGTCGTTGGCCTCAGCGCCGACCCAGCCCGCTGTCTGCCTGAATACGTCGAATACTTCATCCGAACTGCGAAATCGGACCTGGAGCAGTTCGCTCCGGCTACGGCGCAGAAGAACATCAATCTGGAGGTGCTTGGGAGCATCCGCCTCCCGGTCGCACCGCAGCTTGAACAAGCCGAAATCGTCCGCCGCATCGACGGCGCCTTCGCCGAGATCGACCGCCTGACCGCCGAAGCAGCCGCCGCCCGCCGCCTGCTGGACCGGCTTGACCAGGCGGTGCTTGCCAACGCCTTCCGGGGCGAACTGGTCCCCCAGGACCCCGCCGACGAGCCCGCCAGCGTCCTACTCGACCGCATCCGCGCCGAACGCGCCAGCACCCCTAAGGTGAAGCGGGGGCGTCCCAAGGCCGTCTCATGAGCTACGGCCGTGCTGACATCGCCATCGGCGTGGTCGACGTCGGCTCGCCGAAAGGCGGAAAGCTGGGTTGGGCGATCCTGGAGCCGAGCGCCGCCCCCGTCCTCGGTAAGGACTTGGACGCCTTCATCGACGCAATGACGTCAGCGGGCGCGAACTGGCCGCTGGCCATCGGCTTTGAAGCTCCGTTGTTCATTCCAACAGCCACCGAGGCCCTCAGTATCCTGAGGGGGCGCAAAGGCGAGGGGTCCCGTCCATGGAGCGCGGGAGCCGGAGCCACCGTGACCACGGCGGCGCTGGCAGTGGTCACCTATACTCTCGCGGGCCTGCGACGAGGGTTGAGCCAGTCAGTGGCGTCGGTGGAACTCGGAGCGCTGCCGGCGCGTCCGGGCGACACCCTTTTCTTTGAGGCCTTCGTAACGGCGGCCGCCAAGGGCGAAGATCACGCCGACGACGCCTTGATCGCTGCGCGGGAGGTCCAGGCCCTCCTGGCCGGCGACCGCCCCTATCGATCCGCCATCGACGAGTCGGAGGTATTCAGTTTGCTGGGCGCGAGCCTGCTGCGAACCGGCTGGTCGACCGATCTGGCGATGCTGTCTGCACCGTGCTTGGTCGTGAGGCCTGGGTTCGACCACTACGACTGACAGGAAGCGCGTACCCTCCGCCGAACTAACCCAACGAGTGCTAGAGTGATGGACCGAACCAGCGCGGCGGTGCGTGGCCTGGCTACCTCGCTGTCGATTGTCGGGGCTACAGGTGACCTGGAGGCTCTAAGACAGGTCTACCGTCGTAGTCGTATAGAGGTACCTAGTAAGTCCCCTGAGGTACCTTAGGGACCCGAGGTGCCGACCGGCAGAGCAGCACCCTCCGTCGACCGGGGCGTCGTCAGCCCGCGATGCCCTAAAGCGGACTCTGCGATAGTCCGCTCTCGACCCGTTGCGGACATTACGCCCGCCCGGCAGACTTGACGGATGACCGTCGAAATCATCTGCGCTTCGTGTGGACGCCATCTAACCGGCCAATGCCATTGGGCAAGTGAGGCTGATTATGACCGCACCTGTGTTGACCGGATGCCAGCAGTTCCGAGGGGATTGCTGATCCGACTGAGCGTCGAGGACGCTGTGGACGCGCTTCATGGGGACGGAACCGTAGAACGAAAAGTCTATTCGGAGGCGGGTGCGGTCGCCGCCAACCCTGAAGACATCATCAAAGGCAGTTTAGATCGCGCCGGGATCGACAACGGCTGCTGTGGGTCTGACGGCCTCGACGGACCGAACCGAGCCTGTCTGTGCGGTTCAATGGTTGCGACACAATGGAGCGACTGCTGGACACAGGCCGAGGTCCGATTTCTCCCTGATGCGGTTCGTGTGTCGGAGAATCCTTAGGTCCGCTTTCCATCTGTGGACGCCCCCTTCAGCGCAAGAGTGAATTCGGGAGTTTCTGACACGTAGTCGGATGCTGCCATCTGTCCGGCCTGTTCTGCGGCGGTGAACCGTCGC
>VYLK01000198.1_pt1 | contig 24997 bp, 20 predicted proteins | sample 5114321 | NCBI WGS metagenome assembly VYLK01 (sample SAMN12291792, study PRJNA351875) | freshwater metagenome | isolation source: freshwater lake | place: USA: Michigan, MSU2 Lake | collected 2011-08-16
CAAGGCCTCGCGCGCGCCGGCATCGCCCCCGGGCCGCCGCTGGCCGAGCGTGTGCGCCAGTTCCAGCGCGCCCAGGGCCTGCCGCCCGACGGCCGCGCCGGCCCGGTGACGGTGATGCGGCTGAACCGCCTCACCGGTGTTCAAGAAGCCCGCCTCGCGGGCGAGAACTGAAGCCCCGCGATGTCCTACATCCTCGAAGCCCTGCGCCGATCGCAGGCCGAACGTGAACGCGGCCAGGTGCCCGGCCTGAACGCGCAGCCTGGGGCCGTAGCCACCTTGCCAACGCAGCGCGAAGGCCCCCCATGGCGTTGGGTGCTGCCGCTGGGCGTTGTGGCGCTGGCAGCGCTGCTGCTTGCCGTGTGGGCCTGGCGCGGTGCTGCCGTACCAGCGCCCGCCGCCGTACCGACCCAGCCCTTGACGGCCGCGCCGCCGGCCGCCGAGGCAACGCCTTTGCCGCTGGTGGTGTCGGCACCGCCGCCTCCGCCTGTGGTGGCCGCTGCGCCGACCGCCCCGACCGCGCCTGCCGTGGCCGACAAACCTTCAGCCCCGGCCGCTGCCGCGCCGCGCGTGCTGCGGCTCTCGGAACTGACGGCCGAACAGCGGCGCGAGCTGCCCTCGATGTCGCTGGGCGGCTCGGTGTGGTCGGACAGCGCGCTCAGCCGCTTCGTCATCGTTAACGGCCAGGTCGTGCGCGAAGGCGAGACCGCCGCGCCGGGCGTCGTGGTCGACACCATCGGCCCGAAATCGGTGCGCCTGCGCTGGCGTGACTTGCGCATTGAACTCGCGCTCTGAGGCCGGCGGTCATCCCCGTGCTTCGGGGGAAGCACCTCGAGCGAAGGCGGGGCTGCGGGCGATACTCAGCGCCGATCAGAAATGAAACAGGCGGTGAGATGAGGGCGGCGGGAACAGCGTGGCGGTGGGGCGGTGGGCGGTGGTTGCGGACACGGTGTGCCGCGCTGGGCTTGCTCGGCCTGATGGCTTGCGTGGCCGTGTCTGCCGCGGCCGCGCAGGCCGCCGCCTGGGTGGTGACGCCGGAAGGCGGCCCGGGCGCCCTGGCCGATGCCGTGGCCCGCGCGGCCGATGGCGACACGGTGGAGCTCATGCCCGGTGAGTACAAGGGCACGCTGGTGCTCGATCAGCGCCGGCTCACGCTGCGCGGCACGGGCAAGGTGGTGGTGCAGGGCGGTGGCCAGGCTGGCGACGCCAAAGCCTTGTGGACGGTGCGCGGCGGCGAGGTGCTGATCGAAGGTATCGAGTTCCGCGGCGCGCGGGCGCGCGACGGCACCGGTGCTGGCGTGCTGCTGGACGGGGGCAAGCTCACGCTGCGCAAGGTGGTGCTCTTCGACAACGAGTACGGGCTGCTCGCGAGGAACAACCCGCAAGCCGAGCTGACGATCGAAAACAGTGTCTTTGGCCAGGCGCCCAAGGTCGTCGGCGGCCTGCACCACCTGCTGAACGTCGGCCGCATTGGCAAGCTGCGCATCACGGGCAGCCGTTTCCAGCAGGGCTTCGAGGGCCACCTGATCCGCAGCCGCGCGCGCGAGGTCGTCATCGCCTACAACTTCATCCACGACGGTGTGCGCGGAGGGGCTTCCTACGAGATCGAACTGGCGGCGGGCGGGCTGGCCACTGTCATCGGCAACGTCATTGGCCAGGGCGTGGACCGACAGAATCCGGTCTTGCTGGTGTATGGCACAGAAGGCCGTGTCTGGGAGCGTAACGAGCTCTATGTCGCCCACAACACCTTCATCCACTACGGCTGGCTGCCCGCCTGGTTCATGCGGGTCTTCGAAGACCGCGTCGGCCCCGACACGCGGGTCTTCGCCGTCAACAACCTGCTGGTCGGCCCGGGTGTGTTCTGGCTCGCGGCCAAGGGTGATTTCGCCGGCAACCGCCCCGTCACGCGCGGCATGCTGCAGGACATCTGGACCAACGGCTTCGAACTGCCACCGGGCGCGATGTGGCGCGGCAGCGGTGTCGACCCCAGCAAGATCAACGGGCAAGACCTGCGCCCGCAGGCCGAGTTCGAGTGGCCCGTCGGCACGCGTGCGCTGCAGCCCGCCACGAGCTGGACGCCAGGCGCCTTCCAGCGTTAGACCCGGGCCCGCGCCGGCGGGGGTGGCCGGCTACGATGCCGGCCATGAGCAAAAACCTGCACCCCGACAGCATCGCCGCCCAGGCCCTGGGCTGGATCGACGAAGCCACGCGCGCCATCACGCCGCCCATCCACGTCAGCAGCACCTACCTGCGCGACCCCGACAACCAGTACCGCAGCGGCCGCGTCTATGCACGGGCCGACAACCCGGCGTTTGATCAGGCCGAGGCCGTGATCAACACGCTCGAAGGTGGCCACCAGACCTTGCTTTTCGCCAGCGGCATGGCCGCGGCCACGGCCGTGTTCCAGGCCCTGCAGCCCGGCGACCACGTGCTCGCACCCAAGGTGATGTACTGGAGCCTGCGCAACTGGCTGATGACTTTCGCCACCGGCTGGGGCCTGCAGGTCGAGCTCATCGACATGACCGACCCGGCCACGGTGCAGGCCGCGCTGCGCCCGGGGAAGACCAAGCTGGTGTGGATAGAGACGCCGGCCAACCCGCTTTGGAGCATCACCGACATCGCCGCCACCGCCACGCTGGCGCACGAAGCCGGCGCGCTGCTGGCAGTGGACAGCACGGTGGCCACGCCGCTGCTCACGCAGCCGCTCGCGCTGGGCGCCGACCTGGTGATGCATGCGGCCACCAAATACCTCAACGGGCACAGCGACCTGATCGCCGGCTGCCTGACCACGCGTGCTGACAACGAACACTGGCAGCGCGTGCGCAAGGTGCGTGCGCAGGTGGGCGGCACGCTGGGCAGCTTCGAGGCCTGGCTGCTGCTGCGCGGCCTGCGCACGCTGCACCTGCGTGTGCGTGCGGCCTGCGCTTCGGCGCAACGCATCGCCGAGCACTTCCACGGCCACCCGCTGGTGTCCGAGGTGCTATACCCGGGGCTGCCGAACTTCCCCGGCCATGCCATCGCGGCACGGCAGATGAAGGGCGGCTTCGGCGGGATGATGTCCATCCGCGCGCAGCACGGCGAGGCCGCAGCCATCGCCGTGGCGGCGCAGACGAAGCTGTGGAAGCGCGCCACCTCGCTGGGCGGCACCGAGAGCCTGATCGAGCACCGCGCCAGCGTCGAAGGCGCCGGCACCCCGGCGCCGGTTGATCTGCTGCGCCTGTCGGTGGGCATCGAGAACTCCGAGGACCTGATCGCCGATCTGGAGCAGGCGCTGGCCGCCGCGGCCGCCAGCGTCGGGGCCGCCCCGCGTTGACCCCCGTCTGAAACAGCGGCATCATCAGGCCTGTAACTTAATTACAAGTCCCCCGGCCTGCAGCCGGGGGCCGGCCCGCATGTCTTTCGACCTCGTCCTCTTCGGCGGCACTGGCGACCTCACCTGGCGCAAGCTGATGCCGGCGCTTTTCCAGGCCTGGCGCCACGGCAAGCTGCCCGCCGGCGGCCGCATCCTGGCCGTGGCGCGCGACGAGCGCAGCGACGCCGAATACCGCAGCTACATCCGCGAGCGTTTCACCGCGGTGGACGAGGCCAAGCAACCCACCGATGCCGAATTCAACCAGTTCGCCGAGCTGCTGCACTACCGGCGCATGGACCTGGCCCAGCCCGAGCACTACGCTGGCCTGAAGCAGTGGTTGGATGCGCGCGGCGCCAACACGGTGGTGGTCTTCCTGGCCACCAGCCCCCACCTCTTCGTGCCCGTGTGCCAGCAACTGGGCGCGGCCGGCATCAACGGCGAGAACGTGCGCCTGGTGCTGGAAAAGCCGCTGGGCCACGACCTCGCCAGCGCCCAGGCCATCAACCGCGCGGTGCGTGCCAGCTTCCGCGAAGAGCAGGCGCTGCGCATCGACCACTACCTCGGCAAGCCCGCGGTGCAGAACCTGATGGCGCTGCGTTTCGGCAACGCGCTGTTCGAGCCGCTGTGGCGCCGCGAGAGCATCGCCAACATCCAGATCACCATGGCCGAGAGCATCGGCGTGGGCACGCGTGGCGATTTCTACGACACCACCGGCGCGCTGCGCGACATGGTGCAGAACCACGCGTTGCAGTTGCTGACGATGATCGCGATGGAGCCGCCCTCTACCAGCGACGCCGACGCCATCCGCGACGAAAAGCTCAAGGTGCTGCGCTCGCTCAAGCCCTTCACGCCCGAGAGCGTGGCGCGCGACGTGGTGCGCGGCCAGTACAAGGCCGGCACGGTGGATGGCAAGCCCGTCATCGGCTACCTGGAAGAGCAGAAGGTGCCCGCCGGCAGTGCCTGCGAAACCTTCGTGGCCTTGCGCACCGAGGTGCAGAACTGGCGCTGGGCCGGCGTGCCTTTCTACCTGCGCACCGGCAAACGCCTGCCGGCGCGCGATGCGCACATCGTCGTGAACTTCCGCGAGGTGCCGCATCCCATCTTCCCGGGTACGCGTCGGGCCAACAAGCTCGTGATCAAGTTGCAACCCGAAGACGGGCTGGAGCTGCACCTGCTGGCGGCCAAAGGCGGTGGCGCTTCGCACAACGGGCAGGAGATCCTCTCGCCGGTGTCGCTGGACCTCGATTTCGACAAGGCCTTCCTCAGCGAGCGGGTGGGCGGCTACGAACGCCTGCTGCTCGACGCCATTGCCGGCCGTCTGAACCTCTTCGTGCGCAGCGACGAGCAGGAGCAGGCCTGGCGCTGGGTGGAGCCCATCCTCAAGGCCTGGGCCGACGACCCGACCGGCCCGCGCCCCTACAGCGCCGGCAGCTGGGGGCCGGCGGCGGCCAGCGCGCTGGTGGCGCGCGACGGCGGCGCCTGGGCGGAAGAGCTTTGAGCGCGAGCATCGCCAGGAGTGCTGCATGAGCACCGGCATGCTCGACCGCATCCGCGCATCGATCCCGGCGCTGCCGCCGGCCGAGCAGCGCGTGGCCAAGCTGCTGCTGGCCGACCCGCGCGGCTTCGCCACGCTGCCGGTGGTGGAACTGGCCGAGCGCGCGCACGTCAGCAAGCCCACCGTGGTGCGCTTCTGCCGCAGCATCGGCTACGACGGCCTGGCCGACTTCAAGCTCAAGCTGGCCGGCAGCGTCAACGAAGGCGTGCCCTTCGTGCACCGCGCGGTGGACGACGACGACAAGGCCGGCGACATCGTCGTGAAGGTGATCGACAACGCCGTGGCCGCGATGCTGCGCTACCGCAATGCCGCGGCCAGCCAGAGCGTGGAACGCGCCATCGAGGCGCTGGCCGAAGCCTGCCGCCAGAGCCGCCGCATCGAGTTCTACGGCGTGGGCAACAGCGGCATCGTGGCGCAGGACGCGCAGCACAAGTTCTTCCGTCTGGGCGTGATGGCCGCGGCCGTGAGCGACGGCCACATGCAGGTGATGAGCGTCACCATGCTGCAGCCGGGCGACTGCGCGGTGATCATCAGCAACTCGGGCCGCAGCCGCGACCTGCTGGACGTGGCCGAGATCGCGCGGCGCAAGGGCGCCACCGTCATCGCCATCACGGCCAGCGGTTCACCGCTGGCGCTGGAATGCCGAGTGGGCGCGAACCACATCCTGCTGGCCGCCGACCACCCCGAGGATGCCGACCGCTACAGCCCCATGGTCTCGCGGCTGCTGCACCTGCTGATCGTCGACATCCTCACCACTGGCGTGGCGCTGCGGCTGGGCTCGGCGGGCTTGCGCCCAATGCTGCAGGAGATCAAGAAAAACCTGCGCCAGAAGCGCTATGCCGCCCTCAGCGGCACCGCCGCTCAGGACGCGGCTGACGGCATGACGGCTGGAGACAGGGACAGCAGCTCTTCCACGCCGTAAAGCGCGGCCAGCTGCTGCAGTTGCTGCGGCGCGCCGGTGACCTGGAAGCCGCGCCCGGCAGCCTGCGCCGCACGGCGGGCCTGCAGCAGCAGCGCGATGGTCGAGGTGTCGTAGCCGGTCAAGGCCGAGGCATCGACCGTGAAGGTGCCGCTGCCGCCGGCCAGGGCGGCCGGCAGCGCGGCGGCGAGCTCGGCCACCTTCTGCAGCGTGGCGTCGGCGGGCAGTTGCATCGCGCGGGGCCTTACTTGGCCGCAGCCTTGTTGCGCTCGGTCAGCGTGTTGATCAGGCCGTCGATGCCGCCCTTGCCCAGTTCGGTGGCGAACTGCGAGCGGTAGTTCTGCACCAGCCAAATGCCGCCGACGTTGACGTCGATGATCTTCCACGCGGCATTGGGGTCGTTGGCGGGCTTGTCGAGGCGGTAGTCGAGCTTGATGGGCTCGCCCGAACCCTTGACCTCGCTCTGCACGATGACCTGCGTGCTGCCGGGCGTGGGCAGCGTGCGGGTGATGGAGACGGTCTGGTCCTTCAGCTGCGTCAGTGCGCCGGCGTACAGGCGCAGCAGCAGGGTCTTGAACTCGGTCTGCAGGCGTGCGCGCTGCTCGGGGGTGGCGCTGCGCCACTGCGGGCCGACGGCCGAGCGCGTGGCGACCTCGAAGTTCACGCTGGGCATGACCTTGCTGTCGACCAGGGCCGTGATGCGCGCCATGTCACCGGCCTGGATGGCCTTGTCGGTCTTGGCGACGTCGATCACTTCGGTGGAGATCTGGCGCACCAGCGCATCGGGTGCCTGGCTGGCATGGGCGGGGGCCGCCAGCACGGTGACGGCGCCGGCGACAGCGGCCAGGGTGGTGGTGTTCAGCAGGTTGGGGAACATGGTTTTCCTTCTCAAGTGCGGGCCGCATGGCTCGGTGGCCCGGGAGTTCGACCCGGTACCGCCGCCGAGGTTCAACGTGCGGCGGAGGCGGGTTGGGCGGGGGCGGGCGCTGAAGCGGCCTTGGCAGCGGCAGCAGCAGCAGCGGGCTTGGCCGCAGGCGATTCGGGTTCGTCGTCGAAGGTCTCCATCGGCGGCGCGCCGTCGTAGAGCGCATCGCGGCGGCGCGAGAGGTAGGCGTCGCGCAGGAAGCTGTACTTGTCGATGGCGACGCTGTCGACGAAATTGCCGGCCTGCAGCAGGTTGGTGCGCGTGTTCAGCAGTTCCAGCGCTGTGATGGCGTATTGGTCGGCCGTGGCCGCAGGCAGCACCGAGGGCGAGGTCTGGCGGTCGGCGAAGTAGCCGACGCTGTCGCGCAGCGTCGAGGGCCCCAGGAAGGGCAGCACGATGTAGGGACCCGTGGGCACGCCCCACATGCCCAGGGTCTGGCCGAAATCCTCGGAGCGGCGCACCAGGCCCATCTCGGTGGCCGGGTCCATCACGCCGAGCGCCCCGAAGACGGTGTTGGTGATCACGCGCATGCCCATCTCGGCACCGGTGCGGAACTTGCCCTGCAGGAAGTGGTTGGCCGTGGACCAGACGTCGTAGAAGTTGCCCAGCACGTTGTTGATACTGGTGCGCACGAAGACCGGCACCACATCGCGGTAGGTCTCCGCCACGGGCTTGAGCACCGCACGGTCGACCTTGTCGTTGAAGGCGAAGACGCGGCGGTTCCAGGTCTCCATCGGATCGGGCGTGGGGCCGGCGGCACTGGGCGGGACGGTGGCACATCCCGCCAACACCACCAGGGCCAACGTGGCCGCGGCCGCGCGCAGGCCCAGGCGCAGGGCATTCACTTCGCGGGCTCCGCAGGGGCCGGGGCGGCACCAGCGGCCGGCGCGGCAGGTGTCTCGGCCTTGCTGCTGAGGAACTGGCCGATCAGGTTTTCCAGCACCACCGCCGATTGTGTCTGCGGCACCAGTGCGCCGGCGGTGAGGTTGGCGTCATCGCCACCGGGCTCCAGGCCGATGTATTGGTCGCCCAGCAGGCCGGCGGTGAGGATCTTGGCGGCCGAGTCCTTCGGGAACTGGTAGACGCGGTCGATCTCCATCGTCACCACGCCCTGGTAAGTCTTGCTGTCGAGCTGGATGCCCGTGACGCGGCCCACCGTCACGCCGGCTGTGCGCACCGGGGCGCGCACCTTCAGGCCGCCGATGTTGTCGAAGTTGGCCTTCAGCGTGTAGGTGTCGCCACCGCCCACGCTGCCCAGGTTGGCGGCCTTCATGGCCAGGAACACCAGCCCGGCCATGCCCAGCAGCACGAAGAACCCGACCAGGGTTTCGATGCTTCGTTTGCCCATGCGATAAAGCTCCTGAATCCTGTTGCGCCGTCAGGGCGTGGAGAACATCAGTGCGGTCAGCACGAAGTCCATGCCCAGCACCCACAGCGAAGAGATGACCACCGTGCGGGTGGTGGCGTAGGCCACGCCCTCGGGCGTGGCTTCGGTCTCGAAGCCCTGGTACAGCGCCACCAGCGTGCAGATGACGCCGAAGACCGCCGCCTTCACGAGACCGTTGCCGACATCGCGGAACACGTCCACGCGCGTCTGCATGATCGACCAGAAGTTGCCTGCGTCCACACCGATCAGCAGCACCGCCACGACGTAGGCCCCGAGGATGCCCACCGCCGAGAACAACACCGCCAGGATGGGCATGGCGACGATGCCGCCGATGAAACGCGGCGCCAGCACCCGCACCTTGGGGTCGATGGCCATCAGCTCCATCGCGGCGATCTGTTCGCCGGCTTTCATCAGGCCGATCTCGGCCGTCAGCGAGGTGCCGGCGCGGCCGGCGAAGAGCAGCGCCGTCACCACCGGCCCGAGCTCGCGCACCAGCGCCAGGTTGACGATGAGGCCCAGGCTCTCCGCCGCGCCGTAGGTGACCAGCGCGTAATACATCTGCAGCGCTAGCACGAAGCCCACCGCCAGGCCCGAGGCCATGATGATGATGAGGCTGCGGTTGCCGATGGCGTAGACCTGCGCCACCACGAGGCCGAAGCGCCGCAGCGAGGCCGGCAGCGCGCGCAGCACCTCGAAGAAGAAGAAGGCCGCGTGGCCCCAGCCGCGGAACTGGTCGAGCGTCCGGGCGCCCAACCGCTGCAGGAAGGCCGTCATGGCGCCACCCCGAAGTCGGCCGCGATCTCGGGCGCGGGGTAGTGGAACTTCACCGGGCCGTCGGGTTCGCCGCGCACGAACTGGCGCGTCTCGGGGTCCATGCTGTCCATCAGTTCCTTGGGCGTGCCCTGCGCCACGATGCGGCCGCCGGTGGCCATCAGCACCACGTGGTCGGCAATCGCCATGCACTCGGGCACGTCGTGGCTGATGACGAGACTGGTGGCGCCCGTCACGTCGTTGAGCGTGCGGATGAGCTTGGCGGCCACGCCCATGCTGATGAGGTCGAGGCCCGCAAAGGGCTCGTCGTACATGATGAGCTCGGGGTCCAGTGCGATGGCGCGGGCCAGCGCGATGCGCCGGGCCATGCCGCCCGAGACCTCGCTGATGCGCAAGCCGGCTGCGCCGCGCAGGCCCACCGCGTTGAGTTTCATCAGCACGATGTCGCGGATCATGGCCTCGGGCAACTGCGTGTGCTCGCGCAGCGGGAAGGCCACGTTGTCGAAGACGCTGAGGTCGGTGAAGAGCGCGCCGAACTGGAACAGCATGCCCAGGCGGCGGCGCAAGCGGTAGAGCTGGGCGCGGTCGCGCGTGTCGACGACTTCGCCGTCGAAGATGACGCGGCCGCTGTCGGGGCGGTGCACGCCACCGATCAGGCGCATCAGCGTGGTCTTGCCGCAACCCGAACCGCCGAGAATGGCGGTGACCTGGCCCCGCGGGAACTTCAAGGAGATGTCCTTGAGGATCGTTCGGCTGCTGTCGTAGCCGAAGGTGACGCGGTCGATCTCGATGAAGGGCGTGGTGGTCAAGCGGAGCGGCGCCTGAGCGTGCTCAGGCGGTCGTGGCCAATAAGAATGGCGCGGATTGTGGCACGCGGCCCCGGTAAGTGAGGGTTACCCCGAGGGGTGGGGTGACGGGCTGCAAGGGCATGGGCACGAAGTGCAGCCCAGCAGGCCTCAACCGGGGCCGGCCTCCGCCGGCCCGGCCTCAGTTCACCGGGCGCCAGTAGATGCGGCGCCACTGGGCTGCGGTCGAGGCGGGCTCGGGCACCTCGGGCGCACGCACCGTCTTGTCGGACATGCGGATCAGCGCCCGCTTGCCGGCCGAGGTGGTGACGATCACCGGCCGGCTGGCCAGTGCGTAGCCCAGGAAGTAGCCAGCGTCGTAGTAGGTGTTGCCACCCACGTTGCGCACCACCGCACCGCCAGTGGCACCGTTCAGCGCCAGGAACCACGAACGGCCGCCCGGGTCGCACTGCACGTTGGTGGGAATGTTGACGGTGAGCGTGAGCGTGCCGCTGCTGGTGAGCGCCGGTTTGCTGACGATGCGGCCGTTGATCATGTTCCGGCCTGCTGGCGTGCTGGAGGTGGGCAGGTCGACGTACCAGCCGCGGCCGCCACCCAGGTCGACGGAATTCGTGGTGGCCTGGTAGGTGTCGGTGGCGCTGTTGTAGCTGAGCGCCTGGCAGACCAGCGAGCCGTTGCCGCCGCCGGCGGGGCAGGTGCTGCCGTTGGTGCCGCGCAGGTTGGTGATGCGCGCCGCCGAGCCGCTGAGCGTGACGTCGTCCACCAGCCCGTAGATGCTTTGGCGTTGCGTGGCTTCCGCGTTCGCACCGGCGCCCGGCACGTCGGCATCGGCCAGGTAGCGCCCGGTGCCCAGTTGCACCACGAAGCGGGTGGTGCTGCCGGACACCTGGCTCACCTCGGGTGCGGAAGTCACGGGCTGGGCGAGCGTGCCGCCGTCGTCCACCAGCGAAGCCAGGAGCACCGCACTGCTGCTGCCGCTGCCGGTGATGTCGAAGCGCCAGACGTTGCCCAGGTTGTCGGCACCCCAGACATAGGCCGTGTCGGCATCGGCCGCCACGTTGGCCAGCTTGCCCAGGTGTGCCAGGCCCGAATTGGCGACACCGGTGTCGATGGTCTTCACGATGCTGCCGTCGGCTGGGTTCAGCACCCAGACCCGGCCCGTCACCGTGGCGTCGTAGCCCGAGGCGACCACCACGCGCCAGTTGCTGCCGACCTTCACGATCAGCGGCGTGCCGTAGGAGAAGCCCATGCCCGTGGGGCTGAACTCCCACTTCACCTTGCTGGCCACGTCGGCTTCCGTGTCCGCCGTGTACGAGGAAATGTCCAGCGCGTAGTAGCCGCGTCCGCCCTTGCCCAGGCCGCCCACCAGGATGCGCGAAAAGCCCACGCCCGTCACTTCGGCGGTGGCCGGCGTGCCGTCGATGTAGTAGCGGTGGCTGTAGCTGGGGCTGCTCAGTTCCGCCAGGTTGGCGTGCAAGAGCCTCGGCACGTAGGCCCAGAGTTCCTGGCCGCGTGTGGGCACGCTGGCGCTGGTGCGGCCATCCACCACGTGCAGCATGCCGCCGTTGGAGCCCTGGAAGATGATGGGCACGTTGCCGCTGTAAGTCACCACCACGGGCTCGGCGTTGATGATGTCGCCCAGCACGTCCTGGCGCTGACGGTAGGTGGTGCCTTCCCCCGTGCGGACGCCGCGCAGGTAGTTGATGACGCCACCGGTCAGGCTTGCCGGCATGCCGGTGTAGGAGAGCGCCGAGGTGAAGGCCACGCCCGCGGTGCCGTTGAAGGTGGCGATCTTGCGGCTGCTCGGCGACTGGGCAGACAGGTTGCTGCGCAGCGACCAGATGTCGTCGCCCGTCTGCTGGCCGGTGCTGGTGTCGAGCGAATACGCCACGAGGTCGCCGTACCAGGAGCCCGAGCGGTAGCTGGACGCATAGCCGACGTTGTTCAGCGTGATCTGGGCATTGGCCACAGCCACCGCGGCGGCTGCGGCGTCCTTCGAGAAGGCGTCGGCGATGACGGAGTTGAAGGCGCCGGTCAGTTCCGATGCGGTGGTCGGGAACAGCGAGCGGCCGCCACCCTGGGCTGCCGTGTTCGTCAGCAGGGGGTCGTTGAGCACCTGCTTGTCGGCAAAGCCGATGGTGTAGGTGATCAGGTTGTTCTTCTTCGGGCGCTTGGTCGGGTCGGGTGACGGGAGATTGGGGCGCAGATCGACCTCGAACAAGGCCATGGCCACATCGTCGAGGTAGTCGGAGCCTGCCCACTCATAGGTGCGAGGGTTCACCCCTCCCAGTCTGCGGTCCCAACCCTGATTGGTGGCGATGTCTGCCGGCGACCCCGCGCTCGCAATGCAGGACCCGGTGCAACTGCGGTCGTAGTCGCGCAGGTGGGTGTTGCTCGTGAAGGCCTGGTCGGCGTTGGGTCGACCGTCGGTCAGCAGGAAGGCATACGAGCGTTGGCACCAGTACTGGATGGGACGCAGCACGGTGCCTATGCTGGGGCTGCTGGGAATGTCATCGGTGACCGTACGGGCGCAGAAGTCCGTGGTGCTTCCGCTGCCGGTGGAGTTCCGCAGGCAGGACGAGCGCGCATCCTGCCTCAGGAAGTCGTTGATCGCCACGTTGTTGACCGTCGGCGTGCTGACGTTGCCGCTGTAGCCCGTGGCCAGGTAACGGCCGATGTCGGCCAGCGTCTCGGCCAACGGCGTGTTGCCATCGCCCACCATGGCGTTGACCTCGGCCAGCACGGTGCTGCGGTGTGTGGACGTGAGTCCTGCCAGGCCGACTTGGAGTCGCCCGCCGTCAGACCCGTTGTAACTGGACAGGCCCACACGCACCGAAGGCGAGGCGTTGTCGACGGGCAGCCCGTTGATGGCACTGGTGGCCGATTCCTTCGCGATCTCCAGGCGCGTGCGCACCGCACCGCTGTTGACGCGCTTGCGCGTCGTCCAGCCCGTCACCGGGTGGCCGTCGGCTGTGCCGAAGTACCAGTTGAGGTAGTTGCCGTCGTAGTCGGCTCCCAGGTACGGGCCGGGGGTGCTGACCAGGTAGGCCTTGTACTCGGCCGTGCGGTTGAAGCACCGGCGGTTCGTGCTTGTGTTGTCCAGACTCCAGTGGCGGAAGGTATCGCCCCCCACAACGATCCGGGGCGCGCCGCCGGTGGCCAGGCCCAGGGTCATGTTCGTGCCCGCCGGCAGCACGCTCGTGCAGCCTGCCGGCGTGTAGTCCACCGCGGGGTTGTAGGGCGCCGTTGGCACGACGTTGTTCATCGAGCCTGAGCTGTCGATCATGAACATGAAGTTCGGCGCGACGTTGTTCTTCACCGCCATCGGGATGTCGTTCAACGCCTGGGCGAACAAGGCGCCCGTGCCGACGAGCAGCAGACCGGCCAGCAACGGACGCCGTGCGCTGCGAAACGCTGCGGCCAAAGTCGGGTAGAGGGGTTTCATCGGGCGCTCCTGGGGCGTGCGGGACTTCAGCTGGAGGCCGGACCGGAGATCATGGCTTCGAACCACTGCTCGGTGCCGCGGGGGCCGCGCACGCGCATGATCACGCGGTAGCGCAGCTGGATGTTGAAAGCCGACACCACGCCCGCGCTGGCTTCGTGCTCGCACCTGGCGCGGATGTCGTTGATGTCGGTGAGCGTCGGGTTGCTGTTGCACAGCCGCTCGATGACGTACTGGATGCGGTAGCTGCCGTCGTCGGTGGCGCAACTGCTGATCACGGTGCCGGCGGGGTCTACACAGGCCACGTTGTCCCAGGTGATGGAGGAGGGGAACCCGCGCGCGTCCACCGCGCCTTGCCGCGTGCTGAAGTAGCGGTTGGGCACGTTGGTGTTGCCGCCGCCGGCGATGACGGCAGCAGCCGCGGTGTTCAGCGCATCGGTCAGCGCCCGGTCGGCCGATTGCATGGCCGCCTGCTGGAACGAGAAGTTGCCGGCAATGACGTTGCCCGAATCCACCGCGCGCAGCGCACCCGCACCGGCCAGCAGCAGAAGCGCCAGCACCACCAGCACCACGAGCAGCACCATGCCGCGGGCGCCCCGCTGCAGGCGCGCGCGGCCTCGGGCGAGGCGCGGAGGGGCCAGCCGAGTGGCAAAGCGGGGCGCCATCAGTTGCTCCAGATCACGTTGCGCAGCGGGATCACCGCCTGCTGCACGCGGTAGCGGTAACGCCGCCAGTTCGAACCGCTGGGGGTGCTGGTGGCGCTCAGATCGATCACGGGCGCCTCGGCATCGTTGAAGGTGCAGGGTCCCACGTTCACCACGCCGCCGGTGTTGGTGCAGCTGGCGGGTGTGACGTCTTCGCTGGCGACTTCCTTGGAGCGCGAGATGATGACCACGCGCAGCGCCTTGATGCGGCCGACGTTGGCGGCCGTGGGGTTGGCCCAGTCCACACCGCCGACCGTCTTGGCGTCGACCCAGTTGGTGACGACGTCGCTGTTGGCGGTGGCGCTGATGCCGTACTGGGCGTGCAGCAGCACGATGTCGGTGACCAGCGCATTGGCACCGCCGCTGAAGTTCAGCGGGCCGGTGGTGCAGGCGGGGTTGTCGATGAAGGCGTTGTATTCGACCAGGGTCTCGCACATCACGGCGAAGGCCTGCTGGCGGAAGGTGGTGCCCAGACCCATCACCACGGCCGGGCCGAAGACCGGTGAGGCATCGGCGAAGCCGTAGCGCGGCTCGTTCGTGAAGGTGCCCGCCGACGGGTTGTAGTTGCCCCCCGTGGCCCGCACCAGCGTCTTGCATTGACTGGCGTTGCCGCCGCAGGACACGCCGGAGCTCGGCGCCGACGTCACCTGGAACAGGGTGCAAGGCACCGTCGCCGAACCCGGTACGCCGACGATGGCCAGGTCGTTGAGGGCAATGCGCCCGCCATCGGTGACCACGATGTCGGCCGCCGAAGAAGCCATGGCATCCAGCACTGGCATACCCGAAAGCGGGCCGATGGCGCTGGAGGCCGAGAAGATGAGCCGGTCCGAGGCCGTGGCGCTGCCGCCGTCGGTGACACGGGCCGGCAGCAGCGGTGCACCGTTGGACTTGACCGTGCCGCCATAGGCGGCGTTGAAGCTCATGCAGACCGGCTGGCCGTTGCTGAACAGGCCTGCGCCAGCGGTGCGCCCGGCGCTGTCGATCAGAGACAAGGCCAGCTGCGCATTGACCTGGGCGGCCGAGGTGGAGCCGACCACGCGGAACTGCCGCCCCATGGTCAGCATCGACAGGCTGATGGCCAGGGCCAGCACGAGGCCGATGGTCAGCGCAACCATCAACTCCACCAGCGTGAAGCCGGAGGCTGCGGTGCGGCCTGCCCGCACAGGTTGGCGGCGGGCTGGATTCATAGCTGCCACTGCACCTGGTTGCTCACCGAAAGACTGCGCGGCGTGTCATTGCCGTTCTGCCAGCACAGGGTGACGACGACGCGCGCGGTGATGTCGGGCGGTGCGGGCGGCACCACCACGATCTGCTGCTGGCCCGAGGTGGCGTTGGGCAGTTGCTGGGCCACCTCGGCGAGCCAGCCGGTGACCACGGCGTTGGTCGAGGCAGCACCGCTGGGGTTGCAGGCCGTGGTGCCCGAGGGTTTGTGCTGGAAGCTGGTGGCGGTGGTCGGGTCGGAAATCAGCATGCGGGCGAGCAACTGGTCGGCCAGGAAGGTGGCCACGGCACGGTCGCGCGCATCGCCGGCCATGCGCGTGGCGGTGGCCTGGATGGACACCAGGGCCAGCACCCCCAGCGAGAACACGAGCAGGGCGACCAGCACCTCGATCATCGTGAAACCGCCAGTGCGGGCAATTCGGGCGCGGCGCGCGCCGGGCGTCTTGTGCGTGCGCATCAGCATCTCCGCGGGTCGCCGGTTGCCGTGACCGACGGGTCGCACACCCGAATCAGACCGCCGCCGAAGATGTCGATGCGGCGTGTCTCGCTGTTGGCGGCCGAGCTGGCCAGATCGATCTGGCTCATGCGGGTGCCGCTGCCATCGACGAAGCCGGTGGCGGTGAATATCACCGCGCGGCTGCTGGTGGTGGAGGTGGCGGTGATGCCCGGCGAATCGCCCGCGGCACGTTGCTGCAGCGTGGTGGCGGGGTTGACCTGTGCCACGGTCCAGCCTGAGCCCGTATTGGTGAGCGTGAAGCTCACCGGCGAGTTCCGGCGCACGGCCTCGGCGCGGGCGTAGTTCAGGCCGTTGATGATGCTCTCGGAGGCGGTGCGCAGCCGGTAGTTGGCAAGCTGCTGCGTGAAGGCCGGCGCGGCCAGGGCGAGGCCGACCGCCAGCACCGCGATCGTGATCATCAGCTCGATGAGCGTGAGCCCCCGGGCCGCCTGTCGTGGGCACGGGAAACTGCGCGCGCGCGCAGGCTTCAGCATGTGTCTCCCGCACGGCGCAGCCAGCAGTTCACAGGCACGCTGGCAGCGCCGGTGAAGGCGGTGGTGCGCTGCAGGTTGTCCTGGTTCACGGTGTAGGTGTAGCCGCTCATGCCGGCGCTGGACTTGCCGGTGGCCGTGAGCACGTAGGACTGGTTGGACGAAGTGCTGCCCCAGCCGCAGCTGTAGGTGAAGTAGTCGCCCGTGGGCATGGCAATGCCGCAGCCGCTGGTGCCGTAGTTGCGGTTGTCCTGGTAATACTGCTCCATGCGCACGCGCGTGACGCTCAGCGTGCCCGTGGCCTCAGCGAGGCGGCTGCGTGTCACGTAGCTGGTGTATTGGGGGTAGGCCACCGCCGCCAGGATGCTGACGATGGCCACGGCGATCATCAGCTCGATGAGGGTGAAGCCCGCTTCCCGGCCTTGCGCTGGCAGCGCTGTGCCGCCGCGCAGTAGGGCACGACGCAGAAAGTTCGGAAAAGGCAGACGCACACAAGCTCCTCAGCACTCGGACCAACCCGAGTCTGCCTCTCTTTATCGACCCTGGATCGCTGGAGCTGTAGGGTCTGTGTGCGTCAAATGTGCGGCAGTGCAACAAACCGTGACGGCTGTGCTGTCTGCCGGCCCGCCACGGCGGGCCGGGGCCGGCTTCAGCGCGGCAGGCTGCTGCAGCCCATCAAGTAGGCGTCGACCTCGCGGGCGGCCTGGCGGCCTTCGCGGATGGCCCACACCACCAGGCTCTGGCCGCGGCGCATGTCGCCAGCAGCGAAAACCTTGTCGACGTTGGTCTTGTAGCCCGTGCCGTCTTCGGTGCCGGCGCGGGCGTTGCCGCGGTTGTCCTTCTGCACGCCGAAGGCATCGAGCACGGTGCCCACGGGCGCCGTGAAGCCCATGGCCAGCAGCACCAGGTCGGCCTTGTGTTCCTGCTCGGTGCCGGGCACCTCGACGAACTTGCCGCCTTGCAACTGCACGCGCACGGTTTTCACCGCGGTGACCTTGCCCTTGTTACCGATGATTTCCTTGGTGGCGATGGCGAACTCGCGCTCGCAGCCTTCTTCGTGGCTGCTGCTGGTGCGCAGCTTGGTGGGCCAGTAGGGCCAGGTCAGGGGCTTGTCTTCCTCTTCGGGCGGCTGCGGCATCAGCTCGAACTGCGTGACGCTGGCTGCGCCGTGGCGGTTGCTGGTGCCCACGCAGTCGGATCCGGTGTCGCCGCCGCCGATCACGATGACGTGCTTGCCGTCGGCGCGCAGCTGCTTTTTCAGCTTGTCGCCGGCCACCACCTTGTTCTGCTGCGGCAGGAACTCCATCGCGAAGTGCACGCCGTCCAACTCACGGCCGGGCACGGGCAAGTCGCGGCTGTTCTCGCTGCCGCCGGTCAGCACCACGGCGTCGAACTCGGCCTTCAGCTGTTCGGCGCTGATGGTCTCTTTCGCGTCGTTCGTCACCTTGCTGTCGGCCGGGAAGGCGCCCACCAGCACACCGGTGCGGAAGACCACGCCTTCCGCTTGCATCTGTTCGATGCGGCGGTCGATGTGCGTCTTCTCCATCTTGAAGTCGGGGATGCCGTAGCGCAGCAGGCCGCCGATGCGGCTGTTCTTCTCGAACACCGTCACGTCATGGCCGGCGCGTGCCAGCTGCTGCGCGGCGGCCAGACCGGCCGGGCCGCTGCCGACCACCGCCACTCGTCTGCCCGTCTTCACCGCCGGCACCTCGGGCTGCACCCAGCCTTCGGCCCAGGCGCGGTCGATGATGGCGTGCTCGATGCTCTTGATGCCCACCGCGTCGTCGTTGACGTTCAGCGTGCAGGCAGCCTCGCAAGGCGCCGGGCAGACGCGGCCGGTGAACTCGGGGAAGTTGTTGGTGCTGTGCAGCACCGTGATGGCGTTCTTCCAGTCGCCCTGGTAGACGAGGTCGTTGAAGTCGGGGATGACGTTGTTGACCGGGCAGCCGCTGTTGCAGAAGGGCGTGCCGCAGTCCATGCAGCGCGCGCCCTGCACCTTCGCCTGGTCTGCGTTCAGCGTGATGACGAACTCTTTCCAGGTCTTCAGCCGCGCCGGCGGCGGCTCGTAACCTTCTTCGATGCGCTCGTACTCGAGAAATCCGGTGACCTTGCCCATGGTGTGTCTCAGCTCGATAGGGTGGGGTTGAAGGCGCAGCCTGCTTACTTGGCGTCGAGGGTGGAGCCGGCCTGGGCCGTGGCCGCGGCGGCCCGTGCGGCCAGCACGCGCTTGTATTCGTGCGGGAAGACCTTCACGAACTTGGCGCGCGAGGCGGCCCAGTGGTCCAGCAGCTCGCGGGCGCGCAGGCTGCCCGTCCAGCGGTGGTGGTCTTCGATCAGCTTCTTCAGCAGCGCTTCGTCGGTCTCGCCGGCGTGCAGGCCGGCGGCGTGCGTGGTCTGCTCTTCGCGCGGCAGCACCTTGTCCAGCGCCACCATGCTGGTGTTGCAGCGGCGCGCGAACTGGCCGTCTTCGTCGTAGACATAAGCCACGCCACCGCTCATGCCGGCGGCGAAGTTGCGGCCGGTGGCGCCCAGCACGACCACGGTGCCGCCGGTCATGTATTCACAACCGTGGTCGCCCGTGCCTTCCACCACCGTGGTGGCACCACTCAGGCGCACCGCGAAGCGCTCGCCGGCCACGCCGCGGAAGAAGGCTTCGCCGCTGGTGGCGCCATAGAGCGCGGTGTTGCCGATGATGATGTTCTTGGTGGCGTCGCCGCGGAACTCGATGCTCGGCCGCACGACGACACGGCCGCCGCTCAGGCCCTTGCCGGTGTAGTCGTTGGCATCGCCGATCAGGTAGAGCGTGATGCCGCTGGCGAGGAAAGCACCGAAGCTCTGGCCGCCCACACCTTCCATTTGCATGAAGATGGTGTGGTCGGGCAGGCCTTCAGGGCGGTGCTTGACCAGCTCGCCCGAGAGCATGGCGCCCACGCTGCGGTTGAGGTTGCGAGCGTCTTCCATGAAGTGCACCTTCTCGCCCTTCTGGATGGCGGGCTGGCAGCGCTCGATCAGCTTCATGTCCAGGGCCTTGGCCAGGCCGTGGTCTTGCTCTTCGGTGTGGTGGCGCGCCACGCTCGCTGGCACGGCCGGCTGGTGGAAGACACGGCCGAAATCGAGGCCGCGCGCCTTCCAGTGCTCGATGCCCTTCTTGGTGTCCAGCAGGTCGGCGCGGCCGATCAGCTCGTCGAACTTGCGGATGCCCAGCTGCGCCATGATCTGGCGCGCTTCTTCGGCGACGAAGAAGAAGTAGTTCACCACGTGTTCGGGCTTGCCCGCGAACTTGGCGCGCAGCACCGGGTCTTGCGTGGCCACGCCCACCGGGCAGGTGTTGAGGTGGCACTTGCGCATCATGATGCAGCCCTCCACCACCAGCGGCGCGGTGGCGAAGCCGAACTCGTCGGCGCCCAGCAGCGCGCCGATGACGACATCGCGGCCGGTCTTCATCTGGCCGTCGGCCTGCACGCGGATACGGCTGCGCAGGCGGTTCAGCACCAGGGTCTGCTGCGTCTCGGCCAGGCCCAGTTCCCAGGGCGTGCCGCAGTGCTTGATCGACGACCAGGGCGAAGCGCCCGTGCCGCCGTCGTGGCCGGCGATCACCACGTGGTCGGCCTTGCACTTGGCCACGCCGGCGGCGATGGTGCCCACGCCCACTTCCGACACCAGCTTCACGCTGATGCTGGCGCGCGGGTTGGCGTTCTTCAGGTCGTGGATGAGCTGCGCCAGGTCTTCGATGGAGTAGATGTCGTGGTGCGGCGGCGGGCTGATCAGGCCCACGCCGGGCACGCTGTAGCGCAGGAAACCGATGTAGTCGGAGACCTTGCCGCCGGGCAGCTGGCCGCCTTCACCGGGCTTGGCACCTTGGGCCATCTTGATCTGGATCTGGTCGGCGCTCACCAGGTATTCGGTCGTCACGCCGAAACGGCCCGAGGCCACCTGCTTGATCTTGCTGCGCAGGCTGTCGCCCTCGCGCATCTCGTAGTCGGCTTCGATGACCTTCTTGCCGATGACGTCACTCACCTTGGTGCCGGCGGTGACCTTGATGCCCTTCAACTCGCTGCGGTAGCGCGCCGGGTCTTCGCCGCCTTCGCCGGTGTTGCTCTTGCCGCCGATGCGGTTCATCGCGATGGCCAGCGTGCTGTGGGCTTCGGTGGAAATCGAGCCCAGCGACATCGCACCGGTGGCGAAACGCTTGACGATGTCGGCGGCTGATTCCACCTCGTCCACCGGGATGGCCTTGCTCGGGTCGACCTTGAACTCGAAGAGCCCGCGCAGCGTCATGTGGCGCTTGCTCTGGTCGTTGACGATCTGCGCGTATTCCTTGTAGGTGTCCCACTTGTTGGCGCGCGTGCTGTGCTGCAGCTTGGCGATGGCGTCGGGTGTCCACATGTGCTCTTCGCCCCGGGCGCGCCAGGCGTACTCGCCGCCGGTTTCCAGCATGTTGGCCAGCAGCGGGTCGTTGCCGAAAGCGGCGTGGTGCATGCGCAGCGCTTCTTCTGCCACCTCGAAGACGCCGATGCCGCCTACCTGCGTGGCGGTGCCGCGGAAGTATTTCTCGACGAAGCCCTTCTCCAGGCCGATGGCCTCGAAGAGCTGCGCGCCGCAGTAGGACATGTAGGTCGACACGCCCATCTTCGACATGATCTTCGACAGACCCTTGCCGATCGCCTTGACGTAGTTGTAGATGGCCTTGTCGGCATCGATCTCACCGGGCAAGGAGCCTTGCAACTCCACCAGCGTTTCCATCGCCAGGTAAGGGTGCACGGCCTCGGCGCCGTAACCCGCCAGCACCGCGAAGTGGTGCACCTCGCGCGCGCTGCCGGTTTCCACCACCAGGCCGGCGGTGGTGCGGCGGCCTTCGCGCACCAGGTGGTGGTGCACGGCGCTCAGCGCCAGCAGCGCGGGGATCGCGATCTGCGTGCGGCTCATGCGCCGGTCGGTGATGACGAGGATGTTGTGGCCGCCCTTGAGCGCGTCCACTGCCTCGGCGCACAGGCTGGCCAGCTTGGCTTCCACGCCCTCGCGGCCCCAGGCCAGCGGGTAGGTGATGTCCAGCTCGTAGCTCTTGAACTTGCCGCCGGTGTGCTGCGCGATGCTGCGCAGCCGCGCCATGTCGGCGAAGTTCAGGATGGGCTGCGTCACCTCCAGGCGCATCGGCGGGTTCACCGCGTTGATGTCCAGCAGGTTGGGTTTCGGCCCGATGAAGCTGTTCAGGCTCATCACGATCGCTTCCCGGATGGGGTCGATCGGCGGGTTGGTCACCTGCGCGAAGAGTTGCTTGAAGTAGTTGAAGAGCGGCTTGTTCTTGTCGCTCAGCACCGCCAGCGGGCTGTCGTTGCCCATGCTGCCGATGGCCTCTTCGCCGTTGGCGGCCATGGGCGCCATCAGGAACTTCAGGTCTTCCTGCGTGTAGCCGAAGGCCTGCTGGCGGTCGAGCAGCGTTTCGGTGGCCGCTGCGGGCTGCACGCCGCCGGCCACTTCATCCAGGCGCACGCGCACGTTGTCGATCCACTGCCGGTAGGGGCGCGCGTTGGCGAACTGGTTTTTCAGCTCTTCGTCGTCAACGATGCGGCCCTGCTCCAGGTCGATGAGGAACATCTTGCCCGGCTGCAGGCGCCACTTCTTGATGATCTTGCTCTGCGGCACGGGCAGCACGCCGCTCTCGGAGGCCATCACCACGAGGTCGTCGTCGGTGACGATGTAGCGCGCCGGGCGCAGGCCGTTGCGGTCGAGCGTGGCGCCGATCTGCTTGCCGTCGGTGAACACCATCGCCGCGGGGCCGTCCCAGGGCTCGAGCATGGCCGCGTGGTACTCGTAGAAGGCGCGCCGGCGCTCGTCCATGAGCTCGTGGTTCTCCCAGGCTTCCGGGATCATCATCATCGCCGCGTGGGCCAGCGGGTAGCCGCTCATCGTGAGCAGCTCGAGCGCGTTGTCGAAGGTGGCGGTGTCACTCTGGCCTTCGAAGCTGATGGGGTAGAGCTTGTTGAGGTCGTCGCCCAGCACCGGGCTCTTCATCACGCCTTCACGGGCGCGCATCCAGTTGAAGTTGCCCTTGACGGTGTTGATCTCGCCGTTGTGCGCCACCATGCGGTAAGGGTGGGCCAGCGGCCATTCGGGGAAGGTGTTGGTGCTGAAACGCTGGTGGACGAGCGCCAGCGCGCTGACGGCGCGCGGGTCGGCCAGGTCCTTGAAGTACACGCCCACTTGGTTGGCCAGCAGCAGGCCTTTGTAGATGACGGTGCGGCAGCTCATGCTGGGCACGTAGTACTCGCGGCTGTGCGTGAGCTTCAGCGCCTGGATGGCGGCGCTGGCGGTCTTGCGGATGACGTAGAGCTTGCGTTCCAGCGCGTCGGGCACGATCACATCCGTGCCGCGGCCGATGAAGATCTGGCGGATGACGGGTTCCTTGGCGCGCACGGCCGGGCTCATCGGCATCTCCAGGTCCACCGGCACGTCGCGCCAGCCCAGCAGCACCTGGCCTTCGGCCTTCACGGCGCGCTCCAGTTCCTGCTCGCAGGCGAGGCGGGAAGCGTGCTCCTTGGGCAGGAAGATCATGCCGACGCCGTACTCGCCCGGGGGCGGCAGCGTCACGCCCTGGGCCGCCATTTCGGCGCGGTAGAAGTCGTCGGGGATCTGGATCAGGATGCCAGCGCCGTCGCCCATCAGCTCGTCGGCGCCGACCGCGCCGCGGTGGTCGAGGTTCTCCAGGATCTTCAGGCCCTGCTGCACGATGGCGTGCGCCTTGGCGCCCTTGATGTGGGCGACGAAACCGACGCCGCAGGCGTCGTGCTCGTTGCGCGGGTCGTACAGGCCGTCGCGGGCGAGGCCCTCGATGTCTGCGTCGCTGGCAGCGGAGGCGTCGGCGTGGGGGGTGGGCGTCGGCATGGCGCGTTCCTGGATCAAGGGTGCAAAACGGGGCGGATCAAGCGGCGAGGGCGGGGAAACCCTTCGGCCGGCAAGCGTACTGCAGTGCAACAAACGCAGCAACGGCTATTAAATGGGGTCAGACCCACTAAATAGACCGCTGGAATCGTCGCCAAATAAATTGGGGACATATCAAGATGGTGCGCACTGAAGCCATCAGGGGCTGCGGATGCAGCCGGCGTGCCAGCCTGCTCAGGCGGGGTCTGTGGCCTTGCGGGGGCGACCGCGGGCCCTGGGCCGGGCCGGCCGTGCGGTGGCGGCAGCCACCTCGCCAGCAAAAGCTGCCGAGCCGGCCGCCCAGCCGCCCAGCGCGGCCTGGCGCAGCGTGTCAGCCAGCGCCATGCTGGGCCCCTGGGCCAAATGCTGGCGGTAGAGCGCTTCGCGGTCGAAGGGTGTGTTGCCGAGCGCCCACCACTCGGGCGGGTCGACCAGCAGCCCTTCACGCGGGCCGCCGGTGCGCGCGGTGGCGCTGGTCCAGCCTGGCAAGGCCGACTGGCCATCCACCAGCAACAGCGCCTGCAGCCGCAGCGCACCGGGCTCCACCACGGCGCAGCGGAATCGGCCGTCCCACAAGCTGCCACGGTGGCCGTGGCGGCGGTTGTAGGCGCTCACATAGCGGCGCCCCAGGGCCTGCATCAGCCGGCCCAAGGCGCCTGCCGGCCCGGGGGTTGCGAGCAACTGCACCTCGGTGGGCAGCAGCGCGTAGGCGTGCACCTGCACCTGCTCGGCCACCGCGGCCTCGCGCAGCGCGGCGAGAAAGGCGCTGCGGTCGGTTTCGTCGGCGAAAACACCGGCCTGCCCGGCGGCATGGGCCGTGAGCAGCCCGCCATGCGCCCGCTGCAGCAGGTAGTGCGTGTGGCCCGGCCATTCCAGGCGCGGCAGGCGGGCCACGGCCGGTCTCGTTGGCGCTCAGCGCCTCAGTCGAACAGCCGCCGCCCGGTGAGGCGGTGGTGCTCGCGCAGCGCGTAGCGGTCGGTCATGCCGGCGATGTAGTCGGCCACGGCGCGCGGCTGGTCGTCGGCTTGCAGATAGTCGGCCGGCATTTCCCCAGGCTGCGCGAGGTAGGCCTCGAAGAGCTCGGCCACCACCGTGCGCGCCAGCCCCGTGGAAGCCACCACCTGCGGGTGGCGGTAGAGCTCGCGGAAGAGAAAGCGCTTCAGCTCGGCGTTCTGGGCTTGCAGTGCCGGGCTCAGGCTGACCAGGGCCGGCCTCTGGCGCACCGCGTCTGCATCGGCGGGCTGGGCTTCTGCCAGCAGAGCATTGGTGTGAGCGACCAGATCGCCCACCTGCGCCGACAGCAGGCGCCGCAAGGTTTCGAACAGCAGGCGCCGGCCGCCTTGCTCGGCCAGCTGCGGGTGTTCGGCCAGCACGTCGTCGCGCCACTGCGCGAAGAGCGGCACCTCGCCGAGTTGCTGCAGCGTGATCAGGCCCGAACGCACGCCGTCGTCGATGTCGTGGGCGTTGTAGGCCATCTCGTCGGCCAGGTTCACGAGCTGCGCTTCCAGGCTGGGGCGCGTGCCATCGATGAAGCGTTGCGCCGGCCCGCCCGGCTCGGCAGCCACCAGGCGCTGCGCGTTGCGCGGCGAGCAGTGCTTGAGGATGCCTTCGCGCGTTTCAAAGCAGAGGTTCAGGCCGTCGAAGGCGGGGTAACGCACCTCCAGCGCGTCCACCACGCGCAGGCTCTGCAGGTTGTGCTCGAAGCCGCCGTGCGCCTGCATGCAGGCGTGCAAGGCATCCTGCCCGGCGTGACCAAATGGTGTGTGGCCCAGGTCGTGCGCCAGCGCGATGGCTTCCACCAGGTCTTCGTTCAGGCGCAGCGCGCGTGCCATCGAGCGGCCCAGCTGCGCCACTTCCAGCGAGTGCGTCAGCCGCGTGCGGAAGAGATCGCCTTCGTGGTTGAGGAAGACCTGGGTCTTGTAGACCAGGCGCCGGAAGGCCGTGCTGTGCACGATGCGGTCGCGGTCGCGCTGGTGCTCGTGGCGCGGCGGCGAGGGCGGCTCGGCGACGCGC